>Ga0116149_1001182_pt1 | contig 32345 bp, 34 predicted proteins | sample AD_UKC057_MetaG_FD_89787 | JGI IMG/M metagenome (GOLD analysis project Ga0116149, IMG submission 89787) | Active sludge microbial communities of municipal wastewater-treating anaerobic digesters from USA - AD_UKC057_MetaG | ecosystem: Engineered > Bioreactor > Anaerobic > Digestate | place: USA...
ATATATTAAATCTTCCTCTGGAAGGGCTCTAATTCTTTTTACCTCATACGAATCCTTGCGGAGTGCTTGTGATTATGCAAGAAATGAGCTGAAATCTGACGGTATTACGGTATTGAAACAAGGAGAAGATGACCGGTTTCGTCTTTTGGAAAAATTTAAGGAAGATACTACAAGTGTGCTTTTTGCAACTTCCTCCTTTTGGGAAGGTGTTGACGTTCCAGGTGAATCGCTTTCTCATGTCATAATTGTTAAGCTTCCGTTTTGTGTCCCGAACGATCCTGTTTTTTCAGCACGCTGTGAGGCTCTGGAAAGGGCAGGGGGAAACTCCTTTATGGAATTGAGTGTGCCTGATGCTATAATTTCATTCAGACAGGGGTTTGGCAGGCTTCTTAGAAGAGGTACAGACAGAGGTGTTGTGACAGTTCTTGATAAAAGAATTTTGGTTAAAATGTACGGTCGGCAATTTCTCGAAAGTGTACCACAAACAAAAACCTGCTTTGAGCCTATGCAGGAAACTTACGCACGTATTGAACGTTTTTTATCCTAAAAAATTACTTGAAGTAAAGAAAGCTTTCCTGTAGTATACAAACGGAGGACACTATGACTTCAATACTTACAATTGCTTGTATTATCACCTTACTCATCCCTTTTGCTGTTCTGAATATTATATTCTATCCAATAAGCAAAAAATTAAGTGCCAAATTTTCTACTATTATTGTTAAGTATTGTTCTTCAAATTTATTCTCTCTTCTGAATGTTTATAAGAAGTTTAAATGTATAAAATATAAGGATAATACTGAAAATTTACCCGAACAATTTTTGATAATTTGTAATCATCAAAGTATTTTAGATATTCCTCTTCTTTTTGAATTTTTTTCTCATAAAATACTTCGTTTTGTTGCTAAAGAAGAGCTAGGCAGACATGTTCCTGTTGTTTCAGAAATGCTTCGTTCTCATGAACATGCTCTAATGCCCAGATCCGGCAGTCCTGCAGTTATGATGAGGGTTCTTGATCGTTTTGCACATAGGGTAATTGAAAAAGGGTGGATTCCTGTTGTTTTCCCCGAAGGAACAAGGAGCCGTGACGGAAAAGTCGGCAAATTCTATGCTGCAGGGTTCCGCCGTATTCTTGATAAGGCTCCAATGCCTGTCCTTGTTGTTGCTCTTGACGGCGGTTACAAATTTTCGACCCTAGGCGCGTTTCTGAGTAAGATGGAAGACGGTGCTTTTAGAATTAAAGTTCTTAAGGTGTATGATAAACCTCTTTCTAAAGCAGAACAGGTATTCATTTTGGAAGAAGGAAAAATGCTTATAGAACAGCAGCTATCTCAATGGCGTTACTAGCCGGAACAAATTCTGCGTTTATATAGATTTCACAAATAAAAAAGCCGGTTACAATACCGGCTTTAATAGCGTTAAACTATGTTATTTGAAGTCCTTTGGACGGCGTTCTAGACGCTTGCATTTTGTACATTCAGCAACGTTCTTAAGTTTGCCGCTTTCAAATAATGTTTTCATTACAACTTCACCGCCGCATGAACAAAAAAACTTGTGAGATGTAACGGTTGTACGCGAGTTTTTACTGGCTCCTGCCATATTAAGCCTCCGAAAATTCAGTTATCATCAAATAATATACAATATCAATAAGGATGTCAATAACTCGTCTGCAGATAATAGAAACCTGAGGTACTTGACTAATACACGAGCGTTTGGTAACATATTATACAGTTTTTGTTTGGGGGTTCTCCTTTGGCAGTAAAAAAATCATCTGCGGAAAAAAGACATAAGCAGAGTGAAGATCGACGGTTACGTAATAAAGCAGTAAAAAGTTCTTCAAGAACAAGTGCAAAGAAATTTGTAGAAGCTGTACACGCAAAAGATTCAACTCTTGCTTCAGAAAAGCTCAAAATTCTTGTTAAAGAGCTGGATACAGCAGCAAATAAAGGAATTTTGACAAAGAATGCAGTTTCGCGCAAAAAGTCACGAATGATGAAGCTATTTAACACTTCATTTAGTGCTGCAGCTGCGAAATAAGTAATTGAGGGTTGCAGACCGGGTTTCCATTAATATATGTTAATAGGACACCGGCTGCAGCCGTTTTTTTCTTTTACAGTTGTCCTGAATGAGTATTCTTGTTTCGATGAGGTGAATATGGCCGGAAAAAAAGTTACAAAATATGATCTAGTTGAGTCTGTTTACTTACAGACTAAATGTGATAAGAAAGTTGTACAATCCATAGTAGAATCCTTGTTCGAACAGATTAAAGAATCATTAAAACAATCAGCTACCATTGAACTTAGAGGTTTTGGTACTTTTGAACTTCGCCTTCGCAAAGGTAAAACTTCAGCACGAAACCCGAAAACGGGTGAGCACGTTTCTGTTGAACCCCATTATGTAGCGGCCTTTCGATCGGGCCAAGAGCTAAAAAATGCATTATGGTCCTTACCAGAAAAAAAAGAAAAAGACTAATATGGTTTTTGCATGTTAAAAAAAGTAATTACCGATATATCATTACTATTTCTAATTATCATTTTATTTTCACTATCACAGCCTAATCTTATAAGTGTACAAGGAATACCAATTCTCGCATATTTCATATATCTGCCCCTCTTTCTTCTTGTTAGACGTCTTTCCTGGAAAACGGTATGGCTGTACGGATTTTTATGCGGGGTAGGATGTTACTGTTTATTCACATACTGGCTTGCTTCATTTCACCCGATGGGTATAAGCGTTATTTCTTCGCTTTACGGATTCCAATTTTTAATTTTGTTTCCCCTTTTAAAAGGTGCTCCTTTAGTGTTAAAAAAGAGGGGATGGATACTTCAATGGCTTGTTCTTTGTGCTTATGAATATATAAAAACAAAGGGATTTGCAGGTTTCCATTATGGATTAACAGCATACACACATTGGAGATGGTCAGTATTAATACAATGTACTGATATAGGCGGGGTATGGCTTTTGAATGCACTTATTACCTTTCCTTCGGCCTGGCTTACATCTTTTTTTGCTCCTGCTTTTCAGGAAAAATTCCCGAATTTTAAGAAATTAAACTTTTTGGTCTTTATGAAAAAATCTTTTATTCCTATTTCAATATGGGCTTGCTTTTTTATATCTGCATTACTATATGGAATTGTTATTCAAAAAGATTACTCGAATTATGAGACAAAAAAAACAGCACTAATTCAAACAAACACTGATCCCTGGATTGGAGGATATGAAGCATATAAGAGGGATTTAAGCACCCTAATAAATCTTTCCAACGAAGCACTTGCTAAAAACCCCGATGTAGATTTTGTTGTATGGCCCGAAACTGCATTTGTTCCGCGAATTGAGTGGCATTATAAACATAGATACAATAAGGATTCTTATGATCTTGTCAGAAAACTGCTTGAATATTTAGAAAATGCCTCTGTTCCCTATGTAATCGGCAGTGATTATGGAGTTGACGGTTACACGAGAAGCGGTACTTATGATGTTGTTGATTATAATGCAGTTCTGCTTTTTAAACCGGGAGAAAACGTCATACCTCCTGCACCGGATAAATATTTGAAAATGCATCTTGTACCTTTTACAGAGTTTTTTCCCTATGAGAAATATTTCCCAAAAATTTATGAAATGCTTCTAAATGGAGATACTCATATGTGGGAACCTGGAACGAATGCAGATGTTTTTACAATAAATGATTTCTCTTTTGGAACGCCAATTTGTTTTGAAGATACTTTTGGTTATATAGGAAGAAGGTTTGTAAATAATGGCGCTCAGGCAATTGTCAATCTTTCTAATGATGCATGGTCAAGAAGTCTTGCGTGCCAGTATCAGCATTTATCGATGGCGGTATTTCGTTCAGTTGAGAACAGAGTTTCTTCAGTACGGGCAACTGCATCGGGACAAACATGTATAATTGATCCTAATGGAAGAATCACAGCTATGGCGGAGCCTTTTACAGAAACATATTTAGTCGGTTCATTTCCCGTTAATTCAAATGTAAAGAAAACTATCTATACACGGTATGGTGATTTTGTCGGCATATTTTTTGTATATGCTGCAGGTTTAATTTACTCGGTAGCAGTATTGCTGCTGATAATTAAAGCTTTCAAGAAAAAAAATAAGTAAGGCAGGTTCAATATGGCTCGTAGTTTGCAGCAAAAGGCAAAAAATGTTACAGTTTTAGGAAGCGAAACACAATTTATTGGAATAATGCAATTTAAAGATGAGCTTGTCATAACTGGAAAGTTTGATGGTACTATAGAAGCAGAGGGACATTTAGAGGTAGATAAAAGAGCTCAATGTTCTGTTGATTCTGCTCATGCACACTCCATAATCATTTCTGGTCAAGTTACCGGTAATTTAGCAGCTCATGATAGAGTAGAAATGAAAAGCGGCAGCAGAATAATTGGAAATATAACTGCCGGAAAGATTAAAATAGAAGATAATGTTGATTTTCAGGGAAAGGTAAGCATGCTGGATTCAATGAGCGAAAATGACTTATTTTCTATGAATACTGCTGATTATAAAGAATCTTTACTCGCAAACAAAAATACTTAATGTTCACAAGCACCTTATACTTGACAGCAGATAATACTACGCTGTATAATTATTTTATTAATTCTTACAAGCAATTCAAAGAAATTATCTTTTTTTATAGAAACAATCAATCGACATGGAGAATTTAATGGCACCGATTAAACGACGCCGCTTTGTTGACACGTCTGAAATTCCAACTTCTTTGGAATCTGAAGATCAGGTTCAGCTGGATTTAAAACTGGAAACAGACAGCTTTTCCAGAGTAGAGGAATCAGACATTGAACCAGCACCTGAGGCGGGGCGTAATGAAGAACGCGAAACAGCAGAAGTAAAAGAAAGCGAGTTAATAAACTCAGACAATGAAGAAACAAGGATTAAAAACACCAAAGAAAGAGTTGTTATACGTCCTAAAATGAAAAAAAGAGTTAACCACCGTCCGGACTCTCCAAAGGGCGGATTCAATAATCCAACAGGTTCTATCAGCCCTCAAAATAATTATAACCCTGCTGCCGAATTGCCTGATTCTGCAGGGGAAGATGAAATACAAAACAGGGATTCAAAGCCAAGACTAAGTATTAACGATCTTACAAAGATGGGTATGCATGATCTTCGCGATTTAGCCGGAAGATACGGTATTTCCCGTGATGATCTTGCTCCAATGAAAAAGCAGGAACTAATCTTCGTAATTCTTAAGGCACATACTGAACACGGCGGCATTATATTCGCTTCCGGCGCCTTAGAAATCCTGCCTGACGGCTACGGATTCCTTCGTTCTCCTCAAAACAGCTATTTGCCTGGACCCGATGATATTTATATATCACCAAGTCAAATAAGGCTCTTTAATCTAAAAACAGGCGATACAATTTATGGTCAAATACGTTCACCCAAAGAAGGTGAAAGGTTTTTTGCATTATTAAGAATTGAAACTGTCAATATGGGAGATACAAGAGCCGCACAGACAAGAATTCCATTTGAAAACTTAACACCCTTATATCCGGATGAAAAACTTAATCTGGAAACAAGTACCGATGAATTATCGACTAGAATTATGAATCTTTTCTCTCCAATAGGAAAGGGTCAGCGCGCGCTCATTGTTGCCCCTCCAAAGGCCGGTAAAACAATATTAATGCAGCGTATTGCAAATGCCATAACAAAAAATCATCCTGAAGTGTACTTAATTGTTCTGCTTATTGATGAGCGTCCGGAAGAAGTTACAGAAATGGAACGATCTATTCATGCAGAAGTTATTTCTTCCACCTTCGATGAGCAGGCTACCCGTCACGTCCAGGTTGCAGAAATGGTTTTAGAAAAAGCTAAACGGCTTGTTGAACACAAGATGGATGTTGTTATCTTTCTTGACTCAATAACAAGACTTGCGAGAGCCTATAATCAGACCGTTCCCACTTCCGGTAAGGTATTATCCGGCGGTGTAGATTCAAATGCTTTACATAAACCAAAGCGTTTTTTTGGAGCGGCCAGAAATGTAGAAGAGGGCGGAAGTTTAACAATTATTTCTACTGCATTGATCGAAACCGGAAGCCGAATGGATGAGGTAATTTTTGAAGAGTTTAAGGGAACCGGCAATATGGAAATTAATCTTGACCGCAAACTTGCCGACAGAAGATTATTTCCGGCTATTAATATTAAAAAATCCGGTACAAGAAAAGAAGAACTTCTTCTTACCGAAGAAGAATTGCAGAAAATATGGGTATTACGCAAGGTTATTAACCCCATGGATGATGCAGAAATCATGGAACTGCTCATTGACAAAATGAAAAAATCTAAGAATAATGAGGCTTTTTTAAGGTCAATGAATACTGGAGACATGGGCTAGATTATTTTATGTAACTTTGTTATAATTATTTTAAGTTCGAAATTTGGAGATTTGTGGATGCTTGCTGGTTGTAATTTAACCTGATCATTCGGGCAAATCGTTTCAAATAAATTTTGGAGGCTTTATATGAAAGAAGGTATACACCCTAAGTACGAAATGACAAAAATCACCTGTGTATGCGGAAATGTAATTGAAACACGTTCAACAGTAAAAAACATTAATGTTGAAATTTGTTCGTCTTGCCATCCGTTTTTTACCGGTAAGCAAAAACTCGTAGATACTGCAGGACGTATTGAACGCTTTAACAAAAGATTCAATATTAAGAAGTAATAATCAGACTGATAAAAAAAGCCTTTTGTTAATCAACAAAAGGCTTTTTTTTATTTTTTATCAATTTTCCAGCACCTGTGAATTTTTTTGTTGCGAAAATCTTCTGGAATTGTTATTTCGCTAATATCTGTGATTATTCCGGAAAAATTAAATAAAGACGGATCAAAGAAAAGTTTTTTACTGTTTGTGGAGAAAAATAATGTTCCATTAGAATTTAGTAGTGAAAAACATGCATTAACTAGAGCCGGGTAGTCTCTATTAATGTCCAGTGCTGTTTGGGTACGTTTTGAATTCGAAAAGGTCGGCGGATCTAAAATAATTATATCGTAGGTATTTTGGGTAGAACCTAGAAAAGTTAAAGCATCATTTTGAATAAACGAGTAGTTTTCATTTTCGGGTAAAAACCCGTTTAATTTCATGTTATTTTGCGCCCAGGCTAAATATGTTTTTGATAGATCAACAGAATCAACTTTTGAAGCTTTTCCTTGAGCTGCGTAAACAGAAAACGCGCCTGTATAGCAAAAGAGATTCAAGACCTTTTTCCCTTGACACATAGAACGCACCATATTCCGTAAGGGGCGGTGATCAAAAAAAAGTCCAGTATCCAAATAATCAGTTAAATTTACTAAAAACTTCTGACCTTGTTCATTAACTATAATGGTAAAAGATTTATCTGATTGTTTTTCGTACTGCTCTTCACCCTTCATTTTTTTTCTTGTTTTAATAAAAACAGAGGATGGTTCTATTAAGAAAACTCTTATGCACACATTTTTCATGTAATTAAGCCAAACTTCCTCGTCTGACTGATCTTTTTCATACGGACGTTCATATAATGATAGATGTACATAAGTATTTAAATTTTCGCAGTCTTCATAAACATCAATGGCAAGAGGAATTTCCGGAATATCTTTATCGTAAATACGGTAACAGCTTACCATGGTTCTTTTTGCCCATTTTTTTAGGTGCTTATATCTTTTTAAGAGCCTGTTTTCAAGAAGCTGACTCTGGTACTCATCTTTATTCATTCAAGAATCCGTTTCGGTTTGTCGGCATCCATTTTAACGCATAAAAGAGCATATCCGGATGTCAAATCCTCTCTCTGGGAGACAACATCATCAGACAGGTTCAATTTGACATTGGTAAAATTCCAAATAGATTTAATGCCCGCGCTCACTACCTTGTCAGCGGTTTCCTGTGCATAGGATGAAGGCACTGTTATTACAGCTATTGTTGCTCCCAGGTTCTTTACCTGTGTGTTGAGTGTTTCCATAGAGAATACCGGAACTCCGTGTATATAGCCCCCGATTTTTGACGAATCGGAATCAAAGGCTCCCACAAAGTTTAACCCGTGAAGCTGAAATTCCTGGTAGCCGGTAAGAGCCGTTGCCAGATTTCCCGCCCCAATAATAACAGCATTTTTTACAGAGTCCCATCCCAGAAAATGTTCAATTGCCGCAATGAGAGGGACAACAGGGTACCCGCGTTTTGGTTTTCCAATTATGCCCGTAATTGTTAAATCTTTTCGTACTTGAATTGGTTCAAGATGAAGTTCCTGTGCAATTACTGTTCCGGATATAAATTCGTATCCGTCTTTTTGAGCTTGTCTTATAATATGCAGGTATGATGGCAATCTTCTTATTGAAGGAGCTGCAGGTACTTTCTCGTTTATCATAGAATCTCCGGGGTACTTATATACCGTACATAATTTTTTCAGCCAGCAAAGGCGCTAACTGTTCGTTTCTAGCATTATTTAAAGCACTGTTTTCGGTTTTTCCCGTTCCAGTAACCTCAACTTTAGTTTTAAATAATTCAGCATTTGTTTTCATATCGATGCAAATAATTTCTGCAGTTAGATCTACAGTATATAAACCCTGCTCATCCTTTACAGGAGTATTTAAATATTTTACTGTTCCATAAATAAAATATGAAGTAATTGAGCCGAATAAATCTTGTGCTTTTTTGTATAGGATAGTATTATCCCCGTCAGCAACTTCCTTATAAAACTCTGCATTTCCGATGCGTGAAAAACCGCTGCGGATTAAATTTCCAAGGACTGCAGATGATGTTAAGCCGTTATCAGTTATGGCCCTTCCTTGTTTATCATAATCAACAAGGCAAATTGATCCGCCCGCACTGGTTAAATTCGTTTTTACAAGAAAAGGAACCTTTAACGATACCCTTTGAATTATTGGCTCAATATCAGTTGAATGTACATCCGGCGCAGGATAGAAAGAAATAACAGAACTGCATGAAAAATTTGCAGGCGGACTAATAAATTCAATAATTCCGTGTTCATCAGCTTGAACTGTAGCCGTTGCAAATTCAATAACGCCGTTAGTAATGTTATTTGGATATTCAATTGTAATTGGGAAATTAGCAGCTTCGGAACCGTCAGCATTGTTAACCTTGATTGAAAAAGGTTTTTTAAAGCTTGTTCCCTTGATTGAGGGTGAGGGCAGAATAAGAAGCGATAGTGTTACAGAAGCAGCTTTTTTTTCGTACTCAATAACCGGATCAATAGTGGTTTTGTTATCATCATATATTACTGTATTTTCCGGCAGATACTCTTGTACTTCTGTATCTTCAATAACATTACTTTCACTATTTTGGGGAATCACGTCTTCTTTTACAGGAGCTGTTGTGCACGAAAATAAGACTGATAAAACATATACTGTACCTAATAATTTTATAAACACATTTTTATTCATTTTTAAAAATCCTCTCAATAGTTATTTTATTATAGAAACCTGATTTTTTCAATATAAGTTGCATTATATATTGAAAATAAGTGTTTGTAAGTATATCATTGTATTTCATGAGCACAAAAACTGCAAATATTTATATAGAAAATTTTGTAAATAATATACTGTCAATCCGCAATCTGTATCATCCATCGGTAAAGATGTGCATCCCTGTTAAAGCTCAAGCCTATGGTCACGGGGCTGTACGAATGGCTGTGGAAGCCTTGGCGGCAGGTGTTGAATATCTTGCTGTTGCAACAGCAGAGGAGGGCGCCGAATTAAGGGCAAATAATATTCGATGTCCTATACTATTACTGAGTATTGCGGGTAAAGAAGAAATTGATGCCGTTGTTGATAATGAACTCACTTCTTTTGTTCATTCTAAAGAATACGCAGTCCTGCTTGCACAAAGTGCAAAAAAACAAAATACAAGGGCTCATGTTCATATAAAAATCGACACCGGTATGGGCAGAATAGGTTGTCCTCCGGACCAGACAAGTTCACTTGCTGCTTTCATTGATTCATGTAAAGAACTTTGTCTCGATGGGGTGTGTACACATCTGAGTGTTTCTGACACTCTTGATGATAGTGACAAGCATTTTACACAGAATCAGATAAAATTATTTACCAATGCTGTTAATTCTATTGTAAGTCTTGGAATAGAGCCGGGTATTATTCATTGTTCTAATTCAGGTGCTGTATTTCTGCATCCGGATTCCTGTTTTAACATGATTCGTCCTGGAATAGCAGCTTACGGCTATTATCCAAATCCAATTATTGCTCAGTATATGCAATCTAAGTATCCTGATTTTACCGGATTAAAACCTGTTATGGAATTATGTTCAAAGATTTCTCAAATAAAAACTATAGAAAAAGGTCAGCCTGTGTCATACGGCAGAACCTGGGTATCTGAATCTAACACTACCATAGCAACCATACCAATGGGGTATGCAGATGGTCTACATCGTTCTTTTTCGCCGGGGATTTGTGTTTCGATTAATGGAAAAAAGTACCCCATTATAGGACGTATTTGTATGGATCAGTGCATGGCAGACCTTGGCAATGATGATTCTATTAATGAAGGCGACACTGTAATATTTTTTGGGCCGAACAGCAACTGTCTTACCGCTGATGATTTTGCAGCAGTTGCGAAGACAATTTCCTATGAAGTTTTAACAAGTATTGGGCAAAGAGTTAAAAGAATTTACGTTTAATTGTTATAAAGGTGTTTTATACCACAAAAAAGACTATTTTAAGGAGGCTGATTATGGAAATAAGCGGAAAAACAAGAAAGATTTTACTAACTATGCAAAAAGGCGAGATAACAGAGTATTTTATTTATCAAAAAATTGCTTCTTTTGTGAAAGATGAAAAAAACAGTACTATTTTGAGAAAAATTGGCGAAGAAGAAAAAGTCCATGCCGGAATTTGGGAGAAAATTACCGGTGTCACTGTTAAGCCGAATAAACTTCTTATTCTCTTTTTTACCTTTCTTGCAAGGGTTTTTGGGTATACATTTGCTTTAAAACTAATGGAAAAGGGTGAAGACGGAGCTTCTGCATTATATGATAAGATTTCACAGGAAGTGCCCGATGCAAAAAAAATAGCTCAGGATGAAGACCGGCATGAGAGCCAGCTTCTGGGAATGCTCGATGAGGAAAGACTGCAGTATGTTGGTTCGATGGTACTGGGCTTAAGTGATGCTCTTGTTGAATTAACCGGTACACTTGCAGGTCTTACCTTCGCTCTGCAGAATAACCGTCTCGTAGCACTCTCAGGCCTAATTACAGGTATTTCCGCTACATTATCAATGACGTCAAGCGAATATTTATCAGCCAGGTCTGACGGTCATCCAAATCCTTTGAAGTCATCCCTTTATACCGGCAGCGTTTATCTTATGACTGTTGTCTTTTTAGTTCTTCCGTATCTGCTTCTTCCTCAGGACGCTTTTGTTCCTGCTTTGATAATTTTATTATCGGTAGTGGTAGTAATTATTTTTGTTTTTACTTACTATATTTCTGTTGCAAAAGATCTGCCTTTTGGAAAGCGTTTTGCAGAGATGGCTGGAATTAGTATTGTAGTTGCTGCCGGTTCCTTTGGAATTGGTCTTTTAGTAAAACACTTTTTAGGAATTGAAATTTAATAAACAGCATATTGACAGTGGACTGAGTTTTTTGTTATAGTCTATTCTGCTGAGCCCGGATGGTGGAATTGGTAGACACGCTAGTTTCAGGTACTAGAGCTCGAAAGGGTGTGCAAGTTCAAGTCTTGTTCCGGGCAGCGTTAAAAGAGTCCTTTTTAGGGCTCTTTTTTTATTCAGCTTAGTTAATTCAATATTAAAGCATCCTGATTAATACAGTTAGAATGCCCCCTAATAGAATTATCGAAATTATATAAATCCAGGGTGGCAGGGCATCGTCGTGGTGTTTTTTTTCTGAGGAAGGTTTTAAGTCATTATTATGAATTGAATAGTTTTTCGGCGGTAAGGCATATCCGCATTGAGGGCAGCCTCTTGAAAATTCAGAGCTAGCCCCTATTTTCCCGCAGTTTGGACATTTTACGGAGGCAAAAAAACGGCCGCATTTTGGACAGAATTTTGCGTGTTGTTTTACTTCCGTGCTGCAGTTTTCACAAAAGAATTTAGCATTTTTTTTTAAAGCCATTCTTGAATTTCCATTTTTAATTCAACATCATTAATTGAAAGTATTTTTAACTTCTTTTTTACTATTTTAGAATCTTTTTTTATCATACAGTTAGGGATGTTATCACCAGGTTTGAGTTTTAGAAGAGCATCCGAATTGTCGCAAATATATAGAAGTATACTCCCTTTAATTAATAGAACCTTTCCGGTTATTAGCATATTATTATGAGGATTGCTAAACATAATTTTAAGATTTTTTTCACTTATACCAGCCGGTACTGCTTCTCTCGTTCGCTGTACTTCAGAAGGTTTTTTCACAGGAGGCTTATCTATTTGAGATACTGGGGGAGTTTGTATTTTTTCTGTTTTGTATAGTTCGGACGTAGTATCACTTACAATTTCTTTTTCTTTTACCTGAATTGAAGCAGTATTTTTTAAACCCGGTTTTGTTAGTCTTAATGTATGCTTTGGTACAGGAAAAACGGATGCAAGTATTTCTATATCTTCTTGTGAAATAAAACCTTTTAATATGCCTTTAACACCCAGCCAAGTTGCCTTGCGAATCTCATTTTCACCCATTAAGTCAGATGAAAACAAGAATATATGAGGGATTTTTGCTGAGTATGTACTGTTTATGAATTGAACAAAAGTTTTCCAATGTCTGGGGTAATCCATAGCACTTATAATTATTATTTGAGGATCTATTTCCTCAAGGTTATCAAGTGCTTTCATGAGCCATCGGTATTTTATTACATCACAGCCTTTTTCATTTAGAAATTGAGAAGAAGCTGATAATATTGATTCAGATTCTGCAACAATTAAGGCTTTCATTCTGTCCCCATATTCTCTACACTAAAATCATATATCCGCCAAATGCCGTCTCTTTGTCTTACATAATAGGTATAGCGTTTCTTTTCTCTAAAAGTATCGTATTTGAACCATTGAATAACAGTTACAGATCCTTCTGTTTGTGAGTAGACCGTTTTTTCTATAAAGAAGCTTTCGGGAATTGAAACAATTGCAGTATCAATTCTTTCCTGCATAAGATCCAGTTTATATGTTTCAATCATTTTTAACCGTTCTATATCAGACAGAGATGTGTATTTTACCTTTCTAGTTCTGTCTCGCATTATCATTTCTTCTATATCCATATAAAGAAAATACTGATCCCAAAGTGTTTTTTGACGTGCAATAATAGTCTGCTCAACAACTTTGTCTGGAGAAATTGCTTCAGGTTTTAGAATCTGAGAGGTCACAGCCGCAGAGGGTATTTTTGAAGAGGCTGCTGCAGAAGGCAGCGGTTTAACATCAAGTGTTAGTCTGTTTGATGAGAGAACTATATTCTTTGTTTTATACAATTCAGGGAAAAAAGCAGCTTCAAAGTAGTATACAGAGGGATCTTCAATATTAATATAATCTTTTAAATTTTCTACAAAGGAATATTCTTCACCGTTTTCTATTGCAATTTCTCTAAAGTAAACAGTTTGATTTGTTGTTCTTTTTCTAATAATTGAATCGGTATAGGCGAGTTTTTCATTTTTTACCGTATTTGCAGAGAAATCGATACTGAACACTCTGTCATCTGCAAGTTTGAATCGTAAGGTATCTGATCCTTTATTTGCAATTGTTATGTGTACAAAAATAGGATTATCAATCGAGTTCCCAGTATAATATACTGCTTTATTATAGTACTTTATTGAAATCTGGGCCTTAGAAAAATCCTGATTCCCGCTGCTTTGAGCTGCACAAGGCGTAAAGCTCTGTGCAAGAATAATAAAAAAAGTTATAATGCTAATAAGAATTCGTTTCACTATCGGTTCTCCATATATTAACTATCGGACATTTTTTATGAATACCTTACAATCAAGTTCATTACAGGATTTACTGCGCCGTTATAAGACATTGCAAAGCACCATCTCAAATTTAGTTTCCAGTGATGACATCTATGCTCATTTTCCCTGTGAAATCGAAGGAATTCAGGGAAGTTTACACAGTTTCTTTATCGGAGAATTATGCGCTTCAATTAAGGCAAAACACATCCAATCTATTAAATATTCTCAAACAGGACGCTATACTTCTCCCTCTCAATCTTTCTGTGCCTCCGAACTGGACGCAGTTCTCATCGTGCCTACTGAAAAAGAAGCACAAGAAATACTATCAGACTTATATACAGTTTTTACTGACAGTTCAGGTACCTTATGGGCGGAAATATTTCTTCTCCCATGGTGGGGTATGGTTCCGTATAGACCTGTTGCAAAGGGAGCAGTTATATTCGGAGAAAGATCAAGCGTACTAGCCAAACTTTCCGATCCGTCAAGAATTAATCCTTATTCAAATGCAGCCCTTAAACCCCGTATTTACATTATAACTCAACGAGCCCTTCAAACACCAGTGCCTCCGCCGTCTTATATTCAAAGTCTTTTATTTTCATTAAAAACAGGTCAAATCTTTGATCCTGTATCTTTATCTGAGGTGCTTATTACAAACGGATATATCCGTGTTCCCCGTGTTACTGTTAAAGGTGAATTTACTCTTAGAGGCGAGGTGCTTGACATCTTCATGCCTGGAGAGGAGTATGCTCATCGAATTGTGTTTGATTTTGATACAGTGAGTCAGATAAAGCTTTTCGACAGTGAAACGCAGTCTTCGGTAGATAACCTGACAGAGCTCCTTATCTATCCAATGAAAGAAGTTATTTGGACCGATGCAGTTATTGAACAGACTGAGGCTCAGATCCTTAAAAATCTAAATAAGTACTCAATAGACTTTAATAAATCGGATGAAGAGAAAGAGGCCGGAAAAAGAAGATTACTTGAAGGTTTTGAATCTTTTTTTAATCAGCTTCGTCAATTTAGAGAATATGAAGGTGAGGAGCTGTTTTATTCAGCTATTTTTGATAAAAAATACACAGTTCTGGACTATCTGCATCCGTCAGTATCTTTATTCTATATGGATTATGACAGGCTGGATAATGCTCAGGAAGGTTTTGACCGTGAATATTCAGGACTTTATAAGAGGGCTTGGAGCAGTTTTGAACAGGGTTTATCTATGCCGGTGCCTCCGCCTCAGGAGATTTTAGTATCATTCAGATCTCTAATAAATTTGCATGAGAAGAGAATTTTATTCCGCTCCATTCACGGTTCTCAAGTACTGGAACATGAGCGGATTTCTTTTGACTGCGATCCTCCAAAGAGTTTTTTTGGCAACATAAATTATTTAAAAGAAAGTTTAGAAGCCATGCTTCAAGACGCCTGGACCATCATTATTTATGCAGAAAGCGATAATCAGGCGTTAAGAATCTCCGAGCTGCTGCGGGATTTTATCGAGCGAATCTCAATTATACCGCAGTCCATTACTTCCGGCTTTGGAATTCCTGAATGTAAGGTACTTATAATACAGGAAAACGAAATATTCGGAAGAAGAAAACATGTTCCGCGTTCTGTCAAACATGCTAAAAGTGCTGTAATAGACACCTTTGTCGAGTTGAATCCCGGAGACTATGTTGTTCATGTTAATTACGGTATTGGTTTATTTAAAGGCATTGAACGTGTCAAAGCGCTGGGTAATGAACGCGATTATATAAAATTGGAATATGCAGAACAGGAAACTGTATTTATACCTATTGAACAGGTAAATCTTGTTCAGCGTTATATCGGTAATGAAGGGGATAATCCCAGACTTGACAGACTAGGTTCAAAAAGCTGGGAAAATCGGAAAAACAAGGTTAAAAAGTCTGTTGAAGATATTGCACAAAAACTTATTGATTTATATTCAAAAAGAAAGGCAGCCCGCGGCTTCCCTTTTCCGAAAGACGGCGAGTGGCAGACAGCCTTTGAAGCTGCATTCCCGTATACAGAGACTGATGATCAAATAACTGTTGCTTCAGAGGTCAAAGCAGATATGGAAAAACCCGTACCCATGGACCGTCTCGTATGCGGCGATGTCGGCTATGGTAAAACAGAGATGGCAATGAGGGCAGCTTTTAAAGCAGTAATGGGAGGTAAACAGGTTGCTTTTTTAGCTCCTACTACTATTCTTGCAGAACAGCATTATGAATCCTGTCTTGACCGTTTTGAAAAATTCCCTGTTAGAATAGCTCATATGTCGCGATTTGTTTCCAAATCAGATCAAAAGAAGATACTTGAAAAATTAAAAACGGGCGAGGTTGATATTCTTATTGGAACCCACAGGATTATTCAAAAGGATATTATTTTTAAAGATCTTGGTTTGATGATAATTGATGAAGAGCAGCGCTTCGGGGTGAAAGATAAAGAACGGCTTAAGGAACTTAAGACAAACATTGATTCACTTGCAATGAGTGCTACCCCTATACCCAGAACACTACATATGAGCCTCTTGAAAATACGGGATATGAGTCTTCTTGCAACGCCTCCGCAAAATAGGCAATCAATTGAAACTGTTATTGATGCCTACAATGAAGATCGTGTTGCGAATGCAATACGACGCGAAGTTGAGCGCGGCGGGCAGATATTTTATCTTCACAATAGAGTGGAAAGTCTTGATGAGGTAAGACTTAAACTGCAGCGTATTGTACCGGAAATGCTCATTGACTGTGCACACGGTCAGATGAGTGCGACTGATCTTGATGATATTTTCCGCCGCTTCAAGATGGGGGGCTTCCATATTCTTGTTGCGACAACGATTATAGAAAACGGCATTGATATTCCTAATGTTAACACCATTATTATTGACCGTGCAGACATGTACGGCGTATCGCAGTTGTACCAGCTGAGAGGCAGGGTAGGAAGAAGCGACAGAAAGGCCTATGCTTATTTATTATATCCTGAAGGAAAAGCCTTATCTGAGATTGCAATGAAAAGACTGCAGGTAATAAGCGACTTTACAGAGCTTGGCTCAGGATTTAAAATAGCTATGAAAGATATGGAAATTAGGGGAGCTGGCAATCTTCTCGGCAAGGACCAGTCAGGTGATGTTTATTCTGTCGGATTTGACCTCTACCTGCGCCTATTGGAAGAAGCCGTGAAACGGCTGTCCGATGAAAATTATGAAGAAGAAAACGAGGTGCTCCTCGAACTTGAATATACAGGTTTTATTCCGGATACCTACGTGCAGAATGCTCAGACTAAGATGGAATTATACAAGAAAATTGCATCCGTTAGTTCCCGTGAAGAGATGGAAAGGGTCTATAATGAATTATCAGACCGCTTCGGCCCGATTCCCGATGAAGTTTCAAGTCTGCTGGCCTTATCTGAAATTAAGATCATCTGCAGAAAACTCAGTATTACAACACTTAAGGAACGCAATGGTACTGTTCAAATAGAGTTTGCCAAGGTGTCGAAGGTTGCGGTAGATAAGGTAATTAGGCTTATTAAAGAAAGCTCCGGCCGCATTAAGCTGGATCCAGCCCGCCCTAATATTCTTTTATTAATGACTGGTAAAATTGGACTTAAAGAAAAGAGCGAGTTTATACGTGAGAAACTGGAAACTTTGGTTTAAATACAGTATACTGAAAACGATATGGAATACTCACTTATAAACGGACAAGAATTACGCGTTGCTATTTCCGGCAAGAGCGGCTGCGGCAATACAACAATTAGTTCAAATCTTTCAAAAAAATTAAATGTTGTAATGATCAATTATACTTTTAGATCTCTGTCTCAGGAAAACGGAATGACCCTTGAGGAAATTCTAGAAAGAGCTAAAACCGATGACTCATTTGACCGTATGGTAGACACCCGTCAGGTGGAACTTGCTTTGAAACAATCCTGTGTTTTAGGGTCGCGCTTAGCTATCTGGATGCTCAAAGAAGCCGATTTTAAAGTATACCTGTCTGCAGATGAAAATGTACGGTCTCTTCGTATTCAAAAGAGAGAGGGCGGAAATCTTGATGATATTATTGCCTTTACCCGTATGAGAGACTCAGAAGATACACAGCGGTATAAAAATTTGTATAACATTGATAACAATGATTATGGTTTTGCAGATTGTATCATTGATGTTTCAGACAAGGATCCTGATGCTATAGTAAATAGTATTCTACAAGAACTATTAAAAAAGGGCCTTGTAAAAGAACAATAATATGGCTGTGAATGTTCCTTCTGCTTCCGATTTTCAAGAAATAATTCTAAATTACTATAATCACAATCTCCGGCAGTTTCCCTGGAGAGATACACAAGATCCTTACAAGATTCTAGTTTCCGAAATTATGCTCCAGCAGACTCAAACTGAACGCGTTATAAAAAAATATGCACAATGGCTCAGCGTTTATCCTTCTGTAAAAGAAGCTGCTGAATCGCCACTTTCAGATATTTTGTTAAATTGGAATGGTTTGGGCTATAACCGTCGTGCTAAATTTCTTCATGAAGCGTGTAAAAAAGTCTACTATGAATGCAATAGTGTATTTCCCTCAAAGTCACAAGACTTAAAAAGACTCCCGGGAGTGGGAGATTATACCTCCTGTGCTGTAAGCTGTTTTGCATTTAATAATCCCGAAGTATTTATTGAGACAAATATTCGATCTGTATTTATTTTTTTCTACTTTCCGGACGAGCAGCAGGTAAGCGATAAACAGATTTTTCCCCTCATTGAAAAAACTTTATACAAGGATAATCCCCGTAATTGGTATTATGCCCTGATGGATTATGGAGCAGAACTAAAAAAGAAAATAAAGAATCCTGGCAGACAAAGTGCTCATTATTCAAAACAGACCAAATTTGAAGGTTCAATAAGGCAGGCAAGGGGTGCTTTATTGCGGCAGCTTGTACAAAATAAAAACGGTATGGAGTTGAATACTGTACAAGATATTGAATGCATAGATTATTCAAGACTCGAAGAAGCTGCAGTAAAACTGGTTTCAGAAGGATATATACAAAAATCAGGTGATCTATACTGCATTAAAACTTAACAAATAAAAAACTATTGCTTACTATAAAACAATTAGCTTATGTGTTATACTATACGAAGAATCATTTCATTGTTTAGCTTTTAAACAATGAATAACAAACAAGGGGATTTTTGACATGAAACAATTTGGCGGGAATGTTTTATTTTTGGACCGTTCGAACATCAATATTGATGAAATTATTCCGGCAAAACAAGAAGCGGGAACAGATACGAAGGCTGTACTGTTTGAAAATCTATCATTACCCAACTTTACAAGCGGTGATGATGTTCCTGGAAAAAGAATTATTATTACACGGGAAAACTTCGGTATAGGCGAGCATCCGGAAAATGCTGCTGCTGCTCTCAAGGATAACGGAATCTATTGTGTAATTGTATCTACTATGGCTCCTGAGTTTAAAAAAGCAATGAAAACAAGTAATCTGCTTGTTGTAGACATAGATAAGAAAACAATTGAAGATATGTTTAGGACTTTTTCTCAAAAAGATTCTGAATGTTTTGTTGTTTTGACGGATGAAGGAACCTCAAAGATTAAACTGATGTCTGGAAGTCTTTCAAAAAGTTATGTATTTAATCTTGAAGATTTTTCTAAAAATCTTTTAGAAGATGATTCCTGGATAGGAAACGTCCGAAGATAAATCTTTAGTATAATTAATTCTTTACATAACATTGAATTAACAGTCTTAAAAAAAAGAATTATTTGTAAAAAAGGATACACAAAAACTTGAAAAGTATAATAAACAGAAAGAAATATATAATTATCAGCATCTTAGTTTTGTTAGGAAACTATATTCTGGATAAGGCATCTAAACTTTTGGCAATTGCTTTCTTAAAAGGAAAGCCGGCAATTTCTTTTCTAAATGATTTTGTGGTATTTACCTATGCAGAAAATACAGGTGCATTTTTAAGTTTTGGATCTTCTTTTAATATTGTAATAAAGACAATCGTGATGTTAATTATACCAATGGCTGTATGTTTATTTGGAATTTTCTGGTGTATGTTCAAAGAAAAATATATAAGCAGATGTATAATTCTGTCTACTATTATCGGCGGCGGCCTAGGCAACCTCATAGACAGAATTATACATAACTTTACTGTAGTCGACTTTTTAAACTTCGGTATCGGAAGTCTGCGTACTGGAGTACTTAATATTGCAGACTTATCGGTTACCTTTGGGGTAATTCTTTTTGTAATATTTGACTATTTTTTAACTAAAAAAGAAAACAAAAAAATTAATTAATAAAAAAAAGATAATTATCAAAGAACATCATATCCGCAGCCTTCAATGGCCTTGTTCATAGCATCTTCGATCCCTGGTACACCTTCGTCAAAATCAACGAGCACTTGTGCTTTCATTGCATTAGCAGTACAACTTTTAACACCCTGAATTGCGCCAACTGCAGTGTTGACTTTTTTTTCACATTCATCGCAGGACATACCTGCAACGTATATTTTCTTTTCCATGTGCAACCTCTTAACGAACTATTATACATATTTACTATTTTTTTTCAACCACTATTTTTCCTAATTGACCGCATGCCCCGCCTATCTTTTCTCCTCTTTTCATTCTCATTGTCACATTTACTCCAAGTTCTTCCAATTTTTGAATAAATCTAAAGCATTCATTACGGGAAGGTTCTGAAAACGGCAGATCATTAACCGGATTCCAGGGAATAACATTTACATGAGTGTCCAAGCCTTTTGCAAAAGAGGCAAGAAGCTCTGCCTGGTCATTACCTGTATTAACACCTCCAAGTAAAGCTGCTTCAAGTGTGCATCTTTTCCCTGTCTTTTCAATAAAATAACCAATGGCATTTTTTAGATCGTGAAGCGGGTTTCCCTTTGTTACCGGCATGAGTTTTTCTCTTAAAACAGGATCTGCCGTTGTTAATGAAACAGCAAGACGCACAGAAGGACCGTTGTTGGCAAGATCGTAAATTCCATTAATAATGCCTGCGGTGGAGATGGTTATTCGTCTTGATGAAAGATTTCTTCCATCGCTGTGTGTAAGAACTGCTATACATTTTCTAATAGACTCAAGGTTGTGCATAGGTTCCCCCATGCCCATAAATACAATATTGTCGAGTTTTCCTGCTTCATGCTCTAAAAAATAAAACTGTTCAACAATTTCATCGGAAGTTAAGTTTCGTGCAAGACCCAGCGTGCCTGTTTTACAAAATGCGCAGCCCATTGCGCATCCGACTTGGCATGATACACAGGCTGTTTTTCTTTTTTCTGAATCTATGAGCAATACTGTTTCTACACAATAGTTGTCATGGAGCTCTAGCTGAAGTTTTATTGTTCCGTCGGTATCAACAAGTTTTTGCTCGACACGGGAGCTTCGTATTGTATATTTAGATGATAATTCATCTCGAAGAGAGGCGGAAAGATTGGTCATTTTGTTAAAGGACGTGACACCCTCGGAAATCCATTTAAATATCTGTTTAGCTCTGTAATAGGGCTCATCAGGGATAATTGAGTGTATCTCTTCAGGTAAAAGTCCCGAAAGAGGAATTAATGTCTGCAAATTATTACTCACTAGGATGTATGACCGCTTTGAATTTTTTCAAGCAGTTCATTGACCGCCTGACTTCGTATACCAGTCTTCTGGAATTCATGCAGAATATCAATTGCTTTATTTTTCTGGTTTAATTTCATATAACAATCTGCAAGATCAATATAAAGACGATAATTTTTGGGATCTGCCTGCATCAGTCTTGTTAAACTTTCAATTGCTTCTTCATATCGGCCTTGTCCCTTGCTTATAAGTGTTAAACCGAGAACTGCATAAATATCAAATTCTATATTAAGCGCCTTTTCGTAGTATTCTGTAGCTGTATCATAATCGCCGGTATTGCGGTAAGCATCTCCTGCACGTGTTAAAATTACCTTGTTTCTTGGATCTATTTTAAGAATTTTGTTCCAATATTCAATTGATCGGAACTGCTGATTCATTCCGCGGTAACAGTCGGCCAATCCGAACAATGCATAAAAATTATTGGGATCCATTTCTAATGCACGTTCAAAATAAATAACTCCCTTATCAAATGTTTTCAACTTTCTGTGACAATTTCCTATTGATGTTAATACTCTTATATCGACAGCGCTGTCATTGAGATCCAGCATGCGGGTCCAATAGTAAAGAGCATCACGGTATTCTTTAAAATCATAATGGAGATGTCCCAGTCCTATGAGTGCATAGGCATTATTCTCCTCCATATCGAGTACTTTAAGATACAATTCCTTAGATTTTTTGAAGTCTCTAATTTTTCTGTAAGCATCGGCAACCCGGGTAAGCACTGTAATATTGCGGTCATCATGGACTAAATATTGTTCCCAAATCTCTATTGCTTTATGAAACTGATTAAGAGCCTTATGGCAGTCTGCAAGACCGAAAAGTGCATAATTATTACCAGGATGATACGATAAGCATTTTGAGTAATATTCAATTGCATCTCTAAAATGATTCTGTTTTCTTTCTGAGTCTCCAAGTCCCACAAGAGCATAATTATTATTATCATCTAAAGTGAGAATTAGAGAAAATGCATCTTTTGCTTCGGTTATTTTATTTTCTTTTAATAACTGATAGCCTTTTTTTGATAGTTCAGATATTTCTTGTGTTTTTGGATCTACTTCACCACTTCCTGCCGGTAAGCCGGGGTTTAAATCATCCTGAGCCATCAGAGTAGAAAACAAGTCATCCATTTTTTATTCCTCTTCGTTTATTAACATTGAGAGTAAACCAGCAGCTTTTTGTATAAGGGGTTCACTTTTTCTTTTATTATGAGCTAACCAGTACAGCTTTAATGCACGCAACTCTTTATTTGATTTCATGTACGTATCACCAATTCTGCTTAATCCGTCCGAATAGCCGGTAGTTATAAACAGTCTTTGCGCGTTCAGATAATCGCCTTGATTAAAAAGAACATTGCCTTTTCGGTTTAGTACGACTTTTTGTTCAGATGTTAGCGATTTAACCGGTTCATCGGTGGTTTTAATAAAACCTTCTGAGGTAGTGTGTTTATCAAACTCGCTTTTTAACTTTTTGTTCATAAAAAAAACCGCTAGTTACAATATTAACTGATTTCTCTAAATAGTCAAGCTTGTTTTTTATAAAAATCTACTATTGAACGCCCGAAAACTCTTTGATCAACCCTAATCAGGTTTTCTATGGAATCCGGCATTTTTCTCTCGCTGGGTCTGTGTATAATTACTAATCCGTTTTCGGTTAGAGTGTTCTGTCTTGCACATATTCCAACTAAGTCTTCATGAAACTTATACGGAAATGGAGGATCGCAAAAAATTATATCAAATTGCTCTTTATTTCTTTTGAGAAAAAGTTCAACTGCCATAAATTTGCATGTTATTGGATGAAGAGCTATTTTTACATTATCAAGTACTGTATCAATCTTTATCCGGTCCTTTTCTACAAGCCACACCGGGTGAGCTCCTCTTGAAGATGCTTCGAGGGCTATACTTCCTGAACCTGAAAAAAGATCCAAAAATGATTTTCCTTCAAGATCCCCTAAAATTGAAAAAACAGATTCTTTCATTTTGTCCATAGCCGGGCGGATAATACCGTCAGGGCAATGTACTGTCCTTCCTTTTAATAAGCCTCCGGTAATTCTCATAAATTCCTCATTATCCCGTCAGCAGCCCTCATACCTGAAGCCCATGCACCGGTTATTCCTCTTGATGTTCCGGCTCCATCACCTATAAGATAAATATCTTTTGCCGACATAAAAAAGTTATTAATAAAAACAGGCTTGTTTGCATAAAGTTTAATTTCAGGATAGTACATAATTGTGCTTGGGTGCATTAGTCCCGGAATAATTGTATCGAGTCTTTTCATCGCCCGCCAAATTGAATCAAGAAATTTGGAAGGCATTGCTAATGAAATATCACCCGGCGTTGCCGATTTTAAAGTAGGTTCAAAATCATATAAATCTGAATTTAGATTAGATACAGTACTTCGAATTCTCATTCTAAAGTCTCCAACTCTTTGCATAATCGGATGACCTCCGCCGGTGAGCATGGCTAAAGCTCCTAAATATTCAGCATAATCCTGACCCGAAGCTATCGGTTCAGTGAATGCTACCGTTCTAAGCATAGCAAAATTGACAAGCCCTGTTGGCTTTAATTTATCGGAATAGGAATGCCCGTTGACACTGTAGTAAATATCACCTTTTGATGATGTATACTTTTCCTGGACAACATGGGCGCTTCCGGAATTAGTACAGAAGGTTCTTGTGTTTTCCGGAAAAAGAAATTTAGGATCATAATAATCTTTTACAATAGGGTAGTGTTCTTCTCTTGTTTCGAGTCTTATACCGACATCGATGCTGTTATCCTGATACGGAATTCCTGTTTTCTCCATAAATTTGCGTAAAAAATCAAAGCCATGTCTTCCAGGGGCAACAACAAGTGATTTATATGAAATTTCCTGCTTATTTGTGACTGCAACATGAGCCTTTTCATCGGCACTTATGAGAGTTTCGCCAAATGATAATGTTACTCCCTTTTCTATAAGAGCAGATGTCAGTGTTTTTATTAGTTTAATGCCGCCGTCAGTTCCAAGATGAGACTGCCTTATATTTAAAAGCTTTACCCCTATTTTTTCTGCCCGTTTTTCATAGGTGTCAAGATTAATTTTATCCATAATATCAGGATTAAGGAAGTGTTCAATGCGTGCTAAATACGGTTCTGCCAGTTCTTTTGTCCAGTATTCCAGGGGAAAGCCAACCGGAAAGGTAAAGTTCATTTTACAATCATTTCTTAATCCGCCTGAAGAAATTTCCTGACTTTCAAGAAGTATTATTTTTAGGGACGGATTCTTTTCAAGAAGTGAAAATGCGGTACCTAAACCTGCAGGACCTGATCCTGCAATTAAACAATCACAATGTATCATACTAATTACATAGTATAAGAAAAAAAAGGTTTCGTCTATGCAATAAACGGAGTCGGGTGCATCTCTTGTCTTGACCAGAGCCTAGTAATTTGATAATATTATAGAACCCCTTGGAGCGGAACGATTAAGGTTACGCTTCGAAATCCATAAGGAGTATACAATGAGAAAGTACGAATTAATGACAATCTTCCCAATTGAAGAAGAATTGTACAAAACCGGTCTTGAAGCAGCACGCGCTGTTTTAAGCGAGTTTGGAGCAGAGATCGAAGGCGAGGAAGCCTATGGAGACAGAGATCTTTGCTATGAAGTAAAAAAACGCAATAGAGGACGTTTTTTACTCTTAAATATCAAGGTTAATCCTGCAAAAGTTGTAGATATAGACCGCCAGTTTAAACTGAATGTAAATCTTTTAAAGTTTATGTTCGTTCGCATAGAAGAATAAAAAAAGGAGACAGTTATGGCTGATGTAAATCATGTAATTATCATTGGACGCCTTACTCGCGATGCTGAATTAAAATACACTTCGGCAGGTTTTGCAATATCCAATATATCCATAGCTGTAAATAGACGCCGAAAAAACGGCGAACAATGGGTGGAAGAGGCTAGTTTTTTTGAGGTAAACCTTTATGGTAAGACTGCAGAAGGACTAAAACCTTATTTACTCAAAGGAAAACAGATTGCTGTAGAAGGGGAATTACGGCAGGATCGATGGGAGCAGGACGGACAGCCGAGAAGTAAGGTTGTAATTTCAGCATCAAATGTGCAGTTATTAGGCAGCGGACAAGGTTCCGGCGGTGCTTCTTCAAATTCACAAGGAAGCAGCGAGGGGTACGGAAATAACCCGGCAGCTTCTAACCGCAATGCATCCTATCAGCCGCGGTATGACGCAGGACAGGATCAGTATGATCCTTCTGCATTTAGTGCGGATTCAAATTTCCCCGAAGATATTCCTTTTTAGGAATAAGAAAGACACAAGTGTCATAAACTAAGGAGTTTTAATATGTCAGACGAAATGGTTAAAGATATTGATACAACACCAGATGTCCAAATGCAGGATGTTATAAAAGATGCAGATGATAGAGCACCCCGTTCAAAGGGTAAATCTTTTTTTAGAAAAAAGGTATGTAGATTCTGTGCACAGAAGGCAAAAATTGATTATAAAGATGCAGACAGTCTACGCCGTTTTACAACAGAAAGAGGAAAAATTCTTCCCCGCCGTATTACAGGAACCTGTGCAAAGCACCAGAGACGTCTTGCTCTTGAAATTAAAAGAGCACGTGCAATTTGTCTTCTGCCTTTTGTTACAGAATAAGAAGTCTACATACAACATGCCGGCTTACCGGTATTCAATTTTACAGAACCGATCCCACTCCTGGTAACGGTCTCTAGATAATAGGAGCTTGAAAATGAAAGTTATTCTTAATACAGATGTTAAACATCTTGGCGAAGAAGGCGATGTAAAGGTAGTAGCAAATGGTTATGCTAGAAACTATCTTTTCCCTAGAAACTTAGCATTACCATTCAATGAAGTAACAGTATCTTACTTTGAAGGTAAAAAAGAAGAAATAGAAGCCAAAAAAGAAGCAAAAAGAAAGGATTCTGCAAGCCTGAAAGATAAGCTTAGTGAACACACTGTAACAATCAGCATGCCTGCTGGAAACAACGGCAAGCTTTACGGTGCTGTTACAAGTCAGACAATCGCAGACGCCCTTCACAAAGACGGATTTGAAGTTGAAAGGAAAAAGATTGATGTTCCCGGTTTAACAATCAAGAGTCTTGGTAAATATACTGTAAACATCCGCTTATATGAATCTGCTGTTGCAGAGCTTCAGGTTGTTGTAGTAAAACAGGAAGATGGAAAACAAGCTGAAGCACACGCTTCTGCAGAAAATAAAGCTGCTCATTAAGAGGGGTTATAGTGTCTTCTTTTTCCCTGAAGGATAAGGTTCCGCCTCACAATTTAGAAGCAGAACAAGCTACACTTGGAGCCTTACTACTTGACTGGGAAGCTGTCGGGACTGTAATTCGTTATTTACGTCCCGACAGATTTTACTCATTACAAAATCAAAAAGTTTTTACTGCTATTCTTTCGCTGTTTAATAAGGGCCAGCGTGGTGATATTCTTACAATTATTGAAGAATTACGTGCAACAGGCGATTTGGATTCTTCCGGCGGAGCCTCGTATATTACCTCCCTTACCGATACTGTTCCTACAAGTGCTAATGTTGAGTATTATGCAAAAATTGTACTTGATCAGGCTGTAAGACGGGATTTATTAAAACTTTCTGCGAATATGGTTATGCAGTCTCATGATGAGACAATAAACAGCAGAGCTGTTTTAGAAGAAGCACAAAAAGAAATATTCAATTTAACAGATTCCAATTCATCTCAAACTATAAAAACTACGCCCGAACTTATTAACCGTGCAATAGAAATGATTGATAATCTGTATAAAAACAAAACTGCAATAACAGGTGTTGAAACAGGATACTTTGAACTCGACAGAATGACCAGCGGTTTTCAGCCTTCAGAACTTATTATTCTTGGGGCGCGTCCGTCAATTGGAAAAACGGCAATGGCATTATCAATGGCACAAAACATTGCTATTACCAAAAAAATTCCGACTGCCTTTTTTTCTTTGGAAATGTCAGACATGCAGCTGATACAGCGATTACTCGTACAAGAGGCCAGGATCCGTTCAGAATATTTGAGGACAGGAAGATTAACACTTGATGATTTTCAAAAACTTCAAAATGCAGCTGGACGAATTTATGAGGCGCCTCTCTATATTGTAGATACCCCGAATATGAAATTGCTGGATTTACGTGCCTTGGCTAGAAGAATTAAAGCACAGCATAATGTTCAAATAATTTTTATTGACTATATAACACTCATTACAAGTGAAAATGCTTCAATACCGCGCCATGAGCAGATTGCAGAAATATCAAGGTCTTTGAAGAGTCTTGCCCGTGAGCTTCAAATTCCTGTTGTGGTATTATCTCAGGTTAGACGCGATTCTGAAGGTAAACAGCCGTCTTTGGCAGATTTACGTGAATCTGGATCAATCGAACAGGATGCAGATGTTGTAATGTTTCTGCATAGAGAAAGAACCTCTGCTTCTTCTGAAGACCAGAAAAATCTTACAATTGATACACAGCTCATTCTTGCAAAACAAAGAAACGGCCCTACAGGAATAATTGATCTAGTGTTCATTCCTCAATACACTAAATTTGAAAATGCTGCTCAAAATTCAAGCCAATAACCATCTGTTGTAATACACCAGTCTGCTATTTTTTTATCGCTGGTTTCGTAATACCATGAAACACTTCCGTCCTTATTAAGCACAAGAAGCTGGTTATTTGAACCCTTAATCTTAACAGGAAGTGAAGCGGATCTTTCCAATGTTATACTTTTTCTTGTTGCGATATTTAAATTTCTGATATTAGTTTTTCCTATATTCGTATAAAGTATTGTGTTTATAACACTTGTAAAAGCCTGTGTGTCTTCATCTTCCCATTTGAGAATTGCGCTGTATGATTTTCGTTCAGGATTATATGAAAATACTTCCGTTTTCTTTGAATTCAAACTAGTGGAAGCACTGACTCCATAGATAACAGGCTGCGCTGTATCTCTATTTACAACTAAAGAAAAAATAACATCACCGGATACCGGAAGCATTACTGTTTCTTTCGTTTTGGTATTTATCTCTATTAAAGGTGTTTTTGGATTTGTTGCTGCCGTTTTTGAAACAAACATGATTTCATCGGTATATAGAACAGCATCCTGAAGTCCGGTTCCTGTGTATAAGGTTGCTTCTTTATTTGTTACTAAGTCATAAAGAAGGACTGTCGTACTTCCTAGTACACAGACAAGAGAGTTTTCAAAAACCCTTAACGTTTCTATACCAATTTTCGGATTAAAAAGTTCCTTTGATTCTCCTGTTATTGTATTGATCATTTTAACAGGTTTTTTTTGACCCTTGGACCAAAGAATTAATGATGCGTCATAGGCTGTGCAGTTTGTATGTCCTTCATTAGGAAATACAATTTCTGCAGATGATGTAATATTTGCCTTATAAACCGTATCTTTTGTTAATAAATAGAAATTAGCATTGACAACTTCAACATCAAGAATTCTGTCATATAATGATTCGGTGACTTTTACTGCTTCATATGTTTCAGTTTGAATAGTAAAGGCAGCTGTATAGATAGCTCCGTCTTTAGCCCCGATAATGAGCTGAGAACTAAGCGGTGTTACAGTGGATGGAAGCGAGGGAACTGAAAACATGCTTGTAACAAGCGGTTTAAATTGCAATTCTCCTTTTTCCAGAGAGACCTGCTTGACGGCATAAGTCCCCTTGCTTACTTCTTCAATATAAGTAAAATGCGTGTTTGTTGTACCTGTAATCATTACAGGGTTTTTTGCAGAAATTGAAGAAAGAGTTTTTCCTGTTGTAGCAAATATAATAAATATTTTACCATTTTTAATACCGGTTAAATAGTTTTTGTTTTGATCTGCAAATGCTGTTTTACTTAATCCAGATTCTGTCGAAAACTTTTGTATTGTACTGCCTGTTGATAAATTTGCATACAGTAAAGTACCTGTTGTTGAGTATAAAACAGCAGAGCCTTCTGTTTTGCCTGTCTCACAAAGACTCACAACACTTGTCTGCTCCTTTATAAGCTGCATAGTAATACCATACTCAGCATCCAAAAACACAAGTCCGTCTGCAGAAGATAATCCTATCATTAGATACGTACCATTATAAGAAAAGGAAACAGAAAGGACTGTGTCGGAAAAACGTTTTGCATATTTTCGTGTTTTTGTTTTCCAGTCCCACACTGATATTCGGTGAATTGAGAAGTCATCGCTCTCATATACCGCGATTAATCTTCCGTCTGGTGAAACATCGATTTTTTTAATTGCAATATCTGAAACTTGTAAATGTTCTCCAAGTCCGTTTTGATCCCAGCGTACTATAAAACCGTCTTCACCGCTTGAAAATACAAATTCATTATTTTGAACTAAACATGTTACCGGTCCTGTATGCGGCTGTGTTGAAAACTGTTTCTGCGCATAAATTGAACCCAAGAATAAAAGAAATAGCAAAATGGTTATTATTTTTTTTGTCATCAAGTTATCCTTATAATGTAAGTAAGTAAGATACGTCGCCTATAAGAGCAAAAATAAAAATGCAAAGAATAATGGCAAGGCCGGCAAATTGTATAAAGTACAGAACTCTTGGAGATACCTGTTTTCTAATTAGTAATTCGATGAATGCAAACAATATAAGCCCGCCGTCAAGAATCGGGATGGGTAAAAGATTCATTAAAAAAAGAGATACACTTATTAATGCAAGAAAATTTAGGGCTGTTACTATTCCGACTGATGCCCCCTGGGCAAAGCCTGTTTTAACAGTATCTCCAAGCATAACAGTAATTCTTATTGGTCCGGAGACAGCCTGCTTTGCATCTACGCCTTTAAATAACAAGCCTATACTTTTAATTGTTACACCAAGCATCTTAAATGCTTCTTTAGCCCCTTCTATGAGAGCTGGAAAAAAACTGTAAGTTGGAGACTTAATTTCAAGTACAGAAAACTGAATGCCAAGCGGAACCGCCTTATTATCTTCTGCAGATGGTATTTCGAGAAAAAGAGTTATTTTTTCATTATTTCGTAAAACTGAGACATTTGCAGATGCAAGACCTGAAAGAGCCTTTTGTAATTCAACGGTATTTTTTATTGGTGCATCATTAACAAACGTTATTTTATCATCCGGTAAAAAACCCGCATTAAATGCAGGGGAGTTTTCTTCGATGTACGAAATATGGGTTTCTACCCAATTTATAACACCAATTTTACCTGCCCCGGTGGATGTGTCGAGCTGAACAGGTATAAAATATGTTAAAATTTCTCCGTCTCTGTCAATTACGAATTCTAATGTCTCATCTGCTGCCAGCGTAATGATCTGTGAAATCTCAGAAAAGTATGTTACAGGCTTTCCGTTAATCGACAAAATTCTATCTCCGGTTTGTAATCCTGCTTTTTGCGCATTTGATTGAATCTCGGGATAAACTTCATTGGCAAGTATGATTTTACTTGGTGTTGTATAAAAAGTATAACCAATCATAGCAATGACAGCAAAGGCTAAACATGCAAATATCATATTTGCGCAGGGTCCGGAAAGAGAAATAAAAATTCGTTTGAGAGGATTTCCTCCGTAAAAAGAATCAGAATCCCCTTTGATAGCTTCAAGTTTTTCATCTAAAGCTAATTGAAAATCCTTTTGTCCCTTCATTGCACAATAACCGCCGATTGGTATAAGCGATACACGATAGTCAGTTACACCAATTTTTTTATGAAGTAAGACCGGACCCATACCTATAGAAAATGCTTCTACTGTTACACCTGAAATTCGGGCGGCAATGTAATGTCCCAGTTCATGTATAAAAACAATAAGGCTTAAGCCTAAAATTCCTAGTAATATGGTCAAAATATATCTCCTGCTGTTTTTCGTGCTAAAGAATCAATTTCTGATACATCTGAAAAATCTTTACATACCATACTCCAATCATGGTCTAAAACATTTTTTGTGATAGACGCAATATCAGTAAAAAGAATTTTCTCCTGTAAAAATGCCTCAACGGCAACTTCGTTTGCAGCGTTATAGGCAATTGTGTATGAACCGCCAGATTTTATTGTTTCATATGCTAAATTAAGCATTGGAAAGTCATCATACCGGGGAGGTAAAAAACTTAATGAAAACTGTCTGGAAAAATCCAGTTTTTCTAACATATTATTGAGGTAAGAAGGGTAGGTTAGGGCTGTAAGAATGGGATGTTTCATATCCGGAGGTGATAATTGGGCATAAATTATACCATCTTTTGTTTGAATAAGGGAGTGAACGATACTCTCCGGATGAACTGCAACCTTTATTTGATCTCCTGACTTATTAAAAAGAATACTTGCTTCAATTACTTCTAAGCCCTTGTTAGCAAGTGTTGCTGAATCAATAGTAATTTTTTTTCCCATATTCCATGTTGGATGTTTTAATGCATCTTGAGGTTTAACACCTGAAAGCAAATGAGATTCCATATGCTTAAAAGGGCCGCCTGATGCTGTTAATATAATAGTTTCAACCGCATCCCTTCCAAAGTTTTCAATTAAAGAGAAAATGGCTGAATGTTCAGAATCTACCGGTAAAATATTTTTATTGTTTTTTTTAGCTAAATCGAGAATGAGGTTTCCTGCTGTTACAATTGTTTCCTTGTTTGCCAGTGCTACATCCATACCCGACTTCAGCGCAGAAACTGTCGGCAGTAAACCGGCTGCTCCGGAAATGCCGTTAACAGCTATATCGGCCTTTGTTTGCTGAATAAACTCTTCAATAGTTTTTTTTGAGTCAGGATGATAAATATTTGTGCATCCGAATTCTTTAGAGAGTTGAATAAGTTCTTCTTTTCTTGTGAAAGCAGAAAGTCCTGC
>Ga0116149_1001199_pt1 | contig 31919 bp, 29 predicted proteins | sample AD_UKC057_MetaG_FD_89787 | JGI IMG/M metagenome (GOLD analysis project Ga0116149, IMG submission 89787) | Active sludge microbial communities of municipal wastewater-treating anaerobic digesters from USA - AD_UKC057_MetaG | ecosystem: Engineered > Bioreactor > Anaerobic > Digestate | place: USA...
TCTAAGCATATCAAATGCCGTTAGTGCGGTAAATTGACAAATTTACAACATTTATTCAACTTAATATCAATGTGTTACAATTTTGTTACCGCACTAATTTGGGAAAGCGTATGAAGTCAGGAAAATTTCCGGACTCGACAAATCGGTTTCTGATATAAACGAAGCCGCAATTAAAGAATTTGCCCAGAAAATCAAGGCATAATTCTATTTAGTCAAATCCTGAAATACCTGTTCCAGGCTCTTGCTTTGCTCTGTCATGCTCAAAATATTCAGGCTGTTTTTTACAGCAAATTTCATTATTTCGGGCCTGATATCACGGTTGGTCCCTTGCTGAAGTACAAACTCTGTTTCGCTGATGGAAGCTACTTTAGCCACTCCGGCCAACTCGGTAAGGGATTTTTTAAGAACTGCTTTTTCAAAAACAACATGAATGGCTTTATGATGATTCTCTGAAAGATCCTGAAGAGCACCGGTTTGGTCATCAGCCACTATGCTGCCTTTATTGATGATGATGATTTTTTGACAAATAGCCTGTACTTCTTGCAAAATATGAGTCGAAAGCATCACTGTTTTGTGTTTGCCGAGCTCAACAATCAGGTTTCTGATTTCGATAATCTGATTGGGGTCTAAACCGGAGGTAGGTTCATCCAGAATAAGTACCTGTGGGTCGTGGATGATTGCCTGAGCCAAACCCACACGTTGTTTATACCCTTTTGAAAGCGCACCGATTTTTTTATTGATTTCGGGTGACAGACCGGTTTTCTCGATGACCTCTGCAATTCTCTTTTTGCGGTCTTTTTTTATCTGATAAATACCTGCAACAAACTCAAGATATTCTCGGATATACATATCGGGATACAAGGGATTGTTTTCGGGGAGATATCCAATCAGGCGCTTCATTGCAATCGAATCGTCGAGCACATGTACTCCGTGAATGTAGGCATCACCGGAACTGGGAGGAATAAACCCGGTAAGAATTTTCATCATGGTAGACTTTCCGGCGCCATTAGGGCCTAAAAAGCCGGCTATTTCTCCCGATTTGATCGAAAAGCTTACTCCATCGAGTGCTTTTTGTTTTCCAAAAAGTTTGGTAATGTTTTTAACTTCAATCGACATAGTATCTTACAATTTGCCGGCAAAGGTACATATTATCAGTACACGAAAGGAATGATGTAACGCAATTTGCGTTTTGTGAATTCTTCTCCAAAAAGCAATTCATACTTCTTGTACGTAGAGCGGGCCCTGGGGGCAAGGTTGGCAAACGACCACAGCACAAAAACTACTCCGGCCCATGACCACGATAGCAGTGCAAATCCTATCCATTCGAGCAATTCCCCAAAATAGTTGGCCGATACCACGTAGCGGAACATACCGCCTTCGGGCAGGTAATATTTGTTGTCGCCGGGTTTTCGTAGCTTCCTGATTATATTGTCCGACGAAATGTTAATAATCATCCCGGTGAAGTATACCAGGGTGCCGAGTATAAATTGCCAGGAATACAGCCATGATATTTCAAAAACTTCAGCCGGAGCCAGATAAAAAATCCAGCCTCCCTGCATAAAAGCGTTCAGTACATTAAATGTGAAACCCATCAATACAATGGTGAGCGGCATAATGTTAGACCCTTTCAACCGGAACGGGAAAACAAAGGAGCGGTGGAAATAGTGTATCTGAAACATGATAAAAATAATCAAAGGCACTGTTTCGAAGGTCTTTTCGGAAAACCACCATAGAAGAACCATCGAAATAAACACAGGCATTTCCATAAGCATCCATCCTGTTTTATTACTGATGCCATGTCCCCATTTTTTGGATACAAATTTTCCATAACCGGCTTCAACAAACAATAGCGAAACAAAAACAATGACGGCAACCAGAGTCATTGTCACCAGATAAATCTGATAGTAGAAATCATTAAACTGCATACTTATAAAATATCATCGTAACACAATTCGGGGTAGAAAAAGTCTTCGTCGGGGCTATGGGATTCGTGCCATACCTGAGCGAAAAACGGATTCTGGCGGGCAATTTCATCATAATTCCATGGCGGGGCTTCGCATTCGCTGCACCAATGTCCTGCCTTTAACACAGTGTAGGGATGTGCTTCGAAACGATGCCCGAACGAACATTCCCAAATGAGGTTTTCATACATATTGCCCGACCAGTTTTCTGAAATCAGTTTTCCTCCGCGCCATGCTGCTGCCTGCTTTAAATCTTCGATGTCGATATGTGATTTTGATTCATCATACCCATGATTTAATGTAATGCATTCAGGTTCGGGTTTGCCCATAACTCCGGCGGGTAGGGGTGCCGACCAGTCGGGAATGGCATCGAAGGCTTCGCGTGAACCATAGAAAGCTGCAATACGGAGGCTATTGTTCGTCATTACCCAATTCAGCGTACCACTGGTGCTCATTACAAGTTTTCGCATCCGCTTTCGGGTAACCGACTCAACCATATTTCTGAAAAAGGGGATGTTTTTATTTAATGCAGCAACCCATTTCAGATAAAAAGGTAATGATTTAAGAACAGAATTTTTAAAATCACTGATACTGTCGCCCCAATGATGTATGTATTCATTAAGAATGTGCGAATCAGCATAGTATTGCATGTGGAAATTTCGCAAAGCAAACCAGTTCCGGTCGAATATTTTATGGTATCGCATCCCCAGCATGCCAAACATCATATCGAGGAAATCAAGAAAACTTATGCGGCAGGCTGGTCCTCCGCCCATATTATATACCCGGCGCCAGAAATCTGAGTCGGAAGGTATTTCGAGAATGTTGGCCATACCCCGACCTGGATCGCGCGAGGTGATGTTTTCCATGAAACATTCAATGGGCTGATGAAACATAATCGGATCCTCAAGCGAAAATACATCAGGTATCATAATAAAAGTTTGCCTGAGGTGGGCCCAGTGCTTTATTCCCGATTCGAGAACAAGACGTTCGCCTTTAATCTTAGTGAGTGCATAAATGTCGAAAGGACTTGCCATTACCGGGTCGCCAACACGACCGCAATGGATTCTGCCCATTCGGTCGCCGTATTCGGCAATACTCCCCACATTGACCAACCTGATTCTTTCGGCACCGTCAGGTTCGTTTTTGATGGCCTTTATCATGTATTCAATGGCTTTGACATTGGTCTTTTTTGCATTTTCAGGCTCTCTGTCGGCACGGGGACTGATTACCGCCTGACAATTCAATACTATATCTACGCCACTGATAGCTTCACGAAGGTCTTCGTACTTTCGCCCATCGCCCCAAACTATTTTCAATCCGTTTTTGTCAACAACTTTTTTACCATTACCAATAATACCACATTCGAACAAGTAGGGAGCAAATAGTTTATGATTTTTTTTCGAATTGAAAAGCAATAAAACGATGTCGAAACGACGATTGCCACTTTCATCACATTTATTCCAGACCGATTTAAATGTCTGAAATCCCATAGAACCGGCTGCACCGGCAATAAATACCTTTTCTTTTTTCATACGCGCAATAAAAACAGCGAATTTAGCATTTATATTTATTCTTTTTACTACTTTTATCTTTGTTTTATTTTAAAAACTTGCTTATGAAAAAATTCCTGTTTCTCTCTTTTTTTATTTCCATCTGGGCAATGGCATGGGCACAGAGCGACTGTATTCTGGTAATGGTGCATAATTTGCGCAGCAATAAAGGAGTTATCCGATATGCGCTGTACAACGAAAAAAATGAATTCGCGAATTATAAGGATATTTTCAAAGAAGGCGTTGCTGAAGTTAAGGAAGGCAGTGCCCGGTTTCTAATTTGCGATGTCCCCGATGGTAACTATGGCCTTTGCCTTTTGCACGACGAAAATAATAACGGCGATATGAATTACAATGCAATGGGGATTCCGAAAGAAGGATTCGGTTTTTCTAATGATGCAAGGGTACAATTAAGCCCTCCAAAATTCAGCGCCTGCAAGTTTATTAAAAAAGGAGAAACCGGCATACGTGTGAAGATGCGGTATATGCTCTGATGTGAAACTATGGTTCTCGGCCAACCTGACTAGCTATTAATGAAATACTGTATCGATCCGGCCAATTACGAGCGATTCCCTTCGAGGGAAGTAAAAATTGGTGATATAATTCTGGGTGCCGGTAATCCAATCCGGCTTCAGAGCATGACAACAACCCCTACGCTCGATACAATGGCTACGGTGGCTCAGGCAATTAAAATATTTGATGCCGGTGCTGATTTTGTGAGAATTACGACTCCCGGAATTGCTGAAGCCGAGAACCTTTCCGAAATTAAAAAGCAACTGGCACTTGCAGGATACAATAAACCATTGATTGCCGATGTACATTTCAACCCTTTGGTGGCTGAAACAGCTGCCAGAATTGTCGAAAAAGTTCGTATTAACCCGGGTAATTTTGTCGATCGGAAGAGGAATACAGCAGTTAATTATTCCGAGGTTGAATACCGGGCTGAGTTGGAATTAATTCATCGCAGGCTGCTCCCTTTGATTGCTATTTGTCGAGAATATGGAACAGCCATTCGGGTTGGGTCAAACCATGGCTCGTTGTCCGATCGTATTGTTCAGCGTTATGGAAACACGGTTGAGGGGATGGTTGAAGCTGCCATTGAGTTTATCTCGATGTTTGTGGCCGAGAGCTTTTACAGACTGGTGATTTCGATGAAAGCAAGCGATGTAAACACCACCGTTCGGGCGTGCAGGCTCCTGAATGCGCGTATGCTGGAACGCGGCTGGAATTTCCCGCAGCACCTGGGGGTGACCGAAGCCGGTGAAGGCGAAGATGGCCGGATTAAATCAGCAATGGGAATTGGAGCCTTACTTAACGATGGCATTGGCGATACTATAAGGGTGTCGCTTACCGAAGCCCCCGAAAACGAAATTCCGTTTGCCCGCTTATTAACCAGCGAGTTTAATAACCGCAAGGCTAAAATACACACACTGCCTTTGCATCAGTTACCCTATGAAGCTTATTCCGGAAATAACACCAATCTGTTGTCTGACCCTTTTGCCCGTAAATGTGTGATAATAGCCGAAAACCAACATTTTAAGAATATCCCCGGCTTTTTACAATCCGAAATCGATATGTTGGCTTATAACAACGAAAATCATGGTAAGACACCCTATATTCAGAAGCTGAATTCCGGGTCGGTTCCCGATGTGTATAATGTAATTGAAGCATCAGCCATTTCAGGACAGGCGGTTAGTCCCGTTGCCCTGGCAACGGGTAAGCTGATGATTGTTATGTGCCTCACTGATTTGCAGAAAATTAAAGCTTTTTTACTAAAAAACACCGACAGATGTTGTATTGTTCTTCAGACCATTACGCAATATCCAGCCGGTGAGGTAAGGTATTTGTATAAAGCACTGAAAGATTTCGGAATTAAAGTTCCGGTAATTGTGAAATACACTATTTCATCCTCATTGAGTGATAAGAATATTATTGAATCTGCATTATATCCGGGAAGCGTTCTTGTCGACAGAATTGTCAATGGAATCTGGCCGGTATTCCTGCCGCAGGCAGCTCCCGATTACTCCTCGGTATTCTCAATGCTTCAATCGCTTGGTCTGCGATATACCAGGGCTGAGTTTATTTCCTGCCCTGCCTGTGGAAGAACCAACTACGATATTGAAACCATTGTCAAGCAGGTGAAAATTCGGTTCTCTCATCTGAAAGGAATTAAAATAGCCGTGATGGGATGTGTTGTAAACGGTCCCGGCGAAATGAATGATGCCGACTATGGCTATGTAGGAGCCCAAAAGGGAATGGTGCATCTCTATTGCGGGCAGAAGGCCGTGTTGAAGAATGTCCCCGAGAATAAAGCAATTGAAGCCTTAATCGGCTTAATTAAAGAAAATGGCGATTGGATAGAGCCCAACTATAGCTATGAGCCGATATAAAAACATACCTGCCGGTTTGTTTGGCCGAAACCGCCAAAAACTGTGTGAACGAATTGGACAGTCTGCGGTAATCGTTGTTTTTTCGGCATCCCGTCAACACCGCACCGGTGATCAGTATTACGGATATCGCCAAAATTCCGATTTTTTTTACCTGACCGGTATCGAAGAACCCGGAAGTGTGCTGGTTATGTGTCCGCAACACCCCGATGAAACCTGCAGGGAGACTCTTTTTACGATAATTCCCGATGAGAAAACTAAAATATGGTATGGGAACACCCCGACCAACAGCGAATTAAGCGAAATATCAGCAATTTCCTCGATAAAGCCTGTCGAAAGTCTGAAATCATTTATAGATGACATGCTTTGTTTTTCGAACAGGTTCTATATTTCGTTCGAAGCCAATATAAGGACAACACCGGGTTATAACCTGAAGTCAAACGAAGTTCTAAACGATTTTCAAAATCAATACCACTATGCTGATTTTCAAAACCTTGACCCGGTTTTAAAGGAGTTGCGGCTTGTGAAGGAATACGAAGAGATTTCGCTGATAAAGCAAGCCTGCCGAATTACACGAGATGCATTTTCTGTACTTACAAAATCGGTTAAACCGGATAAATATGAGTATGAAGTAGAATCGGTCATTACCCAGAAATTTATTGCATCGGGAGCTTCTGACCATGCCTATTTACCTATTGTGGCATCAGGTTCAAATGCATGCGTACTTCATTACAACCGCAACGACTCATTAATGATCAACGGTGATTTGGTTTTGCTCGATTTTGGTGCGGAATATGCCAACTATGCAGCCGATTGTTCACGAACAATCCCTGTTAATGGCAGGTTTTCGGCGCGTCAGGCATTGCTGTACAATGCCGTGTTATCGGTTTTCCGCCAGCTGAAACCTGAATATAAACCAGGAAATACAATTAATATCCTGAACGAAATGGCCGGGATTCTTATGCAGGAGGAAATGCTTCGGATTGGTTTATTGAGTCAGGAAGATATCAAAAATCAGGATGCTGAAAATAAAGCTTACAAAAAATATTTTATGCATGGGGTGAGTCATTTTTTAGGACTCGATGTACATGATGTTGGTGATAAGGAAACCAAATTATTGCCGGGAATGGTACTTACCTGTGAGCCGGGTTTGTATCTGCCCGGTGAGAAACTGGGTATCAGAATCGAAAACGATATTTTGGTGGATGATTATCCAATTGACCTGATGGCTGATATTCCGGTTGAAATTAACGAAATAGAAGATTTGATGGCATAAAAAAAGCCCCGCGTCTCAATTAGCGGGGCTTTACTAAAACTATTCTTCGATGTCTTCAGTCTTTTTGTTTATCTCAAATCCGTAGGCATCGGCAAAATCTTGTTGAGCTTTAGCCATTTTATCGAACACTTTAGTGTATTTTTCGTCGATTGAAGTTAGAAGTAAATTGCAATTTTCTTCGACTTCTTCCGAATACAAACTATCGGGTAATGAGTAATTGGCAACCAGTGCTACGTATTCGTTTTCAGCCAGATCTTTGTACATTTCGGCAAAGTCGATGGCTGCATCGCGCAATTCGGTTTTTTTATCAAACTCTTCGCACTCTTTCAGAATTTTGAGGGATTTTTCAGTTTGTGCGAGCGCATCAGCCAAAGCAGCTTCCATTTCTTCAGGAACGTAAGTCAGCAGGGTTTCTTCAAAAGCGTTGAAACTGTCCTGAATAGCACCCTGTTCGTGGATAATTTTGTCATGATAAGCCAGAGCTTCATCGGTTGTGGGTTTTGTGTTGCAGGCAAAAACCAGAACGAGCATCGAGATTAATGCAAAAAAGGTAATTTTTTGTTTCATGGTATTATTTATTAGTGAATATTATGTTCACACCAAAATTAAGTAAATAATTTATTGATTCAAATCTTTTTCAGCAATAATTAAATCCCAATACTCCATCGCCCGACGGGTATGAGGAATTACTATCGTGCCACCCACGACATTACAAACACCGAAAATGTCGAGAATCTGGGCAGTGGTGACCCCATGTCGATGGCATTGTTCCAAATGGTATTTTACGCAGTCGTCGCAGCGTAATACCAGAGAGGTGGCCAGTCCAAGCATTTCTTTTGTTGCCGAATTAAGTGCGCTGTCGGTGTATGTTATCGCATCGAGGCTATAAATTCGTTTAATCACCTTATTGTCGGCTGATAATAAACGGTCGTTCATTTTTTTTCGGTATTCACCAAATTCTTTGATTTTATCCATATCGGTATTTATTGAATGATATTGCCTTTTAATGTTGCCGAAGATGCTTCGGTAATTTGAACACGTACTATATCGCCGGGGCCATAATTTTCTTTTGGAAACACCACGGTTTTGTTGGTTTCGGTTCTGCCGTTTAGATGTTCTTTCGATCGCTTCGAATAATTCTCGGCCAACACCTCGAATACTTTCCCGACATCATTGCGGTTGCTTTGCAGCGAAAGTTTGTTTTGTAGTGCTATCATTCGGTTGAGACGGATAATTTTAACATTTTCAGGAACATCGTCTGCATAATGTTTTGCGGCATGGGTACCCGGTCGTTCGGAATATTTAAACATAAAAGCCGAATCGAAGGCTGACTGTTGCATTATTGACAATGTTTGTTCAAAGTCCTCTTCGGTTTCACCACAGAAACCGCAAAAAACATCTGTGCTGATTCCGCAGCCCGGTAAGTAGGCCCTGATAGCCTCAATACGCGAAAGATACCACTCGCGTGTATAAGCCCGGTTCATTTTTTTTAAAATAATATTACTGCCTGATTGAACCGGAAGGTGAATGTGATTGCATACGTTGCGATGCCGTGCCATCGCCTTAAGCAAATCGTCGCTCAGATCTTTTGGATGCGAAGTAGTAAATCTGATACGCATTTCGGGAGCAAACAGGGCAATCCGGTCAATCAGTTCCGGAAAACCGTCGTCACCTGAGGAATAACTATTTACGTTTTGCCCCAACAGACAAATTTCCTTAAACCCGTTTTTTTGTAAATCGCTGACTTCGTTAAGTATATCGGTAATATCGCGGCTTCGTTCTCTTCCTCGGGTGTAAGGCACAATACAGTAACTGCAAAAATTGTTGCATCCCCTGGTGATACTGATAAATCCGGTTATTTGGTTGCCGGTTGCGCGCTTTGGAATAATGTCGTGATAGGTTTCTTCAGGGTCGAATTCAGTATCTCCTTGTTTTAATCCTTCGGTTGCCTGTTCAACCAACAATGGAATTTTCTTATACGCATCGGGGCCGGCCACAAAGTTAACGGCTGTGTGCTCCAGCAATTTGTCCCCAATGCGTTGGGCCATGCACCCCATAATGCCGGTTATCAGATGTTTTTTCTTACGCTTTAGTCCTTTTATGTGATCGAGCCGGTTCCAGATTCTTTGCTCAGCATGGTCACGCACCGAGCAGGTATTAATCAGAATTATATCGGCATCGGTAATGTTATCGCAATATTCATATTGTTGTCCGGCCATAATCGATGCCACAGTTTCACTGTCGGCAACATTCATCTGACAACCGTATGTTTCGATATATACTTTTTTATTCATAAATGTTAGGTTGCTTAAGCTTGCATCAGTGGGTGTCGCGCTTCCTTCAGTTTTTTCGAAAGTTCTTTTTCACGTCCCGAGCAAAGGGTGTTGACCAATTGATGAAACGAGTCGCCGTGATTTTTATGAACGGTATGGCATAACTCGTGAATAATCACAAAATCAATCAATTCCTCGGGCAACAACATCAGAAAGCACGAAAACGTAATGCGGTTGTCGCTTCGGCAGCTTCCCCAGCGTGTGCGACTGTTCCCAATGCGGATATTTCCATGCCGGAATCCATGCTTTTGTGCAGCGATGGTTACTTTATCGGGCAAAACTCCGGTTGCCTTATTTTTTAATGCCATTGCGCAGGCTTTCTTAATAAAAGCCTGAATTTGTTCCGATTTGTAATCTGTGTTTTCGGGCAAGACTATCAGCAATTTATTTTCAGTATATTTTGCACTTAGCTTTTTCGTATTTCGATAATCTATTTGAATCATCACATTCGAAAAAGTATATCCATCTCCTACAAAAAAATCCTTAAATTGTTGATTTTCAAAGTTGTTTAACTTGTTTACAACCCAGCTTTTTTTCGAATCAAGAAATGTAAGCGCTTCATTAAATCCCACATGCCAGGGTATACTCATAGTAACACCTTTAGCCGGATGTACATGTAAACGCAGCGACCTCAGGCCGCTCTTTTTTGTGATTACTACTTTACCGATGTCGTCAAAAACAAAAATTTTCTGCATCAATGCGCCAGTTTGCTCAGCGATTTATAGCCTGCATCAACTTTTTCGATTAACAGGCAGATGGCAGTATTGTATTGACTTTTCACTGATTTCCCTTCGTCGGATGCATCAATGTGATTGATGGTATGTATCAGGTCTTTTCTTAATTTCAGTGCTTCGCTGATAATGCCGGCAATTTCGGATTCCGATTTGCCGGGATGCGATTTCATATATTGAAGGCAATCGGCTACGAGTTCGTTTACCAGGCGGTTGATGTCCTGCTTCAGGTCTTTTTTGCTTGCCATAATTGTATTTGTATTTTAAGGTTTAATTATCTTTAATAATGGTCATCGAAATTACCTTTACATCTTCCAGTGGTCTGTTGGCCTGATTGGTTGCAACAGCAGCAATTTTATCAATTACATCCATTCCGGAAACCACTTCGCCAAAAACAGTATATGCACCATCGAGATGCGGGGCACCACCCACAGTGCAGTATGCATCGCGTTGCTCCTTGCTAAAAGAAACGCCCATCTTTTTTTCGTAACTGTCGATTTGCATATCGGTGAGAACCTGACCCTGAACAATGTAAAACTGACTTCCGCTGCTGCGTTTTTGTGGGTTTACATTATCGCCGGTACGAGCTGCAGCCAATGCACCCTTTTTATGAAAGTATTTCGGGTTGAACTCAGCTTCGATGGTGTAATCGGGGCCACCATTGCCCAACATTTGTCCCGGTTTTGCATTTTTAGAATCGGGGTCACCTGCCTGAATCATGAACTGCTTGATGACCCGGTGAAACAACACGCCATCATAATACGAGTCAGTTACTAGCTTAATGAAATTATCACGATGCTTCGGCGTGTCATCATACAACACCACTGTAATATCACCCATACTTGTCTTTATCAACACCTTGGTAGTTTGTGAAAAAACCTGCATCGAAACAAATGACAGCAGAAGAGCTGCAACAACGATTTTCATGAAATTTTTCATAACATTCAGAATTTATTTGACAAAATTAATAAAAATTAAAACCCCTCACCAATTTTAAAAGGAAACAAGCATTTATCAATTTTTTTGCCAATTTATTTTGAACCGATTATAAACTTACATCTCGTTATTGAAAACATCTTGATATCGTATATTCTGTATTGTTTTAATTCTGTATTTTTGTTCCGAAAACTGTTTTATGAAGTTACTTGTTAGGTTATTACTGATTCTTCATATTGTTGTGGCACTCCCGTTGCTTGCATTATATATAGGTGTATATATTGATCCGTCGCGGTGTGTGTGGTTTGTCCCGTTGGGGTATGTGTTTCCACTGATTTTATTACTGAATGTTTTATTCGTGCTGGTCTGGGCTTTACTGAAGCGCAAATTTCTATGGTTTGCCATCCCACTGGTAATAGTTGGTCTTGCTCATATCAATGCACTAATACCAATCCGCAATTTTTTCAGTGCAACCCCTGAATGCGAAGGTGAGTTTAAAATAATTACCTACAATGTTCATCTGTTTGGGTTATACAACTGGGAGAATAATGATAAAATTAAGAATGAAATATTTCGTTTTTTAGAGTCTGAGAAGCCGGATGTAGCCTGCTTTCAGGAGTATTTCTACGCTCCCGGCTCCTATTTCCCCACTACCGATTCGCTTACCCGTATTCTGGGAACAAAGCACTATTATCAGGCATTTTCGGCTACTTCTGCCAAACGAAAACAGAATTTCGGTATTGCTACATTCAGCAAGTTTCCCATTGTCAACAAAGGAACCGTGGAATTTAAAAAAACCAATAACCTGTTCATTTTTACCGATGTGATTTTGGAAGGTGATACCATAAGGATTTACAATTGTCACCTGCAATCGCTGTATTTTGATGAGGAGAATTATGCTGACCTGCAGGAATTTGAAAACGATATGATGCCCGAAAGCGACATGAGACCATACAAAAGCATTATAAAGAAGGTGTTGAAGGCCTCGCGTAAGCGCAGTGAACAGGCCAAAATTCTTCGGGAACATATCGATAGCTGTCATTATAGTATTGTTGTCTGTGGCGATTTCAACGATATTCCTTTTTCGTATTCTTACCGGATTATCTCTAAAGGCTTGCGTGATTCGTTTTCGGCACAGGGCCGTGGTTTTGGGAATACATGGAAGTATTCGGGTATTAAGCAGCGAATCGACTATGTGTTGTTTAGCAAAGACCTGGTTTGTACCGGGCACGATGTTTGTGAACAGGACTATTCCGATCACTACCCGGTTGTGGTTACATTAGGAAGGAAAAAATAGTATGGTTTGGACTGCCTTCATTTACTTTCTTATTTTATTTGCTTCCGGCGGCGAACAGGTTAAGCATTACGAAATGCCCGAAACTTCGTCGGTTGATACAGTTATTTGTCATACACATTATTGTTTACAATACAGCGAGCCACACGAACAGGCACGCTGGGTTGCTTATGAATTTACAATAAACGAATTGCCCCTTACAGCCGAAAGAGCTACTTCGTTCAGGACAGATCCGCTGATTTCGACCATTTCGGCCGATAATGACGATTATGCAGGTTCCGGTTACGATAAGGGACATTTGGCTCCATCGCGCGATATGGCATTTGATCCGATTGCACAGCAGGAAAGCTTCTATTTGAGTAATGTGTCTCCGCAACTTCCTGGTTTTAACAGGGGTATCTGGAGGGGGCTTGAGTTTAAAGTCCGTAAATGGGTTGAACAATACGAAAGGGTTTTTGTGATTACGGGCCCGGTGTTACGCGATGGTTTGCCCTATATTGGCGAAAACAAGGTTTCAGTGCCCGAATTTTATTTTAAAGCTGTGCTGGTATGCAACGATACCATTTGTAAAACCGCCGGATTTATTATCCCGAATGCAGAGGGTTTGGGAAACACCTATTCCAAATATGCGGTTAGTGTCGACAGCCTCGAAAACTTACTTCAGTTAAACCTGTTTTACCTACTTGATGATGATCTGGAAAATATTTCAGAATCAGAACTCGACTATGGTTTTTGGCAACTCATCAAACCCGAGTAATTATGAGAGTAACTCTGATCCCGCGATATTGTATTATTATTGCTATTGTGGTAGTTATTTCAGTTTTTTATTCCTGTAGAAAAATTCAACCTGTGCAGGTATTGCCGGCGGTAACCCATATAAGCTTACCCGAAAGGTTTAATATTGACAAAATTGTTGCACTGAGCGATAGTGTGATTATTGCAGCCGGTGGAACCAAAAACGAATATGGTGCTATTTTCCGTACCACAGACGGGGGAGAATCCTGGGTAAAGAGTTATTCGAATCAGCACTACAGTATTAACGACATTTACTTTTGCAGCCCTACTTGCGGATTTGCATGCGGCGACAGTTTATTAATACTGAAAACCAGCGATGGCGGTTTGACCTGGAGCGAATATGGATTACCCAATTTCCCCTTCGAAGAATATATTGTACCCTACAATAATCTTTATGTTTTCGACTCCACCAGAATCTTTGCCGCAGGGGGTGAAAACTATTACAAGGGTTTGTCTTCCTTTAGTCGCCCGGGGCACAGTTCCTGGTATCATCAGTGGTTCGACAACGAAATGCGGGATGTGGTTTTTATTTCAGAAGAGGTCGGTTACTTTGCCGGTTATGGCGTTGTGTTGAAAACCGAAGACGGTGGTTATACCTATAATTATCTGGATTTGAATAACGAATACTTTTACGACCTTGAGTATTTTGATGCTAGACTCTGGGTATTGGGTCGCTATGGAAAACTACTGTATTCCGATGATGACGGAAGTTCCTGGAATCAAATGCTTGATTTTGGTGAATCCAGTTTACGTGATTTGTACTTTTCGGAAACCGACGCATATATTTGCGGTGAATCCGGATCCCTGTTTGTAAGTCGTGACAAAGGGCTTACCTGGCTGTCGGTCGATGTGTTTGGAAGCGAGAATCTGAACAGCATTTGCATGACACCTTCGGGTGAAGTATGGATTGCTTCCGACAACGGGAACTGCTATGTGCTATACCGACGCAGGCAGGTTTAGCGGGAACAAATCTGTCGAATCTCAGATATTATTTTTTGTGAAATTGCTGTTGCCTTGATTGCATCATTAGCTTCGGCATAAATTCGGATTATCGGTTCCGTATTCGATTTTCGCAGATGCACCCATGAATCGGAGAAGTCAATTTTAACGCCATCGGTTGTGTTGATTTTCTCGTGGCTGTATAATTTGCAAATGCCTTCGAGAACCAAATCGACATTTATATCTGGAGTAAGCTCTATTTTATTTTTCGATATAATATAGTTTGGGAAAGAATCGCGCAGGCTGCTTACTGGGCAGGCTTTTTCGGCAAGAGCACTCAAAAACAGTGCGATTCCAACCAGAGCATCCCTGCCATAATGAAGTTCGGGGTAAATGATTCCTCCATTGCCTTCGCCTCCAATAACTGCCTGAGTGGCTTTCATAGCAGCAACTACGTTGACTTCGCCTACTGCTGCAGCTGTATAAGTATTACCTTGCGCTTCGGTAATGTCGCGTAGTGCCCGTGTTGATGACATATTGCTCACCGTGTTACCGGGTGTACGACTCATTATATAGTCAGCTACCGATACCAAGGTATATTCTTCACCAAACATACTTCCGTCTTCACAAACAATGGCCAGTCGATCAACATCCGGGTCAACAACAAACCCGACGTGGGCACCCGATGATTTTACTTTTTCCGAGATTTCGGTCAGGTTTTCAGGTAAAGGTTCCGGGTTGTGTGGAAACTCGCCGTCGGGATGACAGTGTAAAGGAACAATATCGGTAACACCAAGAGCCCGAAGAAGCTTTGGCAGCACAATTCCACCAACTGAATTCACGCAGTCGATAGCCACCCTGAATCCTGCATTTCTAATTGCATCGGTGTTAACCAGCTTAAGTTTAAGAATTTCACGGATGTGAAAAAATTCGTATGACTCAATATAATATAGTTTCCCGATTAAGTCGGTTTCCACAAACTGGTACAACCTGTTTTCAGCTATTTCGAGTATCTTGCTTCCTTCTTCAGCATTCAGAAATTCCCCATTCGAATTCAGGAGTTTCAACGCATTCCAGTTGCGGGGATTGTGACTGGCCGTGATTATTATTCCTCCATCAGCCTTTTCGAGTATAACAGCCATTTCGGTGGTTGGGGTGGTAGCCAGTCCGATATCAATAACATCGTTGCCCATTGCCAGCAGTGTATTGCAAACCAAGTCGCGTACAACAGGCCCCGAAATACGCGCATCACGCCCAACAATAATAGTCTGTTTCTTATTGGCATTCTGTGTTCGTAACCAGGAACTGTAAGCTGCCGAAAACCTGCAAATGTCAACCGGAGTAAGACCTTGCCCCTCGGCGCCGCCGATGGTGCCTCTGATGCCAGATATCGATTTAATTAATGTCATGAATAAATGAATTGATGTAAATTCAACGCAAATATACTATTATGAAAAGAAATATTCATGAGATTCAATGTATTAATGAAAACAGACTAAATTTATTTTTCGTAAATAATATTTTGAACTTCGAAAATAAACTCTATTTTTGCAGCCCGATATTATTAAAACTTAGTTGCAGATATGATTATTATACCCGTAAAAGAAGGTGAAAACATCGACAAAGCCTTGAAACGCTTTAAACGTAAATTCGAAAAAACCGGTGTTGTTAAAGAAATGCGCTACCGTCAGGCTTTTACAAAACCTTCTGTTGAAAAACGTCAGCAAAAACTGAAAGCAATTTATATTCAGCAATTGCAGCAGGAAGAGCAGTAGCCCCCAACTATAACTGTTTTTAGGTCTTTGTATTTTCTGAAACAATACAAAGGCTTTTTTCGTACAATACATCGACGTTGAATTTTTACAATGCACATCGAGTCTTTTTTAAAATATCTTCAATTCGAAAAACGTTACTCAGAGCATACTATTTCGGCCTACCGAAACGATTTATATCAGTTTTCGGAATTTCTCGAAATAGAATTTGCGGGCTGCAGCCCTGGTTCTGCCTCAAGGGGAGAAATCCGCGCCTGGATTGCCTCGCTTGCCGGTGACGATCACCTTACTTCGCGTTCGGTTCAGCGCAAACTCACCAGCCTGCGCAGTTTTTATAAGTTTTTATTGAGGAAAGGAGAAATTAATAAAAACCCATGCATGGGTATAGGTTCTCCAAAAACCGATAAAAAACTTCCTGTTTTTCTTACCCAATCGCAGACAGGCAAACTTTATGATGAGGACTATTTTTCGCATGATTTTGCAGGTGTCCGAGACAGGACAATTATCGAGATGTTGTATAACACCGGAATGCGTCTTTCTGAAGCAGCGCAGTTGAAGCATGGAGATATTGACTTTGGCGCTATGCTGATTAAAGTACTGGGTAAGCGAAATAAAGAACGCATGATTCCGTTTAATAATTACCTGAAGAATATTTTACAGGCATATATAGTGAAGAAGACCGACGAAAAGTTTGCCATTGCGCACGATGATATTTTTTTTGTTACCGACAAAGGCAGGCCGGTATATGTTAAATTCATTTATCATAAGGTGCATTATTATCTGGGGCTGGTTTCTACCAACACCAAGCGAAGTCCGCATGTACTCAGGCATACATTTGCAACCCATATGCTGAACAATGGAGCCGATCTGAATGCCATCAAGGAATTGCTGGGGCATGCCAATCTGGCTGCTACGCAGGTTTATACACATAATTCGTTCGAAAAACTAAAAGAGATATATAAACAAGCCCATCCCAGGGCATAATTTAAACGAAAGGAGAAAAATATCATGAAAGTAAATGTTCAATCATTGCATTTTGATGCTGACAAGAAACTGCTTGATTTTATTGAAAATAAGGTTGGAAAACTCAGTCAGGTTTCCGAAGAAATATTAAACTCCGATGTTACATTGCGAATCGAAAATTCCGAAACAAACGAGAATAAAGTCGCCGAAATCCGTGTAAAAATTCCCGGCGTAAGCGAAATATTTGTACGTAAACAAAGCAAAACTTTCGAAGAATCTGTTGATAGTGCCACCCAGGCATTGCGTCGGCAGCTGCGTAAATACAAGGAAAAGCAGAGAAATTCGAAAAGTTAAAAAAAATATTTTCATTTATTTGCATATAAACAAATAATAACTACATTTGCAGACCTTTTTGGCGACTGCCATAAATGTTCTTTAAATGTATGATATTTGTTCTGAAAAGGCCAATGTAGCTCAGTTGGTAGAGCAGCTGATTTGTAATCAGCCGGTCGGCGGTTCGAGTCCGTCCATTGGCTCCTTAGCAGAATATGGGGAGATACCAAAGTGGCCAACTGGGGCAGACTGTAAATCTGCTGGCGTACGCCTTCGTAGGTTCGAATCCTGCTCTCCCCACACGATAAAGAAGCGGGAATAGCTCAGTTGGTAGAGCACAACCCTTCCAAGGTTGGGGTCGCGAGTCCGAGTCTCGTTTCCCGCTCATTTATTGCCAAAGTAGCTCAGGGGTAGAGCGTTTCCTTGGTAAGGAAGAGGTCATGGGTTCAATTCCCATCTTTGGCTCAAATATTTTTTTTATTGTTTAACAACTTAAATTGTAAATTTTAAACCCATGGCTAAAGAAAAATTCTCAAGAACGAAACCTCACGTTAACATCGGTACAATCGGCCATGTTGACCACGGTAAAACCACCCTGACTGCTGCGATTACAAAATCTCTTGCATCAGAAGGTCTGGCTCAGTACAGAGATTTCGATTCGATTGACAATGCTCCTGAAGAAAAAGAAAGAGGTATTACTATTAATACCGCTCACGTAGAGTATGAAACAAAAAATCGTCACTATGCACACGTTGACTGTCCGGGTCACGCCGACTATGTGAAGAACATGGTTACCGGTGCTGCCCAGATGGACGGTGCAATTTTGGTGGTTGCTGCTACCGATGGTCCGATGCCCCAAACCCGCGAACACATCCTGCTCGCACGTCAGGTGAACGTACCAAAAATCGTTGTTTTCCTGAATAAGGTTGACATGGTTGATGATGAAGAACTTATTGAATTGGTCGAAATGGAAGTTCGCGAACTTCTGAGTTTCTACGAATTCGATGGCGACAATGGTCCGGTTATTCGTGGATCTGCCCTTGGTGCTTTGAACTCTGAACCCAAATGGGTTGAAAAAGTTCAGGAATTGATGGCCGCAGTTGACGAATGGATTCCCATTCCTCCGCGCGACAACGAAAAACCTTTCCTTATGCCTGTTGAAGACGTGTTCTCGATTACCGGCCGCGGTACTGTAGCTACCGGTCGTATCGAAACCGGCGTTGTTAATACGGGTGAAGAAGTAAATATCATTGGTCTCGGTGCCGAAAATCGCAAAACCGTTGTTACCGGTGTTGAAATGTTCCGTAAAATTCTCGACAGAGGCGAAGCAGGTGACAACGTAGGTCTCCTTCTCCGTGGTGTTGATAAAGACGAAATCAAGAGGGGTATGGTAATCGCAAAACCCGGTTCCATTAAACCTCACACTAAGGTAAAAGCCGAAGTTTACGTATTGAAGAAAGAAGAAGGTGGTCGTCACACTCCGTTCCACAATAAGTATCGTCCGCAGTTCTATATCAGAACTCTCGATATTACCGGTGAAATTACCCTTCCCGAAGGCGTTGAAATGGTAATGCCAGGCGATAACGTAACCATCACTATCGAGCTGATTTATGAAGTAGCTTGCAATGTTGGTCTTCGTTTTGCAATCCGCGAAGGTGGTCGCACCGTTGGCGCAGGTCAGATTATTGATATTATTGAATAATTACCAAATAATTAAATGCCGGTATTCCGGTACCGGCATTTAATTTACGGGTGTAGCTCAATTGGTAGAGCGATGGTCTCCAAAACCATAGGCTGTGGGTTCGAAGCCTGCCACCCGTGCAAAAACTTGTAATGTATGGCTAAAATTAAAACATACTTTAAAGAGACTTACGAAGAGCTGGCCCACAAGGTTACGTGGCCAACATGGAGTGAGTTGCAGACAAGCGCAATAGTTGTAATGGTTGCTTCCTTAATCATAGCCCTTATGGTACTCGCCTTGGATGTTTCGTTCCGGAATATTCTTGAGTTATTATATGGGTTGTTTTATTAAACCAAAGGTTGGAGGGTCGTATGAGTGAACTTGATAAAAAATGGTATGTTGTTAAAGCCCTTAGCGGTAAGGAAAAAAAGGTAAAAGAATACCTTGAAAACGAAGTCGCTAAAATGGGTCTCGGCAACCAGATATCTCAGGTGCTTATCCCAACCGAGAAAGTTTATCAGGTGAGGAAAGGCAAGAAAATCAGTAAGGAAAGAAGTTTCTTTCCGGGTTACATTTTGATAGAAGCAATACTTGATGGAGAGGTAGAGCATGTTATCAAAGCCGTTCCCGGTGTACTGGGCTTTCTTGGCTCTAACGATGGTAAACCTATTCCTTTACGACCAGCCGAAGTTGCCCGCATTTTAGGTAAAGTTGACGAGCTTACCGAAAGCTCCGAAGAAATCAACATACCCTTCTTTGCTGGCGAAGCGGTGAAAGTGATTGATGGGCCGTTCAATGGTTTTAACGGTGTCATCGAAGAAGTGCATGAGGAAAAGAAAAAGTTGAAGGTTATGGTTAAAATTTTTGGCCGTAAAACTCCGCTCGAATTGAGCTTCATGCAGGTAGAAAAAGAGTAATCACTTATTTGAAAAAGCGTTATGGCAAAACAAATTGAGAATTTCATCAAACTGCAGATTAAAGGTGGTGCTGCCAATCCTTCTCCTCCCGTGGGTCCTGCCCTCGGTTCGAAAGGTGTCAACATCATGGAGTTCTGCAAGCAATTCAACGCCAGAACACAGGATAAAGCTGGGAAAGTTCTCCCGGTAATTATTACTGTGTATTCCGACAAGTCGTTTGAATTTATTGTAAAAACTCCTCCCGTTGCTGTTCAGCTGATCGAAGTGGCGAAGGTTAAAAAAGGCTCTCCCGAACCCAACCGTAATAAAGTGGGATCGGTAAGCTGGGACGAAGTGAAAACTATCGCTCAGGATAAGATGCCCGACCTGAATGCCTTTACGATTGAAGCTGCAATGAAAATGGTCGCCGGAACTGCAAGAAGTATGGGTATCACCGTCACTGGCGACGACCCTTTTAAAAACTAATTAAGCACTTTTTTAAGATGGCAAGGATAAGTAAAAATAAGAAACAGGCTATATCGAAACTTGAAAAAGGGAAAAAGTACGACATCAATGATGCCGCAAGCCTTGTGAAAGAAATAACTTTTACAAAATTCGACGCTTCGGTTGATATTGACGTGAAGTTGGGTGTTGACCCCCGCAAAGCCAATCAAATGGTTCGCGGTGTCACTACCCTGCCCCATGGTACCGGAAAGCAAATCCGTGTACTCGTGCTTTGTACGCCCGATAAAGAGCAAGAAGCTACCGAAGCAGGTGCCGATTACGTGGGCCTCGATGATTACATCGAAAAAATAACTGCCGGATGGACTGACATTGATATTATTATCACTCAGCCTCAGGTAATGGCCAAAATCGGTAAACTGGGTAGGGTATTGGGTCCCCGAGGCCTCATGCCAAATCCCAAATCGGGTACCGTTACTCAGGAAGTCGGTAAGGCTGTTCTTGATGTGAAAAAAGGTAAAATTGATTTTAAGGTCGATAAGTATGGAATCATCCATGCCGGAATCGGAAAGGTTTCGTTCGAACCCGATAAAATTGCCGAAAATGCCCGCGAACTGGTTCAGACCATTGTGAAACTGAAACCAACTGCAGCAAAGGGAACGTACATTCAAAGTATTTTCCTGTCGAGCACTATGAGCCCGGGTATCGAAATCGAACCAAAATCAATCGTTTAGTAATTTTAAGAATCAGCATGTTATGAAACGTGAAGAAAAAGATGCCCTGATAGAACAATTGAAAACTCAGATCCAGTCGTACAGTCACTTTTATCTGACTGACGCAGCCGATCTGAATGCTCAGGATGTATCTGATCTCCGGCGCAAATGCTTTGAACAGGATATTAAGATGGTAGTTGTGAAAAACACCCTCTTTAAGTTGGCACTCGAACGTGCGGGTATGGATTTGCAGGAATTATACCCTGCTATGAAAAACAATACCGCAGTATTGTTTTCAAATACAGCCTCCGCTCCGGGAAAACTTATCAGGGATTTTACGAAAAACCATGCTAAGCCCGTTCTGAAAGCAGCTTATGCCGAAGAATCGATATATGTTGGCGCCGACCAGCTCGATGCTCTCATTACCATCAAGTCGAAGTACGAATTGATTGGTGATGTGATTATGTTGCTGCAATCGCCGATGAAAACCGTTCTTGGCCAGTTAAATTCAGGCAAAAACATTATTGGTGGTGTTGTAAAAACACTGTCAGAGAGAGAATAAAACAATTGGTAAAACAATATTAAATTCAAAGTAAAATGGCAGACTTAAAAAAATTAGCTGAAGAGTTAGTTAATCTTACAGTAAAAGAAGTAAATGAATTGGCAGACATCCTCAAAAACGAATACGGAATTGAACCCGCTGCTGCTGCAGCCGTTGTTGCCGCTCCCGCAGCCGTTGCCGCTGCTGCCGTAGTTGAAGAACAAACAGAATTCGACGTGATTCTTAAAGGCGCCGGACTCGCAAAACTTCAGGTTGTAAAACTCGTTAAAGAACTCACTGGTTTGGGTCTCAAAGAAGCCAAAGATTTGGTTGACGCTGCTCCAAAACCGGTAAAAGAAAAAGTATCGAAAGACGAAGCCGACTCATTAAAAGCTAAACTCGAAGAAGCAGGAGCCGAAGTTGAAGTTAAATAACTTCGCCCGCTGAATGTAATTTTTAGGTTTAAAACCCGGTAACGGGTTTTAAACCTTTCGTTGTTATTGATTTAGTTCTTTTTTTAAAATAGTATCAATGGCCATAAAAACAAACGAACGAATCAATTTTGCATCCAATAAAAATCAGCTCGAATATCCTGATTTTCTGGAAGTTCAATTGAAATCCTTCCGTGAATTTTTCCAAATCGAATCAACAGCAGAACAGCGTAAGAACGAGTTATTGTATCAGGTATTTCAGGAAAACTTTCCGATTACCGATACGCGAAATAACTTTGTTCTCGAGTTTTTGGATTACTCGGTCGATCTGCCACGTTATTCAATTCAGGAGTGTGTTGAACGCGGTTTAACCTATAGCGTTCCCCTCAAAGCAAAGTTGAAACTTTATTGCACCGATCCCGATCACGAAGATTTTGAAACTACCATTCAGGATGTGTGGTTGGGTACGGTTCCTTATATGACACCCGGAGGTACCTTCGTTATTAATGGTGCCGAAAGGGTGGTGGTGTCGCAACTACACAGATCTCCCGGCGTTTTCTTCGGACAAAGTGTTCACACCAACGGAACAAAACTCTACTCCGCCAGAATTATCCCGTTCAAAGGTTCGTGGATTGAATTTGCAACCGATATCAACTCGGTGATGTATGCTTACATCGACCGTAAAAAGAAATTGCCCGTAACCACATTGTTGCGTGCTATCGGTTTCGAAAGTGATAAAGAAATCCTCGAAATCTTTAACCTCGCCGAAGAAATAAAAGTAAGTAAAACTGCCCTCAAAAAAGTATTGGGACGTCGTTTGGCAGCACGTGTGCTGAGAACATGGACCGAAGATTTTGTTGATGAGGATACGGGCGAAGTTGTATCAATTGAGCGTAACGAAGTGGTGGTAGACCGCGAGATTGCCCTGGCCAACGAACATATCGATATGATTGTTGATTCGGGTGCAAAAACGGTTTTGTTGCATAAAGAAAACCAGAAAACTTCTGACTTCGCGATTATTTATAATACCCTGCAGAAAGACCCGTGTAACTCCGAAAAAGAAGCCGTTGTTCACATCTACAGGCAGTTGCGTAATAGTGAACCCCCCGATGATGCAACAGCACGCGACGTGATCGATAAACTTTTCTTTTCTGATAAACGTTATGATTTAGGCGAAGTAGGCCGTTACCGTTTAAATAAAAAACTGAACCTTGAAATTCCCGAGAATATTAAGGTTCTTACTAAAGACGATATTATTGCCATCATCAAATATCTCATCGAACTGATAAATTCAAAAGCTGATATCGATGACATCGACCACTTGAGTAATCGCCGTGTAAGAACGGTAGGAGAGCAGCTGGCCGGTCAATTTGGCGTTGGACTGGCCCGTATGGCACGCACCATCCGCGAACGTATGAACGTACGCGATAACGAAGTTTTCCATCCCATCGATCTGATTAATTCCAAGACCTTGTCTTCGGTGATTAATTCATTCTTTGGAACCAATCAGCTTTCGCAGTTTATGGACCAGACCAACCCACTGGCTGAAATGACACATAAACGCCGTATGTCAGCCTTGGGACCCGGTGGTTTGTCGCGTGAGCGTGCCGGTTTCGAAGTGCGCGACGTGCACTACACCCATTATGGACGCCTTTGTCCGATTGAAACACCCGAAGGTCCGAACATCGGTCTGATTTCATCGTTGTGCGTATTTGCCAAAATCAATAAGCTGGGTTTCATCGAAACACCTTACCGACTTGTTGAAGAAGGAAAAGTTGATCTTTCGGGCGAAGTGGTATTTATGACCGCCGAGGAAGAAGAAAATAAAATAATTGCCCAGGCAAATGCCCAGTTGGAAGAAACTGGTCTTTTTGCCAACAAACGGGTAAAAGCACGTCTCGAAGCCGATTACCCACTTGCTGAACGCGAGTCGGTACATCTGATGGACGTTGCTCCAAACCAGATTGCCTCTATCGCAGCTTCGTTGATTCCATTCCTGGAACACGACGATGCCAACCGTGCTTTGATGGGATCGAACATGATGCGTCAGGCTGTTCCACTGCTTAAACCCGAAGCGCCCATCGTAGGTACCGGTATTGAGCATGAAGTGGCTCGTGACTCCAGAATTCTTATTGTTGCCGATGGTAATGGCATAGTGGAATATGTTGATGCACGTCAGATAATTGTTCGTTACGACCTCACCGAAGAAGACCGTTTTGTGTCGTTCACCGATGATGTGAAAGTATATGATCTGCAGAAGTTCATGAAAACCAACCAAAGCACCTGCGTTAACCAGAAACCCATTGTCCGCAAAGGCGAACGGGTTACCAAAGGTCAGATTCTGACCGAAGGTTACGCAACCCGCGACGGTGAACTGGCCATTGGACGTAACCTTAAAGTGGCTTTCATGCCCTGGAAAGGATACAACTTCGAAGATGCTATTGTTATCAACGAAAAAGTAGTACGCGAAGATTTCTTCACTTCGATACACATCGAAGAGCACCAACTCGAAGTTCGCGACACAAAACGTGGTCTCGAAGAACTTACTTCCGATATTCCCAATGTAAGCGAAACCGCTACCAAGGACCTCGACGAAAACGGTATTATCCGTATCGGAGCCTATGTGAAACCTGGTGACATTCTCATTGGTAAAATTACCCCCAAAGGTGAATCAGACCCATCACCCGAAGAAAAGCTCCTCAGGGCTATTTTCGGTGAAAAAGCCGGTGATGTGAAGGACGCTTCTCTTAAGGCATCGCCTTCGACCAATGGTGTGGTTATCGATAAAAAACTTTTCTCAAAAACCATTAAAGACCGTAAGACCAAGAATCAGGATAAGGCACTGCTTGATGCTATCGAAAGTGAGCTGCAAAAGAAAACAGATGCCCTCAAAGAAATTCTGGTTGAAAAACTGTTCTTTATTGTGAATGGTAAAACATCACAGGGTGTAAAAGATAACCTGGGTAATGATGTAATAACCAAGGGAAATAAATTCACTCAGAAATCCTTGTATGAGGTTGACTATATTAACGTGAACCCCACCAAGTGGACAACTGATAAAAAGAAGAACGACCTTATCGAAAAGCTTCTCTTCAACTATATGATTGAGTACAAGAAGTATGAAGGTGAAGCCCGCAGAAAGCGTTTAAATATTTCGATTGGTGACGAACTCCCAGCCGGTATTGTTCAGCTTGCGAAAGTATATCTTGCCAGCAAACGTAAAATTACAGTTGGTGATAAACTTGCAGGACGTCACGGAAATAAGGGTATTGTTGCCAAGATTGTTCGTCAGGAAGATATGCCTTTCCTCGAAGACGGAACACCTGTCGACATCGTATTGAACCCGTTGGGTGTGCCTTCGCGTATGAACCTCGGACAGATTTATGAAACCGTGTTGGGATGGGCCGGCGAAAAACTTGGGTTGAAATTTGCCACTCCTATTTTCGACGGAGCTACCATCGATCAGATTAATGAATATACTGATAAAGCAGGTGTGCCCCGTTATGGTAAATGCCACCTTTATGATGGAGGCACCGGAATGAAATTCGACCAACCAGCCACAGTCGGCGTTATTTACATGCTTAAACTGGGTCACATGGTCGAAGATAAAATGCATGCCCGTTCGATTGGGCCATATTCACTGATTACACAGCAACCCTTGGGTGGTAAAGCTCAGTTTGGTGGTCAGCGATTCGGCGAAATGGAGGTTTGGGCACTCGAAGCATTTGGTGCATCTCACATCCTCCGCGAAATTTTAACCATTAAGTCGGACGACGTTATTGGACGTGCTAAGACCTACGAAGCCGTAGTTAAAGGTGATCCCATGCCGGAACCCGGTGTTCCTGAATCACTCAATGTACTGCTTCACGAAATGAGGGGTCTCGGGCTCAACGTCGAACTCGAATAATAGTGATAGTTTACGTTTTAAAAATTGAATATAGTTTTTTGATATGGCTTTCAGAAAAGACACAAAAGTAAAAACAAATTTTTCGAGAATCAGCATCAGTCTGGCCTCGCCCGAAGATATCCTCGACAGGTCGAGCGGTGAAGTTACAAAACCTGAAACCATCAATTACCGAACCTATAAACCCGAAAGAGACGGTCTTTTCTGTGAGCGAATCTTTGGTCCGGTAAAAGATTACGAATGCCACTGCGGAAAATACAAACGCATCAGGTATAAAGGTATTGTCTGCGATCGTTGCGGTGTTGAAGTTACCGAGAAAAAAGTGCGTCGCGAACGCATGGGTCACATTAAACTAGAAGTTCCCGTTGCCCACATTTGGTACTTTAAGACCCTGCCCAATAAAATTGGGTATCTTCTGGGTTTGCCCTCGAAGAAACTTGATGCTGTGGTTTATTACGAAAGATACATTGTCATTCAGTCCGGAATGAAGCAAGCCGATGGTGTAAACGAACTCGATTTGTTGTCAGAGGATGAATACCTGGAAATTCTGGATGCCCTTCCCAAAGAAAACCAAATGCTTCCAGACGAAGATCCGAATAAGTTTATCGCCAAAATGGGTGCTGAAGCACTTTATGAACTGCTGCTAAGAATTAACCTTGATGAACTCTCGTACGACCTGCGCGATAAAGCCGGAAAAGAAACTTCTCAACAGCGTAAAAACGAAGCTCTGAAAAGACTGAGCGTGGTAGAAGCTTTCCGTGAATCGGATGGAAAAAACAATCCGGAGTGGATGATTATGAAGGTTATCCCCGTGATTCCACCCGAATTGCGCCCACTGGTTCCTCTTGATGGCGGACGTTTTGCTACATCCGATCTCAACGACCTCTACCGCAGGGTCATCATCAGAAACAACCGCCTGAAACGCTTGCTCGAAATTAAAGCACCCGAAGTCATTCTCCGAAACGAAAAACGAATGCTTCAGGAAGCGGTCGATTCATTATTCGACAACTCACGTAAATCGAACGCCGTTAAAACTGAAGCCAACCGACCACTGAAGTCATTAAGCGACAGCCTCAAAGGGAAACAGGGACGTTTCCGTCAGAACCTACTTGGTAAAAGGGTTGACTATTCGGCACGTTCGGTTATTGTGGTGGGTCCAGAGCTGAAAATGCATGAATGCGGATTACCCAAAGATATGGCAGCCGAACTCTATAAACCTTTCATTATTAGAAAACTAATTGAAAGAGGTATTGTGAAAACGGTGAAATCAGCCAAGAAAATTGTGGAACGCCGCGATTCAGTTATATGGGACATCCTCGAAAATGTATTGAAAGGACACCCCGTTATGCTTAACCGTGCCCCGACACTTCACCGCCTCGGTATTCAGGCTTTCCAGCCAAAACTTATCGAAGGCAAGGCCATTCAGCTTCACCCGCTTGTATGTACCGCTTTCAACGCTGACTTCGACGGTGACCAGATGGCCGTGCATTTGCCACTGGGCAACGAGGCCATTCTCGAAGCACAATTGCTGATGTTGGCTTCACACAATATTCTGAACCCTGCCAACGGAGCACCTATTACGGTTCCATCGCAGGATATGGTTCTTGGACTCTATTATATCACCAAACACCGTAATGGCGCGCTGGGCGAAGGATATTCCTTCTATAGCCCCAAAGAGGTTATCATTGCATACAACGAAGGTAAACTGGCCCTCCATGCAAAAATTAAGGTAAAAGTTAATGATATCGATAAGGATGGTAATTACATTAACCACCTGATAGAAACTACCTGTGGTCGCGTGTTGTTTAATCAGACGGTGCCGCGCGAAGTGGGCTATATCAACGAACTGCTGACTAAAAAATCCTTGCGTACCATCATTGGTAATGTGTTGAAGAAATCGGGAACAGCAGCCACGGCCAAATTCCTCGACGATATTAAAGACCTGGGATTCAGTATGGCTTTCAAGGGCGGATTGTCGTTTAACCTCGACAATGTGATCGTTCCTGCCAAGAAACAGGTGCTCATCGAAGAAGGATACAAGCAGGTGGAAGAAATCCGCGCCAATTATGAAGCCGGCTTTATCACCAACAACGAACGCTACAATCAGGTTATCGACGTGTGGACTCACGTAAATGCCAACCTTGCCAAAGAGGTGATGAAGCAATTATCGGAAGACAATCAGGGATTCAACTCAGTGTATATGATGCTTAACTCGGGCGCCCGTGGTTCTAACGAACAGATTCGACAGCTTTGCGGGATGAGGGGTCTTATGGGTAAACCTCAGAAATCGGTTTCAACCGGTGCCGAAATTATCGAAAACCCGATTCTTGCCAATTTTAAGGAAGGTCTGTCAATTCTTGAGTACTTTATCTCGACCCACGGTGCCCGTAAAGGGTTGGCCGATACCGCACTGAAAACCGCTGATGCTGGTTATTTGACCCGTCGTTTGGTTGACGTGGCGCAGGATATAGTTATTACCGAAGAAGACTGCGGAACCCTTCGCGGACTGATTGCTACTACGATTAAGAAGAATGAAGAAGTTGTTGAAACCCTTTATGAACGTATTTTGGGTCGCACAACGGTTCATGATATTTACCATCCTCAAACCGGCGAACTGATTGTGGCAGCCGGACAGGAAATTACTGAAGATATTGCTACTGTTATTGATTTGTCTCCCATCGAGGAGGTAGAAATCAGGTCGGTTCTTACCTGCGAATCAAAACGCGGTGTTTGCGCCAAGTGTTATGGACGAAATCTGGCCAACGGGCGTATGGTTCAACGAGGTGAGGCTGTCGGTGTTATTGCTGCCCAGTCGATCGGGGAACCTGGAACACAGCTTACCCTGCGTACATTCCACGTTGGGGGGGTTGCAGGTAACATTGCTACCGAATCAACAATCTCGGTGAAATACGACGGTATTGTCGAAATTGACGACCTCCGTACGGTTGAGTATGTGGACGAAATGGGCGAAAAAGTTGATATCGTTATTGGTCGTATGGCCGAAATGCGTCTGGTTGATAAAAATACCGGCATTGTTATCGTTACCAACAACATTCCCTATGGTTCGAAACTGTTTGTTAAACCGGGTCAGGTTGTCGATAAGGGTTCTGTTATTTGTAGTTGGGATCCGTTTAACTCGGTTATTATCACCGAAGTTACCGGTAAGGTTGATTTCGAAAATGTGATTGAAGGTATTACGTATCGCGAAGAAGCTGACGAACAAACCGGATATCGCGAAAAGGTTATTATCGAAACACGCGATAAAACCAAAATTCCTGTGGTTCGCATTCTCAGCAGCAAGAACGATTTGTTGAAGACTTATAACCTGCCTGTTGGCGCACACATTATTGTTCAGGATAACGAAAAGGTGGTTGCCGGTAAAATTCTCGTGAAAATTCCGAGGGTGGTAGGAAAAGGAGGTGACATCACCGGTGGTTTGCCCCGTGTTACCGAGTTGTTTGAGGCACGTAATCCGTCGAATCCGGCTATTGTTTGCGAAATCAATGGTCAGGTGGAATTCGGTAAGATTAAACGTGGTAACCGCGAGATTATCATCCGCTCGAAAGAAAACGAAGAAAAACGTTACCTGGTTCCCCTATCGAAACAGATACTGGTGCAGGACAGCGACTTTGTTAGAGCAGGAACACCGCTATCGGAAGGTGCCATTACCCCGATTGATATTCTGAATATTAAAGGACCAACCATGGTTCAGGAATATATTGTGAACGAAGTACAGGAAGTGTACCGTATGCAGGGTGTGAAAATCAACGATAAGCATTACGAAGTGATTGTTCGCCAGATGATGCGTAAAGTTGAAATTGAAGATCCGGGCGATACCCGATTCCTCGAAAAACAGATTGTTGACAAATGGGAGTTCCGCGAAGTGAACGATGCCATTTTCGATAAGAAGGTGGTTGTTGATCCGGGCGATTCGACTTCGGTTCACGCAGGCCAGATTATATCGGCCCGTAAGCTGCGTGACGAAAACTCGATGCTGAAACGTAAGGATATGAAACTTATCGATTCACGCGACGCTATTCCTGCAACATCGAGCCAGGTGTTGCAGGGTATTACCAGAGCAGCACTGCAAACCAAGAGCTTTATGTCGGCTGCTTCGTTCCAGGAAACCACTAAGGTTCTGAATGAAGCTGCTATCAGTGGAAAAATCGATCCACTCGATGGTTTGAAAGAGAACGTAATTGTGGGCCATCTTATTCCGGCCGGTACCGGTCTGCGCGAATATCAGGAATATCTGGTAGGCAATAAGGAAGAGATGGTGTATATGACCGAGAAATATGAACACATTGACCAATAAGGCTAGCCATGGACGATAAAATGCAAAAACAAAACCAGATCAGCATCGAACTTAAAGAGGATGTTGCTCAGGGAACCTACTCTAACCTTGCGGTGATTACCCACAGCAACGCTGAGTTTATTGTTGATTTTGTACGAATCATGCCGGGAGTGCCCAAGGCCCAGGTGAAGTCGAGGATAATTCTTACCCCCGAACATGCCAAAAGGCTGATGCTGGCACTCAAGGACAATATTGCAAAGTTTGAACAGGCCAACGGCCCTATTAAAATGAGCGATTTGAATCAGGGACCGGTGATACCGATGACTTTTGGCGGTCCAACGGCTCAGGCCTAGTAATAGAAACAGCGGGTAGAAACCCGCTGTTTTTGTTTGCGATGAAGATTTCTACGGTTTTATCAATAATTTCCAGTCATACAACAGGGTCTCTCCCCTGCCCGAAGGCTTCTGCCTGCCTTGGGTGAGTTTTTCTACCTCGTTGCTTACAAATGCTTTCAATTCCGAAATACTTATCGTCGCATCCTGATTCAGGTCAGCAAAGTTGTTTTTCAGGCCGTCAATAATGGCGTATGTAAATACCCCATTGTTCCATTCATCCGATTCAATGGCGAATCCGGTTCCGGCTGCTGCCGAAATTACAACCACACCTGAACCCTTACTCAGGTCGTTAAACGTTTCCTTCATTAGTTCGAAGGCCGAATTCAACGATACATTGCCAGATTGAGCCGGCATGATAGCCGTTTTGAAGAAATAGGTTTTTAATCCGCCACGGGTACCATCGGTAAGAACTATTGAATCGCTGTTTTCTACAAGCACTTCTTTGTCGAGTTCCCCACTATGGCAGGCATCAATCAATATCAGTTTTTTCCGTGCGGGAATACTATCAAGCATCCATTCGAGTTCATCGTAAGAAACACCATTTTTATCGGGATGCCCGAAATCAATATCACTGGTTGCAAAATAAAAGTTTAGGTCGTCGCCTAGCAATCCATGCCCCGATACATAGAGTATTACAATATCGTCGATATTTGTTGCGATAAGTTTGCTCTTTAGATCCAATAAATTACGTCGGGTGGCCATTGCGTTAAACAGGGTGTCAACAAGTACATTGTTTGCCAATCGGGGAATGCAATTGTTGAAAAGCGATACAATGTCTCTGCCGTCCTTAACTGGATATACCAGATTGAACCGGCTGTCGTTGTATTCTGAAACCGACATGACAATAAGATGAAGCGTTGACTGTGGCGAAACTGCTGGCAGGTAGTTGATTTCTATACTCTCGGTAAACGATTCAACGCCCAACACATTAGTGCATGAGACTTCAATAATGTTATAGCCTTCGCTCAGGTTGACATCTATTTGTTGCTCGGTTGATGAACTTTGCAGATCTTTTAAATTCCAGCCTTTGCTTCCATAGAGGGGTACTTCGTTGACCCTAACCTGTATCCTGTCGAGCTTGTTTTTCTCATCAGAGGCTTTAATATTCAGATGAACGACAGGTTCATTGGTTTGCCAAGAAATTTCGTCCGAGTTAATAATTTTTACTTCGGGGCATTCCCACCCCGGTTGAAACATATTTTCGCTAAATCCGCTTCTTTTCAGTCGCTTGAGATAGGCTTCGCGATAAAGTTTAATGAGAACCGAATCTTGGCTCCCCAATTTCTCAAGCACCTTGTCGGGTCGGTTGTACTGCAGGTCGAACTGGTCGAA
>Ga0116149_1001200_pt1 | contig 31866 bp, 21 predicted proteins | sample AD_UKC057_MetaG_FD_89787 | JGI IMG/M metagenome (GOLD analysis project Ga0116149, IMG submission 89787) | Active sludge microbial communities of municipal wastewater-treating anaerobic digesters from USA - AD_UKC057_MetaG | ecosystem: Engineered > Bioreactor > Anaerobic > Digestate | place: USA...
AATGTCAGCCTACTACAAAGTCTGGCTCATGATGCTGTTCGGCTTCATCACCCATTGGCTCAGCTACAACTTCAAAGACAAATGGCGCGATCGCTTCATCGCCGCTCCCCATTGGGTTCAGGCCATCATCTGCGTCCTCGTGGTTTTCGTGGTTTATCAAACCATCTGCTCCGACATGCAGGCATTCATCTACTTCCAGTTCTAAATTCACCCTTCGAATGGGGGTAGGGGGATGTTATTTCAGCACAGCAACTTTGCGCCTTTGCGTCTCTAAGTGAAACCTCCATTTTTCAAGCTTACAAGAAGCCCAATTGCGTCTTGAAAACTTATTTTAGTCCGGCTGCTCTGCTCCCGCTCTTTCGGATTTGCAATCCGGTCGTTAATCTAACCGCTTACTCCCACCTACTTGAAGCCCGGCTCGGTTAGCCAATCCACCAGATAATAAATTTTTCAGTGAAAAGCTAAAAAATCCCTGTTGTTTTGAAAATCCGACAATTTCATATAACTTTCGTAAAAAATCCAGTATATGTTAGGCGACGTATTGCTTATTGCAGAAAAACACCGTATTGCGGCAGCCGCAATCACCCAAATCGTATTGAAAAACTATTTTCCCAAAATGCTGATGGCTATTTCGGGGGAATCGGGCAGTGGTAAATCAGAGTTAGCGCACTGCATTGGTAAAGCCCTCGTAAAAGAGCATGGTATCAGAACCAAAATAATTCATTCCGACAACTACTACCGCGTTCATCCGCACCTGCGCACCGAATGGCGCAAACAGCACGGGTTTGAGGCAGTGGGTATGTCCGAAATCGACTGGGAAACCCTCAACGGCAACATTACCGACTTCAAAAACAACCGGATATCCGAAATGCCCTGCATCGATATTGTACCCGATGAACCCGACAGGTTAATTACCGATTTCTCGAAAATCGATTTCCTGATTATCGACGGTTTGTATGCCCTGAATGCCGAAGGCGTCGATCTCGGTGTATTTATTGACCTCACCTATCACGAAACAAAGAAAGCCCAGGCTGACCGTGGCAAAGAACCTGTGAATGATTTCCGCTGGAACGTGCTCGAAAAAGAACACACCGAGGTGATGAAACTCAAATCAAAAGCCCGCATCCTTGTTGAAAAAGACTATAGTATCAGTCTGATAGATGCCTTACAATAAACCGGAATGATAAAACCTCTTCAGATGAAACGACTTCTCATTGCCCTGGCCGGAATTCTCGTGCTCTGGAGCTGCAAACCAAAGCAGCACGACGCCGACATGTATCCCTACGACCTGATGAAAACCGACCAGGCCACCCTGTTGCTTTACGAAGGCGATAACACTTTCCAGACCGATCATTTTTTTGATGCGGATACGCAAATCGATTCGATAGGCTACTCCAGACCGGGATGCCTGCAGGTATCCGACGAAAAACGCAGTTTTACCCTGACTTGTGATTTCGAAACACTGCCATGGCTCAGCGAGCTGACGTTTTACATTCAGGGGCACCATTATTCAGTACTGTGCAAAAAAGCATCGCTTACCCGCACTGCATTTGAATTCGAAGTTCCATCAGGAGTCAGTTACAACAAGGTTTTTCTACATGGAAACTTCGGCCGTTATTCCGATTCTGTCGAAATGAATTTTGAGGGAAAGCGCTGGCAAAAGCACCTCTACCTTGAACCGGGCGATTACACCTATTATTATCGTGGCGATGGCAAAATCTTATTACCTTCCGATACTGATACCTCCAATGGATTAGCCAGGCTGACCATTAGCGATTCATATGAAAAAACAGCCACAATCCGTTTGAAAAAATACGATAAGAATACCATAACCATCAGTGCATCGCAAGAGATCGACGAATACTTCATTTTCTGGCAGGGATATCGGATTCCTCCCGATCTATCCGGGCTCGAAGCCATGGATTACAGTTTTATAATTCCCGCTGCTGCAGCAAAACTCAACACCTCTTCCATCAGAATTATAGCATTCAATCAACAGGGAATTACCAACGACCTGCTGATTCCGCTGATAAACGGGGCTGTTGCCAACAATAAATCCACGGGACTGGAATCTTATAACCACTTGCTTCTGTGTTTCGATAAAGACAGCTATGAAGGCACTTCCGACAGCCTGACTATCAACAATCTTTGCAATGCGACAGGTTTTAATACACTTTTTATATCCGACGAAAATCTGCCTGCGAATTTCGATCCGCTTTCGGCATGTATTGACGACAACCTCAACCCAATATACAGCCTTTGTTTTGCCGGCCAAAAAACTTCGGGATATCAGCGTTTACTCGGCAATTGCAACAACAACCTGATTTTCGACCACCAGTTATTCAACGATGCCTATTCCTGTTTCGACAACGACAGTCTTAGCTTCGGTATCTTAGCAACTGCAATGCGGAAAACCTTACGGAAACATGGTTATCAGCATCGGTTGGCCAATTTACTACCCACACCCGTCCAGTGGATTAACGCTGTTCGTAACCCGGATACCAAAGCCTACGACAAACTTCGTCAACTAACGGTTTTTAGCATGTGCATCCCAGGAATACCGGCTCTGCTCACCGGTAATGAACTTATTACCGATATTGATGGAAAAACAATGGTTTTTATCCCGCAAAGGATGGCGGATGAATTGAAAACGATATCTGCAATCCGCACCGAAAACCCGGCTCTGCAGGTGGGCGATTTTAATATTCTTGAATCGGTAAATTTCGGCTTCGCATTTCAGCGCAGCTATTTCGATAATGTAGTGGTTGTAGCATTCAACAAATCAGACTTCCGTCAAATTATCGGACTAAATTTGGTTGACGTTCCGGCCGGATTACAGTTTACCGATTATTTTGGCTCGATGATTAAACAGGGCGACAACTATGTCAGGCTCGATATGCCCCCGCACTCCTTCGAAATTATCACTACAAACCATAAATAAACTATGTTAACCCGCGACATTCATCCACCCGACTGGTCAAAAAACAAAGTCATTTATGAGGTCAATCTGAGGCAATTTACCCCCGAAGGAACCATCAGTGCATTTTTACCACATATACCCCGGCTTAAAAGCATGGGCGTAGATATACTTTGGTTTATGCCCATACATCCGATAGGCGAAAAAAACCGCAAAGGGAGTCTGGGCAGTGCCTATTCGGTGAAAGACTACACGGCTGTAAATCCCGACTACGGCAGCTTTGAGGAATTCAAAAACATGGTCAGCGAAATTCACAGGCAAGGCATGTATGCAATTATCGACTGGGTGGCAAACCATGCGGCATGGGATAATGTGTGGACCACGAAACATCCTGAGTTTTTCAGCCACGATGCCGAAGGAAACTTCATGTGCCGAGTTAACGACTGGAACGATGTAATTGATTTCGACTACACAAAACCTGCAATGCGCCAGGCCCTGACCGATGCCATGAAATTCTGGGTACACGAAGCCGATATCGACGGTTTCCGTTGCGACGTGGCCATGATGGTGCCGGTTTCGTTCTGGGAAGAAGCACGCAGGCAGCTGCACGAAATTAAACACGTTTTTATGCTCGCCGAAGCCGAAGAGCCTGAACATCATTTTTGTTCGTTCGACGCATCCTACAGTTGGGAAATGCTTCACGCATTTACTGCAGCAGCCAAAGGCACAAAAAATGCTAATGCCATAAAGGAGCAATTCAATAATGAGTTGTTGCTGTTCCCTCAAAAAAGTTACCGGTTACGTTTTATTACCAACCACGACGAAAACTCATGGAATGGTTCAGAATTCGAAAGGTTGGGCCCGGCAGCCGATACACTCATGGTGCTATGCTATACCCTTCCTGGGATGCCGCTTATTTACACCGGACAGGAAGCCGGCTTGTCGCGCAAACTGGCATTTTTCGATAAAGACCTGGTTGAATGGGGAAATTTCCGCAAGCAGTCGTTGTTTGCTGCGCTGAATGCGCTGAAGCACAAGCACGAAAGTCTGTGGAACGGAGAATATGGCGGAGGTATTGCTTTTGCCCTGTCATCCGACGACAAGGTGCTGGCATTTGTTCGCTATAAGCACGACGATGTGGTATTAACTGTTGTCAATCTTTCGGGTGGAACCAGCAACCCATCTATCGCATTTCCATCCTGTTTCAATGGAGTGTATTCCCACTACTTTAAAGGAGAGAAACTTTTGCTAAGCGATGAATGGAAGCTTACACTGAGTGCCTGGGAATATCGTATTTACACACTGAACTAACTTAGCCTAAAAACCCAGGGGAAGTACCGGTTGTTTTGGTGCTCTGCTGAACAAGTTTTCGGGATACACCACATCGGTTAAAAATAAACCGTGCGCCGGTACAGACTGACCCGATTCGCAACGGTTTTTTGCTTCAATTATACTCCGGAATCCTGCTTCGTCAACCCGGCCTTTGGCCACCTCAACCAAAGTTCCCACAACAGCCCTGACCATGTTTCGTAGAAATCGGTCTGCCCTGATGGTGAATACCAGTATGTCGTCATGTTGTTGCCATTGCGCCAGTTTTATATGGCAAATATTGGTTTTGGCATTGCCATGAAGTTTACTAAAACTGGTAAAATCAGAATACTCATACAATACCGCCGAAACGCGGTTCAGGTCGTCTACATCGGCATTAATTGGCAGGAACCATGAATATTGAGAGAAAAACGGAGATTTTTGCAATGCAATATAATAACGGTACTCACGCTGCACCGCATCGAATCGCGCATGAAAACCGGAATCAACAGCCTGCACAGAGTAAATTCGGACATTACTTTTCAGAAAACGGTTGAGCCGTAGCAAAAGGTCTTCGGTATCGACGGGTGACATCGCATCGAAATGCATTACATAGTAGGCTGCATGAACACCGGTATCGGTTCTGCCACATCCGGTAACCTCGATGGGTTCGTGAAGCAGCATTCCCAGACTATCCTGCATAAGTTGCTGCACACTGGGCATTGTGGGTTGCACCTGCCAGCCGCAGAACGCTGAACCATCGTATGCCATTTCGATGCAAAAGCGGGGCATCAGAGTCAGCGTTTAACAATTTTTTGTGTATGCGTACCTGAAGGGGTTACAATTCGAAGCACGTAAACACCATCGGGAAGGGTGCTGATATCGGTTACGGCAATAGGTCCGGTGTGGGTGCATTTTAGTACAGCAAATCCGGTGATATCATACACTTCGATGCCAATAATTTCTTCTCCGCTTACCGATACTTCAAACCTTCCGTTTGAGGGATTTGGAAAAACACGCACCAAATCGCTTTGGATGGGTTTAACACCGACGCTTATCTCGGTTTCTCCGGTTAATTCACAACCTGCAGCATCCGAAACTGTAACCGAATAAGTTCCGGGTGCAAGATCCGAAATAGATGCTGATGTGGCTCCATTGCTCCAACTAAAAATGAAAGGCGGATTTCCCCCCGTTACGATTGCATTAGCCCATCCGTTATTGCCTGATGAGGCACTGCCTGAATCGATGGTCAGACTACCGGGCTCAAGAATTTCGAGGTTTGTTGTGCCCATGGCCGTACAGCCAAATTCGTCGGTAACGGTAACCGTGTACACACCGGGAAACGAAGTCTGCAGCGTTTGGTATGGATTAAATAATGACCATTGGTATTGGGCATAACCCGGAGCGGCCACCAGAAAACATGGGTTTTCGATACAACAAATGCTTTCGGGCGGTAAGCCTGCATCGGGGTACTGAATGTGTGCAGTTATGGGAACCCTGCCGCTATGGCATACGTCAGAAAATCCTGCAAAAACTTCGATGTCGTACAGAAAATAATAAAATGAACTGGAGTAGTTGTTACCTGTAAGTGCAATCAAATCATCAATCATATAGGGATATGCATACGAAGGGCCGTTGTAATCGCCGGTGTACGCCAAGTTGTTTTGTTGCGATACAGCAATGGAATATCCATAACCTTGCAGCAGCTGGAAGTTTAAATCAATGCGATGTTCGCCCGCTTCAATGTAAATGTTTTTCTGATCAATTTGCACGTTATCAGCATTGTAAAGTGTGAACGTGCGGTTGCCGGCACCCTGAGCATAAACTTTCGCCGAAACAATGGTTACATCGCTGTAAGCATCGAATTGTAGGGTGCGGGTAATATTCCATCCGAAATATCCTCCGGGGCCGGTATTATCGAACATTCCAAAATATTGATGCGGGTTTGTACTCGTTTTCTCTACCCAATAGGTGGCAGTAGAATTCAGATTAGGAGTAGTGTAGGTATTTCCTAAATGAAATGCTTCAGTCTGACTTTGGTTAACGAACCAGTAAATATCTTCGGTGGCAGTACCAGCCGAAAGGTTTACCGCTCCCGGTCCGCAACTGAATCCATCAGTAACCGCAGGGCCTTCTGCAACATCAACCACTAGGCATTGCTCGCAGGTGTAGCTGCCTTGTCCGTAATTGCTGATTGCAGTCAGGCTGATTGTATAAATGCCCGATTCAGCATAAACATGCACCGGATTCTGAAGGGTCGAAACGCCACCATCTCCGAAGTTCCAGCTATAGGAAAACACCGGTACTGAAGAAACAACATTGGAAGTGAACTGGTAATAGGAAGAACACGCCTCGAGTTTATCAAACAGAAAACCAACAACTGGCGCTCCATAAGGATTAATAATCTGAAAAGGATGCGATGCATCCCACTGAAAATTACAAGCATCGGCAATACTGCTACCGGTTGATAGGTTGGTAACATTGTACCAGCCATCCTGCTGCGGACCCTGACACATGCCGTTACCATTGGAATCGTATATCACAAAAGTATAGTTGCCGGCCGGAAGACAATACGTATAAACCAATATTTCGTTTTCGGGAAGATTGGTTTCGGAAACCACAACCTGCGACATCGAATTGAGAATCTCGAAACTGTTCTGCCAACTGTTTTGATCGGTGGTAATTGTCACCTGAATGGTATTACCGCGGGTAATACTATAGCCCGTTTCCATGCCATTGTTATCTGGTTCTGCATCAGAACTTCCATTGGGAGCGTCGGCATAAAAACTAAAATTGTGTACACCTGTTTCGGGAAATACTTTCGAAAAACTCAAATTAACCGTTTGCCCCGGCAAGAGCATGCCTTCCCAGTGAATTTGCTCTTGTTCTTCCTCATTCAGAAAAAAGCTGATATCAAAACTTCCGATATCTACCTGTCCGTTGTTTTTCACCACAACCACAGGTTGAATGCTGTCGAAATTGCACGCCGAACCCGAAGGGGCCAAAATCCCCTGTATCATAATATCGCCGCCGGCAACAATAAATTGCGATTGTAACTGGTTATCAACGGGATTTTCGTCGGTAATGTCGTTGCTTATGTTCACCCGTGCTGTAAAAGTATGTTCACCTTCGGGCAAAGTCACTTGTGGAAATATCACATTTCTAGTTTCACCCTGGTTTAAAATTACGGGTTCCACATGCCGCAACACCTCAGCCCCGTCGTCGATTCGATAATAGACATCGATGGCGTTAATCACATGCGTGCCCATGTTGGTCACCACCACGTAAGGATATTGCTGGGCTTCTTCGGTAAGATACTGACCTACCGGACAAAGAATCTGTGTTAGGGAAACATCGTAAACATTCTGCGAACGGCTGATATTTACAAATCCTGCTAACAATACTGTCGCAATTAGTGCTGAACGTAGCCACCGAAGTTTGGTAAAACAATGCATAATCATCGAAATTAATAAATCAGTATTCAATGTATTTTGCGCAATTTACAACTTTTTTGAATGCTTACGCGAAAACTTTATTATTGATTCAGCGCGTGTAAATGTCCGAATAATTAGCGAATTGAAATACTTCGAAACAAGCTGTTCGGTTAATTTCCCATTTCCGAAATAAACTTAACCCTTACGAGGCGGACTTCTTCTTCGGTGAACTCGTTTTCGCCCAATTCTTTCAAAGCATCTTCGATTGATTCGGTATCGGCTTCATCGCGGAAGTAAAGGTAAATATCATCGACATGTTCCTGATCCATAATGCTGTACAGGTAATAATCGATATTGAGTTTGGTACCTGCGTTTACGATGGCTTCAATTTCCTGAATTAATTCAATCATTTCGAGGCCTTTCGATTCAGCGATATCATCGAGGGCAATTTTACGATCGATGCTTTGGATAATGAACACCTTGTTGGTTGATTTATTCACCACAGACTTCACCACCATATCCTGTGGTCTTTCGATTTCGTTTTCGATTACGTGTTTATGAATGAGTTCGACGAAAGGTTTTCCGTATTTCTGGGCTTTACCAACTCCAACACCCGAAATTTTTGTCAGTTCGTCCATGGTTATCGGGTACTGAATGGCCATATCCTGCAACGATGGGTCACTAAAAATGACAAACGGAGGCAGGTTATATTGTTTAGCCATGGCTTTGCGCTGATCTTTCAGCAGCGAGAAAAGCACTGTATCGGCGGCGGCGGTTCCTCCGGTAAGGTTTTCACCCTTTTCGTCGTTATCTTCATAATCGTGATCTTTGGTCATCATAAACGAACGCGGTTCCTTCATGAATTCCCTGCCGGCCTTGGTTATTTTAAGCAAACCATAGTTCACAATTTCTTTTTCGATAAGCTGAGCTATCAGTGCCTGCCTGATTAATGCTTTCCAGAACTTCACCGACTCATCGGAGCCACATCCGAATATAGGCAATTTATCGTGTTTGTAAGTACTGATTTCGGCATTCGATTTACCGACCAGCACATTGGCTACATGCTCGCCCTTGCAGCGTTCTTTCAACACGTCGATTACTTCGAGCAGGGTTGCCAGTTGTTCTTTAGCCTCGAACTTGGGTTTGGGCGATAAGCAGTTGTCGCAATTACCGCAATCTTCTTCCATCACTTCGCCAAAGTAATTCAACAGCTGACGCACACGACACACCGACGATTCGGCATACGATACGGTTTCGAGCAGGAGTTGCTTCCCAATTTCCTGTTCACTGACCGGCTTATTCTGCATAAACTTCTCAAGTTTCTGAATATCGTCGTAGCTATAGAATGCAATGCAATTGCCTTCGCCACCGTCGCGGCCGGCACGACCGGTTTCCTGATAGTATCCTTCGAGGCTTTTGGGTATATTGTAATGAATAACAAAACGCACATCGGGTTTATCGATACCCATACCAAACGCAATGGTGGCAACAATTACGTCGGCTTCTTCGTTGAGAAACATATCCTGATTGCGCGAGCGTGTACTTGCATCCATTCCGGCATGATATGGCAGTGCCTTAATATCGTTCACCACCAGGTTTTCGGCAAGTTCTTCCACTTTTTTCCGGCTCAGGCAATAAATAATACCCGATTTTCCCGGATTATTTTTAATGTATTTGATGATTTCTTTGGTCGTGTGTTCTTTGGGGCGAACCTCATAATAGAGATTGTGCCGGCGGAACGACGATTTGAATACCTGCGCATCGAGCATGTCGAGGTTTTTCTGAATATCATGCTGAACCTTGGGTGTAGCCGTGGCAGTAAGAGCAATCAGCGGAGCCTTGCCTATTTCGTCAATAATGGGTCGTATACGCCTGTATTCAGGCCTGAAGTCGTGACCCCATTCCGAGATACAATGTGCCTCGTCGATGGCATAAAACGATATCTGCACACTTTTCAAAAAATCAACATTCTCGCGCTTGGTCAGCGATTCGGGTGCCACGTACAACAATTTTGTTTTACCGGCCACCAGGTCTTCTTTCACTTTGAGGATTTCCTGCTTCGACAGCGAAGAATTCATGAAATGCGCCACTCCATCTTCGGTGCTGAAACCCCGCATCGAATCAACCTGATTTTTCATCAGGGCAATCAGTGGCGATATGATAATGGCCGTTCCGGGATACATCAGGGCGGGTAATTGATAGCACAGCGACTTCCCACCGCCCGTGGGCATCAGCACGAAAGAATCGTTACCATTCAGCAGGCTGATGATAATTTCTTTTTGGGGACCTTTAAAAGTATCGAATCCGAAATACTTTTTCAGCAGGTCATAAATTTGGGTTTCTTCAAATTGCATTCGAGTAAGAATTGTCTAAATCAAAATTAATAATTTTATTATTTCAAAAAAGAGGAAAAATTTTTTTTTCGAAAAAAATAAATGTCCACTTATCAGCCTCTATGTGTTGATTAAATTAAACGCTAAGGCAATATTAATATTGCCTGATTGTTATTTTTGCATGAATGACAAATTTTCTATGAAAACTGCTTCCGAAAACAGCATATCCGATGTGGCACGTAAGGTGATTACCTCCGAAATTGAAGCACTGACAGGGCTGGTTTCTTATTGTGATGAAAGCTTCGACGATTGTGTTCGCCTGATTGCATCATCAAAAGGCCGGCTGGTAATAACCGGTATAGGTAAAAGCGCCATCATAGCCGGGAAAATTGTAGCAACCCTAAACAGTACCGGTACGCCTGCCTTGTTTATGCATGCAGCCGATGCCATACATGGTGATTTGGGTATGATACAGCCTGATGATGTGGTAATGTGTATTTCGAAAAGTGGAAACACGCCCGAAATCAAGGTCTTAATACCCCTCATCAGACGCATGGGGAATACACTGATTGCCATGGTATCGGAAACCAATTCCTATCTGGCAACAGAGTCTGATTATGTAATCAGAACTACTGTAAGCAATGAGGCCTGTCCGAACAACCTGGCGCCCACCAGCAGCACAACAGCCCAATTGGTGATGGGCGATGCACTGGCAGTGTGCCTGCTCGAACTCAAGGGTTTTACTCAGGACGATTTTGCCCGCCTGCACCCGGGAGGATCGCTAGGTAAAAAAATGTATCTGCACGTAAGCGATATTTGTAAGATGAACCCGAAACCACAGGTGTCGCCCGATGCAGGAATCGATACCATTATTCTTGAAATAACCGGAAAACTACTGGGAGCCACTGCGGTCACTGATGAAACAGGCAGGCTTCTTGGCGTAATAACTGATGGCGATATACGGAGAATGTTGCAGAGAAACCTCAGCGAAATAGCCCGGCTCAGGGCACGCGATATTATGAACGTGAACCCGAAAACAATCGACGCTGACGAACTGGCCATTCATGCGCTGCGCTTAATCGAGAAACACAATATTTCGCAGGTGATTGTTACTGAAAACGGGAAATACGCAGGGATTGTTCATCTACACGACCTGATTAGAGAAGGATTGGTATAGCTTATTAATGTTGAATTTCTTTTTTTTTATGATAAAAAAAACTGTAAGCGCGATTGTTTTGATGTTAGCAACGGTAATGGTATTACAAGCGCAGGACAATCTGATTCCGGCCGATAAACCCAAATTGGTCATTGGTATTGTTGTGGAACAAATGCGTTATGATTACCTGACCCGCTACTGGGATAAATTTGGCGAAAATGGTTTTAAGAAAATGGCTGTATACGGAGCTACATGCCAGAATACCCATCTGAATTATTTTATAACCCAGACATCGCCGGGATATGCAAGCATAGCCACTGGTGCAGAACCTTCGCAAAACGGAATTGTTTCAGACTATTGGTATGTTCCATTGACGGGTAAAAAAGTTTTCAGCACCGAAGACAACAATGCCAAAGGTGTTGGTGGTAAAATCAACTCAGGAAATGCCTCACCGGTTCAGATGCTGGCACCCAGCTTCAGCGATGAAATTAAGCTTGCCAACAGAGGCCGTTCTAAAGTTGTCAGCATTGGTCTTACCAAAATGGGAGCGGTGCTTTCGGCAGGTTTTTCGGCAGATGCTGCCTACTGGTTCTGCACCGAAACAGGAAACTGGATGACCAGCACCTACTACATGCAGGATCTTCCCCAGTGGGCGAAAGAATTCAATGCTCATGAATATCCCAAATTGTATCTGGCCCGTACCTGGACTCCCTTGCTGCCCATGGGTGACTATTCCGCCTCGACCGGCGACACAAGTGTGTATGAATACGGTATTGATGGAATGTACAAAACATTCCCGTATGTGTACCCCGAAATTGCAAAAACAGTGAAAAATTACGAACTGATAACCATGATACCTGAAGGAAATACGTTGACGACTGATTTTGCTGTTAACGCCCTGATGAGTGAAAATTTGGGTAAATCAGATAATACGGACTTCCTGTTTGTCAACTACTGTGTTACCGAAAGTACGGGCAAGCTTTTTGGTCCCGACGCGATGGAAACCGAGGATATATACCTGCGGCTCGACAACGAAATTGCCCATTTGTTAAGTGTTCTCGAAGAAACACTGGGTAAAAATAATGTTCTGATTTACCTTACGTCAACCAGCGGTGTAAGTCAGGTTCCTGCCTATTTGCAGGACAATAAACTTCCGGCGGGTATTTTCAAGCATCACTATATTACAGCCCTGCTCAATTCATATATTAAAGCACTTTACAGCGAAGGAAACTGGATTATGGACTTTGCCAATCAGCAAATTTACCTGAACAGACTTCTTATCGAAGACTCCAAGATACCCCTGAGCGAAATGCAGGAGAAAATAGCAGCCTTTATCATTAATAGTGAATCGGTGGCTTATGCATTGGGGGCGCAGAATCTGGCCGTACAAACCTACAACGACGGAGTTCGCAGTAAAATGCAGAATTCCTATCACCCAAAGCGCAGCGGAGATATCATGATTGCGTTGAAGCCCGGATGGTTATACGACATCAGCCATTCGGCTGACCACTGCAGCGGCTATGCCTACGATACCCATGTACCATTATTATGGTATGGATGGAAGGTGCGAAAAAATACCATATACGATGCTGTCAATATAACTGATATTGCTCCGACTATTTCGCAGATGCTGCAAATGCCTATGCCATCGCACTCAAGTGGTAAACCCATACTGGAACTGATAAAAAAGTAAATCATGAAGCATCCTGATTATAAAAGCATTCTGGTAATTCAACAAGGAAAGCAATGCGAAATCTTGTTGAACCGGCCTGAACGTAAAAATGCCATCAACCTCGAAATGCTTCAGGAACTTGACTTTGCATTTGAATGGTTGATGCAGGATAATGAAATTAATGTGGTATTGCTGAAAAGCCCGGATCCTGAAATTTTTTCAGCAGGAGGCGACCTCACCGATATAGCCTCAGTAAGCCCTGATGATGCCTATAATCTGGGTTTGCGGGTACAATCGGTTTTTTCGAAGTTGACCAAGCTACCTCAGATAGTGGTGGCCTGTATGCGTGGTAAAGTGATCGGTGGTGGTGCCGAGTTGTGCCTGTATGCCGATTTTAGAATTGCACACGAAAATATGACGCTGATGTTGCCGGAACTGCGCCATGGTATGATTCCAGGTGCCGGTGGCATCAGTCTTTTGAGCCGGATTGCAGGCATTGGTGACACCTTATTTCTGTTGGCCGGTGGAACTTCGTTTTCGGCAGATGATGCTTTGAGGACGGGTATTGTGCAGCATGTTGCCGACAATCAACACTATGATGAATTTGTAAGCAGGACAGCAAGTTTTATGATGGAAACAGAACGTGAGGTTGCAGCAACTGCAAAGCACATTGCCTGGAGTAATCTGAACCGTAGTATCGGCGAGTGCTTATGCATGGAATCACAGGAATTCGGAAGCCTGCTTAACCGGTTTGGAAGAGACAAAATTATTGAGTTCATGAATTCTAAAAAAGCGAAGAAAACCTCCTGAGTCTCGCGTTGAAACGTACTATGAAAGGAAATTCACCACATTACGAAAACTACATTATCAGTGGAATCGGATACGCACTGGGGCGTTATCCAATCGACAACGACGTTATTGCCGGTGCTGTGGATCATGGTTTTTTGTCGGGCTTCGATGCTTCGAGAATTAAAGAATCAGATGCTTACCAACAGGCACTCGAAGCTGAACCCGGACTGCATCCGTTCAGCTATATGGCCGCATATCTGATGGGATTCCGCACGCGGTATTATGTTGTTCCCTTTCCTCCGGTGGCCTCACGCTATAAACATGCCGAAAACAGCTTAGACCTTTGCGTTAAAGCTGTAGAAGCTGCTCTTACCGATTCTGGGGTTCATGCCGAACAAATTGATGCCTGGATGGTATCGACAGCAACACCCCACGAGCAGGCTCCCGGAATGGCCGAAACATTGAAAGGCTTTTTTACAGGTTATCAGAATAAGAAACAATGCATGACCATTACATCGGCTTGTGTGGGATTCAACTATAATATCGAACGAGCCTTATGTTTTTTCAAGGCCCATCCCGAAGCGCGGCATGTCGTGGTGGCTCATAGTGAGGTAATGTCGGAACTTTTGGTGAACGAAACTGATTTTGTACCCTTTGTAACATTTGGTGATAGTGCTGCTGCTGTGGTAGTTAGCCGCATCGATGGTAAACAGAAAGAAGGTATTATTGATGTCGAAAATGGCGAAGACCTGCAGATGATTGACTTTTTGGGAGCCAATCGTAAAGGCGATTTGTACATGAATCCTCGCATGGTAAAACGGCGCGCAGTTCCCAATATTACACGTACAGCCTCAAATCTGGCTGAAAAATTGAATATCAGTGCTGCAGAAGCCGATTGGTTTATTCCTCATCAGACAGGAAATGCCATCGTTCATGAAGTTGCCAAAAACCTCGATATTATTCCCTGCCGTTTGTTCCAGGAGGTGCAATACAGCTTCGGAAATCTTTCGGGTGCATCGGTTCCGGTAGCTATTGCAAAGCTAAAAAGCTCAGGAAGACTCAAACCCGGGCAAAAACTGATAACGGCTGTTGCCGGATTGGGTGGCGAATACGGGGGATTCAGCTATATAGTTCCCAATTTTGACGGGTTTAATTGCGATACCCGTGACCTTAAAGGTAAAACAGCCATTCTTACCGGTAGTACCGGAGGCTTAGGATCAGCCATCGCGGCCCAGTTGGCTTGCCGTGGTGCAAACCTGATATTACAGTATAATTCCGGTAACGATAAAATAAAAAACTTGCAAAAACTGCTTACACTCTATCCGGTTCAAACTGAATATATACAGGCTGACTTTAGCCATTCCGATAGTGTCATAGCCTTTGCAGAAACTATCTTAAACAAGCACAAGCGTGTCGATTACCTGATACATACAGCTGCTGTTTCGGGCAAAGTCGACCGATCTTCCAATATCAGCAGCGAAGATATGCAGTTTGCCTGGCAGGTAAATACTGCAGCAGCAATACAGCTTAACGAAACGCTTGCCCCGGTAATCAGCGAAACGATATTGTTCACCGGCTCAGTGGCCGAAGATGCCCAATTTTCGGGCTCATCCCCCTACGTGGCCTCAAAAAAAGCCCTGCATTCTTACGCGGTTGAATTTGCATCGAAAGCCTATAGGAATGGAATACGCTGCATTTATTATATGCCCGGCATTATCGACGGAGGTATGGGCGATTTACTCGATAAGGCGCAAAAAAATGCAGCAATGCTTCAGATTAAACAACCGGAACTGATTGACGTGAACGCAATTGCCGACCGGATGGTACGGTCGCTTTACCTTCCCAAAGTGATTAATACACGCAATATTTACGAGAATAAGCTATTGGTACGAAAAGACGGATATTTCGCATTTTAACAACATGAAAAACATCCACACACACCGCAACAGCCACCTGCTCAACGAAATGGCTTCGCTTTTCGAAAAACACAGGCTAGCTCTTGCCGAAGCCAATAGCCTCGATAGTATGACAAATCTCGGGGTAAATCTCGATAATGTGGATCGGGGTACAGCCACACTGAGAAGCTACGCCAATAGCGTAATTCACGAAACCCGCAGTAGCCGGGGTGGAATAGCCATATACTCGTGTTATGGCGATCCCTCGTTTGTAAGTCTTGGATTGAGTCTTGCCCCTGCATTGCTGGCCAATGGCAGTGAACTTCCGATTTTAATATATTTTCCGTCGCTGCTGAAATCATACAGCCAACTATTTGCTTCGATTCTTTCCGAAAGCAGTACATTCAAAAATATCAGATTTGCATCGTCATCGAAAGAGTTTTTCGATATGGCACTCCACGATGATATATTCAGTAGTCTGCTGATTTATGGCGATACATGGGTGGAACAATATCTTCCCGTGGTTGAAGAAAAACGAAAAACGCTGCTCTATTTTGGCCCCGGAAACAACACCGTGGTTGTTCTCGACAATCATGATCTTGAAAGCAGGGCGCACCGTATTGCCCGTTTAACCTGTATTGTATCGGGGCAGGCAGCCATTTGCCACAAACGTTGCATTATTAGCCGTGATGTAGATACCGGCAGATTTTTTGAGCTTTTAAAAGCTGAATTCTTACAAATTAAAACAGGATTGAACCCTGAAACCGATTTTGTTACACCCATTCATTATCCGAGTATCGTTCGTCTGGCCGAGCATTCCATCGAACATGCGGTGACTGCCGGTGCAGAGGCATGGAGTTACTCCCTGATTGACACCGTTTTCGGAACCTTGGTAAATCCTGCAATAATTATAGAACCTGATGCCAACAGTAAACTATGGCAACATTATCATTTTATTCCGGCATTAAGCATTAAAGTTGCCGAAAACTCCGAAATTGAAGAGCTTCTTAATAAAAACGAATATCCGCTGGCAGTAAGTATTTATGGAGAGAATGCCATATCTGCCAGGCTCCGCAACCATTGTAAGAATAATCATGCATTTGTTTTTGAGAACAGCGATTTTCTCGACCTCATTACCCCGCAACAAGGCTATTCCGGACCCTGGGGAGGTTATGGCAAATCAGCCTTTCTGTTTTCGCCTGATCATTGCGAGACTGAGCATGGTCTGATTGTCCCGAATTATGGCTTGTTTGATTTATATAAAATATTCACGCACGAAATTGCTTAACCAATGATACGCTATTATTTTTCGGGGACAGGACACGCAGTAGCACGCTATGCGATAAGCAACAACGAAATTGGAGCGGCTCTCGACCATTACCATTTGAGTGGCTTCAGCCATGAAAAAATTCTCGAAAGTAAAAACTACAAAGAGTATCAGCGCACCCACCCCGATAAAACGCCGTTTGATTATTTTGCTGAAGAAAAAATGGGTTTCAGCAAACGACACCATGTTACACCATTTCCGCCCACACATAAAAAAATGTATTTTGCCGAGTCGTCGCTCGATCTGGCCATCAGGGCAGTCGAAAACGCACTTTCGGATTCGGGCACTCATGCGGCCGACATAGGTGCCTGGTTTCTGAGTACGGTATCTCCTCACGAACAGGCTCCCGGAATGGCTGCAACGCTTAAGGCCTATTTGGTTCCATTTGAAAATAGTACACCTACATTTACACTGGCCAGCGGATGTGCCGGGTTCAATATAAATCTGGAACGCGCCTGCGAATATATGGATCAGCACCCCGAAGTCAGTAATGTTGTGATTGTTCACAGCGAAACCATGTCGGCATTTTTGGCAAACCGCATCAAATTTGTTCCTTTTGTCACCTTTGGTGATGGTGCTGCCGCAGTAATTTTAACCCGTAAACTTGAAGACAGCCGCGGAGGTTTGCTCAATGTGGTGAATTACCATGATGTTTCGATGGTTGATTTTGTGGGCGTCGATAAAAAATGGAATCTTTATATGGACGACTCGGTCATAAAGGACCGGGCCGTCGAAAACATTCCGGTTGCTGCAATCGAGGCGTTGAAAAACACCGGTTGGTCAGTCGATGATGTCGATATTTTCATTCCTCATCAAACCGGAAATGCCATATTGCTGCCTGTGGCCGGGAAATTGGGTATTGCACCCGATAAAGTATTTATGGAGGAACAGTTTGAATTCGGTAACACATCGGGTGCTACAGTTCCCATAAGTCTGTCGATGCTCAGGGAACAAAACCGCTTGAATCCCGGTACACGAATCCTCAGCGCTATGGCAGGAGTAGGTGGAAATTATGGCGCATTTACCTATGAGGTTCCTCAACACAAAAATAACATCAGTCTAACCCCTGCCCGCGATTTTGCAGGAACAAAAGTACTCCTTCTGGGTGCCGGAAATGCAGTAAGCCGGGAAGCCTCCCGATTATTGGTGCAGCGGGGTGCTGATCTTACAGCCGCATTATTTGGTGAAACAACCGACTGGAAAAGAACAATAAATGAAACCGGGCTTCGCTGCATTAATCTGAACAGGGCAGGGGCTGTTGAATCGCTATTAGCAGAAATCGATGCAGGAACAGAACATTACGATTTTTTGCTGGTTGAACCCGGAAGGTATTCCAATAATTACGCGAATAATTTTGATATCCCGTTGAAAATAATCAAAGCTATTGCAAAGCAGAAAGCCCGGGCAATGGTCGTTGTTGGCAGCATAACCGAAACCACAGGATTTCCGGGTCACGAACTCATGGTTGCCTCTGTGAAAGCCTTACATGGGGCATTAGCTTCGGCATCAGGTGAGTTTTTAAGTGCAGGAATACGTATAGTGTATTATATGCCGGGCTTTGCTGAAAACGATTTTCTTGATAATGTTGATGACAATGCCCGTTTCCGCATTATGATTCATTCCGGACAGGAACGACTGCTAAAAAGCGATGAACTTGCCCACCGAATTGTAAAATCGCTGATTATTCCCAAAGTAGCCGGCACCTGGAGCTATTACGAAAACGCCATGGTGGTGCGCTGCGATGGCTATAAACCCGAAGTTGACATTTAATCAGGGTTTGAAGCCGCGATAGTATTCCTTATTTCCAAACCCAACTCGACCCCCTTGCTGTACATAAACCGTAGTGCTTCATCACGTTTATTCGGAATAATACCATCGAGAATGGCATCTTTAATGGCATTTTTTATTTCACCGATGGCACGACAAGGCTCCAATCCAAACACGAACATAATTTCCTCACCAGAAACCGGTGGCTGAAAATTGCGCAGTGCATCTTTTTCTTCCACTTCCTTCAGCTTTGCTCTCACCATACTGAAGTTCTTCAGATAACGATTTACTTTTTCTTCGTTTTTCGAGGTGATATCGGCTTCACACAATTTCATCAAATCGTCAATATCGTCACCCGCTTCAAATAATAACCTGCGGATTGCCGAGTCGGATACTTCTTCCTCGACCAGAGCAATTGGTCTCATATGTAAACCCACCAACTTCTGAACGTATTTCATTTTTTCGTTCATCGGAAGTTTGAGTCGTTTAAAAATCTGTGGCACCATTTTTTCGCCGACAAAATTGTGCGCATGAAAAGTCCAGCCCTGTCCCTCAACAAATTTCTTGGTTACCGGTTTGGCAATATCATGCAGCAATGCCGACCACCGCAGCCATAAATCATCGCTGACCGCAGCAAGATTGTCGAGAACCTGTATGGTGTGGTAAAAATTGTCTTTATGCCCGATACCATGTTGCGTTTCGACGCCCGACATCAAGTCGAGTTCGGGAAAAATCAGCGCGAGCAATCCGGTTTGTTTCAGCAGACGAAAACCCACAGAAGGTTTTTGGGATGCAATAATTTTATTGAGTTCTGTGTGGATGCGTTCCTGTGTAATAATTTCGATGCGGTGGGCATTACGCTCAATGGCCGCAAGTGTTTCGGCTTCGGGCGTAAACCCCAGCTGCGAGGCAAATCTGATAGCCCGTAACATACGTAGCGGGTCGTCCGAAAAAGTAATATCAGGCTCCAGTGGTGTACGGATAATTCCATTTTTCAGGTCATTCATTCCACCATGAGGGTCGATTAGCTTTCCGTAATCGTTGCTTTGCAAACTGATGGCCATGGCGTTAATCGTAAAATCGCGGCGGTTCAGGTCATCGGTCAGACTACCCGGCACCACCGATGGATTCCTTGAGTTGCGGTCGTACGACTCTTTGCGTGCCCCCACAAATTCGTATTGCACATTGTGAAAATGAAACATGGCGGTACCAAAATTCTTAAAAACAGTCACCTGCGATATACCCAGCGAGGCTGCCAGTTTTTCGGCAAATGCAATTCCATCTCCGGTTACCACAATGTCAATGTCGGGGTTTCCTGAACGGCACAACAACATGTCGCGCACATAACCACCCACCAGATAGGCCTCAGCATGCATTTCAGCTGCTAGTTCACCGGCCTTTGTAAACAGATTGTTTTCGGGCAAAACCAAATATTTATCATTATCTGTCATCAATTGTTGAACATTTTAATAGGCTATCTGTTTTAAAAGCGTACAAAAATAAAAAACTTTACAGAAATGGCAGAACATTTAACCAAGCAAAGCTTCCTCGACAAGGTTTTCGACTACGAAAACGAAACAGAATGGAAATTTAAAGGCGACAAGCCCGCAGTTATTGATTTTTATGCAGACTGGTGTGGTCCATGCAAAATGGTCGGTCCGGTTATCGATGAACTTAGCAGCGATTACAAAGGATTAATCGATTTCTACAAAATTGATACTGAGGAAGAACAGGAACTGGCGTCGGTTTTCGGCATACGGAGTATTCCTTCATTGCTTTTCGTTCCCCTGAACGGTCAACCCCAAATGGCTGCCGGTGCATTGCCAAAGAATGCTTTCGAAAGTGCTTTCAGCGATGTTTTTCAAATTGAAAAACCCAAAAAATAGTGTTTATACCTGTGTACTTGTTGAGAAACGCTCCGTTTACCGGGGCGTTTTCTTTTTTGTTTCATCGTAAAATAGATATTTTTGTACAAACACTTCGGCTGATGAAAAAATTCATCTTTATGTTTTTTGCCTTACTGCTCACCGGGCAGATACATGCGCAAACCAAACACCTGCAACCCGGCTTCGACCCCGAAGAATACACCGAAATGCTCGGTATTATTGCCCGTCAGATAGATACCCCCTGGACACAGGTTAAAATTCCGTTGGATGAAAAATACCGGCTTGCGCTTCGTTCTCCACGCTATTTTCCCGACAATCGCTGGGATTTATGGACAAGCGCCGATTCTCTGCTGGTGATCGATCTGCACGCTACCACCGGAAGCTTCGAAAGCTGGATGGAAAACTACTATGCAGCCATGATTCCCGCTACCGGCACATGGAAAATATCCGACAGCCTGAGTTTCAACTATTCCCTGGCCACCGACAGCCGGGCTGCTGTACATGCCGGATGGATGCTTGCACTCGCTTATATGACCGATGACATAGGGCATGCCCTCGATTCGGTGATGAACCTGGGTTATCGCAACCTCATCATTACTGGCCATAGTCAGGGAGGCGCGTTGGCATGCCTGTTCACGGCATGGCTCCGGCACCGGCAGTTAAACGGACATTTTACCAAGCTTAATATCAAAACCTATTGCAGCGCATCGCCGAAACCCGGCAATCAGTATTTTGCTTGGGACTTCACATCGCTTACCCAAATGGGATGGGCATTCAACGTGATTAATCCCCTCGACTGGGTACCCGAAACACCATTTACCCTGCAAACAACCCGCGATATGAACCGGCAAAGCCCGTTCAGCAATATCAAAAACAACATACGCAAACAAAAATTCCCCATGAATCTGGTGGTAAGGCACCTCTATAACCGAATGAACAAACCGCTCGAAAAAACCTCGCGTCGTTTAAATCATTTCATGGGTAAAAAAGTTCACGGCCAGCTAGCAAAAAACACGGCAATACATGCACCTGACTACGATGGCTGTATGAATTATGTGGCGGCTGGTCAGCAAATCATCCTCAAACCCGATTCGGCATATTATGCGGTTTTCTGCAACGAAAACACCGGCACTTTTACCCATCACATGCTGCGGCCATACTATTTTTTAATAAAATCGTGGTAACAAAAAAGCATTTAATTTGTTATTCAGATAGTTTGCTTAAAAAAAATAGTCAAAATGGAACAACAGTTTTATAAATTCACAGCGAAAAACATACAAGGAAAAGAAACCCCGATGAGCAACTTTTCGGGAAAAACAATATTGGTGGTGAACACAGCCAGCCAATGCGGGTTTACACCCCAGCTCGAAGGTCTGGGAAAAATCTATCAGAAATATAAAGACAAAGGGTTTGTGGTACTGGGGTTTCCGTGCAACCAATTCGGCAATCAGGAACCCGGTGACGAAAAATCAATATCCGAAGGCTGTTTGATAAATTATGGGGTTACATTTCCGATGTTTTCGAAAGTCGAAGTGAATGGCGAAAAGGCACACGAAATTTTTGTTTACCTGAAAAAAGAGTTGAAAGGTCTGTTTGGTGGCAAGATTCGCTGGAATTTCACCAAATTTCTGATAGACCCCAAGGGTAAACCCCTGAAGCGATTCTCGCCCGCCACAAAACCCGAAAAGATTGACGCGTATCTGGCGGAATATTTTGGGGGATAAAAGTAAATCTGATAACTTTTGTAGGTACGATACATCAATGCATTACAAATGCTGAGTTAGATGCGACGGCGTTGCAGCAAGGACGAGGAAGGGGGGAGCTGATTTATTCCACCACCAATTTACCTGTGAAATTCACATCGTCTTCTACAATTTTATAAACGTAAATTCCCGGTTTTACCGAGTATAATGCTACTTCGCTGCCATTATTAACCGCGGTTTCAATGAGTAGTTTACCCGACAAATCGTACAATCGAAATTCAGCCCAAACCAAATCTTCGGGAAGGTTCACATACACATTGTTGTGGGCAGGGTTTGGGAAAACCAAAGAATTTTGTTCGGAGTAGTATGGAGTTATGGTCTCAACAAAGTCTGTGTAGCGAAATCGGGTCTCTGCTCCATAAACCCAATTGTTAGCAACAGTATCAAAATGCATTCGTTGAACTCTATTGCATAAAAATGCAAAGTTTGAAGAAGACTCGCGGTTATAAGGCAATTGATACAATGATTTTGGATAATGCGATGGAAATACTAGTGCTGATTCCGGATACCCATAATCATAGTATGGTTTATAACGTGTATCTCCCTGAACAAAACAATTGCTGGGCTCATTCCAGTACGAATTTTCGATGCTAAGTAATTCGCCTAAACTACCATATACGAGATTCCATTTTAATAATTTCTTGAGTTCGTTACCGGTTGAATCTACTGTCCATACAGTTACTTCACTTAGGGTGTCGCTTCCTGAATGATTAAAGTCGTAACGCAAATAAATGTTGAAACTTCCGGTAATGGGATTGTAATTGTAACATTCTTTTCGCGACGGTCTGTTCAACGAGTCATTAAAATATACGGTTTTATTTACACTTTGCCAATTTTGATTGATTGTATCCCATTTACAGAAAATATCGGTACTCGAATTATGGCAACTGTCGTAGCTGATTGAGTTTTTCTCGGAACTGGAATACTGCTGTGTTACTGCATCATAATTGATTTTATAAATTTCGGTTAACCTCGCATGTATATCATACGAATAATAGGTCCGGTTTCGCATTACCCAAAGATTTTGTTGCCAATCGAATGCATCAATCTGCGATAATTTTGATGCATCGCTATAATAATACCGCATTCTATTTTTGTAAAAATAAAAATTTCCCGATAAATCATAATCCCAGAATATAACTTCCTGAATTCGGTTGGCGTTTTCCCATATATAATCTATTTTCCAATCCGGACGATAATAACTTCCCCCCTCACCGGGAGATCCCCATTCTCTATATAATATTTTGTGAATCACGTTATCATCCTGATTGTAATAATAGGCTGAGTCTATGGCTACATAAGTTTCCCAATTGCCGTAATGTGAAAAGTAAGAGCCGTAAATTGGTATGGAAGTTAGTTTTTTCTTAATCGCTCCGGGCTCCCGATTTTTATCTTTGCCCGAAAACCAGTGAATACTGCGTAAATAAGTATCGTTTTTTGCAGCATTGTAGAATTCAGAGCTCAACTCTTCAAAAGTATCATTATGATTTTCGAACATAAAAACACTGTCGCTTTGCCCCAGAGCCATGTTGGCAATTAAAAAAGCTGAAATTATCAGCAAAAGCTTTTTCATAGAAAAAAAAGAAAATTGAACAACCAAATTTAGTGGTTATTTACATTGAAAGATAAAAATTACGGATTTATTTTAAATTTATTTTAATTTGTATTTTCAATTCGATAGAATCAGCTATCGTTGGTGTGTTGTTCTAAACACATACCTCAACAACATGATAAAAACATGCTCTTACTCAAAAAAATAACATTATTTTCGCCTGTTGAAACAAAAACTAAAATAGTATGGCAGAAAATAATAGTTTATTCGGGGAATTCAAACCCATAAGCTACGAGGAATGGCACGCACAGGTTATAAAAGACCTGAAGGGTGCCGACTACGGGCGAAAGGTGGTTTGGAACACCCTCGAAGGCATCAGCCTTGAACCTTTCTACCGTTTCGAGGATGTGAAAGATCTGGCTTATTCCGATGCGCTTCCGGGAGAAAAACCCTTTGTCCGGGGCAGTGAGCCTTCGCACAGTTGGAAAATCAGGCAGGACTTCCGTGCTGCCGATCCGGCAGAAGCCAACCGCAAAGCATTGAAAGCATTGCAAAAAGGTGCGCAATCGCTGGGTTTCGTTACCTGCACTCCACTCACTTATCAACAACTCGAAACATTACTTAATGGCATCGATCTGACCACAGTTCCGGTGCATATAGTAGGTAATGGCTCCGACGCGTCGGTTCCGGGTATGATGGCAGAATATGCAGCAAAACATCATATTGACCCTAACGCAATAAAAGGTTCTTCGGGATTCGACCCGCTGGCATTTTTGATGCTGAGCGGAAAAACACCCTGCAACTCCGATTCCTGCCAATGCGTGGAAAGTGCATTCGCCAAAGCCGGAAACACGCTGCCGAATTTTAAATTACTGAATATCAACGCACGCCATATTCACAATGCCGGAGGCAGCATTGTTCAGGAACTGGCTACCGGTCTTGCCATGGGTGCCGAATACCTGCAACGCCTTACCGACGCCGGACATAGTATCGACGACGTTGCGCCGCGCATGTTGTTTGTTTTTGCGCAAGGATCCAATTATTTCATGGAAATTGCCAAACTCAGGGCTGCCCGCTTGTTGTGGTCGGCCATTTGCGACGAGTTCAATCCCAAATCGGCAGATTCCGGACACATGTGCATTTTTGCCGAAACATCCGAATGGAATAAAACCATTTACGACCCCTATGTAAACATCCTCAGAGCAACCACCGAAGCCATGTCGGGAGCACTGGGCGGCGCATCTGCCATATGTGTTCAGCCTTTCGATGCAGTGTACAGCTGCAGCGATGATTTTTCGGAACGCATTGCCCGCAACATTCAGATTATTCTTAAAGAAGAAGCCCATTTCGATAAGGTGAACGATCCTGCAGCCGGCAGTTACTATATTGAGCACCTCACCAAAGCCATTGCCGAAGAAGCGTGGAAACTCTTCCTTCAGATTCAGGATTTGGGTGGATTTACTCCGGCATTCCGACAGGAATTTATTCAGAAGTTTATTGACGAGACTTTAGCCAAACGCAACAGCAATGTGGAGACGCGTCGCGAGATTATTCTGGGGACAAATCAGTATCCGAATTTCAACGAAAAAGTAGATGCTGCCAGGCTGAAAAAGCCACATCCGGTACTCGAAGGCGGCATCAGACCCATTCGTCTTCACCGCGCAGCCGAAGCTTTCGAAGCCATGCGCCTGAAAACCGACAGTGCAGCACGCGAGATCAATGTGTTCATGCTGAAAATCGGTAATGTTGCCATGCGTCAGGCACGCGCACAATTTGCTGCAAACTTTTTTGCCTGCGCAGGGTTTCGCATTATCGACAATCTTGGATATGAAACAGTGGCTGAAGGCGTCAATGATGCCCTGGCAGCCAAAGCCGATATTGTGGTAATGTGCAGCAGCGACGACGAATATGCTTTGCTGGCACCCGAAATGTTCGGTTTACTGGGCAATAAAGCCATCAGCGTAATTGCCGGCAACCCTGCCTGCCGGCCGGAACTTGAAGCAGCCGGCATCAGCAATTACATTCATGTGAAGTCGAACCTGCTTGCCGAGTTGAAACAATATCAGCAAAAGCTGGGATTATAAAACGATTGTTGCATTAAAACAGAATCAATATGAAACCCGATTATAAAAAGACAAATTTTATGAAGCAGGTAAAGCCCTCGGGCAAAGCCGGTATTCAGGGCGGGTGGCTTACCCCCGAACAGATACCTGTGAAACCCGTTTACACAAAAGACGACCTGCTGAACATGGAGCATCTGAACTATGCTGCCGGACTGCCTCCTTACCTGCGCGGACCTTATTCCACCATGTATGTGATGCAGCCGTGGACAATCAGACAGTATGCCGGATTTTCAACAGCTGAAGAATCGAATGCTTTTTACCGCAGAAACCTGAAAGCTGGTCAGAAAGGCCTTTCGGTAGCTTTCGACCTGGCTACCCACCGGGGCTACGACAGCGACCATCCGCGTGTGGTGGGCGATGTGGGTAAAGCCGGTGTTGCCATCGACAGCATCCTCGATATGAAAGTTCTGTTCGATGAGATTCCGCTGAACCAGATGAGCGTTTCGATGACCATGAACGGAGCTGTGCTTCCCATCATGGCATTCTACATTGTGGCTGCACTCGAACAGGGAGCAAAGCTCGAAGAACTGGCCGGTACCATTCAGAACGATATCCTGAAGGAATTCATGGTTCGCAACACCTACATTTATCCCCCGGAATTTTCGATGCGGATTATCGGTGATATATTCCGCTATACCAGCGAAAAAATGCCGAAATTCAACAGCATCTCCATTTCGGGATACCACATGCAGGAAGCCGGTGCTACCAACGATATTGAATTGGCCTACACACTGGCTGATGGTCTTGAGTATCTCCGAACCGGAATTCGTTCGGGCCTCGACATCGATGCATTTGCACCCAGATTGTCGTTCTTCTGGGCCATTGGGATGAATCATTTTATGGAAATTGCCAAAATGCGTGCAGCCCGTCTGTTGTGGGCAAAAATGGTTAATCAGTTCAATCCGAAAAACCCAAAATCGCTGGCACTGCGCACGCATTGTCAGACCTCCGGTTGGTCGCTTACCGAGCAGGATCCGTTCAACAATATTGCCCGTACATGCATCGAAGCTATGGGAGCAGCATTGGGACACACACAAAGCCTGCATACCAATGCACTGGATGAAGCCATTGCGTTACCCACCGATTTTTCGGCACGTATTGCCCGTAATACTCAGATTTATCTGCAGGAAGAAACCAATATCTGCAAACAGGTCGACCCATGGGGTGGTAGTTATTATGTTGAATCGCTCACCCATGCCATTGCTCATCGTGCATGGAAGCACATCGAGGAAATTGAGCAACTGGGTGGTATGGCAAAAGCCATCGAGTCAGGCATTCCCAAAATGCGTATCGAAGAAGCTGCAGCACGCGCACAGGCACGTATCGATAGTGGTAATCAGACCATTGTGGGCGTAAACAAATACCGTCTCGAAAAAGAAGACCCGATTGATATTCTCGACGTGGACAATACGGCTGTGCGTCTGGCTCAGATCGAAAGATTGAAAAAGCTTAAGGCTGAACGCAACGAAGCAGAATGTCAGGCTGCTTTAAAAGCCATTACCCATAGTGCTGAGACCGGTGAAGGAAATTTGCTCGAACTGGCAGTGATTGCTGCACAAAAAAGAGCTACCTTGGGAGAAATTTCGGATGCATGTGAAAAAATAGCAGGGAGGTATAAAGCTGTGATACGATCAATATCAGGAGTGTACTCCTCAGAAGCACACAACGACCCCGACTTCGAAAAAGCACGGGCATTGTGCGAACAGTTTGCCAAGAAAGAAGGCCGCCAGCCCCGAATTATGATTGCCAAAATGGGTCAGGATGGGCACGACCGCGGCGCCAAAGTGGTTTCAACCGGCTATGCCGATATAGGCTTCGACGTTGATATAGGTCCATTGTTCCAAACCCCCGAAGAAGCTGCCCGTCAGGCAGTGGAAAACGATGTTCACGTTCTTGGCGTTTCATCGCTGGCAGCAGGGCACAAAACCCTGATACCTTCGGTAATTGCCGAACTAAAAAAATTGGGACGCGAAGACATCATGATCATTGCCGGTGGTGTTATCCCTGCACAGGATTACGAATTCCTGTATGAGAATGGTGTTGCAGCCATTTTTGGTCCCGGAACATCGGTTGCCAAAGCGGCTGTGCAGATTTTAGACTTGTTGCTGCAGGACTAATTCATAGATTTTCTGACGGGGTTGTCAAATTCTTCATTTGGCAATCCCGTTTATATTTGAATTCTCCATCCGGGTCATTCGCAGAAGACTCAGATGGAAATAAAACAACGTACGAAAACAGTGGATATTCAATTCTTTGCGCAAGATTGTAAAACCTGATTATGTTAACGACATTAAGGTTTATGTGAAGACATAATCAAAAAAAGAAATTATTTACTTTAAAAGTAAAAATTATCTAGATAATTTACATTTACGAAATAAAATTTATCTTTGTAAAAATTATTTACCATGTTTACAAGAAAACTATTTCATATTGTAAAAGAGCATTTGAACAGAAAAGAGTTTTCCATTATTGTTGGAGCACGGCAGGTTGGAAAAACTACAATTTTGCGGCAAATTGAGAAGTTCTTGCAAAAGTCGGAAGACACCGTTTATTTTATAAGCCTTGAGGATTTTGATGTGTTGCATGAACTGAATAAGCATCCAGAAAATATTTTCAAATTCGTTTCTAAACAGAAATCTTCTAGAATGTATGTTCTTATAGATGAAATCCAATATTTAGATAAACCATCGAATTTTCTGAAGCTGTTGTATGATAAATATGCTGACGAATTAAAAATTGTTGCTACCGGAAGTAGTGCCTTTTATATTGATAAGAAATTTGCGGATTCGCTTGCTGGCAGAAAGAGATTGTTTTACTTACCAAGTCTTGATTTTGAAGAGTTTCTCATTTTTAAAGAAGCCGAAAATCTTATAGCAGAGGTAGAATTGATGAAGCAACAGGAAGACTATATTTCGTTGCATCGCAACGAAATACAATCATTATTTAATGAATTCCTTACTTTTGGTGGATACCCAGGGGTAGTAATTGAAAGTCAGATTGAAGAGAAGCATAATGTGTTAAAAGATTTATATAACTCCTATTTAAAAAAAGATGTAGTTGATGCTGGAATACAAAACCAAACAAGATTTTACAAACTTTTAACTTTGCTTGCTCACCAAACCGGATCTTTATTAAATGTAAATGAATTATCAAACACATTAGGATTGTCAAATACAGCCGTTAACAATTATATTGAGGTTTTAAATAAATCTTTTCATATCTCAATAGTTAGTCCTTTTTCAAACAACATCAGAAAGGAGCTTACTAAAATGCCGAAAATTTATTTTTCTGATTTGGGTTTTAGGAATATCATTCTTAACTCCTTCAATCCCATAGATAACCGCATTGATAAAGGCATTATTGTAGAAAATTTCATCTATAAAGCTTTAATAAATCATTACGACAAAGACAATGTAAAGCATTGGAGAACAGCCGATGGAGACGAGGTTGATTTTGTTGTTGAAGCAATGCATTCCAAATTTGCGATTGAAGCCAAATTTAATTGTAAACAATTTAATTCAAAAAAATACGCTCGCTTTAGTAAATTCTATCCGGATATTCCAATTTCTTGCAAAGCATATATAAGCGATAAAAACTCTGATAATGTTTTAAGTTTGTTTTGAGTTAAATTGGTTTGGCTTCCTGAAAATCGGACAATTTTCATCTTCATCATAGATTGTCGCTAACCACTCAGATAAGGTAGAAAAGTGCGGTCTAGTATAAACTCAATTCTCTGCTCAGTATTTTTAAACCTGTGATTTTGCTGTTTGATTGGTTGCAACTTTTGTCATTCGCTCTAGTCACAAGGAAAAGACCACTTAATTACGGTTATTGAAAAAAATATCAATATTTACCATTTGTAATGGAAAATAACTTACATTTGCAATGGTAAATATATAATATGATAACACAACAAATATTTGCAAGTATCATAGATGCACAGCAAGCCGGTTATAAGGCAAAAAATACCGGTATTGAAAGAGAACTATTGCAAAATATACCCCAAGCTAGTGGCTTTGTAAGCATTATCACAGGACTACGAAGATGCGGTAAAAGCACTTTGCAATTACAGATAAAAAATCGCTATTATCCTAAAGAGGGGTTGTTCTTGAATTTTGAGGATCCTCGCCTGGCGGGCATTGAATCCAATGATTTTGAGCGATTATATTCTGAGATTTTATCACGTAAAACAAAGCTGCTGTTTTTTGATGAAATTCAAATTATTGATGGTTGGGAAGTATTTGTAAATATGCTGCTACGGGAAGATTTTTTGATATATATAACCGGTTCAAATGCATCGTTGCTGAGTAAAGAATTAGGAACTCATCTTACGGGAAGACATTTATCTACAGAGCTATTTCCATTTTCATACAAAGAGTTTTTAAGATTTAAAAAATTAGAGCCCAACGAAGAAACATTTAAACTTTATTCCGAAAAAGGAGGGATGCCCGACTATTTACGAATCAATTACAATAAATATCTGAATGATTTATTAGACGATATTTTAATTAGAGATATTGCGATAAGATACAATATTCGTGATGTGAGTTCACTAAGACAATTGGCTGTATATCTATTGTCGAATATTGGCAATTTAGCATCTGCCAATAATTTAAAAGGTATGTTTGGCATAAAATCGAGTACTACAATCTTGGATTATTTTTCCTACCTTAAGGATGCATATTTAATTGAATTTGTTCCATTATATGACTATTCAATAAAAAAACAATTGCGAAATCCACAAAAAGTGTATGTGTTGGATTTAGGAATTTATCATCAAAATAAAATCGTTTTCTCATCAAACGATGGTCATATTTTAGAAAATATAGTTTATATTCACTTGAGAAGCTTGGGAAAAGATATATTCTATTATCATGGCAAAGGCGAATGTGATTTTATTATTTCCGACCGGGGCATACCAAAAGAATTATATCAGGTATGTACAGAAATCAATAGTCTCAATATTGATAGAGAAGTAAACGGCTTATTTGAAGCTATGAAATATTTTAACAAAAAGGAAGCTTATATTATTACTCAAAATCAAACGGATAGCTTTATAAAGGATGATTTAATTATTAAAGCGATTCCCGCATGGAAGTGGATAATCGGATAATTTGATTCCCTTCCCGGTCATTCGCACAAGACTCTGAATTATCTCAAAGAAAGCTTACTTCGGTGCTTCGATAGCCTCAGCATCCTCAGTAAGCCTGTGTTCCGGGCACTGAGGGATTCGAGGAACGAGAATCGTCTCGAAGTGCCCGTGATGTTTGCTCAATATTTTTAAACCTGTTATATAGCTGTTTGCTTTTGACAATAAATTTTGCTTTTTTTGACAAGTTGAAAATAACATAACCAAATAATAACTACTATGATTGAGACAAAGAAGATGACTCCTCAGGAGTACATGGACAGGGAATCGAAATACGGTGCCCACAATTATCACCCGCTACCGGTTGTTCTCGAACGAGGCGAAGGTCCGTTTGTTTGGGACGTGGAAGGAAAAAAATATTTCGACTTTCTTTCAGCTTATTCAGCTGTAAATCAAGGTCATTGCCATCCTAAAATCGTTAATGCTTTAATTGAACAGGCACAGAAAATGACCCTGACTTCGCGCGCTTTTTACAATAATGTGTTGGGCGAATACGAAGAATATGTAACCAAATATTTTGGTTACGATAAAGTGTTGCCGATGAACACCGGTGCCGAAGCTGACGAAACTGCCCTTAAACTTTGCCGCAGATGGGGTTACGATAAAAAAGGCATTCCTGAGAATCAGGCAAAAATAATTGTTTGCGAAGGTAATTTCCATGGTCGCACCATCACCATCATTTCGATGAGTACCGATCCGGATTCATTTAAAGGTTTTGGGCCCCATACCCCCGGATTTATCACCATTCCTTACAACGATTTGAACGCCCTGGCAAAAGCACTCGAAGACCCGAAT
>Ga0116149_1001203_pt1 | contig 31804 bp, 31 predicted proteins | sample AD_UKC057_MetaG_FD_89787 | JGI IMG/M metagenome (GOLD analysis project Ga0116149, IMG submission 89787) | Active sludge microbial communities of municipal wastewater-treating anaerobic digesters from USA - AD_UKC057_MetaG | ecosystem: Engineered > Bioreactor > Anaerobic > Digestate | place: USA...
GGAGGCAGTGAAGAAGAAGACGGAGCAGACGTGGAGCATGTGGGCGGAGTGGGTCGTGCCCGGCGAGGGCCCGCCCATCCGCGGCGGAGTCCTCCAGGGGACCGCCGCGGTCATCGAGTATGTCGGGCCGGCCGGCTCAGCCCCGTTCGCGCCCCTTAGCGGGCGGCGACGCCTGGCCGACACCGCCATCCTCCCCGGGCTGGTCAACGCACACACCCATCTCGAGCTGACCTGCCTGCGCGGGCAACTGCCACGGGAACGACCCATGAACCAGTGGGTCTTCGCCCTGCTCGGCCGCCGCCCCAAGGGCCGAAAACAGGACAAGTCCGTCGCCGACGGCGCCCAGCAATGCCTGGCCTTCGGCACCACCACCGTCGCCGACATCTCCTACAACAACCGCGCGTGGAAGGTGCTCAAGGCCAGCCCGCTGCGGAAGGTCTGCTTCGCCGAGGTCACCGGCATCGGGCCCGAGGAGCGCAAGGCGATACCTCGCCTCAAGGCCGCCCTTCGCGGTGCCCGCGGCGACGCCCGATTGCGCTTCGGGCTCTCGCCTCACGCCCCCTACTCCACCGCCGAGGACGTCTACCGGAAGGTCATCGCCCTGGCCCGACGCAAGCACTGGCCCGTCACCACGCACCTGGCCGAGAGCGAGGCGGAGCGCCAGTTCCTGCTTCGCGGCAGCGGGAAGTTCTTCGACCTGCTGGCCGCCCTGGGGCTGATCGACCTCTCCGTCGCCGTGCACGGCTGCACCCCCATGGCCTACGCACAGCGCACCGGCCTGCTCGACGAGGGCGCCCTGCTGGCTCACGTGAACGCCCTGGACGACGACGAGTTCCGCCTGCTGGCTGCCAGCCCCGCCAGCGTCGCCCTCTGCCCGCGGTCGAACGACTTCTTCGGCCGCTCCGGCCACCGCTACGCCGAGATGCTCGCCGCCGGCGTGAACGTCGCCCTCGGCACCGACAGCCTGGCCAGCAACGACTCGCTGGACATGCTCGAAGAAATGCGGACCCTCCGCCTGGACGGCAAGGTCTCCAACGCCGACATCCTCCGCATGGCCACCCTCAACGGCGCTCGCGCCCTGCGAATGGACGACAAGATCGGCTCGCTCGCCCCCGGCAAGCAGGCCGACTGGGTCGCCGTCCGCCTGGGCGGCCCCACGCCCGAGCCCATGGAAACCATCCTGACCACGCCCGCGCGGGTCCTCGAGACCACCATCGCCGGCACGACCGTCTACCAGGCCGACGAGACCGCCCCCGACGACCAAGCCGCTGACCGGTAAGCGCACCCGCTCGCCGGCGCGAAATTTCCCGCCAAAGACCTTGACTTTTTTGGCCGAAATACTATCCTGGAAAGACTATCGGCCCTCGGGCTGTTATTCCCCGATAGCTCAATGGTAGAGCGAGCGGCTGTTAACCGCTAGGTTCTAGGTTCGAGTCCTAGTCGGGGAGGTTATAGGCGGTATCGAGCACGATACCGCCTTCTTTACGCGCGAGCGCCGCGACGGGCTTAGCTCCGCCCCCAACGCCAGTTACGGCAGATACTTCCGGCCGAACGCGGCCGGCTCTCTCTACCGTGCCGTTAACCGCCCCGAGAGCCTTTTAGGCCGTCTTGGCCGAAACTCTCGCCCTCTCGCGGCCGAGAGGCTGTACGGGTTAACAACCCCGGTGGGAACGGGCCGAAATGCGGGCGCAAGAGTCTCGAAACTGTCCCACGGCAACAGAGACCCTCGCTGGCTCAGATAGTGCCCCTCGTGCTTTGAGGAAGCAGTACGCCTGGGCAGACAGCGCCTCGGCTCAACCAGACGGGTCCGCCCAGCCGCTTGTGTTTCGCCCGCCGAGCCGATATTATCCAAGAATCTGAGGGTTCCGTTGATGGCTGCGAATCGACTAACTGCTGTGTTGCTGGTTGTCGGACTACTGCTGGTCGCCCAAATTCCGGGCCGGCTGTTGGTAGCAGACCCCCATGCGCACAGCCAGCAAGCTGCAACGCTACATCAGGCAGCCAGTGGGACCACGGCCTTCGCAACCACCAAGAACGGCTCGCGGGTCGGCTTTGAAGGTGACTTCGGTTCGCAGGCTTTGTCCGCCTTCACCGTGCTCGACGCTACGCAACCCGCAGCATTGCTCCATGCCTCCGTCGAGGCACATTCATCTGCTGCACCGCCTAGCGGGGCTACCCTCGTTTCCCTGCACTGCATGCTGAACTCCTGATGGCACGAGCCGCCTCTGGCGTCTCGTTACGCGAGGTGAAGACGAGGCTGGCTTGGCCTCGCCTCCTCGCGTTCTTCTGCCAATGCCCGCTTCGGGCTAATTCCACAGCCATCGAAGGAGTCCTCCATGAACGACAAGCCGTCATCCTCAAGTCCCCTGGCACGGGTAGCGGATCTGCTTGCAGCCGACAAGCCTCAGGAAGCACTGGAAGCGATCACCAAGAGCCGCCTTGAATCGCCAGAGGCGAAGAATGCAAAGGCGGTCTGCCTGCTTCGCATGGGCCAAGTGCCGCAGGCCACATCAATTCTCTGCGACCTTCTCTTTCCACGGGGCAGCGTGAGCCCGTCGCCGGATGCGCCCGTGATCTTCTACACCAATTACGTGACTGCAATGATGATGCAGGGCAATCTGGTCGCTGCAACAGGCGTGCTCAGCCAGGTTCCCGACAGAGAGCATCCGGCCGTCTTGCGGCTTCGGGAGGCGCTGCGGTCATGGCGCAGGGGACTGGGCTGGGGCTGGCGCGTGCTGGGGCTTTGTGGGCTCTATCCGGAAAAACCAGTTCCCCTCGATCTTCCTCCTGGAAACGTATAACTGTAACCGCCAAGCGGATACGTCCGGCAGACTCATCACCAGGGAATGGCCGATGGATGACATTACCAGCTTCTTGGAACAAGTCGGAAGCACAGCGCTCCAGATCGCGGTCGGAATGCTTGTCATTATTGTGCTCATCTCCATCATGGACCGCCGGCCACCAGACCGTAAGGACGAGACCGACGACCGGAAGAGCCCTCCCGAGGGCCCCTGAGGACCATTTCCGCTGACGGGAGACATCAGTGAGCTTGACAAATCGGAGAATAACGCGTGTCGGCATTTTCGGCTTGGCACTGATCATCGTTGCAGGCTTCAAGGCGTTGCTCACCTTGATCCTCGGCTACGCGCCCCATCCGGTCAACCTGTGGGTCACGGTCGTGGCATACGGTTTGGGCATTGGCATGATCTTGTGGTCCCTATCGCGACGGCTCAGTTGATCAGACGATAGCCTGTAGATTGTAGGAGCCGGTATACGCGACAGGTCGCCCCCTGCCCGGCCGCGGATGACGCAGCGCAGCGAAGTTCGCATCGGCCGGGCAATCCGCAAGACGGAAACGCGATGGTTCTCTCATAGCGACTTGACCACCAAGGAACCTGGGCATTCAACCTCTGGCGGCCGAGAACCGGTATGAGTTAAGGGCCCCGATGTGAGTCGAATGAGCCGTCGCAAGAGACTCGAAACTGACGATCCTCAGGGGCCTTCGCAGTCCAGGGCCGAAAAGCTGCGATGACGTTCATGGAGGATGGATGACTTACGGCCTCACTGGCCGGAAGGCAGAAACCTGGCCTGTATCTGCTCAAACGCCTCCGGTTCGGCAAGGATCAGCAACGTGTCCTGTTCCTGAACTTCGGTTGTGCCGCTGGGCACCAGGAATCCCTTGCCTCGGTTGACCAAGAGGATGAGGGAACCGGCTGGCAACTTCAGCTCTGAGATGGGCCTGCCCACAGCCGGCGATTCCGCCGGGACGGCGATCTCCCGCATCTCGCTGCGCGTGTGTTCGGACTTGTCGAACTCCAGCGGGTACTTCGGCTTGTCCGGCAGAGGACCATCCAGCTTCAAGAGGCGGGCCAGGAACATCAGCGTCTTGCCCTGCAACAGGGCCGATGCCACGACCACGAAAAACACCACGTTAAACATGATCTCAGACCGTGCGACGCCCGCCATCATGGGGAAGGTTGCCAGCACGATTGGCACCGCCCCGCGCAGACCGACCCAGGACACGAGCGCCTTCTCACGGAAGCTCACGCGGCTTGGGAGAAGCGTGAGGAACACGGCGACCGGCCGGGCCACGAGCATCAGGAAGGCGGCCACGAGAACGCCCGGCCCGGCCACCTTCGCCACGTGAGAAGGGAACACCAGCAGGCCAAGGATCAGGAACATGGCAATCTGCATCAACCAGCCCAATCCGTCGTGGAAGCGGGTCAGCCCCCGTTTGTGCAGGAAGTCGCTGTTGCCCAGGATGATGCCGGCGATGTACACGGCCAAGAAGCCGTTGCCGCCGATGGATTCGGCGACGCCGAAGACCAGCAGGACGACTCCCATGCCCGTAACCGGGTAGAGTCCCTCGTAGTCCAGCCGGAGCCGATTGAATGCCTTTGTCGTAAGCCAGCCCAGTCCGAGTCCCATCAACGCGCCAACCGTCATCTGCACCGCGAACTGTATCGCGATCAACCACCATGACAGGTCCTGCCGATTTACCAGTCCGATCATGACCGTGGTCAGGAAGAGCGCCATCGGATCATTGCTGCCCGATTCCAGCTCCAGGAGCGGCTTGAGCTTGCCTTTGAGGCTCACCTTCCGGGATCGCATCACCGCGAAGACGGCGGCCGCATCCGTGGAGGACATGACCGCTCCCAACAGCAGTCCCTCTTGGAGCGAGAACCCAAGCACCGGCATGGCGAACAGCCCGACGGCAACGGCAGTCAGCAGGACTCCCAATGTCGCCAGGGTAATGCCCTGGCCAAGGACCGGGCGGATCATCCGCCAGTTGGTGTCCAGGCCGCCTGAGAACAAAATGAAGGCCAAAGCCAGCGTCCCGACGAACTTGGCGACTGCCGCATCATCGAAGTAGATGCCTCCGGGCCCTTCGGAGCCGGCGACCATTCCGATGAGCAGGAACATCAGCAGCGCCGGCACACCAAGCCGCTCCGATGCCTTGCTGGCCAGGACACTCAGCAGGACAAGAACGGCCACGCCTAACAGGATGTAGTGCGTTGGGACCATGGTCCGATCACATAGAAGCCCGCAGGCTATGCCTGGCCGGCTGGTGTCAGCGGTGCTGCGCCCACCTCGCGCACGATGGCGGGAACCTTCTTCCAGCCAAGCTTCTTGCATGCCTCCAACCGCAGGTGCCCGGCCAGCACCTCGTACTGGCCGGTGGTAACGTTCTTTACGACAACGATGGGTTGGAGCAGCCCCTCGGCTTTGATGCCTTGCGCGAGCAGCTCCACGTCCTCCGGGTCGAAGACCTTCCGGCCATTGGCGATCTTCGCCACGTCGATTTGGGAGATGTTGCGTGCCTCGAGGTCTTGGGAAGCCTCCTCTTTGCGGTCCTGCCCGGCGCGGAAGGAATAGACATACGGGATGGCGATATCGACGGACGGCATCTTCTGGATTTCCTCGAAGATCAGCTTGTTGATCTCGTAGCTTGTCTCAGCCCGGTCCTTCACGCGCGTGTGATAGCGAAGGCGGAGGTACACCCCGTAGTCGTAGTTGTCCGCTCGTATGTACGGCGGCTTGCCGGTCGCCTCGATGACGTCCTTCGTAACCGCGCGCGCCGCGTTCAGAAGGACTCGCTCCGCCTTGCGCCAGTCGGAATCATAGGTGATCCGCACGACCACCTCGTCCAGCATGTACGCCGCCTCCTGCGAGACGGTGTAGTTGATGGCGACCTGGCTGAAGAGCATCGCGTTGGGCACCAGGATGTACCTGCCGACGGCTTCCTCGCTGGCGATGGACCCGCCGACCTGATTCAGCACCGTGTACATGGGGCCGATATCCTTGATGTCGCCGGTCAGCCCAAGCGTCGGGAACTGCACGCGGTCGCCGGGACGGAAGGGACGTTTCAGCGAGACCAGCACCCACGCGGCGAAGCCGCTGACCGGGGCCTGAAGGGACCAGCCCAGGAGCATGCCGCCGAATAGGCTGAATGCGGTGGTGAACGTGCCGAGCACGCCAAAGCCGTAAGCCAGGGAGATGAGCACCGCCAGGAGGCCGAGCAGCCAGCACAACCTGCCCACCATCACCCCTTCGACCGGCGGCTTGCCCTTGCGGGCCAGCAGGAAGTGAGTCACCAGCGTCAAGATGCCGCACAGCGCCATGACGCCGGCCACGATCCCCGCCAGGCCGGGCCAGCTCAGACCGCTGGTAAGCCTGGACAGCTCCGGCAGGGCGCGATCAACGCCCAGCCCGGCCGCAGCTACCAAAACACAGACGCCAACAAAGAGCGTCGACCGCAGACGATGCCGTTCCATGACAGTTCCTCTGGCAAGCTCATAGGGTTCTCGCGTTGTTTCGCGGACAGTCGGGAGCGACTCCCGCAGCGAGAGAATAACCGCTATCCCCGCAGAGTTCAACCGCGGCGAGGACACCGTGTACCGTGTGGCGAGACACCGCGGCGAGAAGAGCGGCGAGCCCGGAGCCAGGGCCGAGCCAGGAATCCGCGCGAAAGGCTTGACACGGGGTGCCGGGTTTCGTATAAGATGGGTAATTGAGGCAGAGACTAGAAATGTACCACCGCGTCTACATTAAGGCTCGCAGTTCACTCTCCAGCGTCAGCGGCTATCTACGCTGCGCCGCTGGAAGGCCTTGATGGCGGTTCCGGGTACTTCGTGCCCTGCCGCATCGTCCTGACTTCCCTGCCATAAGCCTTTTCAGCGGCTTCAGTTCCAGGCCACCGGTTCGCGCTTTGCTCGTTGCTTGACGCCCCCGTGCGGCCTGTTGCTTGCAGACCAGCGCTATTGCGGCTGGGGCTCCATGCTGACTCGGAAAGGGCCTTTGAATTGAGCAAGATGCCGCTTGTACCGCAGGAAGTCTTCCTCACCCGAGGCGTCGGGAGGCACCGCAACCGCCTTCAGAGCTTCGAGCTCGCCTTGCGTAAGGCGGGTATCGAGCGTGGCAACCTGGTTCGCGTGTCCAGCATCCTGCCGCCCCGGTGCTGCGTTGTTCCACGAGCCGACGGACTGGCGAAGCTAGAGCCCGGTGCCATCACCTTCTGCGTGCTGGCCGAGGCTTCGACGAATGAACCCTCGCGGCTGGTCAGCGCCGGCATCGGACTGGCGCAACCAGCCAACGGGGAGCAGTACGGGTACATCAGCGAGCACCACGGCTTCGGCATGAACGAGGACCGTGTGGGCGACATGGTCGAGGACATGGCGGCCACCATGCTGGCCACCACACTGGGCATCACGTTTGATCCTGAGACCGCCTATGACGAGCGCAGGCAGATCTTCCGCATGTCGGGGAAGATCGTGCGGACCAGCTCCTGCGTCCAGACCGCCGAAGGCGACAAGAACGGCCTTTGGACGACCGTCGTCGCCTCGGCCGTCATGCTGCTGCACTGACAGGTGAACCATGAAACTGCCACTATACAACTTTATGGACCTGCCGCCGGATGCGTGCGAGGCAGCCAAGGCGCGATACGCCGTGCTGCCGGTGCCGTATGAGGGCACCGTCACGTTCATGAGAGGAACGGCCGACGCTCCGGCGGCAATCATCGACGCGTCGGCTCAAGTCGAGGAGTTCGACGACGAGTTGGCGCAGGACTTCCGTGCGGCCGGCATCGTCACGTTGTCGTCGATCATGCCGGCGGAAAAGCCGGAAGAGCAGATGCGCCGCGTCGCCAGCACCGCGCGGGCCGTGATGCGCAGTGGGAAGTTCCTGCTGACGCTCGGCGGAGAGCACAGCATCACGGCCCCGCTGGTGCAAGCGGCGGCCGAGCAGCATGGCGGAATCAGCGTCCTCCAGATTGACGCCCACGCGGACCTGCGCGACACGTATGACGGCAGCCCTCACTCGCACGCCTGCGTAATGCGGCGGGTGCTGGAGGTGACGGATCGTCTGGCCCAGGTGGGCATCCGCAACTTCTCGCAGGAGGAGTGCGCGGAGTGCCCGCGACAGGTCGAGAAGTTCATCACCCCGGCCATGATCGAGAGCGATCCCGACTGGATCGACCGGGTGCTGCCGCTCCTAGGAGAAAAGGTGTACGTCACCATCGACGTCGACGGATTCGACCCGGCCTATGTGCCGGGCACCGGGACGCCGGAGCCAGGCGGGCTGACCTGGCGGCAGGTGACCACGCTGTTGAGACGAGTCTGCGCCGAGCGGCAGGTCGTCAGCGCCGACATCGTCGAGGTCGTCCCTCTGCCCGGCCAGAAGGTCTCGGAGTTCCTGGCGGCCCGGCTGGCCTACAAGATCGTCGCTTATACGCAGTTATCCCAAGCGGAGAATTGAGAGTCCAATGACCGCAGAGCCATGCCGCGTTGGCGCGAAGCCTGAGCTTCGCAAGAGGTGCAGCGATGCCTATGACATCATCTACTGGTTTCCGTAGCGGGACGGCAGCCGTCGTGCCCTCCCATCGTCACTGTCGGCCACGTGACGCACTGTCCAGCCGCAGCGGAAGCCTATGTCCGCTGTCGGCGGCCTGACAGTGGCATCGCGACTACGGTCGCGTCCGCCGCTTCTCTCGACGCCGACGCCCGGACCCTTGGTCGACGCTGCGCACCGGGTGCCGCGTCACAGGCTTTGGAACACGGAAGTGACTACGGGAGTGAATCATGCACGACATGGATACGCCAGTGTGGCTGCGAGGAAAGGCATGCCCTCACAAGAGCTCTTATCTTTCCGGGCGGAGGATAGCCCCGCCCGGCTTGACCGGCTCGGAGAGTCTCTCCGATGTCATCGAGCGGACGATGCTCGCCTACAACGGGGCCCGTTTGCGCGAGGCCTGCGAGCTGGTGGTCAAGAAGATGCTCGAGCCGGATGTCACGGTCGGCCTGACGCTGGCCGGTGCGCTGACCCCGGCGGGCCTGGGCCGGTCCTGCGTGGTGCCGCTGATCAAGGCGGGCTTCGTGGACTGGATCGTCGCCACTGGGGCGAACCTGTACCACGACCTGCACTTCGCCTTCGACTGTCCGCTCCACGCGGGGAGTCCGAACGTCAATGACGCCGACCTGCGCCATAACGGCGTGGTCCGCATCTACGACGTGCTGCTGGACTACACCGGCTGCCTACTTCGGACGGACGAGGTGCTTGAGGAAATCCTGAAGAAGCCCGAGTTCGGGGAGAAGATGGGCGTGGCCTGTCTCCACAACCTTCTTGGCAAGTACGCCGCCGAGGAGGAAGAGGCCAACGGCGTGCGGGATGTGTCTATCCTGGCGGCAGCCTACCGCTCTGGCGTGCCGGTCTATACCTCATCGCCCGGCGATTCGACCATAGGCATGGTGATCGCCAAGTTGGGGCTGCTGGGACACAAGTTCCGCATCGACCCGTTCCACGACGTGAACGAGACAGCCAGTTACGTCCTGGCGGCCAAAAGGTCGGGCGGCAAGAGCGCCGTGATGCTGATGGGCGGCGGCAGCCCCAAGAACTTCATGCTTCAGACCGAGCCCCAGCTCCAGGAGTCCTACCGCGTTGTTGAAGCCGGGCATGATTACTTCCTCCAGGTCACCGATGCCCGGCCGGACACGGGCGGGCTGTCGGGCGCGACGCCGCAGGAGGCGGTGAGCTGGGGCAAGGTGGACCCGGCCAGCCTGCCGGATGCCGTCGTCTGCTACGCCGACACGACCATCGTGCTGCCGCTGCTGACGCACTATGCCCTGTCGCGCCACAAGCCGCGGCGGCTGCGGCGGCTCTACGAGAAACGAACCGAGACGATGCAACTGTTGGCCCGCGAGGCCACCCACAACCTCACGATAGGAAAAGCACCGAAGCGCGAACCAGTGATTCACCTGCCGACGGGAGTCCCCCAGCCCGATCCGGCAGCGTAATCGTTTCAAGGCCAAGCAATCACAGACAATGAAGGTGTACGCCATGAGAATTGGAATGCAACAAACATGCTTTGGAGACGTCAGCCTCGCCAAGTGCTTCGTCGGCGCGAGGCGCGCCGGGGCCGAGGGCATTGGCCTGTGCTACCGCACGGCCGATGAAGCCCGCTGCCTGGGCGATCCTCGCCACTTGCAGAAGGTGCGTTCGCTTGCCGAACGCTTTGACCTGGCCGTCACCGGTCTGTACCTGGGTATCCTGTGCGCGGATGAGTCCTTGATCGGGCCTGCACCTGTGATTTCCCAGTCTTCGGAGCTTGTCCGCAGAGCGATTGCCGCATCTGCCGAACTGGGCGGGCCCGACGTGATCGTTCCGTTCTTCGGCCGCAATCGCATTGAGCTGCCTAAGGAGTTTGAGACAGCCTGGACGGCCGTGTCGGAGTTGGCGGAATTCGCCGAAGATCATGGCGTTACGCTCGCGGTGGAGAGCAGCCTCCACCTCGGTCAGCTCCAGCAGTTCCTGGCGGGTTGCGGCAGCAACTTCGTGAAGGTCTGTCTGGACACGGGCGACGTGACGGCCTGTCGCCACGATCCGGCGAGCATGATCACAGGCCTGGGCTCGACCCGCATCGCTCAAGTTCACCTCAAGGATGTCTGCGTGGCGAGCGGGCTTCCACCGGACTTCAATGTCCGCTTGGGTCGCGGAAACGTCAATTTCCGTAGCGTGGCCAGCGCGTTTCAAGGTGTGGGCTACGACGGATGGGTCGTGCTGGAGACCCCGGCCGGCGACGATCGCGGAGCTATCGTGGCGGCGAATATCGAATATGCCCGTCCGCTTCTCGGCATGCTTCGGTTGACGCAGCAGCAGGATGAGGACACGGATGCCGCCCTCTTGGCGAAGGGAGGTGTGTCGTGACGGACAAGAACAGACAGCGCGTACGTCAGCCCAGGCACGAGGAGCAGTGCCCGGTCTGCGGCTATCCGATCCGCGCTTCGTTGCAGTGGCACTTTCAGGAGTTCTTTTGCAGCGGCTGCGACACCTACTTGCGATGGGAAAGCGACGGGCACTGCAAAGGGCACTGGGTCAAGGCCGGTGTCTACACGTAGCCGAGGAGCGCCCCCATGGCAGCCAGACATGCCGGCCCAACGATGGAGGACCTCCTCCGACGTCTGGAGAAGTCGAGGCTTCGGGGATCGCCCGACTTCCTGAACGCCTACGGCGTGTGCCTTCTGCGATTGGGCAAGGTGTACGAGGCACTGACGGTCTTCAATGAGATCGCGCTGGACCCGGGCACGGTTCGCGTGCGTCGCGATGTGCCGGACAGTTTCAAGGTGAACCTGACCACCGCGCGACTTCTGGCGAAGAACCCCAAGGGCTGCCTTGAGGCGCTGCGAGTGGTTGGCAACAGGAAAACGGAATACTGCCAAGGGCTTAGGAAGGCGGTTCGCCGCTGGAGCGCATCGTTGCCTCTCCTTCAGCGGCTGGCGTGGCGTCTGGGCGTCCTGCCGAAGACGCCGATTCGGCTGGGCTTCGTGCCCGGAGAACTTGACGGCGATGACCCGATTGCGGGCAGCTTTGGAAAGGAAGCGTGACATGAGACTCAGCATTCAGGAAACGTCCCTCGGTCCTCAGACATTCCAGGATACCTGGAGATTGCCGAAGCAGGCGGGGCTTGAAGGGCTCAATCTGTGCTACTCCGATAAGGCCGACATCGGTGTCCTCGGCAACCTCGACTATCCGGTTCAGATCGAGGACATGGCGCGCCGGCACGAGGTGGCGGTCTCCGGGATGCACCTGGGCTATCTCTCGCAGATCCCGTTCCTGGTCGGCGAGCCCGCAAACCGTGAGAAAGGCACACAAATCGTGCGCCGTGCCCTCGAGGTCGCCGGCCGGATCGGTGCCCCAGTCGTTGTCGTGCCCTTGGACGGCCCCAACAGCATAAAACGTCCGGAACACTACGAAGCGGCAATAGCATGGCTTCGAGGCTTGGCCTTTGATGCCCGCGAGGCCGGGGTCGTGATTGCCATCGATGGGTCCACGGACTGGAAGCAGGTTCGGGATCTGCTGTCAAGCCTCGACGTGCCGCAGATCAAATTCTGCTATGACACCGGAGATGCCGCGACTGCGCGCCACGACTCGATCAGGATGATCCGCAACCTCGGAGCGGATCGGATTGCGCAGGTGCATTTCAAGGATGTCAACCTCTCGGTCCAGCCGCCCGACTTCTCGGTGCGGCTCGGCCGGGGCGACGTTCGTTTTGATGCCATCATGTTCGCCCTGCGCTCCGTTATGTACGACGGTTGGGTCGTGCTGGAAACCCCGCCGGGAGATAAGGACGGGCAAATCGTCGCCCTCCATGCCGAGGATGCCAGAGGCATCCTTGCCCGCAGCCAGGACAAGGAATCCCAGGAGGGCAGCGCGGTTGAGCATGCGGCGTCTTGAACCTCGGCATGATGGACAGGAAAGGTCAGGCAATGAGCAAGGGCAAGATACCTAAGGTCCAGACGCATTTCTTTACATTTCGCCCAAATGGCGAGGTGAAGAAGGTCCAATTGGCCGGCTGCTTCACGAACTGGAAGCCTATCCCGATGAGCCGGCAGGAAGACGGAGGCTTCCTTGTCAGCCTGCGGCTGGGGCCGGGCACATACGAGTACAAGCTCATCGTTGACGGGCAGTGGCTTGTCGACCCCAGCCACAGCAATTGGGCAGTCAACGCCTACGGGTCGGTCAACTCGGTGCTGAGGATCGAGTCGGCCCAGCAATGAAAGGTGCATGGACGTATGTCACGGACGAGTCGCGAGAGGCCGTTCGAGGAGCAATGGCACAACTGCCCCGGGTGCGGCCACAGGATTCCGGCAACCAAGCACAAGGAATGCGAAGAGTTCGATTGCGAGGCGTGCATGTACACCTTGCGATGGAAGAGCGACGGGGTGCGAGGGCGCTGGGTGCTTGCGATCCTCGATGGCTGAGCCCGACAAAGGAGAAAGACAATGAAGATCACGATACTGATCCGGGCGCGGGCGGACGGGCAATATGTCGCCAACTGTCCGTCTTTGCCAGGCTGCGTGGCCAGCGCGAATACGAGAGAATCCGCTCAGCACAAGATGCGAGAGGCCGTGGTGGGCTACGTGGCGAGCATGGACGCGGTTGTGCCAGCGAACGTGACTTTTGCCGAGGTTCAGGAAAGCGGTGTGTCGTAGGAGAAACGCGATGATCTGGTGGATTGTGGCATTGCTTACTGCACTGGGCGTCATCCAGCGGGACCCCAATAGGAGATGACATCATGACTTCCGCAACGATCTGCCGCCAGGAGGATGCGACGCGTGACGTGGCGTGTGTCCATGCCTACCGCATCCTGCTGGTGATCACGGAGCCGCATCAGGAACAATACCTGCGCGAATATGCGCATGCCCTGGCCAAGTCCCAATCGGCTGACATCGGCGTCCTCCGTGATTACCAGCATCGGGACAATGCGGCACCGTGCTGTCGCATCGAATTGCCTGTCGATGGTGGTAGCGGCGTGATGGCTGTACGTGAGCCGCAAGCAGATAAGGGCCTGGCGGCTCGCATTCAGGAGATTGCCGCTAGTTGGCCCTTCGACATGCTGATCGCCAAATGGCCTAACACCGACGAGGATGTGGCCGTTCACGCGCGCGTCGTGAAGGACATCAACGTGACCGCTGTCCTGGTGCGGCACAGCGACCGCGCACTTCGACGGATTGTCGTGCCAGCCGGCGGCGGCGCACATGCTCTTGAGGGCATTCGGGTCGCCGATGCCTTGGCCAAAGCATGGTCCCTTGATGCCCAGGTGCTCCGCATCGTACAGCCAAGCCACGACTTCTGGCTTCGTCGAGCCGACCTGAAGCGCCGGTGTCGCCACATCCGCGACGCTGCGCGCCTGTACGTGGACGTGGCGGACGTGAGCATGCCCGTCAAGGTGCGGCTGGGAAGCGACGTTGCCGACGAGATCACCTGCCGCTCTCGCCCCGGCGATCTCATCGTGATTGGCGGGTCCAGCCAGTGGCTGATGGAGAACCACGCATCCGCCTCGATTCCCAGTCGTGTAGCCGCAGGGGCGTCAGGGCCGGTGATGATGGTCCTGACCAACCGTGGACGACCTTCCGCCCTCACGGACGTGTTCTGGGATCGGACGGTCCGAGTCCGCCTTCCCGCGACCGGGAAACTTGAGGCTGTGGAAGCGCTCGTGGACGCGCTGATTGAAGGGCGGCAGGTGCCCGCTGTTCGTCGTGACGAAATCGTCAGCGCGGTTATGAATCGCGAGCGGGCAGGGGCAACCTACATTGGCAACGGCACCGCGATTCCACACGCCGCCCTGCGGGGCTTTCGCGGGCTTACCGGGATGCTGGGCGTCTTCACGGAGGGTATTCCGTTCGGAAAGGCTGAAGACGAAAAGGCGCGTTTCGTATTCCTGCTGCTGACGCCCAAGGAAAGTTACGAAGTCTACCTGCCGATCCTGGCTCGGATTGCCAGATTCATGAATGAGGCCGACAACCGCCTGCACTTGGCTCAGGCAGAAAGTTCCGGAGAAGTCGTTGAGCTTCTGGCACGCGCTGAGCGGGAGTGGAGGACAGGCGACCACTAATGGCTCAGGGCGGCTGCGGTCTTTGAAATACTCGCGAGGCTGACAATGGAACAATCACATTCTGATGAATGCTGCAGCGGCGTAGCCAGCGACGTGCTCGCGTGCATCCGAGGTTTGCATGCCGCCCGGCGGCGTGCTCGGGCCCTGGAACGCGCCCTTGAGGCCGAACGCCGTACCTCGCGGCACGTGATGCGCGCAACGGATGATGTGACCCTCCTCGTCGACGGCGAAGGCCTGATTCTTGCCCTTAACGGACAGGCGGCCGTCGCGTTCGGAACAACGACGACTAAGGCGGTCGGCAAGCCTCTTTGGGAACTGCTCCCGCAGCACCTGCGCGAGAGGGTCGCGGCCGCTGTTCAATCGGCGATGAAAAGCGGTAAGCCAGTGACGATGCTGGATCAGGCATTCATGCCCGGAACGGTCCATTTGCGGTGCGATCCGGTCGCCGATAGCTCCGGCAGGATACGGCGAGTTGTCATTTCGGCCAAGGATGGAAGCTATGCCGGGAGTCGTCAAGACAGCCTTCAGGTTGCGGCCGATCACGCGAAGGATGGCGTCGTTATCGTGGACCGGTGCGGCCAAGTGGAGTATGTGAACTCCGCGTTCGAGGCAATCACGGGTTGGGAGGCGCGCGAGGTGGTCGGGCGCGGATTCCGTTCGATTTGGAGTCGGCGCGAAGATCGCGCCGCGATGAGACACGCCATCCGCCAGCTCAAAGAGTGGGACATTTACCATGAAGAGGCGGAAAGCATCCGTCGGGATGGCCAGCCGTACCGCGCGGCGGTCACCGTCTGTGCCGTGCGACGCGGTACCGGAGAGCTGGCGAATGTCGTCGGCATCCTTCATGACATGACACGCGAAGCGTCGCTCTCCGCTCAATTGCGCCAGGCGCAGAAGATGGAGATCATGGGCCGGCTGGCAGCCGGCGTTGTACACGATTTCCGCAACCAGCTTACCGTAATCCAAGGGTACTACCGTCTCCTTCTGCGGGGACTCGCGGGTGACAGCCCCGTCCGGGCATACGCGACGGAAATCGGACATGCTGCCGAAAACGCTGGCCAACTTGTGCAGAGGCTTCTGCGTTTCTGCCAGGGCCATGCTCCACGGCCGCAGACTGTCGACTTGAACCAGGTTCTTGGCGATCTGGTAGCGCCGCTGCTGAGACTCATCGACCAGCGTGTCCGACTATGGGTAACCCCATCTGACAAGTCGTGCCGGGTGCTGGCCGATCCCACTATGTTGGAGCAATCGATCATGAACTTGGTGGTGAACTCCTGCGACGCCATGCCTGAGGGCGGCATCCTGACAATCCGGTCCGCGGTCGCAGGTCTGCCGCCGGACAGTCCCTCCGCGCCACCCGGAGTGCTCTTGGCAATCAAGGACACTGGTCTTGGAATGGATGAGGCGACGAGGCGGCAAACCCTGCAGGCATTCTTCACGACCAAGCCGCCCGGGCAAGGCACCGGCCTTGGCTTGCCCATGGTGGCCGACTTCGTGAAGGAATGCGGCGGTCGAATGGAAATCGACAGTCAGCCTGGATGCGGAACGGAGGTGCGGCTGTGGTTCTCCGCATCAGACCACGAGGATGAGCATGTGACAGTCGAGCGCGAGGCTTATAGAGGCAGACCGAATGACTTACCAGAGGCCCGACAAGCACTGCAGTGAGCAGGATGGCAGTCCATCTGAGGATGAGCGGTTCCGGGATGAGCAAGGGACACGATTGGCGTCTTCCTCGCGGGTGCAGGGAGTTGCAGTGCCCTCGAGTCCAGTGGCGGAGGAGGAATCCCTGCCAGCACTACGGCAGGAAACCCAAGATCTTCTGGGTAGGCTTCAGCGTGTTGCAGCGGATTACCTGAACTACCAGAAGCGAATCCAGAAAGAGCTTCAATGCTCGCGTGATTTCGCCAACGAAGACCTCATCAAGGCGCTCCTGCCAGTTCTAGACGACATGGACCACGCTTTGGAGACGGGGACGGCGATGCTGCCTAGGGAAGACCTCTTCCTGGTCGGTCTCAGGTTGGTGCAAGAGAAGATGATGGCGATACTTGGCCGATTCGGCCTGGCCGTCATCGAGAGTCTCGGCAAGCCCTTCAACCCGGACTGCCATTGCGCCGTTGCGACGGATAGTTCCGCCCTACGCCCTCCGCACGTGGTGGTACGCGAGCTTCGCAGAGGTTACACGCTCAGGAACAAAACCGTTCGCGCCGCAATGGTGGTCATATCGGTGGCCCCAGACGGCTCCGGCCGCCGAGAGAGCTAGCATTACGCCGCCCGGCGACACGCCTCATAACGAGGAAGCCCGCATCCTCGGCGCGGCAAATCACCCCCTTCTGTGGATGTAGCGGTTAACAAGACCCACGCATCCCGGAAGGAGCCAGCCATTGCCTCGACCGCGAAGGAACGCACAGCCGGAACTGACGCCGCAACAGCGTCGCCAGCAGATCGTTACGATCCTCTCGGCCGCCCTGGCCAGCATGCCGCCGGCGGCGGCCATCCCGCATGAATCCGGCCCCGAAAACTCTCTCGAATTCTCACAAAGTGGCCTTGAGCTTTCAGGCGAATCGAGGCTCAGTGTGCCCACTGGTTAACGGCCTTGAGAACGAAGGACGGCAACATGAACGCGACGATCAACGTGCCGCGAGAACTGGCGGCGATGGAGAAGATGACGCCCGGCGAACTGCGGGCCAAGTACCGCGAGCTGTTCGGCGAGGAGTCCCGCTCGGGCAACAGGCAGTGGCTGTTCCGCCGGTGCGCCTGGCGGCTCCAGTCGCTGGCCGAGGGCGGGCTGTCCGAGCGGGCGCTGCGCCGGGCGAAGGAACTGGCCCGTGACGTGGACATCCGCCTCCGCCCACCGGCTGAGGGCGACATGCCGCCTGTGGAGCGGCCTGCGGGCCTGACGCGGACGGCCCAAACCGCGATAGCCCGCACACGCGACGCCCGCCTGCCGGCCCCGGGAACGATGCTCCAGCGCCGATACAAGGGGCACGTCCACCAGGTCGAGGTCCTGGACAACGGCATCTTCTACGATGGCGAGCTCTACCAGAGCCTGTCGGCCGTCGCCCACGCCATCACCGGCGGGCACTGGAACGGGTTTCTGTTCTTTGGCCTGACCGACCCGAACAAGGAGAACGCATGAATAACGACGTGAAGATCGTCCGCTGTGCGGTCTACACCCGCAAGAGCACCGACGAGAACCTCAGCCTGGAGTTCAACTCGCTGGACGCCCAGCGCGAGGCGGCCGAGGCGTACATCGCCAGCCAGAAGCACGCCGGCTGGGTCTGCCTGGACCAGCACTACGACGACGGCGGGTTCTCCGGCGGCACCATAGAGCGGCCCGCTTTCCAGCAACTCATGGCCGACGTCGAGGCCGGCAAGATCGACTGCATCATGGTCTACAAGATCGACCGCCTGTCCCGCAGCCTGATGGACTTCGCCAAGATCATGGAGACTCTGGAGCGGAACAACGTCTCGCTGGTCAGCGTGACCCAGCAGTTCAACACGACGACATCGATGGGCAGGCTAACGCTGAACATCCTGCTGAGCTTCGCCCAGTTCGAGCGGGAGATCATCTCCGAGCGGACGCGGGACAAGATCGCCGCTGCCCGGCGCAAGGGCAAGTGGACCGGCGGAGCGCCGGTGCTGGGCTACGACCGCGAGAAGGACAACCGTGGCAGCCGCCTGCTGGTCAACGAGGCCGAGGCCAAGCAGGTCCGAGCCATCTTCCGGACGTACCTGGAGGCCGGCTCGATGCTGCCGACGCTCCAGGCTATCAAGAAGCGTGGCTGGAAGACCAAACGCTACCAGACGACCGAAGGCCAGTGGCGCGGCGGGCGGGAGTTCGACAAGTCGACGCTCCAGAAGATGCTCACGAACGTGACCTACCTCGGCAAGGTCACGTACAAGGGCGACGTATTCGACGGCGAGCACGAGGCCATCGTTGATGAGGAACTCTTCGGGCAGGTCCAGGGCCTGCTTCGCCGCAACCGCAACTCGGGCGGGCGATACGTCCGCAACAAGTACGGGGCGCTGCTGAAGGGCCTGGTCCGCTGCAGACACTGCGGCTGCGCCATGAGCCACCACTTCGCCACGCGGGGCGACCGGCGATACCGCTACTACGTCTGCATCCACGCCCAGAAGAACGGCTGGAGCGAATGCCCGGCCCCGTCGCTGCCGGCCAAGGAACTGGAAGACTTCGTCGTCGAGCAGATCAAGTCGCTGGGCAAGGACCCGGCGGTGCTGGAGGATGCGCTGCGGGCGACGCAGGCCAACCTTCAGGCGGAGGTCGATGGCCTGGAGGCCCGGCGGAAGGAGGTCGAAGCCCGGATTCGCCAGTTCGGCCGGGAGGTCGGCAAGCTGGCCCCACGGGCAGGATTCGACGAAGCCGCTACGCGCGAGCTTGGGCACCTTCAGGCGCGGATGCAGGATGAGCAGCTCGAGGTTGCCAAGCTCAACGAGCAGATCGTCAGGCTCCGCAAGCGGATGCTGGACTCGGACGAGCTGACCGGGGCCATCGAGGCCTTCGACCCGCTGTGGGACTGCCTCTCGCCGACGCACAAGGCCCGCCTGATTCACCTGCTGGTGGACAGGATCGAGTACGACGGCGACGCCGAGGCCATCGCCGTGACGTTCCACCCCACGGGCATCCGTTCGTTGACCGACCAGCCCCAGGAGGATGAAGCATGCCAGACGGCCTGACCGTCACGCGGAAGATTCACTTCTCGATGGCCAACAAGGGCAAGCGGCAGATCAAGCCCGGCCCGGCCCCGGTGCGCGACACGCCCGCCGGGCGCGTGCCCCGGGTGTCCCGCCTGATGGCCTTGGCGATCAAGTTCGACAACCTGCTGGCCACGGGCGGTGTCCGCGACCAGGCGGAACTGGCCGAGCTTGGCCACGTCACCCGCGCCCGCGTCACGCAGATTATGAACCTGCTGCATCTGGCCCCGGACATCCAGGACGAACTCCTGCACCTTCCCCGCGTCACGTCAGGTGATGACCCTGTCTTCGAGCGGCAGCTCCGACCGATCGCCGGGTTGGTGAACTGGGCCACCCAGCGACGGGCGTGGCGACGCCTTCGAAGCCCTTCGGCCATCTCGGCAGATTGAGTGCTTTTCGGGGATCGATTTGGCAGAAACGACTCTCCTGCCTCTCATCATAACGGCTGTAATATAAGGCGGTTGCAACCAGTAGCGTTCTGGCACGCGAATTGCTAACCTTATTAGTTGGGCAAGGCCACGGAACGGCCTGCTTTTTCATTAACCTGGTTGCCGGCCGGGGGCCGGTATGGAGGCCCAAATGGCCAGCAACTTCAAGCCCAGTCGAATCTGTTCACCGCAGCTGCTCCAGCATGTCGATCCCAAGGTGCTTTTCCGCTTCCTGAAGAAGTACTCCGATTTCTTCACGCGCGAACGGGTCATGCCGGCGTCCCCGAAGGATATCGATTACGACAAGCTGGCCCTGGTCTTCTCGGCACCCAACGAGCAGATGCCCGGCCATCTGATGGCCGACGTCTTCTACTGGGACGAGGTCGCCTCGATGGGTCAGATCGAGGACCTGGTTGAGATCGCCAACAAGCACAAGATCGACTTTGACGAGAAGGTGACCATCGAGGAGGCGGCCCTGCTACTGCGGATGGGCGCGCCCCAGGCCCTCGAGGATCAGCACTCCGTCTACCAGGCCCACGACCTGCTGCGGAAGAAGAAGCGATTCCTGTCCTACTTCGCCTTGGTAGCCAAGCTTCCCGCCTGGAAGAAGCCGACCCGGAAGGCCTTGGAAGCATTCGCGGCCGACATGGACATGTGGTATGACGGCCAGAAGAAAGGGCGCGGAACCCGAATCTCGGTGGTCGAGAAGCCCGACGCGGCCTGGTTCATTGTGCGCCACGGCGGCACGTTCAAGCGGGAGAACGCCGTCGATAACGGCACGCCGACGATGGTTTTCTACCGCCCCGAGGCCTACGACCTGCTGATCTATTATCACGGCCAGGGAGAGCTGGCCATCTACAACGACGGAAACAACGTCAAGGAGCGCCGGGCCTACTGCATTTACCTGGGCAAGAACCTTTTCGGCGACCCGGATTTCTTCCAGCATGACGACGCCAACAAGTACTCGCTGGAGCCGTTGCGCACCAAGGGGCGGGCTTCGATGGACTGCAGCGATGTGCCCGGCCTTGACGCGGCCCGCTTGACGTACCTTCGCTACCAGTTCAACGGCAAGAACAAACACTGCGTGATGCACCGGGCGGAGGACGTCTTCACCGGCTTGGAGGACCTTGGCGACCAGATACCCGAGGAGGCGCAGCTCGTTTGCATGGGGGTGAAGCTGACCCCCAAGGGCGGTTTGGGCGGGAGAGAGCGGAACGTCAAGCTCTACGCGCCGAACGTGTCGGTCTATGACCACGAGTCCGACGCCGAGATCGCCCATCAATTCCTTGTGAGCCAAGGTTTCATCATCGACCGCAACGGGACTGGCCACTCGTGATTCCGCTGGACGGGTTTTGGGGCTTCATCTCCTACCGGCCCGGCCTGTCAGCCACTGAAGCAGAGTGGACGGCATGCCTCGGAGTCGATGGCTGGCGGTCCCTTCGAAAGCAGATTCTGGTTGGGGATGGCGTCTCGCCCACCTGTGTCAGGCCTACGGACGGCAGGACGCTGCGGATCGTTCCGATGTCAGGGGGCACCTACGGACTGGTTTGTCCTGCCACAGGCAACCTCGAGGCTTCCGGGTTGCCAGAAGCCGACGTGACAGGTTACCGCCTGGATGCCAACTCGCTTCGCGCGATGGTAGCCAATGCGCTGGGCATTACGCCCGATCCCCAACCGGTGCGTGAGGTTCCTCGGGCGTTTCCGGTCGGCAACTGGGAACCGGCAACGGGGGCCGGCATCCCCGCCTTCATGATCCTCCCTCCAACGACAAGTCTGTTGACGAACGAGATCAACAGGCTCCTGCTCGAACACAGCAGAGGATTCGTTCTGCTAGTGCCCAGGCCGCCCAAGCTGAGTGCCACGCTTCGCGCCCACATCGAGCGCCAACAGGCGTGCATCATTCCGCTGTGCGAGGTCGTGGCGTGCGACGCCCTGGGGCGGTTCTCGGCCTCGTCCGCCTGGCAAACATACCGTGATGCCTACTGTCAGCGCCACCTCGCTGATCGTATGGTTCCGGCCTTGCCCGCTTACCAGTTCGCGAGAAAGAGCATGTGGGCGATTCGTTTTGCCGGGACGGAGACATTCCTTGAAGGCGACCTGAAGGGCGCGGCGTTCATCCACCACTTGATCAGGCACCAGGGCCAGCGAATACACGTCGTCCGCTTGATGGCTGACGTTGCAGGTGCTGAACGCGCCAAAGTCATCGCCGCCGCCGAAGGGCTCGCCACTGATTCGGCAACGGCCGATGACGCCGCCGACGAACGCACCATCAAGGAGTGCCAAGCCCGCTACGATGCGCTGGTCGCCGAACGCGAACACGCTGATGAGGGGCGTCTGTCCAAGATTGAGACCGAGATCGCAGAGATTGCCGCCTATCTATCTTCCACGCTGGGCCTGGGCAAGAAATCCCGCAAGTTGGGCGATGAAGTGGCGGCGGCCCGTCGCAGGATCGCCAGGGTCGTTAACATCGCCTACGACAAGATCGAGAAGAGCGATCCAGAGTTGGCCATTCATCTCCGCAATTCCATCAGGACGCACACCGAGATGGTGTACGAGCCAGATCGCGAGGTTGACTGGGTTCTGACGTAGAGAAAAACCTGAAGTCACGCCAAACGTGACTTTGTCACGCCGCATGTGACGCCCCGCCGGTGAAGAGCGAAAGCCGGCGAGGCAGAGTCACATGAAGGCCCGCTGAAGCGCTACCGCCGGCGTTCTTCAGCGGGCCTTTTTCGTGCCCTTGGGCACGGGAAAGGCGTGGCGATGACTCGCACGACCTCTGACCGGCGGGCGGCCGATTGTGGCCGCGAAACCCTCCCCTCTCACCCCCAGCAGGCCAGCAAGCTCCAAACGGAGCAGTTGATCGACGACTACGTCCTGGCGCGGATCGATTTCCGCGTCAGGCAACTGGCCGGCAAGTTCAACCTGGACGAGAACCGCCAGGACGACTGCCGGCAGGACATGGTCGTCGACCTGCTCAATGCGGCCGAGCGGTTTGATCCGGCCAAAGCGAAGTGGCACACGTTTGCCTGCCGGGTGCTGGACATCGCCGTCATGCGGTTTACCCAGTTGGAGTGCCGGCGACGCCAGCGCGAAGGCGGCCGGCCGATGGGCTTCAGCCGGGCACCGGACGGCTGCCCCTCGGCCGTCAACAACCCGGCCCACGAGGGCCACGACGACATCGCCGAACTGGAACTCCGGCTCGACGTGTCGCAGGTGATGGAGCGGATGCCCCAGCGGCTGCGGGACGCCGCCGAGGCCCTGAAGTTCCTTTCTCCGCCCGAGGCCGCCGAGGCCCTGGGCATCCACCGCAACTCGATCTACCGCCTGATCGCCGAAATCCGCGCCTACTTCGAGCAGGCCGGCCTCGGCTTGGAAATCAGCGCGGCAGATTCGGCCTGTCTGCGGATGTAGAGGGCAAATCGACCTTCTACACGAGGTGAATCATGGATGACATCTGCATCGATCTGAGCGTTCTGGGCGTCGAGCCAGCCGACGAGTACCACGCCAAGGCGGCTGAGTACCTCAGCAGCCATCCGCTGATCGACTTCATGATTTGCCCCTGGCTGTACCGCAAGAAGCAGTTGGGACTGATCGAGGACGTGGACACCCCGGCCCTGCTGGTGGGTCGGGGTGTCCACTGCCGCGTCCTCGAGGGGCGCGACGCCTACGAGGCGCAGTTCGCCCTGGGCGGGCCCATCAACAAGACCACCGGCAGGCCCTACGGCAAGGACACCAACGCCTTCCGCGACTGGTGCAAGGCGCAGGGCAAGCCGGGCATTCACCACGACGACCTGGCGCTGATCGAGAACATGGCTTCGGGCGTCGCCATGAATGATGAGGCCGTGGACCTGCTGCTCTACGGCAGGTCCGAGGGCGTGGTCCGGGCAGAGTACTGCGGCACGTCGTGCCAGATTCGCATCGACTGGACGCACCCGCACCGGGGCATCGTCGACCTCAAGAGCACCGCCGACCTGACCTGGTTCGAGAACGAGGCCAGGCGGCGGCGCTACGCCAACCAGGTCGCCTTCTACCAGGCCGTTCTTGGCCAGGCGATCGGCGAACTCGTCCCCTCCTACATCATCGCCATCGAGAAGGTCGAGCCGTTCCGCTGCGGCACCTGGCGGCTCAGCGACAACACGCTGGCCATCGCGCGGCAGGAGAACGAGGCGGCCATTCGGCGGCTTCGTCACGCCTGGGAGGCAGACGAGTTCCCCACCGGCTACGAGGGCATTCGCATGCTGGACATCTCGTAGCACATCCCGCGCCCGGGCGTGTGCGGCGTGCCGTGCGGCAGGGATGCCATCACGGAGGAACACGGCCGACTCCCACCACCGCCCGGGCGCTTCTCGGCAGGGCCGGGCTGATCGGGGCTCATAACCCCGATGACGCGGGTTCGACTCCCGCACCTGCCAGTCGCTGGCCAGCGAATCGGAAACGTCAACAGACAACCCAAACCACCAGGAGCAATGACATGCACCGACATTTTCGCAGATGCGATCCGCCGACCTCGGCGATGGCCGGGCGGCACGTAAGGGCCTGCGGCTGCGCCCAGCGGCATCGCGACCTGTGCCTCCGCGCCGTCAGACGCCAGCCGGGCCTGACCGCCCGCGAGATCGAGGCTCGGATCGGTATCAAGGCCCATAAACGGCTGCCGGAGTTGCGGGCCGACGGCCTCATCCACAACGGCTCGATCCGCACCTGCCGCGTGAGCGGGCGGATGGCCATGACCTGGCAACCGGACAACTTCATCCAGGAAGCCTCGAACACGGGAGACCACGCATGACGATGATGCAACACATTCACACCGGCAGGCGTCACTCGCCTCCCCGACTGCTGATCTACGGAACCGAGGGGATCGGCAAGTCCTCCACGGCCTCGCAGGCACCGAATCCCATCTTCGTGCCGACCGAGGACGGCCTCGACCAGATCGACTGCGCCAGCTTCCCGCTGGCCGGCAAGCTGGCCGACGTAGAGTCGGCGCTCAAGTCGCTGATCAACGAGAAGCACGACTTCGAGACCGTGGTGATCGACTCGGTCGACTGGCTCGAACGCCTGGTCTGGGACGTGCTGTGCGAGCAGTACGGCGTATCGAGCATCGAGAAGGTCGACGGCGGCTACGCCAAGGGCTACACGCACGCCCTGACCCACTGGCGGAAGGTGCTGGCCGACCTGAACACCCTCCGCACCCAGCGCGGCATGTGCGTGATCCTGCTGGCGCACGCCAAGGTCGAGAAGTTCGAGGACCCCGAGGCCAGCGCCTACGACCGTTACTCGCCGCGCCTGCATAAGCACGTCACGGCGCTGATCACCGAGTGGGCGGATGCTGTGCTGTTCGCCACGCGGAAGATCATCACCAAGACCGAAGAGACCGGCTTCAACCGCGAGCGCACCATCGCGGCCGGGCTGGGCAAGGACGGCGGGGAACGCATCCTCCGCTGCGTCGGCAGCCCCGCCTGCGTCGCCAAGAACCGCTACGGCCTGCCGGCCGAACTGCCGCTGTCGTGGCCTGCCTTGATGCAGGCGATGGACACCAACCCCGCGCCCGCCAGGCCGAACCTGCGCCTGGTCGGCGGCGACCAGACCACCAACAGCAAGGAGAACTGAACATGGCAAACCTGAACGGATTCGACGCATCGCAAGTGGAACCGAGCGCTTCCTTCGACCCGATCCCCGCCGGCAAGTACCTCGCGGCCATCACCGAGTCGGAGATGAAAGCCACGAAAACCGGGGCGGGCAGCTATCTCCAGATGACCTTCACGGTCCTGGACGGCGAATACAAGAACCGCATGCTGTGGGCCCGGCTGAACCTCAACAACCCCAACGCCACGGCCGTCAAGATCGCCCGTAGTGAGCTGTCGGCCCTCTGCCGCGCCGTCGGCGTGCTCCAGCCTCGCGACTCGGTCGAGCTGCACAACATCCCGCTCCTGATCACGGTCAAGCTCAAGAAGCGCGAGGACACTGGCGAGCTGACCAACGAGATCAAGGGCTTCGAGCCCAAGGCATCCGCCGCCGGTCAGCCCCAGCAGGCCCCGGCCTCCGACACCACGCCGCCGTGGAAGCGATAGGAGGCCCGTCCATGATTCCCCGGAAATCAGACACGGATGTCGCCGCCGGCGAGCCGATCCCCGGCAGCAAGTACGTTCGGGCGTTCTGTCGCTGCTGCGGCGCGCCGATGCGGGTCTCGAAGGATATCTACAAGGCGGGCACCTACGCCGATTGCTCTGACTGCATCCGCCCGTTCCAGCCCGGCCATGGCACGCAGAGCGCCACCGACGAGTACGACGGCGAATGGGATAACGCGGTGCGGGCCTTGGAGGACGCCGCATGATCGCGACGCTGCCATACCCACCGAGCATCAACCACTACTGGCGTCGAGTGGGTCCGCGCACGCTGATCAGCCGGGAGGGCCGGACGTTCCGCAGGAACGTCTGTGCCCTCCTGGGCAGCGGCGGGCCCCCGATCAGAAAACCGCCCGCCGGCGGACGGATCGCCCTGTGCATGGACGCCTTCCCTCCGGATCGTCGCCGTCGCGATCTGGACAACATCCAGAAGCCCGTCCTCGATGCGCTTGAGCACGCCGGGGTGTACGAGGACGACAGCCTCATCGACCTGTTGATCACGCGCCGGCGGGATGCGCTCGCGCCCAGCGGCAAGCTGGCCGTGAGTATTCATCGGTTGCCCCTGCATACCTGCCTGCTCTGCGGCCGCCCGCTGGGTGATGGAGAAGATCTGGCATGAGCGTGGCGACGGACACCAGCACGATCTCGCTGCGCCCGTACCAGACCGAGGCGGTCGCCGCCGTCTATGACCACCTGCGCCGTCGGGATGATCACCCCTGCGTGGTCATCCCGACGGCCGGGGGTAAGACGCCGGTGATGGCGTCGATCTGCCGCGACGCCGTCACGCAGTGGAACGGCCGCGTGCTGATCCTGGCCCACGTAAAGGAACTGCTGGAGCAGGCGGTCGAGAAGCTCCATGTAATGGCCCCGGACCTGTGGATGCGGATCGGGGTCTACTCGGCGGGCCTCAAGAGCCGTGACACCGAGCACCCGATCATCGTGGCCGGCATCCAGTCGGTCTACAAGCGGGCGGCCGAGCTCGATGCCTTCGATCTGATCCTTCTGGACGAGGCGCACATGCTGCCGCCTGACGGCGAGGGCATGTACCGCACGTTCCTGGCCGACGCGCAGACCGTCAACCCGCGGGTGCGTCTGATCGGACTGACGGCCACGCCGTATCGCATGACCACCGGCATGATCTGCGGGCCGGAGAACCTGCTGAACCACGTGTGCTACGAGGTCGGCGTCCGGGAATTGATCGTCCAGGGTTACCTCTGCCCGCTGAAGACCAAGGCGGGCCGGCGCAAGGTCGACACGTCGGGGCTGCACCTTCGTGGCGGTGAGTATATCGCCGGCGAGGTCGAGGCGTTGATGGATGACGACTCGCTGGTGCGATCGGCCTGCCGTGAGATCGTTGACCACACGCAGGACCGGCACAGCGTGCTGGTCTTCGCCGCCGGCGTGCAGCATGCCCTGCACGTCCAGCGCGTGCTCGGCGAGATCGGCCACGAGTGCGGGTTCGTCTGTGGCGAAACGCTGCCCTTCGAGCGGGCCGAGACGTTGCGGCGGTTCCGCGATGGGCAGCTCAAGTTCCTGGTCAACGTCAACGTGCTGACCACGGGCTTCGACGCCCCGAACATCGACTGCGTGGCGCTGCTGCGGCCCACCAACTCGCCGGGCCTCTATTACCAGATGGTCGGTCGGGGCTTCCGGCTGCATCCGTCCAAGGACAACTGCCTGGTCCTGGACTTCGCCGGCAACATCCTGCGGCACGGGCCGGTCGATGCGCTGCAGGTCAAGGATCGCGCCAACGGCGGCGGCGAAGCGCCGGCCAAGGAGTGCCCGCAGTGCCAGGCGGTGATCCACGCCGCCTACGCCGTCTGCCCCGAGTGCGGATACGAGTTCCCGGCCCGCGAGCGCGAGAAGCACGAGCGCGAAGCCACGACGGCGGGCGTGCTGTCGGGTGAGGTCACCGAGACGGAGTACCCCGTCAGCGATGTCTACTACGGCGTCCACGTGAAGCGCGACGCGCCCGAGGGGCACCCGCGGACCATGCGGGTGGACTACCGCGTGGGCTTCAACGACTACCGCAGCGAGTGGGTGTGCTTCGAGCACACCGGCTACGCCCGGGGCAAGGCGGAGGCCTGGTGGAAACTGCGGTCCCACGAGCCGGTCCCCGACACCGTCGAGCAGGCCGTCGAGATCTGCGAGGCCGGCGGCATCGCGCCCACGCTGGCGATCACCGTCCGCTCGGTCACCGGAGAAAAGTACGACCGCATCGTCAACCACCAACTCGGACCGATTCCGCCAAGGCTGGACGGCACTGATGAACGCTACGACGGCAATCTACCCGACCCAACGTGGCCGGAAGACGAGGTGCCATTCTGATGGCTGAAGCGAGCACACTTCATAGCGCCGCCCGCGCCTACCTGTCGGCGGGTCTCTGCGTTCTGCCCGCCAGGCGTGCAGAGAAGCGCCCGGCTGTGGGCCGGTGGAAGCAGTATCAGAAGAGATTGCCCACCGAAGCCGAGTTGTCGGCCTGGCTGGCGAACAATCCCGACGCCGTCTGCATTCTCTGCGGACAGGCCTCGGGCAACGCGGAGATTCTGGACTTCGACGCGGGCGGTGAGAAGTTCGAGGCCTGGTGCGCGAAGGTTCGCGCCGCCGCCCCTGGTCTGCTGGAGCGGCTGGTCCTGTCCCGCACCCAGTCGGACGGCAGGCATGCCGCTTACCGCTGCATCGCGGCCGTGTCGGGCAACCTGAAGCTCGCGAAGCGGAAGGTTGGCGACAAGGTCGTCACGCTGATCGAGACCCGCGGCGAGGGCGGGCTGTTCCTGTGTGCCCCGACGGCCGGGTACAAGGTGATCCAGGGCGACCTGGCCAACCTGCCCGTGCTGACCGAGGCCGAGCGCGACATTCTTCTCCAGGCAGCGTGGGAGCTGAACGAATACATGCCGCCTGTGGTGAATGGTCCGACGCGATCGGCGAATGTCGGCCAGAGAGCAGCACTGTCGGCAGAGAATGGCGGCGTGCGCGCAGACAGCGCCCACAATGGCGATTGTTCGCCGCACAGCGGCGATGTGGGCCAGAGAGCACCATCATCAGCCGAACAATGCGACGGTGCGGCAGACAATCCGCACATCGGCGGCTGTTCGTCGAACAATGCCGCTATGGGGCAGACAGCTGCGTCATCGGCGGACAATGGCGGTTCTCTGGCAGACGATGCCCACAGGCCCGGCGATGACTTCAATGTTCGCGGAGACGTGCGGGCTGTCTTGGAGAATGCCGGCTGGTCGCTGGCCCGCGCTGGAGAGAACGAATACTGGCGTCGGCCCGGCAAGACATCCGGCTGGTCGGCCACGCTGAAAGACCGCGTTTTCTACGTCTTCACGTCCAACGCCTCGCCCTTCGAGCCGAACACCGCCTATTCGCCGTTCGCCGTCTACACTCTGCTCAACCATGGCGGCGACTACGATCAGGCCGCCGGCATGTTGCGGCTGCAGCAATTCGGCACGGATTCCCTGCCGGATATCACCGGCGGCGTGGACATCTCCGGCATTATGGCCGCAGCCAACGCCCCTCTGGCGGAGGTCGCCGGCTGTGGGCCAGAGACCGCCCACATCCCGGCCTGCTCGCCAGAGAATGCGAATGTCGGCGGCTGTGCGGCAGAGAGCGCCGACATCCGGGCATCTCTGGCCGACAACGCCGACAGCGGCGATGGTCCGCCGGAGATCGCCGACCCCGGGCCCATACCCGAGCATCTCTTCGGCGTGCCCGGCTTTGTCGGCCAGGTGATGGACTTCACGCTGGCCAATGCGCCGTATCCGAACGTCGGGCTGGCGTTTTGCGGGGCGATGGCGCTGCAGTCCTACCTGGCCGGGCGCAAGGTATGCGACGAAGGCGACCTGCGGCCCAACATCTACCTGCTGGCGCTGGCCTCCAGCGGCACCGGCAAGGACTTCCCGCGCAAGGTCAACTCGCGGGTGCTGTTCGAGATTGGGCACGTCTCTTCGCTGGGCGACAAGTTCGCCTCGGGCGAGGGCATTCAGGATGCACTGGCGCGGACCAGCGCCATGCTCTTCCAGAACGACGAGATGGACGGCGTCCTGCGGCAGATCAACCTGGATCGCGAGAACAAGCGCGAGTCGATCCCCAACATCCTGCTGACGCTCTACACGTCTGCCAACGACGTCTACCCGATCCGCGTCAAGGCCGGTCAGAAGGAAGCGTGCCATATCGATCAGCCGCACCTGACGCTCTTCGGCACGGCCACGCCGCAGTACTTCTACGAATCGCTGAGTCAGCGGATGCTGACCAACGGCTTTTTCGCCCGGCTGATCATCGTGGATATCGGCAAGCGCGGCGAGGGCCAGACGCCCGGCAGCGCCCGCTACCTGCCGGAAGCGATTCTCCAGACGGCACAGTGGTGGGCCGAATACCAGCCAGGAAGCCGCCGTACCAGCCTGCTGGAGGTTCATCCCGAGCCCCGCGTCGTGCCCTGCACCCCAGAGGCGAAGGCGGCCATCGACGCCCTCCAGCGCCAGACTGAAGCCGAGTACGACCTGGCCCACGCCCGCAACGATGAAGTCTCGCGCGTCGCATGGTCCCGCACGCATGAGAACGCCAAGAAGCTGGCGCTGCTCTACGCCTGCAGCGAGAACCACAAAGATCCCGTGATCACGCTGCCGGCCATCGAATGGGCCCAGGCCTTCGCTATGCACCAGACCCGCCGGCAGTTGTTCCTGGCGTCCAGCTACGTCGCGGAGAACCCGTTCCACGCCGAGTGCCTCAAGCTCGTTCGCAAGCTGCGTGAGGCCCCGGGCAGTGAGCTTACCCACAGCGTCCTGCTGAAGCGCATGAAGATGAAGACCAAGGACTTCAAGGAACTGATCGAGACGCTCATCCAGCGTGGTGACGTGGCCGGAGTCCCGATCCAGACGTCGGGGCGAACAGGCATTATCTACCGGCTTGTAAACTCCGTGAAGGAAGGTGAAGCAAGGTGAGGTATGCGGCTCAAAGGCAATCCGGCGGCGTCATCCTTCACCATACCGCACCCCTTCCTTCACCGGCCGGGGGTGAAGGAAGTTTGGCCGGTTTTCCTAAGGAATACACGTATCTACTACTTCCTTCTCTCTCTTTCCCGTATGTCCTCGCGCAATGGCAAAACCCGCCCGCGTGCGCGTGTGGGGGTGGGGTGAAGGAAGTTTGGGAAGGAAGCCAATAGGTACTCCGCCGCCGAAGGGCTTCCTGACGCCACGGGAACGCATCGGCTGTGTAAGGACAGTTTTTTGGGAACGCGCCGATTTTTCGGCACAGGCAATCCAAGCACAAGGAGGTGCGGCATGACCGCTACCAAGGACGAGACAATGCAGAAGTTCGCCGTCGAGCTGCGGAAGATCGACGACATCCGCCCGTATGAGCGGAACCCCCGGATCAACGACCAGGCCGTCGACGCCGTCGCGGCCAGCCTCGCCGAGTTCGGCTTCCGCCAGCCGATCGTCGTCGACGCCGACGGCGTCATCATCGCCGGCCATACCCGCTGGAAGGCGGCCAAGAAGCTCGGCCTGGCCAAGGTGCCCGTCCACGTCGCCACGGACCTGACGCCCGAGCAGGTTCGCGCCTACAGGATCGCCGACAACAAGTCGGGCGAACTGGCCGAGTGGGACCTGGAGATTCTGCCCATCGAGTTGGCGGAGCTGCGCGAGGGCGGGTTCGACATGGACCTGCTGTCCTTCGACGAAGAGGAACTGGCCAGCCTGCTGAATAAGGGCATGGGCGTCACCGAAGGCCTGACCGACCCGGACGCCGTGCCCGAGCCGCCCGATGATCCGATCACCCAGCCGGGCGACATCTGGGTGCTGGGTGACCACCGCCTCATGTGCGGCGACAGCGGCAGCGCGGCCGACCTCGACCGGCTGCTGGACGGGGCGACCATCGATCTGGTGAACATGGACCCGCCGTACAACGTCCGCGTCGAGCCGCGCTCCAACAACGCCATCGCTGCCGGCCTGTCGTCGTTCAGCATGCCCGAGGGCCACAGCCGCAAGGAGAAGAAGTTCGACGCTCAGGGCATGCACCACCAGGGCTTCGACGTCGCCCGCTTCCCGGACAAGAAGTACAAGACGACGAAGAAGATGCGGGCCAAGGACCGGCCGCTGGAGAACGACTTCGTCACGCCGGAGGCCTTCGACCAGATGCTGCTGGCCTGGTTCGGCAAC
>Ga0116149_1001208_pt1 | contig 31762 bp, 22 predicted proteins | sample AD_UKC057_MetaG_FD_89787 | JGI IMG/M metagenome (GOLD analysis project Ga0116149, IMG submission 89787) | Active sludge microbial communities of municipal wastewater-treating anaerobic digesters from USA - AD_UKC057_MetaG | ecosystem: Engineered > Bioreactor > Anaerobic > Digestate | place: USA...
CAGCAGGTTGCCGCCCAGCAGGATCCGCCCGAGGGTGATCTTGCCGATCTTGGCCTGGGGCACCACGTGCTGGGCCTTGATCGGCTCCTTGGCGGGCGCCGCCGCGGGCTTGTCCGCCGCGCCGGCCTGCGAAGCCGCCATCGCCCCCGCCGCCGCCACCGAAGCCGCCATCATGTCCCGCCGAGTGATCTGACTTGCCATCGCCTTGTCTCCTTGCGCCGCGCGCAGAAAAGGGGTCGCCTGATTCTACCATAAACGTGTTTCAGGCAAAGAGCTTGCCGAGGTTGCCGCACGCCGCTTACGTCAGACTGTCTTTCAACGTCTGGCAGACGTACCGGATCTGCTCTTCGGTCAGCTCGGCGCACATGGGCAGGCTCAGGCAGCGGTCGGCCAGCCTCTCGGAGACGGGGAAGCTCCCCGCGCCCAGGTTCAGGTCGGCGTACGCCTCCTGGCGGTGGACGCAGACGGGATAGTGCAGGCCGGTCTGGACGCCGGCTTCGTTGAGCTTCTTGGCGATCTCGTCGCGGTTGTCCACCTCGATCACGAAGAGGTGGTAGACGCTCTCGAACCCTTCCGCCTCGCTGGGCACGGTCAGGCCCGGGACGTCCTTCAGCAGACGGCGGTAGAGTTCGGCGTGGCGGCGCCGGCCCTGATTCCAGGCCTCCAGGCGGGGCAGCTTGATGCCCAGCACGGCGCCCTGGAAGCCCTCCATGCGATAGTTGTAGCCGACCGTCTCGTGGTGGTAGCGCACGCGCTGGCCGTGGTCGCGGAGGCGCCGGGCGAAGTCGGCGATGGCGTCATCGTTGGTCACCACCGCGCCGCCCTCGCCGTACGCGCCGAGATTCTTGCCCGGGTAGAAGCTGAAGCAGCAGGCCCGGCCGAACGTCCCCACGGGCTTGCCGCGGTAGCGGGCCCCGTGGGCCTGCGCGGCGTCCTCGACGACCGCCAGGCCGTGCCTGGCCGCCACCGCGTTGATCGCGTCCATGTCCGCGGGCATGCCGTACAGGTGCACCGGCAGGATGGCCTTGGTCCGGGGCGTGATGGCCGCCTCGATGGCGGCTGGGTCCAGCGTCCGCTGGGCGGCCTCGACGTCCGCGAAGGCCGGCGTGGCGCCGGTGTAGCTCACCGCCCAGGCGGTGGCCACGAACGTCATCGCCGGCACGATCACCTCGTCGCCCGGTCCGACGTTCAGGCACCGCAGGGCCAGGTGCAGCGCGCTGGTGCCGCTGTTGACGGCCACGCAGTGCTTGGCGCCGCAGAAGGCGGCGAAGTCCTTCTCGAACTGGGCCACCTTGGGGCCCAGGACGAACTGGCAATTCTCGCACACCTCCCGCAGGGCCGGGAGAATCTCGCCTTCGATCTGCCTGTATTGCGCCTTGAGGTCCAGGAACGGGACGTTCATAAGGGCTCCTTCCAGTAGCCGGTAATCAGTAGTCAGTAGTTCGCGGCCGGTCGGCGGTCGATCATCCGCGGCCGGCAGTCCACAGCGACAAGGCTGAGGTCACTTTTCCTTCCGCAGCACTCGCCACAGGCGGATCGTGTCTCCGAGCGCCCGGAAGATCTTGCCCGTGGTCACGGTGCTGGCGCCCAGCGTCCGCTGGTGGTAGGGGGCCTTCACCGCCTCCACCTTCCAGCCGCCGCGACAGGCCCGCATGATCATCTCCACAGCCGTCGTGCTCACCCCGCGCGAGACGATGGTCATGGACTCGACCACCTCGCGCCGGAAGAACTGCACGAAGTTGTGATCGCTGAAGCGGCTGCCCAGGAGCAGGTGGAGGATCCACACGTTGGCCCGGCTGACGATCTTGCGCTTCAGCCCGTAGGCGCTGCGGTCGGTCCGCTCGACGACCACCACGTCGGCCCCGGCGTCGATCCGCTCCAGCATCCGCTTGACGTCGTGCGGGTCGAAGGGCAGGTCGGCGCCGTTCCAGGTGATCACCCGCCCGCGGGCGTGTTCGAAGCCCCGCAGGAACGAGGCCGACTGGCCGAGGTTCCGCTCGTTGTGCAGCACGCGGACGCGGCCGTCCGCGCCGGCCAGGCGGTCGGCGATCTCGCCGGTCCGGTCGGCCGAGCCGTCGTTGACGATGACCAGCTCGAAGTCGTCGATCCCGTCGGCGGGCAGGGCCTTCAAATATGCCTGCACCGCCTCTTCCAGCGCGTCCTGCTCGTTGTAGGCGGGCAGGACCACGCTCAGGCGAGGGCGAGACTCAACTTGTTCTTCCGTAACAATGGGAAGGTCCTGCTTCTTTCTCTTGCGTTTCCGCGTCTCAGCGTCGCGTCGCCATCGCCCTCGCGGGCACGCCCGCCACCGTCGCGCCTGGAGGCACGTCCCGGGTCACGACGGCGCCCGCGCCGATCATCGCCCCCTCGCCGATGGTCACGCCGCAGATGATGACCGCGCCCGACCCGATGGACGCCCCGCGGCATATCCGCGTGGGGATGACCGTCCAGTCGGCTTCGGTCTGAAGCGCCCCGCCCGTAGCCGTCGCGCGCGGAAACTTGTCGTTGGTGAACATCACCCCGTGCCCGACGAAGCACTCGTCCTCGATCGTCACGCCTTCGCAGATGAAGGTGTGGCTGGAGATCTTGCATCGGCTGCCGATGTGGGCGTTCTTCTGGATTTCCACGAACGCCCCGATCTTGGTGTCGTCGCCGACCGTGCAGCCGTAAAGGTTGGCGAAGCAGAAGACTCGCGTGTTTCGGCCCAGCTTGACGTCGGGGGCGATGCGGACGAAGTTGTCGTTGCTCATGGTGGGTCCGTTCTACAGCGTGATGCGTCCGCCCTGGGCCTTGATGGATCGCTGGGCGGCGTCGAGGATCTTCACCACCCGCAGGCCTTCCTCGCCGGCCGACAGGGGCTTCTCGCCCCGCTCGATGCACTGGGCGAAATGCTCCACCATCGTCCTCAGCGCCTCGGAGGCCTTCACGTGCGGCGACCACACGTCGCCCGTGCGGTAGTTGATCATCAATTTCTCTTTGGTCTCGCGGTCGCCGTCGAACTCGATGCCCCGGTCGTACACCTTGATCGGTTCGCTGGCGTCCAGGTCGTTGTACACGACCGACTTCTGCGCCCCGGCCACCATCGTGTAGCGGAGCTTGACCGGCGAAAGCCAGTTGACGTGGAAGTTGGCAATCAGCCCGTCGCCGAAGTCCAGGTTCAGGTAGGCCACGTCCTCGATCTGCCCGCCGGCGTGGCACGAGCCGAACGCCGACACCGATCGAGGCAGGCGCTGCACCAGGTTGTCCACGATCGACAGGTCGTGCGGGGCCAGGTCCCATACCACGTTGATGTCGTGCTGGAAGAGGCCCAGGTTGATCCGAACCGAGTCGATGAAGTACAGCTTGCCCAGCACGCCGCTGTCGTGGATCTCCTTCATCTTCCGCACGGCCGCCGAGTACAGGAAGACGTGATCCACCATGAGCACCAGGCCCTTGGCGCGGGCCAGGTCGATCAGCTCCTCGGCCGTCTCGACCGAGTGGGTCATGGGCTTCTCCAGCAGGACGTGCTTGCCCGCCTCCAGGGCCGCCTTGGCCAGGCCGTGGTGCGCGCTCACCGGCGTGACGATCGCCACCGCCTGCACGTCCTTGTCCGCCAGGAGCTGCTCGGCCTGCGCGTACGTCCGGGCGGCCGGGTACGTCCGGGAGATCGCCGCCAGGCGTTTCTCGTCGCGGTCGCAGACGGCCGCCAGGTTCGTGCTCGGAGCGGAGTTGAAGTTACGGACCAGATTCGGTCCCCAGTAGCCAAGCCCAATAACACCGACGTTCAGCATGATGATCTCCGCCCGCCGCCGGCCCGGGCGGACGTGCCTGGCCGAGAGGGGGCTTTCTATCTGCTATCGACCATTCCCCGGCGGTCCTTGACCGGTCGCATGGCGGTCGGACGGCCAGCCCGTGCCGCCTCACTGTCTGCGGAACAGCTCGAACCGCTCGATCCGCGTCTCGGGCGCGTACCGGGTCTTCAGGACTTCCTCCATCGCGGGGAACTCCTTGAGACGCTTGTCGCTGTCGACGTCGTCCAGGCCGTGATACATCTCGGCGTCGTCGTGGACGACAACGACGTACAGCGGCGGGCGCTGTCGCAGGATGTCCAGGAACTCCTCGCGCCAGGCCTTCTGCCAGGGCCCCGGCTGGGAGAGGGGGAAGGCCAACACGAACCTGCTGGGGCTGCGACGGTCGGCCAGAAAATTCACGATCGTCTCGTAGCCCCAGACGTGGACCGTGTCGGTCGGCTGGGAGTGCGAGCGAAGGTAAGCGGCCACGCGGTCGGTCACGTCGGCGGTGGTCGAGCCGGTCCGGTGGACCTTGCGGAATTCCTCGCTGCCCACCTGACCGCTGAGCAGCCCTGCGGTCTGGCGGTAGATGCGGTTGAGGTAGTACACGTCGGTGGGTCCGGCCATTGCGGGCAGCAACAGGAGGCTCGCCGCCACGGCCGCGACGCGCCATGCCCGCGACCCGGACGCCGACCACGCCCACTGGGCCAGCCGCCCGCACGCCACGCCCGCGGCTACCGCCAGGCACCCGATTACCGGCGTCCACTGATACGGGAAGTTCTTGCCCTGCCAGACGGCTGCCAGCCACCCGCCCGCCGCCGCCGCCCACAACAATCGCCAGGCTGCACCCTCGCGCATCGGCCCGAGCGCCAAGGCCGCGATGGCCAGCACACTCAGCGTCCGCCACCGGTCCGCCGTCAGCGGACGGAACAAGTCGGTGAAGTCCCGAAACAGACGAATCCCGCCATACGCGCGATTGTACTGCACCGTCAGCCGGTACACCTCGCCCAGCAGGCCCTGTGCGGCGTAGTAGCCCAGGCAGGCGGCGACCGGCAGCGCCATCCCCGCCGCCGTCCACAGCATGGCCTTCAACAGCCCGCGCCAGCCCGCGCCCTGGCGCAGCAGGACCACCGCCGCCACAAGGGCCAGCGTGAAACACGTGGTGACGATGGTGACCTTGACCAGGAACGCCAGTCCCAGCAGCACCCCCGCGCCGACAAGTCGCCAGGCGGATCCCAGATGTTCGGCCCGCCCCAGCAGCAGCACCGCGCCCAGCACCAGCGGGAGCATGAGGTCTTCACCCTCGGCGGTGAACCACGCACAGTCGCTGTTGCCCTGCATGGCCGCCAACGCGAACACCAGCGCGGCGCCCAGGCGGCACCACCACCCACCGATCCGCCCGGCCAGGGCGGCTGCCAGACCGCTGCCCACCACCGCCACCAGGTAGAAGAACAGGCGGGCGCCCGTCTCGCTCGCCCCGAAGAGCTTCAGGGCCAGCGCGTAGGCGTAATACGTACCCGGGCCCTTGCCGTCGAATACGTCACGATAGAGCTGTCCCCCGTCGAGGATCACCTGGGCCCCGTAGGCGTAGTGCCCCTGGTCTCGCGTGAGCGGCAAAAAGATCATTGGCAGCAGGATCGCCGCCGGCAGGGCCCACTCGGCCAGCCGCAGGCCAAGGCGGGCATAGCCGGGGGGATTCACGCTTGCCGCGATCGTTTCGGTCATGACTACTCCAGCGATTCGGGGGGCGGCTCTTCGAACCCGACGGCCGACCGGCGGTTCGTCCAGCCTCCCGGTTGATTATCGGATATATCCCGCCAGGAGCTTCCGAAAAGCCAGGGCCCTTCGGGTTCCCCGCTCGCGGACTGTCGCAGACAGCCGGCGGGGAGTCCACGGAGGGACCAGGCGGTCAGATGGGCAGCGGCAATCCGATCCGCCGCAGAACCTCGCCCGCGCGGCTGACCCAGGACGAAACGCGGGTGTAGAAGGCCGGCGCCGGATCCGGTTCCGTTACCCACGGCCCCAGGACCGCCAGCGCCAGCAGCACGAGGAGAGCGGTGCGGTGCCGGACGGTGAAGCTCGCGACGGCGGCGGCAGCGAGGCGGAGACGCCCCGCCCCGCCGGGACCGTCCTGCGACGGCGCATTGGACGTCAGGGGCGGTGCGTACAACGAGTAGGCGGTGTAGAAGGCGAACAGCACTGGAATGTACCGTCCGTAATCCACGGTGAGCACGAAGAAGCCGGTGTTGACCGCCAGGAGCCACAGCGTCTCCGCCGGCCGCATCCGGTCGCGGTTGAGCGTGGCGATGACCAGGAGGAAGAACACCAGGACGGCGGTCCACTCCACCAGGCCCCGGACCGACAGCAGCCAGCCCAGGTGCAGGCTGATCGTCTTCCCCAGCGGATTGCCCGCGAAGCGGTAGAGCCAGCTCTCCTGCAATCCGGGGAACCCGCGCGAGGGCCAATAGGTCAGTTCCAGCACGTGCGAGACGCGCGCGGGGACCAGCAGAAACACGAGGCCGGCAGCCAGGACCGGCAGAATCCGCACCAGGTTGCGGGCGCTCCTGTGGCGGATGGCGAGATACAGGGGCTGGACCAGGAAGACGGAGTAGAACAGCAGCACACTCTCATGGGCGAAAGCGAGCACGGCGATCAGCAGGAAGAACGGCAGGTCGGTGCGGCGGCGCGCGAAGAGGTAGAGCATCGGGACCAGCACCAGGATATCGCGGTCAAACAGCCACAACGGCAGGAGGGGGGACAGCGCGATCAGGACCAAGGCGGCCGGTCTGTCCTTGCGAAGACAGGCGGGCAGCAGGACGCCGTACGACAACAGGAATACCAGCGCCAGGAGCAGGGCGTACAGAAAGGGACCGGGCAGCCCGGCCAGGTCCAGGCGGTACATGATCTCCCCGCAAAGGGCTCGACGGACGTGCCCGCTGGAGAAACTGAAGAAGTTGTCCGTGCGCAGGCAGGAACGGCAAGGGGTTTCCAGGGCGGGCGTCAGGTTGCAGCGGATGAACTGGAGCAGGACGTCGCCCACGGCCAGGACGTACGCGAACCACGCCGCGAACCGAAGAGGGCTCGCCCGGTCGGGGCGGGCGGCTGGGGTTGGTCCTGCCGCTGTGGTCAGGTCGTTGCTCATGGGGTCTCGTGATCTCGCGGCGGCTCGATCTTGCGGCAGACGTGGAGCATGTGCGAGTAGGGCAGGTAGTCCACCATCGCGTGGCTTACCGTCTCGAAGCCCAGTCCGCAGGTGAGCGTCCGCAGTTTCTCGGCCGGCCAGTAGTGCACCGGCGAGCGAAAGTCCATCAGCTTGTCCAGCAGCCATGTGAACGTGCACTTGTAGGCGGGGCGGGTGTCGATGTCCTTGACGATCAGCCGTCCGTCCCAGGCCAGCAGGCCGTGGAGCTGCCTCAGCAGCGGCTCGACCGCGGAGACGGGGATGTGGTGGAGCAGGTCCAGCATGTAGGCCCCCGCGAACGGTTCGCGGAAGGTGTAGCGAGCGGCGTCGGCCTGCTCGAACTGGACGTTGGAGATCTCCAGCCTGCCGGCCGCCCGGCGGGCCAGCTCGATCCGCTCGGAGTTGATGTCCAGGGCGTGAAACGTCAAGTGCGGATGGAGCGAGGCGAAGTAGAGCGAGAACAGCCCGAACCCGCAGCCGATGTCCAGCACGTGCCCGTGCCGGGGCAGGTACTGTCCGATCTCTTCCAGGAACCGCTGGCGGAGGATCCGGAAGCGGATCCGCGAGTACAGCCGCACAATCGGCTTGTCATACGCGTGGATGATGCGGGCGATCGTGTTGTTCTTCATGTCGGACCACTCACTCTCGACCTTGAGGCCCTCCGCCCGCTTCCGCCGGACCCGTCCGCCGAACCATCAGCCGGTAATCGTCGCGCTCGACGGCCACCTCGTACTGCGTGTCCAGGTATTCCGCCAGGGCAGGGAATCGCTTCACCCGTTCGTAGACCCGTAGCGGCCAGGTCTCCTTGAACAGCACGATGATCTGCGGCGGATTGGCCGTCAGTTGCTCCAGGAACCGCTGCCTCAACCGTTGAATGTACGGCTGGTTGGGTTGGAGATAGAAGTGAAAATCGTAGATGAAGATAGTCGGCTGGCGGACCTTCAGCCGCAGCAGGGCGTCCAGCCCGCCCTGGGTGGTGTCCAGCACCTGGACCGTCTGGCCCGCGCGCAGACGCGGCGAGATGTCCTGCATCAACTGGGCCACCTTCTCCCGCTGCAGGCGGACGGGATAATCGCTGTAGGTCCGCAGGCCGAATGCTCCGGTCAGCAGGACGACGGCCATCGCGGCGGAAAGCTGCCACCGCCGCGCTGCCGGGGGGTTCTGCCCGTCTTGTCTCCAGGCCGACACCGCCAGCAGACAGGCGAAGGCGGTCTGCGGGGCTTGGTGATAGATCCAGCCCTTTCCCTGGAGAACATAGTGGACCAACCCGTAGCCCAGCCCCAACAGCAGCAGGCCACGACGGGCGTCCATGCGGCGGGCGGCCAGCATCCGCACGTACGGCACGACCGACAGGGCCAGCAGGACCAGGAAGATCCTGACGCTGACGCTCCGGTCGGCCAGGTCGGTCAGGGTGAGTCGGCCCTCTCGCCCGTACAGGGGCAGGAGGTAATTGAAGAGGATGTCGCAGAAGGCGGGCAGTGCGCCGATGGCGGCCAGCCAGACGACGGCGGCGGCCACCGGGACCATGCCGGCGCCGGCGACGGTGAGCAGAGGCGTCCAGAAGCCGCGTCGTTGGCGGCGGGCGGCGAAGGCGGCGAAGAGGCCCAGGCCGGCCCAGAAGAGGACGGCCATCGGCTTGATGGTGGCACACGCTCCGGCGACCAGCCCGGCGACCGCCAGCGGGGCCAGCCCCTGGCAGCCCCGCTCGCAGTAGCGGGCGACGAAGTGAGCCGACGCCAGAAGCAGGGCGATCATCAGGAAGTCCCGCTGCCCGGCGTGGAGGGGCCCGGCCTCCAGGTGAAGCACGGCGATCAGCAGGGCGCCGCCCAGGGCGACCACCCAACCCAGGCGGCGGAGGTAAGCCCCGGCGGCCAGCATGGTCAAAGCCAGCCAGGCGAGGTTGAAGCCCCGCCAGGCCGCGTCGCCGGGCCCGAGGTACTTGACGATCCCCCAGTGCAGCAGCAGCGTGCCGGGGAAGTTCATGTCGTAGAAATCGCGATAGGGGACGTCGCCCTCGGTCATGCGCCAGCCGAGGTAGTGCATCAAGGGCGGGTCCTGGACCAGGGGCCAGTCCAGCGACCGCCACACCTGCACCGCCAGCAGGCCCACCAGCGCCGTCGCCAGCACACAGACAGCCAGGCGCGCCAGAGTTCCGCCCGGCTCGGCCCGCGGGCCCAACGGCGGGGCGGTCTCCGGAGAAACGTCCGAGGGGTCTTGCCTGGCGTCAGCGGTCATCGCTCTTCCTGTTGCCGGGGTTGGTCGCGGGCGCCGAGGTGGTCGCCTGGCCGGTCGATGCGGAGGCCTTCTCCAACAGGCCGGCAAAGACGGGCGTTTCCATCAGCCGCCGGTACAGCCGGTTCGCCACCACCTCGTTGCCTCGCCGGGTGTAGTGGCCCGAGGCCTGCGGGTAGCCCAGCAGGTCTTCCTGGATGAACAGGGCGTCGATCTCGCCGGCGGGCAGCTTGGACAGTTCGTCGGTCATGTCGACCAGAGGCACGTTGAGCCGGGCGGCCTGTTCGTGCAGGAACTCCCGCCAGGGAAGCCTCTTGCGGCTTTCCAGATCGCGCTGGACCGGCAGGTACGTCAGGACCAGCGTCGTCCCCTGGCGGCGGTGCAGGTCGCCAAGCTCTTCGAGCATGGCCGCCGCCACCGAGCGCATCTGCTGGTTGTCGTATTCGTCGCTGCCGCGGGCGGGAGCGATCCGCCGGGCCAGGCCGCCGACCACGCGGAAGAGCTTGACCTCCTCGAAGAGGGCGGCGTTCTGAGTCAGCCAGGGCACGTAGAAGCCGCGCTGCGGCACGGGCGTGCCCTCGACCTGGAGCTTGCCATTGGCCAGCGCCAGCCGCGGCTTGCCGTAGCCGTGGAAGTCTTTGCCCCTCATGCGGTCGAAATCGGTGGCGATGATGGCCAGCAGGTGCGCCTGATGGGCGAATGTCTCCCTCTCACGTCGGTACCACAGGTACGCCTGGTCCACGCCGTAGCCGCCCTGGCCCATGTTGACCGTCTCGATTCGCGGGTCCTGCTCGCCCAGCAGGCTCACCCACGTGTCGTTGTCGGCCACCCCATAGCCCAGGGTGAACGAGTTGCCCGAGCAGACGACGCGGACCTTGCCCGGCGGGCAGACGCTCGGCACGTCGCGCGAGCCGCGAAAGCCCTGGGCGTTGATGTGCAGGCCTATCCCCGGGCCGTACATGTCCGCCACCGACGTGCCGGGCACATTCACCCACCCCAGCTCGCCGTCGTAGCGGGTGTGGCTTCGCTCGGCCAGCGGGCGGCTGCTGGTGGTCAGCAGGCCCTTGACCAGCAGGGCGAAGCTGCACAGGCCCTCCAGCGTGCAAAGTACGAGAAAAGTGACCAGCAGGCCGATGCCGACCTTCTTCAGTCTGGTTGCGAATCCGGAGGCCATAATCAGCTCCCATGCGGCGCGCAAACGTTCCGCCGCGTCCCTCACGATATCGACTGCCTGCAGACTGCACTTTACCTTCCCTGGCGGCGTCGATTCTACCTCATCCTGTTGGCAGGTGCGATGCGGGCCGATACAATGTCGGTGTCGAGGAGACGCGAGATGCTTACCTTTCGCACCTGTATTGCGGTGGTGCTGCTGGGCGTGCTGGCCGGGACGGCGCGGGCGGACGATCTCCGGGTGGGCGGGCTGAAGTACCCCAACGTCGTCGTCACCGACTTCCGGGACGGGGAGATCACCTTCCGCTTCAAGGGCAACCTGGTCAGCAAGAAGCTCCGGGACGTCCGGGACCTGTTCCTGGACGCCTATCCGGAGATCGCCAACGGCGAGGCCATGTACAAGGACGGTCGGATGAGCGACGCCGTCCGCTACTACGAGGCCTTGCTGCCCAAGGTGAGGGCGGACTACGTCAAGGCGCTGCTCCGCCAGCGGATCGCTGACGCGACGGCCCCGCCCTCTGCCGAGCCGAAGCCTGCGGCCAAGCCCGCGCCGGTGGTCGCTCGGCCTCCCCTGGCGCCGGAGCTTCGTACGACCGATTCGTTCCTGAAATTCCTCCAGACCTGTCCCCTGGACCGCAGCGAAAAGGATTGGGCCCCGCGAACCAGCGCCTGGCGGACGCGGATGGTCGACCTCCGCGGTCAACTCGTGCAGTGGACGCTCAAGGACGCCTCGGTGGCCGAGACGCCCGGCGGGCTGGCCGTCAGGGCCCGTCTGGGCAGCCGGGCGGTGGTGGCCGGGCTCATCAGCCAACGGGACGCGACGGCCATCGAAGAAGCCGGCTACGAACCCGTGGTCACCTTGCAGGCCACCATCGGCGACTACTATGCCCGCCAGGGCGGACGATGGCGAAATGTCAGCCTCAACCCCGCCATGGCCGACGACTCGCCCCTGGGTGTGGAAATGCTCGACGTGGTGGTCCGCGCCGCCGTGCCCGGCGCCCTGCCGCCCCCCGAGCCGGTCAACCCCTCGCCCGTCCGGCCCGAGCGCCCGAAGGTCCGCCCCGAGCCGACCCAGCCGCAACCCAGGCCTGAGCCAAGACCCGAGCCGAAGCGCCAGCCCAAAGACGACCCGAAAATGGAGCCGATCCAGCCCGTCCGTCCGTCCAAGCCGGTCGAGCCCGACATCGACATCACCACGCCCCTGCCGCCGGATCAGCCCGCCCCCATGGAGCCGCTGCCGGCCCGAACGACCCGGAAACGCATCGAACTGCCAAAGGACCATGGGCGGAAGACGATCTTCGACTTCTGAAGAAACAGAGAAGGTTCAACAGTCGAACTCTCAATCCTGCCTGCCGGCAGGCAGGTCTCAATGATCAAGTCGAACCCGTTTCTGATTTGAACATTGGAACGTGTACGTTCCTCTATTGAACCTTCGCTGCTTCCTACGGCTGCGCCGGCTGCTCCGGTTCCGGCTGGGCCTCGGCGGCCTTGGCTTCCGCCGGCTTGGCGGCCGGCTCCTTGGCGCCGCTGCGGAGTTCTTCGACGCGGGGCAGGTCTTCCAGGCTGCTGAGTCCGAACACTTCCAGGAACCGCTTGGTCGTGCCGTAGAGCATGGGCCTGCCGAGCACCTCGGCCCGGCCGACGATTTTGACGAGTTGCTTGTCCATCAGGCCGCGGAGGATCTCTCCGCTGGCCACCCCGCGGATGGCCTCGATGTCCGCCCGCAGAATCGGCTGACGGTAGGCCACGATCGCCATCGTCTCCAAGGCGGCCTGGCTCAGGCGAGAGTCGCTCTTGGTCCTGAACAGCTTGGTCAGCACGTCGTGGTAGCGAGGCACGGTCAGCAACTGGTAACCGCCCGCGATGGCCTCGATGCGAAAGGCCGCACCGATCGACGCGTAGCGATCGTTCAGCCGCTTGACCGCGGCGTTGACCGCCTTCTGCCCGCTCAGTTCGGCCACCTGCGAGATCTTGGAAGCCGGAACGGGCGAGTCGCTGGCGAAGAGGATGGCCTCCACGACGGCGGCTTCGGGATCCTCGGGCTCGCGGTCGTCGTCGCTGCGGGCGGCGGAGGCCTCGGCGTCGGCGATCTCCTGGGCGGACACAGCCGTCTCCATCGTGGGCACGACCTCGGTGGACACGATGTCCTCGGGGCGTTCGGCCTCGCCCGACTCCGTGTCGGCCGTCGGGGGCGGGACGTCTTCCCACGACTCGATGACGGCTGACAGGTCGCGCTCGCCCGCGGCGTCGACCTGCGGCCCGGGCGCCCCCTCTTCCGCCGGATCGTGAAACGCCTGCCGGCCCTCGGCCTCGATCGCGTCCGATTCTCGCTCTTGGTCCTGTGGATCAGTCATGACAAGTATGCTTTCAGTATTCAGCGTCCAGTTCCTGTTCCGCTATCAGAATAGCCGCCCGCAAGGGAATCGCAAGCCTGAGCCCGCTCTGCCCGTCGAAGCCATGGGGAGATCGCAGCCGCGGGAATTACCGAAATCGCGGGCCGGGCGGCCCATGAAGGGCTTCTCCCGCCGGTTGTCGGCACTCCCTCGTCAACGGTCGACATTCACCGGTCGGTCGTCCACGTCCGCGCGTCGAGCACTTTCCCGTCCAGGTCGAACACGGTCAGGACGCATCGCTCGGAGTCAGCCTCGAACAGGCAGTAGTGGTAGCCCTTGTGGAAGACTCGCGTCCAGGGGTTCTGCGCGGCGGGGTCCTTGATCTGCGGATACAGCGGCGCCCCGCCCCCTCCGGTGGTGACGAGCGTCAGGCCGCCCGGCGTCTCGCTCCGCTCGTAGCAATGGTCGTGCCCGGCGATGACCGCCGTCGCGCCCGCCCGCTCCAGCAGAGGCACGATCACCTCCCGCGCGTGGCGCATCGTCTTCTCGCGGAGTTGCCCGTCGCTCTCCACCCGCCCGTGCTTGCTCGACGAGGCCGGCGGATAGTGCGTGACCAGAAACGTGAACTTCGCCTTCGACCCGGCCAGCACCGACTCCAGCCATTGGATGTTCTCCGACTCGGCCGACCAGTCCTGCGTGCCCTCGATGCCGATCAGCAGGACCGGCCCGATCGTCTGGTGCCAGTTGCGGCCGCGACCGTCGGGCGTGGGGGTGTGGAAGAGCTCATTGTAGAGTTGGGCCTTGCCCTCGTGGTTTCCGATGACCGGGTACAGCGGCGTGGAGGCCAGCAGCCCTGCCGCCGGGGCGAAGAACTCGGGTTCCCAGGCGTTCTCCTCCTTGCCGGAGGAGACCATGTCGCCTGTGTGGATGACAAGCTGGGGGTTGTGGCGGGCGGCGGCGTCGGCAACCGCGGCCCAGAACCAGGGCTGGGTGCGGCTGTCGCCGAGGGCGACGAACCGCAGGGTCCGGCCGACGGGTGCGGGCGGGACGATCGGCTGGCGGATGGTCGTCCTGCCCAGCCGGGCGCGGACGAAATACTGGGCTCGATCGTCGCTCCGGGCGGGGATGGGGGCCTGGAGGCGATGGATGAGTCCGACGTCGCCTCCGCGGGCCAGCACGACCTCCTCGCCGCCGCCGGCGCGGCGGCAGACGGCGACGTCGGCGGACAGGTTCGTGCGGCAGGTGACGGAGAAGGTCTTGTCGTCGAAGCTGCCCAGGACGGGCCCGCTGACAAAGCGGAGGTGCTCGGCCTCCAGGGCCAGCAAGATCACCGGCGGAGTCGGCGTGAAGGTGTTCGGGGCAGAAACGGGCGACGCGACCTCGAACGAGACCGTCATCTCGTTGCCGGCCGGGCGGAGCAGGCCGGGCGAGATGTTCGGGATCGAGCGGTAGCGCATGTCCTTCATCGGCCCCTTGAGCGACTGGGCGTTGAGCTTGGCGCTGCCGGAGAACTTCCGCGGCACGGGGCAGGTGAGCAGCAGGGCCCGAACGTCCTCGGCGTGGTCGTAGTCGAATCTCGCCCGCCCCGTCAGGCGGAGCGTGCGGTCCTTCTTCACGGTGGAGGCGACGGCGGGGGCGTACGTCTTGCCCCCGTCGACGCTGTACTCCCAGCGGGCCTTCTCCAGCAGGTCGGAGGGCGGGTTGGGCCAGGGCGGCTCGGCCCAGGTCAACGTCCTGGGCACGACCGGCGTAGAGGACTGGCAGGCGGGAAGCAGCAACGGCAAGGCCGACAACAGCAGAAATGTTTTGCTACGCATAGTACAGAGCATAACGCAGAAGACAGAGCCTTATCGGTCCTAAGACCGATACGCCGCGAACCGCCCATGAGGGCAACGGCTACTGAAGCGACGGCTGGACCACCTCTCCGCGGGCCTGCTCGGCCACCTTCTCGTAGGCGCCGAGGAACTCGCTGTTGAGGTCCAGCCACAGGGTGAAACGCCGATAGTCCTCGGCGGACAGTTTCACGCCGTGGTGCTTCGCGTCGAGGTACTTCATCAGGGGCGAGGCCATCGCGCCGAACTTGCCCGCCGTGGTGCGGCTGCCCCCGCGGGCGCCGTTGAACGACCCGTTGGTGACGTCGAAGTAGAAGCCGTACTTGGCCGCCAGCGCCGCGTAAGACCGCGTCCAGCCGTTGGGCCCGCCGACCTGTCCGGACAGGTCGACCGCCTTCTTCTCCTTGTGGCAAGCGACGCAGTTGCGATCCAGCGCCGGCTGGACGAGCCGGGTGAAGCTGAAGGGGTTGGAGCCTTCGACCTCCGGCTGGATGGTCGACGGCGCCCGTCGCAGGGCCAGCGGGACCTTGGCAGCCGGTGGCGGGGTGTCGAGCTTCCTCTCGTGGCAGCCCTGGCAGGTGAGCTTCTCGCCCGGCTGGAAGTAGGCCGCCGACCGCATGGACATGACGGCCAGCCCGTGCTCGTCGAGTGCCTGGAAGTAGACGGCCTTGCCGCTGGGGATCTGGAAATGGGCCGACCCGTCGGGCTCGACGGGGACGGTGCCCAGGACCTGCCGGGCGTTGGTTTGCTGGGCGACGCCGACGCGCGGCTGGTTCGGCGGGGCGGTCAGTTTGGGCAGGACCTGGACGATCCGCAGCGAGCGGATCTTCGTGCCGGCCGGCCAGTCGAAGTCGCTGTCGTAGACGTTGACGATCGAGACGGTGGCCTTGGGCGTGTCGGCCGCGTTGGCGCCCTGGGCGATCCGCCCGGACTGCTCGCTCAGGATCGGCGGCGTGGGTCGCGGACGCAGCGGGATGGGGGCGTAGCAGGGGACCTTCGCGTCGCGGTAGATCAGCTCGCGGTTGCCGTGGCGGTCGATCCAGTAGATGCCGTGATGCTTGGCCGCGTGGTCGTACACGCAGAGGAAGTCCTGCTCGCTGAGCGGCCAGGGGGTGCCGTAGCGCATGAGCGAGGCGATGGAGACGCCCTTGGTGGCCTCGGGGAAGGGCGTGTCAGGCGTGAGGCGGACGAGCTGCGACATGGCGTTGTCGTCGCGGAGGCGCGGGTCGATCAGCACCAGCGAGCCGAACTCGTGCCCGTGGTGGGCGCCGGTCGAGGCGACGAACAGGGGCGAGCCGGGCACGCTGCGGATCTGCATCTCCATCCACGGGCGGCCCTCGCGCTTCTGCGGGTAGTTCCCGTGGAAGCTCCGCGGGTCGCGGCCGTCCGGATAGCACGTCCAGATGTGGTGGGCGACGTTCGTGTCGCGGTCCACGTAGTCCCAGCGGGTGTAGACGAGCATCCCGTCGTTGGTCACGCTGGGGTGCCACTCGTGCGTCTCGTGGAAGCTCAGGTGGGCGATGTCGCTGCCGTCGGCGGCCATGCTGAACATCGTGTACACCGGGCAGTGTCGCCCGCAGCGGAGGTACCCCCCGCGCCGCTCGCTGACGAAAACGATCCGCCCGTTGGGCAGCAGGCATGGGTCGAAATCGTTCTCCGGCCCGTCGGTGAGCTGGACCAGGTCGCTGCCGTCGGCGTTGACCTTGAAGATGTGATAGCTGTACTCCGGGGCCCACTGGTATGTCTTGGTCGCCTTGGCCTGCGTCCAGGCGAAGAGGATCGTCCGCCCGTCGAACGACAGCTCGGGCGATAGGAACGAGCCATTCTCCAGCTTCTGGCCTTTGAGCCGCCCGTTGGTCACCACGGCGTCCTTGAGCAGGTCGCGGACAATGGGCTTCTCGCCGAAGGGGTTGTCCAGCACGTACAGCCCGCCGCCGGGTTTGGCGTTGCAGCCGTAGTACTGGTCGCACATGTGGTACGGCCCGCCGGCGTCGTGGCGCGTGATGAACAGGAGCTTGTCGATGGAGGCGAGCTGCGGGTTGGCGAAGGCGATATTGCGAAGCGTGCGCCGGGCGTCGAGATAGAGCGATCGCCGCTCATCGGCGCCGGGGGGAGTCGAGGCCTTCGCCATGGCGTCTAGCCGCTCTTCGAGCTTGTCCAGTGTTTGTAGTGGCGCCGTAAGGCGTTGCTGTTTGGCGGCGTCCGACGCCCTTACGGGCGCACTACGAGCGCCGCCTTCGAGCGTCAGTCGCAACGCGAGCTTCCTGGAGCGGGCGACGACCTCGCGGGTATGCTCCAGCGAGAAGTCGCCGTTGTCGGCAGTTGCCTTGGCGTTCTCGGAGGGCTTGCCATTCGGCGATGTCGACTTCGCAATCGACTTAGCGGTTGACTTGGCGACCTTCCGTCCGCTGATCGACGCGCACTGCTCCGCGGTCAGGCTGCCCGGGTACGAGTGCGGGCCGATGCTCTTCATGTCGGCCGGGCGGTTGAGGGCAAGGTTCTTCGAGGGGTCGGCCGCCCCGTACACTTCGATCTCGTCCAGGGCGAACGAGCACTTGCCCGCGACCGCCAGGCGAACGACGCGGGCGGTGACCTTCTTGCCCGCCAGGTCCACCACGAGCGGCTTGTTGTCCGTCGCGCCGCCGAAGGGCTTGCCGTCGTGCCGGTAGACGGTCTTGAATTCCTTGCAGGCCTCGTCGCCGTCGCTGGTGGCGACCTGCACCATCAGCCTGGTCGTCCTGGCAGCGGAGTCCATGCGGTTGTAGATCACCACGCGCGCCAGTTCGACGTCGCCGCCCAGGTCCACCTGCCACCAGGGGTCCTGCTCGCCGCTGGCGGTGTGGAAGCCCCAGTAGCCGGTCTTGACGCCGTCGCAGCCGCCGGCGGCGTCCTGGGCGGTGGTGGTCGCCTTGGCGGGCAAGCCTCCCGCGGTCGCAGGTGATGCCGCCGGCGCCGCCTGGACCGCCTGCCGCTGACCGGCGGGCACGAACTGCTTGTCCTGTTGGAGCCAGTCCGCCTCGACCTGGGACTGGATGGTCGTAGCCAAGTCCTCGTCCGCCCGGGCCGGCGCGGCCATGAGCACAGCCAGGGCCGCCGCCAGGAACGCACAGCTTGCCTGAAGGTTTCCGAATCGGCGCATAGCACCACTCCCATCGAATGACAACACTTATTGTAAACGCAGAACTCGGCCGGGACAGGGCATTTTTGTCCAGCAGATCACGTCCGGCGGGCCGGGTGGAGGCCCCCGCGGACACGGGCAAAACGAGGCAGGCTGTCAACCCGAGGTTTCCGGGGTCAACAGCCCGTCTTGCCCGCTCCGCGTGTGCGCCCCGCGTGAGGGTGCGGCCTATTTGTTGGCGGGCGGGGTCTGCGCCGCGCCCTTCTTGCCGGCGCCCCTCTGGGGGAGCATCTGCCGCTGCTCGGGCGTCAGGATCACGTTCTCGACGGCCCACTTGAGCTTGTCAGCGACCGATGCGCCCTTCTTGCCTCTCTTCCCGGAGGCGGCGTCCTCGGCCTCGGCGGCCTTCAACTCCTGGGCGGCCAGCACGCAGACGGCCTTGGCCTTGGCCTGCTGCTCCTCGGTCAGGCTGACCTTCTTGTAGCGGGCAGCGAGCGTCTGGTAGAGCTTGAGCCCGTCCCATGCCTTCTTCTGCTCGTCGGTCAGGACGGCGCGGATGGCGGCGGTCGCCTCCGCCGTGGCCTGGTCGCGCCCGGCCTGGAGCTCCTTCCGGGCTTCGGCGGCGCTCTTGCGGGCCGTCGAGTCGCCGCCCTTGGCCTTGGCGGCGGCGTCCTCGGCGGCCTTGACCTTCTCGGCGTTGGCCGTGTTCCACGCCTCCAGCGCGGCCTCCTTTGCCTTCATCTTCTCCTGGATCTGTGCCTTCTGGGCGTCGGTCAGCTTCAGCTCGCCGACCATCAGGTCGAACTCGCTCGGGGCCGCCTGCCGGCCGCCGCGCTGCCGCCCTTCCGCCGCCCACATTCCCGCCGCCACCAGCGCCGCTACCGCCAGCCCCGCGAAACACCTGGAAATCTTCATCGCCAAGACTCCGATGCGGCCAGTCTTTGAAGTCGGTGCCCGTTCGCCCTGGCCGCCCGGGGCGAGACCCGCAACACGGCCAAACCCATTCGAGCGCCGTACGCCGGCGGCTCGCCGCCCGCCGCGGCGGGCAAGGCCGGCCGCCGGTGGGCTGCTGGGGGCCGAACGCACCGCCCCGGCCTTTCTTGCCGCGGCGACACTACCGTTTGGGGGCAAGACCACCGTCATTGAAATCCAGCGTCAATTTCCGGTTGCCCTTGCTGATGGTCACGATGCCGCTGTCGTAGTCGGCGTTGAGGAAGGGGCTGTCATACACCTTCGGCGGCGCGTAGTCGACCGGCTTGCCGTTGATCGTGGGCGTTTTGCGGTAGCTGGTGTCGAGAGTCAATTCGTCACCGTACACCGAGTGGTACTTGAGGACCGGTCCGTCCATGCGGATCGCGCACGCCTTCACCTTTGCCTTGAACGCGTCGAAACTCGGCACGTCGCTCCTGGCCATCACCTCGAGGATGACGGGGGCGTATTCTTCCTTGAGCGCCATGATGCGGCCGGGAGGGGTCTGTCGCGTCTCGCCGGTTTCCGCCTTGAATGCGTAGACGCCGTCCTTCCAGGTGAACCCACCCCGCGGGACGCGAATGGCGGCATAGGCCCCCTGGGATTCCACGAAGACGATGCCGTCCTCCTCGACCGGTACGGTCAGACCGTCCCGGGACATCCAGACATCCATCTCGGCGGCGCCTTTGCCGTACGTGAGCTTCTGGGTGATCAGGCTCCCCTTGCTCTGGACCGACCAGAACGCGTTCAGGTCCACGCGATTGTCCGCCGGACGCGGAATGGGAACGATACGCGCATCCTGCTTGCCGGCGAAGATGACCCCCTGCCAGCGGCTCTGCGCGCTGATCGCCGCCCAGTCCGACAGCGGTCGGGCCAGACACATCGGCGTGCCGATGATGAACGCGGGATCGCAGTAGCTGTAACGCAGGATGCCACCGCCGTCGGTTCGCAAACGGCTGGGCGCTTTGCCGGGCTGGTCCATCTGGGGGAAAGTGTACCCTTGCTTGCCCAAGCCCTGCGCGCGCTGCCGGATCTCGTAGCGGCCGCGTCCCTTCACGTCGAGAGCGATATCGGCCACCACGGGCGGCGGGCGGTAGTCGCTGAGCGCGGCGTCCATGTCATGGCCATAGACGGACGGCGGCTTCCCGATGCCGAAATAGAACCATGCCAGAGGGGCGTTCCCATGCTCACGGTTCTGGTGGAACGGGTTAGAGCCCTTGATCCGCGAGCCTCCGCCGCCCATGTGCCCCTCAATCTGCTCCTCGGCCCAGTAGGCCCAGTACAGGTCCAGCAGCATCCCCGCCGACCGCCTCACCTGCGGGTCGCCGAAGTCGTAGAAGTTGTAGAACCCCTTGATCAGCGTGCTGTTGTAGCCGTCGCTCCTCATCTCGACGCAGATGCCCTTGCGGGCCCGCTCCCGGCAGTAAGCCACGAAGTACTCGTTCCAGGAGCGGTACTGCTCGGCGGCCGTCGAGCCGTCGTCATACTTCAGATTCTGGTACTCGGGCCGGTCTTTGGCGAGTTTGGAAAACTCCCAGTTCAGCGTGAAGTCCATGGCATGATGATTCTCTGAACTGTAGATGTCCCAGGTCTGCGACTTGCGGTAATCCGCCTTGCCTAGCCAGGAGCACTTTTTGGCGTAGAGCCAGATCGGTTTGAGCACGAACGCCTCGGTTTCCTTCGTGATGCGGCCGGCATGTTTGCTGCCGTGGGTTCCGTACATCTCGATCAACCGCATGACGATCTCCGCATGCCAGTGAAAACTGTCGCGGTCGTTGATGTCTTTGGGATGGTCCAGGTACCACTGCGCGTTTTCAACGAGCGCGGCATTGGCCTCGACGAGCATCTCGTTCAGATACAGACAGCGCGCCGCAAAGGCCACGATGGAGTAGGAATAGGCCCGCACATAGTTGCCCCGCCCGGGGCCGAGGGGCTTCTGCTTCTTTGCACGTACCAGCGGCCGGCCGGCTTCGGCGCGAAACATCGCGTCCACCCGTTGGTCGAACCCGGCCACCACCGCCTGGGGATCCAAGTCCTTGTGTGTCGGTTCGGCTCCCTGCATGAGGGCGCCCATGAGCGCCGCGACGAATGCGAATCTGATGATACTCATTGTCTTGCATTCCTGTTTATTGCTTTGAAAACGGACTGGACTTCTGGGACGGCGGGTGGCCTTCCCAGGGTCTCAGTTGCGGCGCAGGTCAATCTCATTTGAAAAGGCCACCCGCCGCCGCCTTCTCCGACCGCAAAGGAACCAGGCCGGCATGAGAACGGCCAGTGTCAGGTCATGGACCCCTTTGACCGGATTGACCACGTCGACCACGTGTTCAACGAATCCAACCAGACCCAATCCCTACGGGACTGTGGTGGAGAGCACGTCTGTCGGCAGCGCGACCACGTCGTCGAAGCAGGCGGTGGTTGAATGGGCGCGGAGCCCGACGGCTCCGTGGGCAATGGGGTCCTTGTCGGTCAGGTCGATGCGCGGGCGGGTGTCGTCGTGGAGCGGGTTGAGCCACACGCGGATGCGGCCGCCTTGCACCGCCACCCGCAACAGGTTCCACGCGCCGAGCTGGATCTTCGGCTCGACCTTCGTCAGGTCCACCTGGGCGAGTTGGCGCCAGTTGTTCTCCATCCGGCCGAGATAGAGCGCCTTCATGTTGAACCCGGCGTAGTAACCGCGCATCTGGTCGTGCCCGGGGCCGGGCTGGCTCACGCGGAAGATGAGCCCGGCATTGCCGGTGTCGGCCTTGAGCATGACGGTGGCCTCGAGGAGGTAGTCGCTCCACTGCTCCTGGCCGGCTACCAGTTTGGCCTGGCCCTCGAGCGTGAGATACCCGCTGCCCGTTGAGCCGCCCTGCGGATAGCGGCGCCAGCCGGGCGGGTCGGCCGGCGGCGGGAGGGACTGGAAGTCCTGAAAGAGCAGGGCCCGCGGCCGGCCCGTCGCGTAGCTGCGGACGGCTTCGGCCTCGGCGTAGGAGACGGGCGTGAGGTCGGGCATGAGCAGCCCGCACCAGGGGACGGGCGGCTCGGGCGATCCGTCCTTCGTGCCCCAGTACCAGCGGCAGTGGCTGTTGCCGGCCATCAGTTCCCAGCAGAGGTACACGCCCGGCGCGGTCTTGCCACGCTGCCGGCGCGTTCGCAGCCAGTGGATAACCTCGACGGGCGAGCCGTTGCTCCGCCCCTTGCCCGCGTACCAGCGGGCGCCCGCCTCGGTGAAGACCGTGTTCTTGGCTGGGTTCAGGTCCGCCTGGCGGTCCCAGGCGCCGCCGGGGGCGAAGTCGTTGCCGTAGTTGTGGGCGTTGACGATCTCGGTTTGCGGGTTGTCGTCCCAGCAGCAGAGGATCGGCTGGGCGGGGTTGCACTCGCGGGCCCACCGGTAGCCCAGTTCGCAGAGCTTCTGCGTGAACGGGTCCTTGCGCTTGGGCTCGTTGTAGACCTCCCACCAGAGCACCCGCTTGTCGCGGGCGTGGGCGGAGACGATCTCCCGCACGTACGAGCGGAACAGGGGCAGGTTGGCGTCCTTGCGGTCGGCGTCCTGCACAGCCGCCCATCGCCCGTTATGGCGCCCGTCCACCGGCGGGGGCGTCTCGATCGAGACGTCCTTGTGGTTCCAGCAGTCGTCGAAGAACGCAAAACCCGGGCGGATGGAGTGCTTGTCGCACAGGGTCAGGAACTGCTCGATGCGGGCCAGGAAGGCGTCCTTCTCCTCGCGAAAGTTGATGTAGTGCAGGTAGACCCGCAGCGTGGTCAGGCTGAAGTGCTTCTTTGCGGCCGCCAGCTCGCGGTCGATCACGTCGGGGCGGAAGTCGTGCCACATCTGGACCTGGTTGGCGGCGTAGGCCGGCGTGTAGTTCGTGCCGATCCACGCGGACGTGTCCGTCGGCCCGGCAGGACGCGTGGCCGGCGCCGGCTCTTGCGCCCCAACCACTGCCGTCCCCAATGCCAGCACCAGCACCGCCAGGACAGTCGCTCTCATGCGCCGCTTCCTCGTCCCTATTCCCTGATCCCTAATCCCTGGTCCCTGTCTTCGTCGCCATGTCGTAGCTGAGCATCGGCACCTGGTAGTAGCCCATGGCGCCGACGACGGTGTCCATGCGGTAGAGCGGGTCGGCCAGCAGGGTCACGCGGCTGTCGGTGGCCGGGATGGTCGAGACGTAGATCCGCAGCTCGCCCTCGCGGGTGGTGATGAGCTCCTCTCGCCAGTCGCCGAGGATGTCGGCGACGGCGACGACGTTGCCCTGATACTGGATGAGCTTGGTCTTGGCCTTGTACTTGGCGACCTGCCCGCCGCCGTGGCCCCCGGTCACCAGCTCGCGTTGCGGGTCGGCGTCCCAGTAGGCGACGCGCGGGCCGAACCTCCAGGGCATCTCCTTGCTGAGGACCTTGCCGTCGCTGCTGTGGAGGCGGGCCCAGGCGGCGGCCTTCTTCTCGTCGGTGTCGGCGGAGTAGCACTCGGCGCCGGGGTGCTCAGGGTCGATGTCGCTGCACATGCCGTAGCTGTGAACGTGTCGGGTCGCGCCCTGGTGGCCCCAGAGGATCTTGCCCGTCCTCGCGTCGACCATGCACATGCCGTTGGCGGCCTTCTGCCGGGCTTCGACGCCGTAGTAGATCTCCAGGCCGCCACGCCGCGGGTCCAGGTCGCCGACGTACAGGTGATCCGGGTGGCCCAGGCCTGTGGACCACATCTCCTTGCCGTCATCGTCCAGGCAGGCCGAGCCGAACAGCACCTCGTCCTTGCCGTCGCCGTCGACGTCGGCGGCGTGCATCCAGTGGGCGCCCTGGCCCCAGTACTTGCGGTCGAGCTTCTGGTTGGACCACTTCCACCGCGGAACCAGCTTGCCCTCGCGCAGGTCGTAGGCCTCGATGATGATGATGTTGTACGTGCCGCGGTTGACGATCAGGCTGGGCCGCTGCCCGTCCAGGTACGCCACCGCGAGCTGGTTGCGCGAGGCGTAGTTGTAGGCGTGCTGGCCCTGCGAGGCGAACAGCTCGCGGGCTGGCCAATTGGCGCGGGCGATCTCCTTGCCCGTCGCGCCGCCGAGCACCAGGATGTACTCCGGGCCGCTCTGCACCTTGCCCTCGGCGTCGCGCGGATCGCCCTCGCTGGCCTTGCAGACCACCTCCGCCTTGCCGTCGCCGTCGAGGTCCCACACCACGTAGGGCGAGTACCAGATGCCCCGCTCGATGGCCCAGCCCATGTCGTAGGTCCACAGGTGCGTCCCGTCGGCGCGATAGGCTTCCAGCTTGTACGTGTCCGGGCTCTTCTTCCAGTACTTATACCACGGGTCGACGTTGTCGCCCGGCTGCTTGATCACGTAGTCGAGCTGTCCGTCGCCGTCCAGATCAGCCGGGGCGAATTTCTGGAAGCGGTAGTCGCCCTTGAGCGGCAGGACGAGGCAGCCCTCGCCCTGGCCCGGCTTGTACGTCGTCTGCCCGACCGGCCCGGGCCTGGCGTCGCCCGAGACCACCGGCCGGACGGTGTACGTCAGCTCCTTGTCTGTCGGCGCGGAGGCGTCGAGGAAGTCGGTGGTCTTGGCGATGGGCTGCTTGTTCAGGTGGGTCTCCGGGCCGTCGCCGGCGCGGCGATAGACGTCGAACGTCGTCCGGGCCGACTCGTCGCCAAACCAGCGCCAACTCAGGTAGACCTTGCCCTCGCCCGCCCGCACGGCCACCAGGCCGCGATCGAGCTTCTCACGCGGAGCGGCCGGGAGCAGGGACGAGCAGACGCATACGGCGAGAGACAGAACAACGAGCGAGGAACGCATAGTCACTGCTCCTTCTTGTTCGAGCGTGCGGAGGTCCTGCTACTTCTTCTTGCCGGTGGGCGTCTTCTTCGGCTGGGGCCGGCCGCCGCCTCGCCCGTTGGGCTTGGCCGGGTCGTACGCGGGGTTGGGCGTGGCCATCTTCGCGCCCACGTCCTTGCGCCAACGCTGGATCTTGCCCAGCAGGTCCTTGACCTTGTCGGGATGCTTGTCGGCCAGGTTGTTCTGCTCGCCGATGTCGTCGGCGAGGTTGAACAGTTCGACCTTCGGCCCCTCGGTCCATTCGATGAGCTTCCAGTCGCCCTCTCGGACGGCCGAGCCCGGCGCCCCGCCCTGGTTGCCGTAGTGCGGGTAGTGCCAGAAGACCGCCCCGCGGTCGCGGGTCCGGCCCTGCAGCAGAGAGGTGAAGCTCATCCCGTCGACGTGCTGGGCCGTCTTTGCGGGCACGCCCGCGATCTCCAGGATCGTCGGGTAGAAGTCGGTGCTGGTGACGACCTGCGAGCACGTGCTGCCGGGCTTGGTCACGCCCGGCCAGCGGACCATCATCGGTTCGCGGATGCCGCCCTCGTACAGCCAGCCCTTGCCTGCCCGCAGGGGCAGGTTGCTCGTGGGCGAGCCCTCGGACGTGGACAGCCCGCCGTTGTCGGACATGAAGAAGATGACCGTGTTGTCGGCCAGGCCCATGCCTTCCAGGGCGTCCAGCACCTTGCCGATGGCCTGGTCCATGGCCTCGACCATGCCCGCGTAGACGACGTGGTCCTGGCTCAGGCGGACCTGGCGCGGGGGCTCGGAGCCGAACTTGTTGGGCTCGCCTTTCATTTCCTTGAGGCGGTCTTCGTACTTCTTCTTGAGGTCGGCGCGGGCCATCAGCGGCGTGTGGACCGAGTAGAACGCCAGGTACGCCAGGAACGGCTTGTCCTTGTCCTTGGCCTGGGTCGACTCGATGAACTTGACCACCTCGCTGCTGAGGCGGTCGGGCAGGTGCTCGCCCTTGGGCCCGTCCTCCAGGCGCGGGTTGCCGTAGGGCGAGAAGTACTTGCCCGGCCCGTAGGGCCCGCCGGCGGAGTGGCCGCCCTTGTTGACGTCGAAGCCCTGGTCCTCGGGCCAATGGCCCTGGGGCCCCAGGTGCCACTTGCCGAAGAAGCCCGTCGCGTAGCCCGCCTCCTTGAGGGCCTCGCCCAGCGTGATCTCGTTCAGATCGAGTTGGAGGCTGTACGGGGCGGGCAGGCAGATCGTGTTGCGCTTCCACCCGGCCGGCTGGGCGGCGCCGATGTAGTCGGTGACGCCCGTGCGTGCGGGGTACTTGCCGGTCATGATCGACGCCCGAGTGGGCGAGCAGACCGGGCAGGCGGCGTAGGCGTCGGTGAACTTCATGGCCGAGGCGCGGAGCTTGTCCAGGTTCGGCGTGTCGTAGAACGAGCTGCCGAAACACCGCAGGTCGCGCCAGCCGAGGTCGTCGACCAGGAAGAAGACGAAGTTGGGCTTCTTGGAGGCGGGCTTGTCGGCTGCATGCAGGGCGGTGTGCGGCAAGGCGCCGGCTGCGGCGGCCAGGCTGCTCCACTTCAGGAAGTCGCGTCGGTTCATGGTTGGCTCTCTTTCCCATTAGTGTATACGCGTTCTGCGATGTCACCCCATTCCTTCTCGCCCAGGAGTGAAGGGCCCGGTTCAGCCCAGCGGCAAGCGATCATCTTGTCGTTGTCGGAGTACCTCTCTTGCCTGCCCTTGTCTTCCCATCGCGGCACGACGGCGTAGACCTGGACAGGCGTCCGGTCCGGATGGCACATGGCGATAGCCAGCTCCCATTCTCCTCGCCCGGGGACATTCGTCGGGCGAATCTCCACAAGCGCAAAAGGGATGTAGTCTTGGTTGGCCGTCGCGATCCCCCAGCGAACCAGCTTCATGGACCGGTCCAGTATTGCCACCTCGTAGGGGGTCCCGAAAAGCTCGACTCCCGGGTACTGCAGGCAGACCAGGAACCGGTCGTTCCCCTTTCGCCAGATGGCGGCGAAGACGGGATGAGGTTCCTGGATCTTCTTCATGCGGTCGATGCCCACCCGGGCAGCGCCGTGCCACAGGGAGGACACGCCCGGCAATTCCGACCTCCTGGCCCGTAGCAACTGGTTCATCTTCTCCCGCTGCTTCAGAGAATCCAGGGCTTGTTTCCTTCCCTCAGGATCGGATTCTGCAGCCAGGACCTTGTGCGTGCGTCCCTCCGCCAGGGCTGACTGCAGCAGGGCCAGATCGAGGGCATTCAGATCGTAACCCTCCTTTAGCAGGTGCCGAACGACCTCCAGGCGTTCGGCGTCGACCGCCCAGGACAAGGGCGTGCCGCCCCACTTGTCCTTGCGCAGCGGGTCCGCTCCCTTCTCCAGCAGGCGTTCGACGATCGCCAGCTCGCCCTGCCCGGCCATGTAGTGCAGGAGCGTTGAGCTGGAATCGTGCATGGCGGCGTTCGGGTCGGCCCCTGCATCCAGGAGGCGTGCTACGAGTTCGGCGTGTCTCCGAATCGCCGCCGCCATGATCAGCGGCAGCCCATAGCTGGTGCGGACGTTGGCGATCTCCGGATGGTCCCTTAGGATCGCCAGGACCGCCTGCTCGTTGCCTTCGTAATAGTCTTCGATGGCGATGGCCCGCTCGCCGGGCGTCGCACAACCGCCCAGGGCCGCCAGAACCACCACAAGCGGCAGAGTCATCCACCGTGCTCGTTTCATGTTGGCTCTCCCGGGCTGCACATTCGCTTACGACCTTTTCGCCTTTCGGCCCGCGGCGGGCTTAGGCTTCTTCCAGATATCCACCGGCACGTCGTTCTTCTGCGCGGGGCCGGGGGTGGAGCGACCGTCGGCGACGTACTTCTCCAGCAGCCTGGTCAGCTTCTGGACCACCTCGGGCTGCTCGGCCTGGAGGTTCTTCTGCTCGCCGAGGTCGGTCTGGATGTCATAGAGCTGGCACTCCGGCGACCCCTTGGCGCGGGCCTGATCGTCCTTGGGCGAACTCCACCCGCCCGAGCCGGGGCAGAGTTCCAGCTTCCAGTTTGCCTGGCGGATGGCGAATCGCCCGCTGATGGAGGCGTGGACGACGGCTTCGCGGAGCGGGCCGTTGTCGCGACCCAGCAGGGCGGGCAGGATGGAGACGCTGTCCTCGCCCGCGTCGGCGGGCAGCTTGTCGCCCAGCACGTCCGCGCAGGTGGCCATCAGATCGTTCAGACAGATGATCTGCTTGCTCGTCGTGCCTGGCTTGATCCGTCCCAGCCAGCGGGCGAAGAACGGGATGCGGTGCCCGCCGTCCCAGATGTCGGCCTTGTGGCCGCGGAGGTCGGCGCTGGGGTAGTGGCCCTTGGCCTGGAGGGCTTCGATCTTGGCTGCGGGCGAGCAGCCGTTGTCGCTGGTGAAGATGACCAGCGTGCTGTCCGTGAGGGCCTGGCGGTCCAGTTCGCCCAGCACGGCGCCGACGGTGGCGTCGACCTGCATGACGAAGTCGGCGTACTCGTTGAGCCCGCTCTTGCCCTTCCACTCCTCCGTTGGGACGATGGGCGTGTGCGGGGCGCTGAGGGGCAGATACAGGAAGAACGGCGTGCGGTCGTTGCCGGTCCGCTTGGCGGCGCCCGCCCGCTCGCCGATGTACTCGACCGCCCGGCGGGTCAGGCGGGGGAGCATCTCGATCGGCTCGATGTGCTCGATGAGCCGGTCGTCACGGTAGAGCTGGTGCATGTCGCGGGCGTGGTGGAAGCCGAAGAACGTGTCGAACCCCCGCGTGGTGGGCCCGCCGATGATCTTCGTGCCCACGGGCGGGCCGGCGACTTTCTTCTTCTTGCCGCCCGCGTCGGGGGCGTCCTTCGCCGCGCCGCCCGAGCGGTCGTAGCGGAAGCCCAGATGCCACTTGCCCACGCAGGCGGAGTGGTATCCGCTCTTCTTGAGCAGAGCGGGCACGGTGAGGCGGTCGGCTGCGATGAGCGGCTCGGCGTCGCCGGTGAGCACACCCCCCTGGAGGCGGGTCCGCCACGGGTAGCGACCGGTCAGCACGCCGTAGCGCGTGGGCGTGCAGACAGCCGACGCGGAGTGGGCGTCGATGAATGTCATGCCCTGGCCGGCGAGCTTGTCGATGCAGGGCGTGGGGATCTTGCCCCGCTTGGGGTTCAGGCAATGCACGTCGCCGTAGCCGAGGTCGTCGGCGATGATGAAGACGATGTTCGGGCGCTCCCCGCCCGTATCGCCGCCCGCCGCCTGCGCCAACAGCCGCGCCGCCCATCCGCCGCCGGCTGCCAGGCCCGCCAACGCCTTCAACATGTCCCGTCGATTTGTGCGCATAATCACCCTGTCGATTGTGACTCCTCGACCATCAAACACAAGGATTAATGAGCGGGCGGTGAAAGGATTTCACCGTTTGACCGGCTTCATGCAGATCAGCAGGCTGTAGCGGGTCTCCTTCCAGCCGTTTTCCACGCGGCAGAGGATGCGGTTGAGGCCCTTGCGGAAGTGGACGGTGCGGTAGCCCTCGTCGGCACGCCAGGGCTTGAGCTGGCGGCCGCTGGTCCAGACGAGTTGGCCTTCGATCCACAGGCGCGAGTTGTCGTCGCTGCCGACGGCGATGTGGAGGTCCATCGCCTCCTCGAAGAACAGCTCGGTGTAGGCGTAGTAGATGCCGTAGGGCTCGTCGTCGTTGGGGGGGATGTCAGCCCTGGGGCACTTGAGGAACTTCCACTTCAGCAGGCGCCCGTCCTTGCCGGGGTAGGTCGCGTCGAGGTCGATGACCGACTCGGGGGGGAACTGCGTGTCGATGTTGCGCCGGCGCGGGTTGGGGAACGGCCCGATGGTGTACCACGAGTCGACGTACACCCAGTGGTCGGCGGCGTGGGCGTCGGAACGGGCGATGATGCGCCGGGCGGGCAGGACCTTGGGGTCCCTGCCGCGGATGGGCCAGGGGTTGTTGTCGTAGGCGGGCTTCTTGCCGCCCTCGCCGGGTCCGGCGGGGGTCGGGTTGGCCTGGTTGCCTTCGCTGGCGGCGGGCTTGGCGGCACCGGCCTGCATGGCCGCGGACACGTCCTTGTGGCGATTGGACTCGTCCTCGGCGGCCAGTTCGCGAAGCTGCGCCTGGCGGGCGGACTCCGCCTTGATCGATGCCAGCGAGCCGCTCAGGCCTCCCTCGCCGCCTTCTTCCTCGCGCATGCCGCGGGCCTTGTCCAGCAGGCGGTAGGCGGCTGCCACCATCGAATCCACCTCCTGCTCAGCCCGCTGGACTTCCTGCTTGTGGGCCTCGACGCCGCTGGCCGTCTGCACCTTGCCCGTCAGCAGCCCCTTGTTCAACTCGGGCCGCTCGGTCTTGGGCAGGACGGTTTGCGCCAGAGAGTCGGCCTTGGGGATGTTGCGGATCATGGCGACTTCCGTGGCCTGGACGTGGCGGTAGGCCTCGGCCACCCGCTGCTCGGCCTGCACGGCGCGATCGTACAACTGGGCGATGTCGGCCTTGGACAGGTCGGCTTTCTGCGGTCGAGTGGGCTTGGGCACCTGTTGTCCCGCAGGGACCTGCGGCTTCTGCACCAGCGTGCTGGGTTGCTCCTGCGACTTCATCGCCTTCTCCAGCGCGGCGATGGCCTGCTGCTGGTCGGCCTTGGCGGTCTCCTGGAGCTTGTGGGCGTCCTGCTGGTCTTTGGCCGTCTGGGCTTCCGAGTCCTTGTCGGTCTTGTTGGCCAGGTCGGCCTTGGCCTGAGCGGCGGCCAGTCGCTCGCGGGCCTCGGCGATCTTCTTCTCCTGGTCCTTGACGCCCTGGTGGGCCTGCTCGACGCGGGCCTGGGCCTTTGGCACTTCCTGGGCCTTCTTCTCGGCGTCGGTCCGGGCGAGTTGGAGGGTCTTCCTGGCCGACTCGATCTTGGCGGCCGCGGACTCGGCAGCCCGCTGGGCAGTCTTGGCCTTGGAGGCCAGGGAGCGGGCGGTCTCGTCGGCTTTGCGGTCGCCCTTGGGTTTTTCGGGTGTGCGGGCGGCGTCGGCGGCCTTTTTGGCGTCCTTTGCGGCCTGCTCGGCGTCGGTGGCGTCCTGCCCGGCCTGCTTGGCGGCCTGCTCGGTGTCGGCGAGTTTCTGCTGTTGCTCGGTCACCTTGGCGTTGGCGTCGTCCACGCGCTTCTTCGCGTCGGCCAGCGCCTGGTTCTCTCGCTCGACTCGCTTGTGGGTGTCGGCCAGCCGCTTCTCATTGCCCTCCAGGCTTCGCTGAGCGGACTCCAGTTCGTTGCGGGCGTGTCGGGCCTTCCACTCGGTCTCCTGGGCCTTTTCCTGGTTCTCGTTGGCCTGGTCCTGCGTGGCGGAGGCCTGCTTCTGGGCGTCCTCCGCCTTTTGCTGGGCGGAGCGGGCGGGCTCGTACTGCGCGGCGGCGAAGGCCAGGGCTTGGCGGGCCTTGCGCTGGGCATCCCCGACGGCCGCCAAGGCCTCGCCCGCAGCCGCCTGGGCGGCGATCACCTGGTTGGTCTTCTCATGGGCCTTCTTCTGGGCCTGGTCCTTTTCCTCGCGGGTGGCTGCGGCCAGTTCCTGCCGCTTGGCCTGGGCCAGCTCGGCCTGCTCCGCCTTGGCCTTGGCCTCGGCCTCCAGGGCCTTCTGCTGGGCGGCCAAAGCTTCCTTCTGGGCGGCCAGGGCCTTCTGCGGCGCCTGCTCGCTCAGGTCCTTCGCGAGTTCCTCGTACTCCTCGTCGCGCTGGTCGAGGATGTCGATCATCTCCTGCTCGGCCTCGAAGAGGTCCTCGAGCTGGTTTCGCAGGACCTCGCTCTCGCGGTCGCGGTAGTACTCGACCATCTCCTCGATCTTGTCGGCGCGGGCGACGACCTGGAACTCCTGCGGGTCGGTGGGGGGCAGGAGGATCTGGCGCAGGGGCGTCAGCCACAGCGCCAGCAGCACGCCCACGTGCAGGAGGACCGACACCGCCAGCCACACGCCGTCGTGGTTGCGGTCGTGATACAGGCGAAACTCACTTGGACTCGGCTTGTTCGCGTCGGGTGTGGAACTTGACATCGCGCACCCCTTCAATGGCGCACATCTCCATGACTTCGATCACGTGCCGCCAGGCCGTGTCCTGGTCGGCGTCGAGACGGACGGGCAGGTTCTGCTGCTTGGCCTGTCGGACCTTCTCGAAGAGCTGACTCGTGGTGGCGGGTTCGGAGTTGACGTACAGCTTGCCGTAGCGGTCCAGCCCCAGCACCAGCGTGTTCAGCTCCTGGCGGACCTCGACGGCGGCGTCGCTGTAGGGCAGGGTGACGGGCAGCTCGCGGTTGATCTTCTTGATGGTGGTGGCCACCAGGAAGAAGATCAGCAGGAGGAACACGCAGTCGATGAGCGGCGCCATCTGGACCTGGGCGTCATCTTCGTCGGGCAGGTTGACGCGCATGTCAGTCCTCCTTGCCCATCCGCCAGGCGGAGATCA
>Ga0116149_1001210_pt1 | contig 31742 bp, 30 predicted proteins | sample AD_UKC057_MetaG_FD_89787 | JGI IMG/M metagenome (GOLD analysis project Ga0116149, IMG submission 89787) | Active sludge microbial communities of municipal wastewater-treating anaerobic digesters from USA - AD_UKC057_MetaG | ecosystem: Engineered > Bioreactor > Anaerobic > Digestate | place: USA...
ATATCGTTAATATTTAACATGATTCATACCATTTTACGCAAATCGTGTCAAGAGGAATATTCATATTTGTTAAATTATTTTAACTATTTATGGTAATTTCTCACTTTTGACGAAGACGTCAAGCTTTTTTTTCGATTTTTTTTAGGATTTTTCAAGAAAATGAAAAACCCCGTTCTCAGATGGAGACACGGGGTTCCTGTGATTCTGTGGCCTTCCCTCCGGAGTTGGGGTCCGCGATTAATAAAAGCCAGCCTGATTCCGATGGGTATGCATACCATCCTGATCCGTGATGTCAAGGCAAAATGATAGGAAAAGCGGATATCTACTGAATTGCATTCTCGTTCGATACGGCTTTGGCCACGATACGCTGCAAAAAGTCATCCAAATTTTTCATCAGAATTTTACTTGACATCCTTTTGGAAGTCCATTATGTTTCTGACCCGGGTAAACTAATGACCCGGGTTAATTTTATCGTTACGCATCCCCAGGGGGATTATTTCAACAATGGGTATAGCAGAGCGAAAAAGAAAAGAAAGGCAGGATCGCATTGACCTGATCAAGAAGAATGCCCGATTTCTTTTTCAAAAACAAGGGTTTGAAGCCACCAGAATGGAAGACATCGCCGGCTGTGCGGAGATTTCAAAGGCTACCATTTATAGGTATTTCAAAAGCAAGAACGATCTCTTTTATGACATCATGCAGGAACGTCTGACAAATCTGAACAATGCGTTTCTTGAGATTTGCGGAAGGCAGGAAGCTCCCGAAACAACCATGATGCTGATCTCGGACAGAGTGTTAGAATTTTCTATTGAAGAATCAGATATTTATCATCTCGTCACCTCCCTTAAGATCACCGATATCAAGAAGCTTCTCTCCCCCGATAAGGCTGGACACTTGAGGCAGATCATGGCCTCAAATCTGAAACAGGTTGAACTGGTGATCCAGAGGGGTATTAATAGCGGAGTATTCAGAAGAATTGATGCAAAAGTGGTAGCCATCATTTTCTGGAATATGTTTATGGGAATCAACCAGTTTCAGGAAAATCGCTTGGATGTAGGAAAGAACGATTACAGAAAATCGACCCTTGTAGCCGCAAACAAATTGATCTTGGCGGGCCTGAAAAAGAAGTAATTTTTTTACCATATAACTAACCCGGGTCATTATGTAACCAGGGTTGAGACAGGGCTGGGGCGATCAACCAAAGAGAGAAGGAGGGAAACGGATGAAAGTAAAGGAGTGTATTGCCGTTGTAACGGGTGGCGCGTCGGGTCTCGGCGAGGCATGTGTCCGGGAATTGGTGAAGGATGGGGCGAAAGTGGCCATTTTCGACCTCCAGGAGGAGCGTGGTGAGAAGCTTGCAGCCGAATTGGGGGCGAACTGTTTTTTTGCCAAGACGGACGTCACCAGCGAGGAGAGCACCCGGGCGTCCCTCGCCAGGGTTGTGGAGGCCTTCGGAACGATCAACGGTGCCATCAACTGCGCCGGGATCGGAGATGCCTGCAAGGTACTGTCCAAGCGAGGGCCCTACCCCCTGAACGCCTTCAACCGTGTCATCCAGATCAACCTGATCGGGACCTTCAATATCATCCGCTTGACAGTGGAACAGATGGCGAAAAACGCACCGAACGCTGATGGGGAACGGGGTGTTATCGTCAACACGGCCTCGGCTGCGGCCTTCGACGGACAGATCGGCCAGGCGGCATACAGCGCCTCTAAGGCTGCCGTCGTCGGGATGACCCTGCCCATTGCCAGGGAGTGTGCAAGTTACGGCATTCGGGTGATGACCATTGCCCCGGGGCTTTTCGACACGCCGATGCTGGCCCTGCTGCCACAGGAGATCAGGAATACCCTTGGACAGAGCGTTCCCTTCCCGAAACGGCTGGGGAATCCAGTGGAGTATGCCATGCTGGCCCGGCACATCATCGAGAATCCTATGCTCAACGGGGAAGTGATCCGCCTGGACGGTGCGATTCGGATGGCAGCGAAGTAGATTGATATGGCGTGCCTATCTGAATATATAAAGTAATTTCCTATTGATGCTGTTCAAAGTCACTTTGCATACGCCAGGGAGCAGGAAAGGAAAACAGGATATGGACATTATTCAATACACGGAAGAACACAGGATGTTCCGCGATACACTGCGGAAGTTTGTCGAAAAAGAATTGATTCCCCATGTGGAGGAATGGGAGGAAGCGGGCATTGTACCCAAGAGCGTTTGGAAAAAAATGGGGGGGCAGGGATTTCTCAGTACATCTGTTCCGGAGGAATATGGCGGACCGGGAGCGGATTTCCTCTACTCAGTGATCATCCTGGAAGAGATGGCTCGGACGAATTTTTCGGGTCTCACTGCGTCAATGCACAGCGACATTATCGTCCCCTATATAATTGCGTTCGGCTCGGAAGAGCACAAGCAGAAGTATCTCCCCGGTTGCGTTACCGGCGATACCATCACGGCGGTCGCCATGACGGAACCTAACACCGGAAGTGATCTTGCAGCCATCAAGACTACGGCTGTGGAGGATGGTGATTCAATTCTACTGAATGGCCAGAAGACTTTCATCAGCAACGGCATCAATTGCGATGTCTGTATCGTAGTTGCCAAGGACCCCTCTGTGGCAAATCCCCATAAAGCCGTGGACCTTTATCTCGTCGACGCCGGAACACCTGGATTCGAGAAGGGAAAGCAAATCAAGAAGGTCGGATGGCACAGCCAAGATACGGCTGAACTGTATTTTGCAGACTGCCGCATCCCTAAGAGCAACCGACTTGGCGAGAAAGGCACGGGGTTCCACAAACTAATGCAGAAGCTCCAGCCGGAGCGCCTAGTCTGCGCCATCGGCGCTATCGCTGCCGCAGAATATATGCTGGAGATCACGATCAAGTATTGCCAGGAGCGGACGGTATTCGGCAAGCCCATTTCAAAGTTTCAGCACTCCCAATTCGAGATCGTGGAGATGGCCACCGAGATCAAGATCGGCCGAACCTTCATCGACAAGCTGATCATGGATCATATGGCGGGTCAGCAAATTATCATTGAGACATCCATGGCCAAGTACTGGCTGACTGACATGGCCAACCGTGTCGCGGACCGATGTCTGCAGCTTCACGGGGGCTATGGCTATTGTGACGAGTATCCGATTTCGCGGGCTTGGCGGGACATCCGGGTAACCCGGATCTTTGCAGGTACAAATGAAATTATGAAAACAATCATTGCCCGCTTCATGGGACTGTAACATCTTGATGCGTCAGAATGTGTGAGAAAGTGGCAAGCAACGCGTACCGGGTCCCCGTAGGTTTAGGTTTTGTGAACGAGTACGCCATCTCAAAATACTACTGGCATGTCAAGATCCTTCAGGTCGTCGATGGGAGCTCCAAGGTTCAGCGACTCGTCATCTCCCGGAGCTTGAAATAGACATAGCGATTGACAACGAAAGGTATATGCAAATGAATATGAACAAGCAAATCATTTTTCACCCAGGTGCCCTGGAAGAAAAGGATGGCGTACTTATTCAGATAGGGAACAAGTGTACGGATTGCGGAAAGACCTCCTATCCCGCAGTGGAGTTATGTTCGTTCTGCTCCTCTGATAGTTTAGAAAAGGTGCCTCTTAGCACGGTTGGAAAATTGTTTTCCTTCAGTGTGACCCGAGTTCCCGTAGGCCCCTATAAACCCCCAATCATCGGTGGCTATGTCGATTTACCTGAAGGGACCCGTGTATTTGGACAGATTCATGCGACTGTGGAGGATGTGAAAACCGGTATGAAGGTGAAGGTGGAGACCGGTGTTATATGGACTGAGAAAGATGGTACAGAGGTCCTCGGTTATTATTACGTGCCCTGTGATTCGGAATGCGGAGGCGTAAAACAATGAGAATCGTATATGTACTCGGTATTGGTCAAACCATTTTCGGCAAGCACGGTAGTCTAACCGTGAACGATTTGGGTGCCACCGCTGTTCTGGCCGCCGTTAAGGATGCTGAGATCTCTCCTAAGGATTTCCAGGTCGCGTACTGCGGAACAGTGACTAGCCCACCCACGCCTGTGCAATCCATTCTCTTTCGTCTCGGTGTGGATCGGATTCCGATGTATACCATAGAAAACGCTTGTGCCAGCGGGTCCGCCGCCGTGCATTTGCTGCATCGCGACATCGCTTTGGGCGCCTGCGATGTGGGAATTGCGTTGGGAGTTGAGTCACTGTCCGCATATAATAGAAAGTATGGCAAGGGACTGCTTGCCATCGAGGGCGACCTCCAGGGGAAACTGGCGCTCACCATGCCCTCTTTTTTTGCAATGCTTTGTAATCGGCTGATTGAGAAGCGCGGTGCGACTATAGAGGACATTTGTTATCCTTCTGTCAAGAACCACAAGGCGGGCATGAACAATCCATACTCGCAGTATAAGACAGAGGTCACTGTTGAAGAAATCATGGCTTCTCCCATGATTGCAGACCCGATTACTTTATTACAATGTTGTCCACAGAGTGATGGTGGTGCTGCTGTTATCCTATGCTCTGAAGAGTATTACAAGAAGCATAATAAGAAAGGGTATCGTGCACCGGTTAAAATTGCCGGTTCCGTTATCTCAGTCAGTGGTGCCGAGGACTCCTCCTATGATCCCTTGGCGCTTCAGGCAATGATTAAAGGCGCCAAAGATGCCTGCGAGATGGCTGGTGTGGATGCACAAAAGGACATTGATGTGGCTGAGATTCACGATGCCTTCTCCGGCGAAGAACTGGCGGCTTATGAAATGCTGGGCCTTTGCAAACCGGGTGAAGGAGTTATGTTAGCGCGCTCCCGTGCCGTAGAATTGGGTGGTCGATGCCCGGTCAATCCCAGCGGTGGATTGCTCTCTATGGGTCATCCTTTGGGTGCTTCCGGAGTTCGTGTAGTCAACGATGTTGCCAGACAGCTATGGGGCGAGGCGGGCGCAAATCAGGTAGAAGGTGCAAAAGTGGGAATGGCCCAAATGCTGGGAGGTGTGCTAACCGGTTTAGAATCACCTGTAATTGCAGGCATTCAAATTCTCACAAAATAAGTGACGCTGAAAAAATAGATAGCGTCGAGAATCTTTCACTTTTAGGAAATCGTCCCGTAGAATACCCCGACCTTTGGATGGGGTTGAATGCGGAGCGGAGGTAAGGGGGATGTAATCACTCCGCAAGTTTTTTGAGATGCCCCGCCTTATGGGCGGGTTAACAGGAGGAAAAAAAGGAGGAAAAAATGAGCTGGGAAGATGATTACAAGAGGAAAATCGTGTCAATGGAGGAAATGGCGAAGCAGATTAAGTCAGGTGATTTCATCATGCTGGGTCTTGCATTGGGTGCACCCACGCCGCGTGTCATCCATGCCATTCTGGATAGAGCAGAGGCATTGGAAAAAGTCGTGATGTGCGATGCCGTACCCGTTTACCCTTCAAAATTGCTTAGCCCTGATTTTATGAAAACAATCGACGGCCATATTAACCATACATCAGGTTTCTTTTCTCCGAGCGGCCGTGCCCAGGGACATCCGGGGCTATCTCCTTTGGTTCCGATTATGAGTTCTGATGCTGCGAAAAAAATCGCTCCATTGGTCGATGTTTTCATCTGTCAGGTAACACCGCCCAACAAACGAGGCTATGTCAATCTTGGGCTAACAAATTTTCACGAAATGGATACAATCAGATTGGGCAGAGAGATCGGAAAACAGCGCCTCACCATTGGCGAAGTAAACGATCAGATGCCGATTGTTTTTGGCGATAACTGGCTTCATATCTCCGAATTTGATCTGTTTGTCGAAACTTCTATGAAGATGCCCGCAATAACCAGGTCAGCACCGGGAACAAAAGAAGCGACTATTGGTCAATACGTGCTTGAGTTGATCAATGATGGCGATACGATCCAGATGGGCTTTGGCGGCATCCCGGAGGCAGTCGTTGCTGGGCTTTCAGGGAAACACGATCTCGGTGTACTTACCGAGATGTTTCCTGTAGGATTGGAGGAACTGGTAGCAAAGAGGGTCGTGACGAACAGCAAAAAACCTTTTCACAAAGGAAAAACAATTGCCACCTTCTGTATGGCTAACCAAGCTTTGTACGACTTTATTGAAGAGAGCCCGGATTGTGAATTCTACCCTGCTTCTTACACAAACAATCCGGCATTCATTGCTCAACATCCCAATATGGTTGCCATGAATATGGCACTCCTAGTCGATTTCACCGGCCAGATCTGTTCGGAAGGTCTGGGGTTCAGGCAGATAAGCGGTACGGGAGGGCAACTCGACTTCATGATTGGTGCCAACTATTCCAAGGGAGGGAAAGGGATAACTCTTTTGACGTCAGCAAGAGAGATGAAAGACGGCTCCCTGGTGTCCTCCATTGTTCTGGATCTCCCTCCAGGAACGCCAGTAACCGTCCCTAGGGTTCTTGCCGATTATGTGGTGACAGAGTACGGGATTGCACATCTCTATCACAAAACGACGAGTCAGCGTGCCGAGGCGTTAATCAATATTGCCCATCCCGATTTAAGGGGGGAATTACGAAACAGCATGAAAACGAAATTTTATATGGGTGGATAATGACAAAATGACACCTGTCTGAAATTCAGAGCGGAACCTGTAATTTTTTCATAGCGTATCGGAAGAGCCCATATGAGCTGAGGCGATGACCCTGCCCATTGCCCGGGAGTGCGTCGATTATTTGATCCGGGTGGCGGCGAAGTATATTGATATGGCTTGCCTATCCGAGGTTTTCAATCGGATAGGCACTAGCCGAAGTATTGCGTCATTAACAACGCTCAATTCTTATCAAATATACATCCATTCGAGGAGATGACAATGGACTATACGACGATTCTTTACGAAAAAAGTGAGGGGATCGGTACGATTACCCTGAACAGGCCCGAGAGCATGAATGCTTTAAACAGCTCCCTGATGGAGGAGCTAGGTCACGTATTCAGCGAAATTTCAACAGATAACGACGTCAAAGTCGTGATTATCACGGGGCAGGAGCAGTTCTTTGCCGCAGGTGCGGACATTACTGAAGTAGCAAACATTAAAACACCCGATGATGTCTATAACTTTTCGAGGGCGGCGGATGTCATACGCAAACTGGAGGACTTTGACAAACCGATCATAGCCGCAGTGAGCGGTGTTGCATTAGGTGGAGGTTGTGAGTTGGCACTTGCATGTGATCTGCGGATTGCGGCAGAGAATGCCGTATTCGGATTGCCGGAGATAAAGCTCGGGGTTCTTCCTGGAGCAGGTGGAACACAGAGGCTGCCCCGCCTTGTTGGTGCAGCGAATGCCAAAGAGCTTCTGTACACGGGTGATTTTATAAATGCAACGGAGGCCTACCGTATCGGGCTTGTTAATAAAATTGTCCCGGTCGAAACCTTAAGGGATGAGTCGAAGGCAATGGCAAAAAAGATCGCGAACCGTCCCGGGATCGCCCTAAAAATGATAAAAATAGCAGTTAACGGCGGACTTAGCATGGATCTTAAATCCGCCATGGCCTACGAGGCGCGCTGTTTCGAAATTCTCTTTGCCACGGAAGACCGGAAGGAGGGGATGACGGCCTTTATAGAAAAAAGAAAACCGTCATTTAAGAATCGATAATCAAAACGAGCCTTGAACAGACCGTTAAGTATGACGAAAGGCTTCGCTGAAAAAGAAATGAGGCAAGAAAACATATGAAATTGCGCATATTTATCATCGGCGTGGGGATGACCCGGATCTTGAAGGAAGCCGGATCCTACGAGTCTTTGTGCGAGGAGGCCGTCCGGGAAGCCATGGCGGACGCCGGCCTCAGTTTTGACGGAGACAAGGGCGCCATCGGCGGAATCTTCTATGGAAATTGCGCGCAGGGGATGCTCACCAGCCAGCACTGTATTCGCGGTCAGGTGATCCTGCGGCGATTGGGGTTTGCCCGGATGCCGGTGGTGAACGTGGAAAACGCCTGTGCGACGGCCAGTGTGGCCCTCAACCAGGCGATCAATCATGTTCGGGCCGGTGTCTCCCATCTCGCTTTGGCCGTGGGCGTCGAGAAGATGATGCCGGACCTCAACGACTTGAAGATTCACCCGGAGATCGAGGCTGCCCTGCCCTACATGGGCTTAGCCGCATTCTGGATGGGATGCGAGCAGGACCGGAAAGACCGGTATGTGGAACATTGGAGGAGGCAGAAATCGGAACTGCTGGGAATCCCCATCGAACAGACCGATGTGGGGGTCGGTCGCAGCCCCTTCATGGATTATTACGCCGTCAAGGCGTTGCAGGCCATGAAGAAATACGGCTATACCCAGGAGCAGATGGCCCAAGTGTGCGCCAAGACTCATCACCACAGCACGATGAACCCCAAAGCCCAGTATCAGAAGGATTTCACCGTCGAAGAGGTCCTGACGGACAAGGTCATCACCTATCCGCTGACCCGGCCCATGTGCGCTCCCACCGGAGAAGGCTGCGCCGCGGCCATCGTCTGTTCTGAGCGTTACCTGAAGGCGCATCAGGAGGTGAAGGATCCCCTTCTGATCCGCGCCTCGGTACTGATTTCCGGTCAGGACCGGGGGGATTTCGACCCGGATATTTCCGCTCGCGCCGCCGAAATCGCTTTCCGGCAAAGCGGCCTGAAACCCGGGGACATCGATGTTCTGGAACTTCACGATGCAACGAGCTTTGCCGAAATCTATCAGACGGGGCAGGTCGGGTTCTGCAAAATGGAGCAGGCCGGACAGTACTGCTCCTCGGGTGCAACTGCCTTGGGGGGAGAACTTCCCACGAATACCAGCGGTGGACTGATCTCGCGGGGGCACCCCGTTGGATGTACGGGTTTGGCCCAGATTTATGAATTGGCGACCCAACTGCGGGGACGGGCGGGACAACGTCAGGTGAAGGGGGCAAAAATGGGAATGAACGTTAACGGAGGCGGATTGATCGGCGTTGAAGAAGCGGCCATGGGAATCCATATCCTGGAGAAGTCGTGAGGTTAACCGATTTTCCAACCCTGACGATCAGGAGGTTATCTTATGGAGGAAAGAAAAAATTTTAAAGCCTGGCCGAAGGGCAGGCCAAAAGCGCTCCATTATCCGTCGATCCCGGTCTACCAGTTCCTCAACTCAACGGCCGCCCGGTTTCCTGATCAGGTCGCGATGCGATTCGCCGGAATGGAACTGACGTATCAGGATCTGTTGAACCTGAGCCACAAGTTCGCCCATGCCCTGAAGGCGAGAGGCGTCAAGAAAGGGGACCGGGTTGCCATCCACCTCCCCAACTGTCCGCAGTTTGCGATCGCTTATTACGGTTTGCTGAAACTCGGCGCCATATTTGTTCCCTGCTCTCCCCTGATGGTGGAGCGGGAGTTGGCGTATCAGTTGAACGACTCCGGAGCCGAGACGCTTCTGACGTTGGATCTCCTCTTCGGCACCGTGGAGAAAATCCTGGATCAAACCAGCATCAGGCATCTCATCGTGACGAGCCTTGCGGATGTCTACCCGCCGGTCGCCGCGCCCATCCGGCTTCTCCGGAAGGTCCCCATCGGCCGGGGAGAGGATTTCCTATCCCTCCTGGAGGAGGGAAGCACGGATCCGATCAACGTGGAAATCGATCCCCGCAAAGACCTGGCTCATCTGGCCTACACCGGAGGGACCACGGGGCTTTCCAAAGGCGTGATGCTGACCCATTTCAATGTCATTGCTAACGTGACCCAAGCCAGCCATTGGTATGCCGGGGGCGATATTTCTTACCAGGACGGACTCCTCAAGCCCGACAGGACGCTCCTGGAAAAAGAGATGCCCGGCACACCCCAGCCGATGGCCGAGGGGAGGACCACGCTGGTTGTTGTCCCCTGGTTTCATGGGATGGGCACCATCGGTTATATGAACAACGTCATCTACAGCGCGAATACGATGATTGTTTATCCGCGGTTCGATCCCGTGGAGTATATTCGGGGGGTTGAAAAGTACAAGGCGGATATGCTGGGCGGCGCTCCGCAGCTGTACATCCCGTTGGTTCAGAATCCTGAATTCAGAAATTGGGACCTTTCCAGAATCAAGCTGGCCATATCGGGAGCCGCACCCTTGCCGGTGCCGATCCTGAATCAGATGCTCGATGTCTTCTCGGGGGTGGTCTCCGAGGGATACGGCCTCACGGAAATCACCATGGCGTGCACCCTCAATCCCCCCACCCGCGAGGGTCTCAAACCCGGATCGGTCGGCATCCCCATCTTTGACACCTATTTAAAGGTGATTGATTTGAATACCGGTGAAGTGCTTCTCCCGGGCCAGGAAGGGGAGATCTGCATCAAGGGACCGCAATGCATGCAGGGATACTGGCAGAAGCCGGAAGAAACCGCCCAGGTGCTGATCGACGGCTGGGTCCACTCCGGAGACATCGGATACGAGGATGAGGACGGATATTTTTACATTACGGACCGCAAGAAAGACCTGATCATTTATAAGGGATACAATGTCTATCCCCGGCAACTGGAAGAGGTTCTGTACGAACATCCGGATGTGGCGTATTGTGGCGTCGTGGGCAAGAAGGACGAAAAGGGGGGAGAGATCCCCGTTGCGTTCGTTCAGCGGAAGCCGAACACGGACCCCCGCCCGGAAGAAATCATGGAATTCGTGAATCAACGAGTCGCCCATTACAAACACGTCCGGGAGGTGCGTTTGATCGATGCCATTCCGGTCAGTGCGGCGGGAAAGGTTCTCAAGAGGGAGCTCAAAAACCTGCTGTAAGGAGATCGATATCCTCATCCTGTTGAGATGAAGATCAAGACCGGTCTGTATCCTCCGATAAGCTCACTGGAACCGGAGCGTCGCGATGCGAAACCTCGATTCTTTGCTCAATCCTGAAGCCATTGTACTGGTGGGGGCTTCCGATACGGGAGGAAAAGCGGGGAATACGATTCTCTCGAATCTGGGAAACTGGAAGGGCCCCCTTTTTCTCGTAAACCAGTCGCTCCCGGAAATAAACGGACGGAAGGTCTATCGGGAGATCGAAGATCTGCCGGATCAACTGGACCTCGCCATTATTGCCCTGGGATCGGCCAAGGCCGTGGAAGCGGCCCGGAAATGCGCACAGAAGGGTTTCCGGAATCTGATCGTGATTGCGAGCGGATTCTCCGAGATTGGAAAAGAGGGCGCGCTCTTAGAAAATGAACTCAGAAAAGATGTTCTATCGAAGGGAAGCCGAATATTGGGTCCGAATACGCTGGGCGTTTTCATCCCCGGTACCGGCATCGATACGATCTTCGTCGAGCACGGGGACAAGATGTTTTCCGAGCCCGGGGACGTGGCTTTCCTTACCCAAAGCGGATCGGTCGGCGTCGAATCGCTTGGCGCCGCGGGCGTCATTGGGTGGAGCCTCAGGGCATTCGTCGGCATCGGGAACCGGATCGATATCGGTGAAAACGATCTGCTGGAATATTTTTCCCGTGACGCGAAAACGAAATGCATTGCCCTTTACCTCGAAACATTCGATGACGCGCAGGAGTTCATGAAGCGATCCGCACGGATCACCCCCGTGAAGCCCATCGTGCTTCTGATGGCCGGAAAGACCGAGATGGCCCGTGATGCCGTTGCCTCCCATACGGGCAAGATGGCCAGTGTGGGACAGGTATTTTATGGCGTCGCGAAACAGATCGGCGTCCATCTGGCCCATCATGAAGAGGAGCTCGCTGATTATTCAAAAGTGCTCTCGCGGGAACCTCCCGCCGTGAACCCCCGCATGGCCATCGTGACCTGCGCCGGGGGTTACGGAATTATCGCGCTCGATTTGCTATCGGATGCCAGGTACCTGAAGCGTGCGGAATTGTCAGCCGACACGGTAGCGAAGATCAGGAAGATCGTTCCATCGTACGCCTCGCTGTCGAACCCGATCGATCTGACCGCCTCCGCGGACAATGGAATGATCGCCCATACCCTGGAGTGCCTGGAAGACGACTCCCAGGTGGGAATCATACTTGCCTTCGCCTTTTTTGCCCCTTCAGGCATAGACCTGGATCTGATCGACATCCTGGCGGAGCATCGATCGAAAACGAAGAAGCCTTTCATCGTTTGCGTGGCCTACGGTCCCTATACGAACGAACTGGCCCATCGATTATATCAAAAGGGCGTCGTGGCCTTTACGTCTCTGAGCAGGGCGATGAAGGCCATGGACATCCTGGCCGAGCGGGCGATCTATCTGGGGAAACAGCAAATCCCTTAGATTTATCGGCGGACTTCTGATAGACAGGAGGCCTCATCCGTCCGTCGTATGCGGCAGGGGCCGGTTAAGCGATCGACCGGGTGATGTCATCCAAAAGCAGGACGGGGCCAGGCGAGGGCCATGAACCTCAAAATCTCCAATGCTTACCTGTCTTATAAGACCGGTGCCGATACCGATATCATCGACATCACGGCCGATGTCGCCCGTCAGGTGGCGGCGTCGGGGCTGACGAACGGACAGGTGCTCGTCTTTGTGCCCGGATCGACCGCGGCCATCTCCACCATCGAATACGAAAGCGGCGTCGTTCGGGACCTGAAAGAGGCCATCGAGCGGCTTGCTCCGGCCGGCATTCCCTATCGGCACGACGCCCGGTGGGGGGACGGCAATGGCTACGCGCACGTGCGTGCGGCGCTCGTGGGACCTTCCCTCAGCGTTCCCCTGATCGACGGCCGTCTCGTTCTGGGGACCTGGCAGCAGATCGTCCTGATCGATTTCGACAACGCGCCGCGGGATCGAAGGATCCTGGTCAGCGTTTCAGGGTATTGATGCGCAGGGCGATGCATTCCGTGCGGGAAGGGACCCTCGACAAGGAGATGTGCCATGAATACGTTGAGAGTCATCCTGTTGTTGAGCCTGCTCTCCGGGTTGCTCATGCTTGTGGGGTATTTCGTGGGCCGGGGAAAAGGCGTGGTCATCGCCCTGGTCCTATCGGTCCTGATGAACTTCGGGAGCTACTGGTTCTCGGATACCCTTGTCCTGAAGATGTACAACGCCCAGCCGGTGACGCAGGTGGAGGCCCCCGCGCTTTACGACGCCGTGGATTCCCTCTCGGCCAGGGCTCGGATACCCATACCGAAAGTTTATGTCATCCCGTCCGACACGCCCAACGCCTTTGCCACCGGCAGGGATGAGCATCATGCCGCCGTCGCGGTGACATCGGGCATCATGAAAATCCTGAACCCGGATGAGCTGGAGGGCGTCATCGCCCATGAGTTGTCCCACATCAAGCACAAGGACATCCTGATCGGCACCATGGCGGCCACGGTTGCGAGCGCGGTGGTCCTGTTGTCCCGGTGGGCCGTCTTTTTCAGCAATGAGGATCGGGGCACGTTCAGCGTCATTGCCATGGCCGTCATCGCGCCGATCGCGGCAACCGTGATCCAGATGGCCATATCCCGGTCGCGGGAGTATGACGCCGATGCCGGCAGCGCCAGGGTGACGGGCAACCCCGAAGCGCTGGCCGGCGCTCTGGCGAAACTGGCCCGCGCCGCCCGCGAGAAACCCATGGCCGCCAATCCCTCGACCGCCCACCTGTTCATCGTCAATCCCCTCTCCGGTGGAACCATCGCGGGCCTCTTCAGCACCCATCCGCCCGTGGAAAAGAGGATCGAGCGGCTGCTGAGGATGAAAGACAATCCGATCAGATGACAACGCATTTTGCATGAAAAATCCATCACGGCTCGAGGGAGGACCGTCATGAAAGCTGCATTCAAGGAGAGATTTCTGCGGTATTGGGACAGATATTTCCCCGGGGCCGAATTGCCGATCGGATTTTATTATTCCGATCAAGCGGAACCGACGTTCATGGCTCACCCCCCGAAGGGCCATCGGTGCATGATCGGGGACCTGGCGAAGGTGCGGAAGGGGAAAACCGTCTGCTTCGACACTCGGACGATCGGCTGCACGGGCGGCAAGCGCTACTGCGGTTTCGAGACCAAACTGGCCCCCGACTTTGAATATTTCCTGTCCTACGGAATCCCGGGCAAGCTGGAGGGGGAGCGATACAAGAAATCCCCGCAGCTCGTCAAGGAACACCTGAAACACCAGAGGCCCTGGAAGGCGCCGGGCCTGTATATTCTCTTCAAGCGATGGGACCAACTGGAGGATCGTGATAATCCGCAGGTGGTCATCTTCTTTGCCCCGCCCGATGTTCTTGCCGGTCTTTTTACGCTGGCCAATTTCGACGAACCGCAGCCCGACGGGGTCATTGCGCCCTTCGGCGCCGGATGCGCGACGATCGTCGATTACCCGTATCGGGAACTCAAATCCGCCGAGCCCCGCGCCGTGCTAGGCATGTTCGATGCGTCGGCGCGGCCCTTTGTTCCCGCGACGGTCCTCAGCTTTGCCGTTCCCTGGCCGAAATTCGTCCGCATGGTGGACAACGTGGAAGAGAGCTTCCTCATCACGAAATCCTGGAACAAGGTGAGAACGAGAATGAAGCGGGATCAATTATAAAGAGGGAAAGGAGAGCGTGCGATGACCCTGAACCATCCTGAAGCCACCCAGCAGGCCCTGGGCATCCTGAGAAGCGGCGACCCGTTCCAGTGGTATGTCATCCCACTTCTCGTGATCGTCATTTACATCTACGCCAATGAGTACGAGAAGGGCAACTATCGCGTCATTGCCGGAGGGCTGGCCCTTTATATGGTGCACTGGTTTGTCGAAATCGTCAACGCGCTCATCCAGCATTTCTCCGGCCACGCCCTCTGGACCGTCCCCACCGGGACCGCGTTTGCGATCCTGGTGGGCGTCGGAATCGAGATCAGCCTGATGTTTTCCATTGCCGGCCTGGCGGTCTGCAAGCTGATGCCGAAGGACCCCGGCCGGAAGATCCTGGGCATCAACAACCGTCTGGTTTTCACGATCGCCAATGCTGCCCTGGCCTCCATCCTAGAGATCTTCCTGGTCCGGACGCCCACGTTCGTCTGGGTTTATGACTGGTGGGGGGCATTCCCGGTCTTTGTGACGGTGTACATTCCCTTCTTCGCCGCCGCCTGTTACGGGCACGATTGGGAGCCCAGGACACAGAAGAGATTCATCGGCGCCCTTTTTGCCGTCAATGTCGTCGCCCTGATCGTCTTTGGGGCGTGCCTCAAGTGGATCTGATGAAAGCCGGCAGTTCCTCAATAATATCTTCAATAAAGGCGCATTGTTGCTTGCCCTGCGGCAAAACATTGTGCTATAGGCTTTCGGGCTCATGATGCTCTTTGCCTGCTCGTCTGGTTATGGCTCATTTACTTCACGGGGATTCTGCGCTCATGAATCAAACGCCTGAGCAGTTGGCCCGGGACCACATCGACAAACAGCTCTCCGCCTGCGGTTGGATCGTCCAGGACAAGAAGCAACTCGATCTGGGCGCGGGGCCGGGCGTGGCGGTCCGCGAATACCAGACCGATGTCGGGCCTGCCGATTATGTCCTCTTCGTGGACCGGAGGCCCGTCGGCGTCATCGAAGCCAAGAAGGAAGCCGAAGGGGTGCACCTGACGATTCACGAAGAGCAGTCCTCGGAATATGCCAAGAGCAAACTGAAGCACCTAGACAACGATCCCCTGCCTTTTGTCTTCGAAAGCACCGGCACGATTACCCGCTTTACAGACTATCGCGATCCCAAGCCCCGCTCGCGACCGGTCTTTCAGTTCCTCCGACCCGAGACCTGCCGGCAATGGATGAAGCAGACGCTCTCCCTGCGCAGCCGGCTCCTGAACCTGCCGCCCCTGTCTACCGACGGCCTGCGGGATTGCCAGATCCGCGCCACGGCGAACCTGGAGGCCTCCTTCAAGGCAAACAAGCCCCGCGCCCTGATCCAGATGGCCACGGGATCGGGGAAGACATTCACCGCCATTACATCCATCTACCGGCTCCTGCGCTATGCCGAGGCCAAGCGGGTGCTGTTTCTGGTGGACACCAGAAACCTGGGTGAACAGGCCGAACAGGAGTTTATGGCCTACCAGCCCAACGACGACAACCGTAAGTTCACGGAACTCTATACCGTCCAGCGCCTGAAATCGAGCTATGTGGCGACCGATAGCCAGGTCTGCATCAGCACAATCCAGCGCCTCTACTCCATCCTCAAGGGCGAGGAGCTGGACGAGGGGGCCGAGGAGGTCAACCCCGGGGAGGTCGATTGGCGCAAGCGCGAACCCCTGCCTGTGGTCTACAACCCCAGGCTCCCGGTCGAGTTCTTCGACTTCATCGTCATCGACGAGTGCCACCGCAGCATCTACAACCTCTGGAAGCAGGCCCTGGAATATTTCGACGCCTTTCTCATCGGACTCACCGCCACCCCGGACCAGCGAACCTTCGGCTTCTTCAACCAGAACATCGTCAGCGAGTACACCCATGAAGAGGCCGTGGCCGACAGCGTGAACGTGGGCTACAACGTCTACCTCATCGAGACTCAGATCTCGAAGAAGGGCGCCGTGGTCTGGAAGGGCGAATACGTCGATATCCGGGAAAAGCTTTCCCGCAAGAAGCGGTGGCAGCAACTCGACGAAGACGTGGCCTATCCGGCTAAGTCCCTGGACGACGAAGTGGTGAACCCCAACCAGATCCGCGCCATCATCGGCGCCTATAAGAAACACTGGCCTGAGCTCTTCCCGGAACGTCAAGAGGTGCCCAAGACCCTGATCTTTGCCAAGACCGACAGCCACGCCGACGACATCATCCAGATCGTCCGAGAGGAATTCGGCGAGGGCAACGCCTTTTGCAAGAAGGTGACCTACCGGGCAGACGAGGACCCGAAATCGGTCCTGGCCCAGTTCCGCAACGACTACCACCCGCGCATCGCCGTCACCGTGGACATGATTGCCACGGGCACGGACGTGAAGCCCCTGGAGTGCCTGATCTTCATGCGGGACGTGAAGAGCCGCAACTACTTCGAGCAGATGAAGGGTCGCGGCACCCGGACGATCGGCCTCGATGACCTGCGCAAAGTGACCCCCTCGGCCCGCTACACCAAAGACCACTTCATCATCGTCGATGCGGTGGGGGTGACCAAATCCCTGAAGACAGACAGCCGCCCCCTGGAGCGCAAGCCCACCGTACCCCTCAAGGACCTGCTCGCAGCCGTGGCCGTGGGCGCCCGGGACGAGGACCTCTTCACAACCCTGGCGGGCCGCCTAGGGCGTCTGGCCAAGATCATGACGGAAAAGGAGCAGGGCCAGTTCCGGGAGAAGGCCAAGGGAAAGCCCATCGCCCAGGTGGTCAAAGGGCTCCTGGCCGCTTACGATCCCGACCGGATCGAGGCCGCAGCACGGGAACAATTTCACCTTGCGGCCGACGACACGCCAGCGGAGAACCAACGGGCCGAAGCTCAGGAAGCCCTGATTACCCAGGCGGCCACCCCCTTCACCGGCGACCTGAACATCTTTATCGAAAATTGCCGCAAGACCCACGATCAGATCATCGACACGGTCAATCCCGATCAGGTCACCTTTGCCGGCTGGGACGGCCAGGCCCAGGAGCAGGCGGCCTCGTGCGTGCAGGATTTCCAAGCCTACCTGGAAGCCCACAAGGACGAGATCACGGCCCTCCAGATCTTCTACAACCAGCCCTCTCGCCGCAAGGAGCTGACCTACGCCATGATCCGGGAACTTGCGGAGCGATTGAAGGCCGACAAGCCCACCCTGGCGCCGATACGGATCTGGAAGGCCTATGAGCGATTGGAGAAGACCAGCCTCGGGAATCCCGTGAACGAACTCGTGGCCTTGGTCTCGCTACTGCGCCGGGTCACGGGCCTCGATCAGACGCTCACGCCCTACGACCGGACCGTGGACCGAAACTTCCAGAGCTGGGTCTTCAAGAAGCAGGCCGGTCCCCTCAAGTTCACGGAGCAGCAGATGGCCTGGCTCCGGATGATGAAGGAGCACATCGCCGCCTCGATCCATATCGAAAAAGACGACCTGGACTATGCCCCCTTCAACGCCCACGGCGGTTTGGGCAGGATGTGGCAGCTCTTCGGCAGCAAGACCGATGAAATTGTCAGCGAGATCAACGAGGCATTGGCGGCGTAAGATGACCGAGAATATGGAGATGCCTTGCGGGTGGGCAAAAGTTACGCTCTCGAACGTATGTGTCAGGATCACTGATGGCTCACATTTTTCCCCCAAGAGCGTTGATATAGGATTCCCATATGTGACAGTAAAAGATCTGAAAAACGATGCAATTGATTTTTCTAACTGCTCAAAGATCTCAACAGAAGACTATAACAACCTGCGGGACAATGATTGTAATCCATTACGAAATGATGTCTTGTTTTCTAAAGATGGAACCGTTGGAAAGGTTGCACTGGTTAATTATGATTTACAATTTGTAGTCCTATCTTCTTTAGCTATTCTAAGACCACACCCAACTGCAATACTTTCGAACTACCTATTCCACATTTTGAAGTCATCACAGTTTTTACTTCAGGCGCTAAAGCGAAAGAAAGGCGTGGCAATAAGAAGAATAATCCTTAGAGATCTGAAAGAAATTGGACTGAACCTCCCACCCGTCCCCGAACAACATCGAATCGTCGCCAAGATCGAAGAGCTCTTCAGCGAGTTGGACAAGGGCGTGGAAGCCCTCAAAACCGCCCAGCAACAACTCAAGGTTTACCGCCAGGCCGTCCTCCAACGGGCCTTCGAGGGCAAACTGACCGAGGAATGGCGAAAGCAGCAAAAGGATCTGCCCACCGCTTCGCAACTCCTGGGGCAGATCAGAACCGAACGGGAAAGCCATGCGCAGGTAACAGTTAGTACACTGAAACTGACCAAGCCGCTGACAAAAGCGGATTTGGCTGAATTGCCATTGCTTCCGCCCGGGTGGTGTTGGATACGATTAGGGCAGCTGGCACAGTTAATTACTAAAGGTGCATCCCCTAAGTGGCAAGGATTTAATTACGTTAACGATAAATCACAGCTGCTTTTTATAACAAGTGAAAATGTCAGAGAGTGCTATCTTGATTTGTCTGAGCCGAAATATCTAGAAATTGCATTTAATGATATTCAAAAGCGTTCAGAACTGAAATTGGGAGATATACTATTTAACATTGTCGGAGCATCGATCGGACGCGCGGTCGTGTTCAGTTTGGACAAGAAATCCAATATTAACCAAGCCGTTTCCTTGATCAGATTGTTGGCAGCGGCAATACAGAACGACTATCTTGTGCATTACCTGAATTCTGCCCAGCTCAAAGAGTATTATAACAACAGAATCGTTGACGTGGCGCGTGCAAATCTAAGTCTTGACGATGTTTCCAAATTTCCAATTCCTCTGTGCACAATTCAGGAACAACAACAAATCGTCCAGGAAATCGAATCCCGCCTCTCAGTGGCCGATAAGATCGAGGAATCGATCAACCAGAGCCTCAGGCAGGCCGAGACCCTGCGGCAGAGCATCCTGAAGAAGGCCTTTTCCGGCAAGCTAGTCCCCCAGGACCCGAACGATGAACCGGCGGAAAAGCTCCTGGCACGCATCCGGGCGGAGAAAGCCGTGAAGACCTCAGTGAGTGCTGATATTAGAAGAAAGAAGCCCACAAGAAGACAGAAGCAACAATGATGTTACGATCACCATCGTTATCGACGTCATCACCATCATCATCGTCATCATCGTCAGCAGCATCCCCAACGGGGGCATCAAAAGTTCCTACAGAGCCCAAGGTGGGGCTTCCGTGACGCTGTCTTGCATTGCATGAGCGCGTCAGAATCAGTTGCACTCTATTTCTCCTAACTGGCTTGACAAACCGAATAAAAGAAATACAATGCAGCCATGAAAACCACCCTTGGAAAACAGGAGACGCAATTGCTTGCCTATCTACAGATGCGCAAGCGACAGACCGTCAGGACAGGCGAACTGATGGGCCTCCTCCAACTGAGCCATAACCAGGAATGGGAGCTATTTCGTCGGATGGCCCGGGGCGGCCTGATCGCACGGGTTCGCCCTGGGCTCTACCTCGTGCCGGCCCAGTTCCCCCTGGGCGGCGTCTGGAGCCCCGACGAGGTCCTGGCTCTCAATGCCCTGATGGAGGACCGGGCTGGGCGCTACCAGATCTGCGGCCCCAACGCCTTCAACCGGTACGGCTTCGACGAACAGATCCCGACCCGCATCTATGCCTACAACAACCGGATCTCCGGGGAGCGGACCATTGGCGCGGTTTCCCTGACCCTGATCAAGGTGGCGGATGATCGCCTGGGCGAGACGGAGGAGGTGCGGTCCCCTGAAGGCCGGTCGGCCGTCTACAGCTCCCGGGTGCGGACACTGGTCGATGCGGTCTATGACTGGTCCCGGTTCAACAGCCTGCCCAGGGCCTATGACTGGATCGGCAGCGATTTGGCAGCCGGCCGGGTGAACGACAAGGAGCTGGCCCGGGTCACTTTGCGCTATGGCGACAAGGGCACGATCCGGCGGATCGGGCTGCTGCTGGAGCGGCAGGGCGCGGCAGCGAACCTGCTGCGGAAGCTGGAAGGGGCGCTGGCGCCGTCCACGGGCCTGATCCCCTGGATCCCCGGCAAGCCGAAGCGGGGGACGATCAGCCGCCGCTGGGGCTTAGTCGTGAACGATGAGGCGTGAAATGACGATATCCATCCAGGCCCATGAAGATCCCGTTTTCTTCCGGGAGGCCGTGAACTTCACGGCGGCCCAGACCCGGTTTCTGCCCCGCCTGATCGAAAAGGATTATTTCTGCACACTCCTGCTCCACTATCTGGCCGCGGCGGATCCCAGCCTGGTCTTCAAGGGTGGGACTTGTCTGGCCAAGGTCCATGCCGATTTCTACCGTCTCAGTGAAGACCTGGATTTCGTCATCCCCACACCCGGCGACGCCTCCCGTGCCCAACGGCGGAACTTGGCTGTGCGCCTGAAAGAGGCGACCAACGGCATCGAAGCGGACCTGAAGCCTTTCCGGATGGTCGAACCGCTGCGCGGAGCGAACAATTCCACGCAATACGTGGCTGCTATTGCTTATCCGTCGTTGCTGAGCAGCCAGAAGGAGACTGTCAAGATCGAAGTGGGGCTACGTGAACCGCTGCTGAAGCCAATCTGCAACGGCCAGGCAAGGACGCTCCTGCTGAATCCCATCTCAAACCGGCCGATGGTAACAGCCTTTTCCGTCCCCTGCCTCTCCCGGGAAGAAGCCATGGCGGAAAAGCTGCGGGCGGCCCTGTCGCGCCGTGAGGTGGCCATCCGCGATTTCTACGATATCGACTATGCAGTCCGGAAATTGGATCTGGATCTCCAGGAACCGGCGCTGCTCGCCCTGACCCGCGGGAAGCTCTCCGTAACCGGCAACGAGCCGGCCGATGTGACCGCCAGTCGCCTGGCAGCGCTCCGGCCGCAACTGGCTTCCCAACTGAAGCCTGTCCTGCGGCCGCAGGACTATGAGACCTTCGATCTTGAAGCCGTTTTTCAGAAGGTGGCAGCAATGGCATCCCTGCTGGAAAAAGATTTATTTTAGGATGACGGAATTTTTTGCGAAAAACATATTCGCTGACAAATTCTCATGCAAATACTTTATGGTATTTGTAATTACCTTTTGATACCAATGACATATGGGGTTGATTATTCTGCAGCAACTGAACCATATTCCTTTCCGAGATTATGTGCGGCTGCCTGTCCTTGGGAAAGAAAGAGTGATCACTGAAAATGATGTCAGAAATCAACTTGCCATGATGGCATAATGACACTATGGCATGTCGTAAAATGACAAGTTGTCGCCCCTGAGTCCCTCCAGGAGTGAATGATAGCGAGGCATCCATTCTATGACCAACAACACTTCGAGCATCATCTCCAAGGTCTGGAGCTTCTGCCACACCTTGCGCGATGACGGCGTGGGCTACGGCGACTACCTGGAACAGCTCACCTACCTCCTCTTCCTGAAGCTCGCCGACGAATTCTCCAAGCCGCCCTACAACCGGCCCCTGCTGATCCCGAAGCTCTACAACTGGGAGAGCCTCACGGCTCAGCGCGGGCCGGAACTGGAGGCCTACTACGGCGCGCTCCTGCGGGAGTTGGGGAAGGAGAAGGGCATCCTCGGCCAGATCTTCACCAAGGCGCAGAACAAGATCCAGGATCCGGCCAAACTCTTTCGCCTCATCGACATGATCGACCGGGAGCAGTGGAGCGTCATGGGGGCGGACATCAAGGGCCGGATCTACGAGGGGCTTCTGGAGAAGAACGCCGAGGACACCAAGAGCGGGGCCGGGCAGTATTTTACCCCCCGTTCCCTGATCCGGGCCATGGTCGAATGCCTCAGGCCCGAGCCGCAAAAGACCATTGCCGATCCGGCCTGCGGGACTGGCGGCTTTTTCCTGGCCGCCTACGACTTTATCGAGGCCCACCACCGTCTCGACAAAAACGATAAGGCCTTCCTGAAATACAAAACCTTCTACGGCAACGAGATCGTGGCGAGTGCACGCAGGCTATGCCTGATGAATCTCTTTCTCCACAACATCGGCGATATCGACTCGGAGACCTTCATCTCCTCCACCGATTCACTGATTGCCGAATCACCCGTGCGCGTGGACTACGTCCTCACCAATCCGCCCTTCGGCAAGAAAAGCAGCATGACCTTCACCAATGGCGACGGGGAGCAGGAAAAGGAGGACCTCACCTACAACCGGCAGGACTTTTGGGCCACCACGAGCAACAAGCAACTCAACTTCGTCCAGCACATCCGCACCCTGCTCAAGACCACGGGCAAGGCCGCGGTGGTCGTACCCGACAACGTGCTCTTCGAGGGCGGGGCCGGTGAAACGGTTCGCAAACGGCTTTTGGCCACGACGGATCTCCACACGATCCTGCGTTTGCCCACAGGCATCTTCTATGCCCAGGGCGTCAAGGCCAATGTCCTTTTCTTCGATGCCAAGCCTGCGGCCAAGGACCCCTGGACGAGGGAGATCTGGTATTACGACTACCGCACGAACATCCACCACACCCTGAAGAAGAACCCCCTGAAGCTGGAGGATCTGCGGGATTTCATCCAGTGCTATCATCCCAAGAACCGCCATGAGCGGAAGGAGACCTGGCACCCGGAGAAGAATCCCGAAGGCCGGTGGCGGAGATTCACCTATGAGGAGATCGTGGCCCGGGACAAGACCAGCCTTGACCTCTTTTGGCTCAAGGACAAGAGTCTCGCCGACCTGGACAATCTGCCGGACCCGGACGAACTGGCCAGCGACATCATCGAGAACCTGGAAGCGGCCGTCGAGAGCTTCAAGGAGTTGGCGCAACACCTGTAGGCATCAACGAGGGAAAGGGGTGAGCAAGGGCCGCGCATAAAGAAGGGCTCAAGGGCTTCTCTCGGGTGATTCTACTCCGGGAAATCGAGGCAGGATGAAAAAAAGCCCTCAGAGCGAGGGTTCTTAGGGCGTGTGTCTTGAGATACGTGACGGCGGTTACTTTTCGCAACCGACCGAGATCATTTGGTAGTCCCACGGGGACTTGAACCCCGGTTTCCGGCGTGAGAGGCCAGCGTCCTAACCACTAGACGATGGGACCATGAATGGGAAACGCCACGCGACGAGATCCTGCCTCCGGCATCCTCCCGATGATCGATCCGCAGGAGATCGAAATTTGAAAGTGTCCTCCTATGGGAAAACCGTCTTAAAGTCAAGTTGAAAATCAGGGGATTCGGGTGCGCCCGGACCGGCGCCCCTACAAAATGGCTTCATGAAATCCGTGCCCGGACCGCTCACTGCCGCCCGACGAAGGCGATGGCCTTCCGGATTCTGTCCTGCGTCTTGGCCAGCCCCAGGGTGATCATGATCTCGTCGATCCCCGGGCTGACCGTCCGGCCCGTGAGCGCCACGCGCAGTGGCTGGGCGATGGCCTTGAGCTTGATCCCCCGCGCCTCGACGAACGACCGAAGGAACGCCTCGATCCCCTCCCGGCTGTAATCGGCCAGTCCGGGCAGGGCCTCGGCGACCGCCGCCAGTTGCGGCGCCGTCTCCGGCGTCAGAAACTTCGCCGCCGCCTCGGCCTCATAGGCCACCGCATCGGCAAAGTAGAACGCGGCGCTGTCGGCCAGTTCGACCAGGGTCTTCGCGCGGGACTTCAGATCGGAAACGACGCGGGCGGAGAATCCATCGTCCGACACCGGATAGCCCCGCGCCTCCCAGAAGGGCTTGAGGTTTTCCACGAGCAACTCCGCAGGATACGCCTTGAGGTAGTGCTGGTTGAGCCACAGCAGCTTTTCGGGGTTGAAGACGGCCGCCGACCGCCCCACCGCGTCCAGATCGAAGAGGGCGACAAGTTCATCCATGGTGAAGATTTCCTGATCCCCGTGGGACCAGCCCAGGCGGACCAGATAGTTCACCAGCGCCTCGGGGAGATAGCCCATGTCCTTGTAGGCCATGACGGACGTCGCCCCGTGCCGCTTGCTGAGCCTCGCCTTGTCGGCGCCCAGGATCATGGGAACGTGGCCGAACTGGGGCACCGCGTACCCGAGCGCCTGATAGAGCAGGATCTGGCGGGGCGTGTTGTTCACGTGGTCGTCCCCTCGGATGACGTGCGTGATCCCCATCTGGGCGTCATCCACGACCACCGCGAAGTTGTACGTAGGATAGCCGTCCGCGCGCTCGATGATGAGGTCGTCCAGTTCGTCATTGCTGAACTGGATCGGCCCCTTGATGAGGTCGTGGACGATGGTGGTCCCGATTTCCGGACACCGGAAGCGGACGACGGAGCCCGGGGTACGCGTCAGGCCGCGGTCGCGGCAGGTGAAGTCGTACTTCGGCTTGCGGCCGGCCGCCAGAGCCTGCTTGCGTTTTTCCTCGAGGAGTTCCTGTGAGCAGGTGCAGAAGTAGGCCTTCCCCTCGTCGACTAGGCGCTGTACTTGCGCCCGGTGGATCTCCACCCGCTCCGCCTGGAAAATCGGACCTTCATCCCAGGAAAGCCCAAGCCAGGTCATCGCATCGAGAATGGCCCGGGTCGATTCGTCCGTCGAACGCATCTGGTCCGTATCCTCGATCCGCAGGATGAACTTTCCGCCGTGATGCCGGGAAAAGAGCCAGTTGAACAGGGCCGTCCTCGCCCCACCGATGTGGAGATATCCGGTCGGCGACGGCGCAAAACGCGTGCGGAGGGTTTCGGGTGCGGTCATGAGCGATCCTTGCTAACGATAGATTCCATAAGGCCTCGCAGCGGACAACCGCCGGCGCGTCTCCCTGGACACCGGGCACCGCCAAACCGCGAACGGCCTGAAAGGCGACTTCTTATAGGTCCGCACCTCCGGTTTTGTCAAGCCGGATTTCGCAAATTATGCTTGACAACAGGGGGGATTTGTAATTTACTTCCGCACTTTATTCAGGGGGTGACCGTGAAGATCACCGTAGCCAAGATTCCCGAAGAGGGCCTGAAGTATGGGTTTACCCGCCCGGGCGAGTGGTTCCGGGAGTTCGGGCGGGGGCGCGAAGACCTCCCCGTCGAACTGGGACCTGTGGAGGTCTCCCTGAAGGCCAGAAGGACCGGGGATACGGTCTACCTGGAGGGCACGATCGAGACGACGGTCACGGCCGATTGCTGCCGCTGCCTCGAGGCGGCCCGCCTGCCCCTGGCGGCGGCATTCGCCTACACCGGCGTGCCCGAGGAAGAGCGCTTTGCGGAGGAGCGCGAGCTCCGGCCGGAAGATCTGGAAGTGGTCTTCTACACAGAAGACACCCTCGATCTGGACCCGATCGTCTACGAGCAGATCCTCCTCCAGATCCCGCTCAAGATCCTCTGCCGGGAGGATTGCCGCGGTTTGTGCCCGCACTGCGGCGCGAATTTGAATGACGGGCCATGCCGCTGCCCGGAAGAGGCGTCGGACGGACCGTTTTCCGTCTTGAAGAAATTGAAGATCTGACACCTTAAGAGAGGATACGCTATGCCAAACCCAGTCAAACGACATTCGCGCACGAGACGCGACAAGAGGCGGTCCCACGATTTTCTGACGGCGCCCGTGACCTCGGCCTGCCCGCAGTGCGGAGAGCCCAAGCTTCCCCACCGGCTCTGCGCGAATTGCGGCACCTACAAGGGGCGGGAAATCGTTCCCATCGAGAAGCTTTCCTGAAGCGTCGATTCCGCCTGAGGAAGGGATCATCATGATCAGGGTGGGGGTTGTCTTTCCGGGACAGGGCACCCAGTACGTGGGCATGGGCAAAGACCTCTGCGAGGGAAGCGCCGCCGCGGGGCGCGTGTTCCGCGAAGCGGGCCGCCTGCTCGGGATGGATGTGGCCGACCTGTGCTTCCAGGGACCGCGGGAGCGTCTGAGCCTGACGGTCTTCACCCAGATTGCCGTTCTGACCGTCGACATCGCCTGCTGGGAGGCCCTCCGCGAAGCGGCCCCCGTGACGCCCGAGGTCATGGCCGGTCACAGCCTGGGCGAGTACGCCGCCCTGTACGCCGCGGGCGCCGTCACCCTGGACGACGTCTTCCCCCTCGTCAAGGCGCGCGCCGAATACCACCAGCAGGCCGTCCCCGTGGGCGTCGGCGCCATGGCCGCGATCGTCGGCCTCACACGCGAGCGGGTCGATGCGATCTGCCGCGAGGCGTCGTCACCGGGGACCGTGGTCGCCCTCGCCCTCCAGAACAGTTCGAACCAGCTCGTCGTCTCCGGCCACACCCCGGCGGTGGACGCGGCCGTCGAAATGGCCGCGGCAGCGGGAGCCCTGCAGGCGGTGAGGCTCCCCATCAGCGTCCCCTGCCACAGCCGGCTGCTCGACCCGACCGCCGCGCTGCTGGCCGAGCACCTGCGCACGGTGACTTTCGGGGACACCGCCGTCCCGGTCATTCCCAATTGCGACCCGGAGGTCTTTTATACCCGCGACCGCGCGACCGCGCTGCTGACCCGTCAGATCACCTCGCCCGTCCGCTGGCAGGAGACCGTCGAGAGGATGGTCGCCTTGGGCGTGGATACCGTCATCGAGGTCGGACCCGGACGGGTCCTGTCCGGCCTGGGCAAGCGGATCCACCGGGGGCTCAAGCTCCTGAACGTGGAAGACGCGGCGTCCCTGAAAAAAACGGCAGATTTTTTAAACAGTTGATGATATGAAGGCGTGGAAAAAGCACGCCGTCATTTTTAACGAGGAGGGAGGATTCATGTCGCTCGAAGAAAAGGTTATCGAAATCATCATGGAGCAGTTGGATGTCACGCGGGAGGAGTGTGTCCTGGAGGCGTCCTTCATCGACGATTTGGGTGCAGATTCCCTCGATCTGGTCGAGTTGATCATGGAAATGGAGGAAAATTTCGGCATCCAGATCGCGGATGAGGAACTCGAGAAGATCCGCACCATCGGCGACGTCATCGATTTTCTGCACAGCAAGGGCGTAAAGTAACCGGCCCTTCGCCATACGCCGTCAGGGGGTGTCCATTGAAAAGAAGGGTTGTCATCACCGGCCTCGGGGCCGTGACGCCGCTTGGCTGCTCCGTCCCGGAAACCTGGGAGGCCGCCTGCGCTGGACGGTCGGGCGTCGCTCCCATCACCCGGTTCGACGCGACCCTCTTCGATACGAAGATCGCCGCTGAACTGAAGACCTTCGATCCCCTGCAATACGTCAACAAGAAAGAGCACCGGCGCCTCGACGATTTCATCCTCTATGCCATCGCCGCATCCGAAATGGCCGTGGCCGACGCGGGCGGGGCCATCACCGGGACCAACGCGGAGCGGGCCGGCGTGATCATCGGCTCGGCCATCGGCGGGCTCGCCACCATCGAGAAAGAGAAGGAAACCCTCACGGCGGCCGGCCCCCGGCGCATTTCGACCTTCGCCATTCCGGCGGTCCTCTGCAACCTGGCGGGCGGCCACGTCTCCATCCGCTTCGGCGCCAAGGGGCCGATCACCTGCCCCGTGACCGCGTGCGCCGCAGGCACGAACGCCATCGGGGACGCCTTCCGCCTCATCCAGGACGGATATGCCGACGTGATGATCGCCGGCGGGGTGGATGCCGCCATCACCCCCCTCGGGATCGGCGGGTTCAACGCGATGCGGGCGCTCTCGACCCGGAACGCGGAGCCGCAAAAGGCCAGCCGGCCCTTCGACCGCGACCGCGACGGCTTCGTCGTCGGCGAAGGCGGCGGCATCCTCATCCTGGAGGAAATGACCGCGGCCCTGGACCGGGGCGCCAGGGTCTACGCGGAAATGGCGGGCTACGGCTCCACGTGCGACGCCTTTCACATGGCGGCGCCGCCTCCGGGACACGAGGGGGCCGTCCGGTGCATGCAGGCCGCGCTCCGGGACGCGGGGCTCGGCCCCGGGGACATCGATTACATCAACGCCCACGGCACCTCCACCCCGCTGAACGATGCCTATGAAACCCAGGCCATCCGCACCGTCTTCGGCGCGCACAGCGACCGGCTCGCCGTCAGCTCCACCAAGTCCATGACGGGACACATGCTGGGGGCCGCCGGCGGCGTGGAGGCCCTGTTCGCCGCGCTGGCCATCCGGGAGGGCGTCGTCCCCCCGACGATCAACCTCGACCGGCCCGACCCGGACTGCGACCTCGACTACGTCCCCCACACGGCCCGCCGGCAGGCCGTCCGTGCCGCCATGTCCAACACCTTCGGCTTCGGCGGCGTCAACGCCGTGGTGATCCTGAAGGAATTCCGGTCATGACCGAAACCCGTCCCAGACTCACCATCGGCGCCGATCACGCGGGCTTTGCCCTGAAGGAGGCCCTCAAGGCCGCCCTCGCCGCGCAAGGGTATGACATCACGGATGCGGGAACCTTGAACGCGGAACCGGCGGACTACCCCGATTTCGCCGCCCGCGTCGCGCGTGCAATCTCCCGGGGACCCGGCGGGCGGGGCATTTTGATCTGCGGTTCGGGCATCGGGATGAGCATCACGGCCAACCGCTTCCCGGGCATCCGCGCGGCGCTCTGCCTCGATGCCGAGGCGGCACGGCTGAGCCGCCTCCACAACGACGCCAACATCCTGGTGCTTGCGGCCCGCCGGACCGGAACCGAGGACGCCGTCGACATCGCGACCGTCTGGCTGGCGACGCCTTTCGAGGGCGGCCGGCATCAAAAGCGCCTGGAGAAGATCCGGGCGATCGAACGAGACGTTTGTTCAACATCATCTACCGATCCTGAGGAGGAATAACCGCACATGTCTGCATTGACCCACGTCGACCCCGAAATCGCCGCCGCCATTCGACGGGAGACCGAGCGGCAGGCGGGCAAGCTGGAGCTCATCGCCTCGGAAAACTTTGTCAGCGAGGCGGTCCTCGAGGCCCAGGGCTGCATCATGACGAACAAGTACGCCGAGGGCTATCCCGGCAAGCGCTACTACGGTGGCTGCGAATTCGTCGATGTCGCGGAGACGCTCGCGATCGAGCGGTGCAAGAAACTCTTCGGGGCCGACCACGTCAACGTCCAGCCCCATTCGGGAACACAGGCCAACATGGCCGTGTATTTCGCCGTTCTCAACCCGGGCGACACGGTGCTCGGCATGAACCTCTCCCACGGCGGCCACCTCTCCCACGGCTCGCCGGCGAATTTCTCGGGCCGGTTCTACAACGTGGTCGCCTACGGCGTGGATCGCGAAACGGAAACCATCGATTTCAACGAGGTCGAGGACCAGGCGAAGAAACACAAGCCCAGGATGATCGTCGTCGGCGCCAGCGCCTACCCGCGCGCGCTCGACTTCACGAAATTCCGCGCCATCGCCGACCAGGTCGGGGCCGTGATCATGGCGGACATCGCCCATATCGCCGGGCTGGTCGCCGTGGGGCTGCACCCCACGCCCATCCCCGTCTGCGAGTTTGTCACCTCCACGACCCACAAGACCCTCCGCGGCCCCCGGGGCGGGCTCGTGATGTGCCGGGAGGATTACGCCAAGGTCCTGAACAGCCGCGTGTTCCCGGGCACCCAGGGGGGACCGCTCATGCACGTCATCGCCGCCAAGGCCGTCGCCTTTCAGGAGGCCCTGCGCGACGACTTCAAGGCCTACCAGACCCAGATCGTGCGGAACGCCCGGGCGCTGGCGGAGACGCTCCAGAAGGAGGGATTCCGCCTCGTTTCCGGCGGAACGGACAACCACCTGATGCTCGTGGATCTTACCGAACAGGGCATCACCGGCAAGGAGGCCCAGGAAACGCTTGACCGGATGGGCATCACGGTGAACAAGAACGGCATCCCCTTCGACACGAAAGGCCCCATGGTCACGAGCGGCATCCGCATCGGCACGCCCGCCGTCACGACCCGGGGAATGAAGGAGGAGGAGATGCGCGCGATCGGCGGGCTGATCGCCTCGGCCCTCCGGCACAAGGACGACGAAAAGCGGCTGGGAACGCTGCGGGAGGAGGTGAGCGCCCTGTGCGCGCGCTTCCCGCTGTACGCAAGCAGGCTTTAGGCGTCGGGCCATAGAAAACGAGGGGAAAAGATAGGAAGGGCGTGGGGGCGCGGCGAAGGCGCCCGCTTCCCCCGACATCGAGCACCCGATGTTGGCACCCATTTGAGATTTCCATGACCGAAACGGCGAACATCGCGCAACCGACGACCGGCGGGCGTCCGGACTGGGACGAGTATTTTCTGGACATCGCCGCCCTTGTCGCGCGCCGCTCGACCTGCCGGCGGCGCCGTGTCGGGGCGCTCCTCGTCCGCGACAGGAGGCTGCTCACCACGGGCTACAACGGCGCCCCCTCGGGGCTCCGCCACTGCCTGGACATCGGCTGCCTGCGGGAGGAGATGAAGATCCCCTCCGGCGAGCGGCACGAGCTTTGCCGCGGTCTGCACGCGGAACAGAACGCCATCATCCAGGCCGCCCTCCACGGGGTCGGCGTCAATGGGGCCACGCTGTACTGCACGAACCACCCCTGCATCATCTGCGCGAAGATGCTCATCAACGCGGGCGTCATACGGCTGGTCGTCCGGGACGGCTACCGGGACGATCTGGCGCGCGGGATGTTCGCCGAGGCCGGCATCGAGGTGACCCAGGCATGAAGTGCCCGTTCTGCGCCCATCCCGAAAACAAGGTCATCGACTCCCGGGTCAGCAAGGACAACAACGCCATCCGGCGGCGGCGTGAATGCCTCAGTTGCGAACGCCGGTTCACGACCTACGAGTTCGTCGAGGAAGTCCTGCCGATGGTCGTGAAGAAAGACGGCCGACGCGAGCCGTTCGACCGGACCAAGATCCTGTCCGGAGTAAAGAAGGCCTGCGAAAAGCGTCCGATCAGCATGGACGACATGGAGGCGCTGGTGGACCGCATCGAGCAGTATTGCCAAGACACCCAGGCCCGGGAGATCCCGGCCGCCCTGATCGGCGAGCGCGTCATGGGCGAACTCGAAAAGCTGGACGGCGTGGCCTACGTCCGCTTCGCCTCGGTTTACCGCGAGTTTCGCGACGTCCGGGACTTCATCAACGAGCTCAAGGATTTCCTGAACGGCAAGGAAGACGTGAAATAGGGAATGCGGGTCCGGACCCGCATCTGACGCGGGGGGACGGGCCGGCGGGAGTGATTCAATGTTTACGGGCATCATCCAGGGAACCGGAATCATCCGCGCGCTCACGCGCCAGGGGGCCGACGCCCGCCTGGAGGTGGAGACCGACCTGTCCCTTAACGACGTCGCCCTCGGCGACAGCATCGCGGTTGATGGCGCCTGCCTGACGGTGACGGCCAAGACCGCCCGGACCTTCACGGCCGACGTCTCGGCGGAGACCCTCTCCCGGACGACCCTCGGGAACGCCCGCTCCGGAGGCAAGGCGAACATCGAGAAGGCCCTGCGGATCGGCGATTTTCTGGGCGGACACCTCGTCCTGGGTCATGTGGACGGAATCGGACGGATCGCCGCCAAAACCCTCCGGGCCAACTCCGTACTCATCGGGG
>Ga0116149_1001212_pt1 | contig 31730 bp, 23 predicted proteins | sample AD_UKC057_MetaG_FD_89787 | JGI IMG/M metagenome (GOLD analysis project Ga0116149, IMG submission 89787) | Active sludge microbial communities of municipal wastewater-treating anaerobic digesters from USA - AD_UKC057_MetaG | ecosystem: Engineered > Bioreactor > Anaerobic > Digestate | place: USA...
CACAGAGGTCAGGATTATGAAACTCTGTGTAACTCTTTGAAACCTCTGTGTAACTAATAAAAGTCTCATCCAAATCAAGATTTTCTATTAACTGAATGCCTGATCAATTATGCTGTCATCAGCAATATACGGAATTGTAACCTTAAGCCCAGGAGTTCGTTCCAATTCTCTTTTAAGAGTAAACAATGCCCCTTTGTTCCTGGCCCAGGTTCTCCGTGCAATACCATTGTTGACATCCCAGTGAAGCATCATCTTCAGCTTCCGGGATGTATCCGCGGTGCCATCCAGCAACATCCCGAATCCGCCGTTTATCACTTCACCCCATCCTACCCCTCCTCCATTATGGATTGATATCCATGTTGCTCCACGGAAGGCATCACCGATCACATTCTGTACAGCCATATCGGCTGTGAACCTCGAACCATCATATATATCCGATGTTTCCCTGAATGGTGAATCGGTACCTGAAACATCATGATGATCCCTTCCTATAACAACCGGGGCTGATAATTTTCCGCTGCCGACAGCATTGTTGAAAGCATCAGCCAGGGCTATCCTTCCGGCAGCATCAGCATAAAGTATCCTTGCCTGAGAACCGATAACCAGCCTGTTCTTTCCTGCTTCCGCTATCCAGCGGATATTGTCGGCCATCTGTTGTCTTATCTCTCCGGGTGAATCCTTCAAAAGGCCGCTAAGGATATCTACAGCTATCGAATCTGTAATCTGCAAATCGCGGGGATCGTTTGAACAGCACACCCACCGGAATGGACCGAATCCGAAATCGAAATATAGCGGCCCCATAATATCCTGGACATATGAAGGGTACCTGAAAGTTCCATCGGGATTTGTAATTTCAGCACCTGCACGTGATGCTTCAAGGAGGAAGGCATTTCCGTAATCGAAAAAATAAGTGCCCCTTGCGGTATGCCTGTTGATCGCACTGACCTGCCTTATCAGAGATTTTTGTACCTGATGCCTGAATTCTTCAGGATCGGAAACCATCATCCTGTTAGATTCTTCAAAAGTAAGCCCGGCAGGATAATATCCGCCAGCCAGGGGATTATGCAACGAGGTCTGGTCCGATCCTATATCCACAAAAATACCCTCCTCTGCAAACCTTTCCCATACATCGACTATATTACCCTGATATCCGACTGATACCACCCTTCCGCGATTCTTCAGATCATTAATCCTGTTAACAAGTTCGTCAATGCCGCTAATTACCTCATCAACCCATCCCTGTTCATGGCGCTTTGCGATGGCCCTTGGATTTATCTCAGCGATCACTGAAATGATCCCGGCAATTGATGCTGCCTTTGGCTGGGCCCCCGACATTCCTCCCAGTCCCGAGGATACAAACAGTTTCCCGTTCAGATCTTCTCCGCTCCTGCTTATCTTCCTGGCTGCGTTCAGAATTGTGATTGTAGTGCCGTGAACGATTCCCTGCGGACCTATATACATGTACGAACCTGCGGTCATCTGACCATACTGGGAAACACCCAGAGCATTGAACCTCTCCCAGTGATCGTGCGATGAATAATTCGGGATCACCATTCCGTTTGTTACAACTACCCTTGGTGCATCGGTGTGCGAAGGAAATAATCCAAGCGGATGACCCGAATACATCACAAGTGTCTGTTCATCAGTGAGCTCCGAAAGATATTTCATAGTCAGCAGATACTGGGCCCAGTTTTGAAATACAGCTCCGTTGCCTCCGTATGTTATAAGCTCATGAGGATGCTGGGCAACAGCAGGATCGAGATTGTTCATTATCATCATCATAATCGAGGCAGCTCCCTGCGACCGGTGCGGAATTTCGCAGACAGGCCGCGCCTTCATCTCATAATCGGGACGGAACCTGTACATATAGATCCTTCCGTATTGAAGCAATTCGCCTGCAAATTCCCGTGCCAGAACTGAATGGAATTTTTCTGGAAAGTATCTCAGGGCGTTCCTGACAGCAAGTTTTTTCTCTTCCGGAGAAAGGATATCTTTTCTCCCGGGTGCGTGATTTGTGCTGCTGTCATATTCTTTGTAAGGGGGCAATTCGGAAGGTATGCCTTCAGTAATGCTTTTTCTGAAATTCTCATCGTTCATCTCACCTTGAATTTATTAATGTAAATTTAGTGAATTAACTACAAACAGCATCAACGTATTATAATACGTTTTATAATACGTTTTTTAATACGTTTTTTAATACGTTTTTTAATACGTTGATCGCAGGATTGGTACAATAAAAAACCGCCACAGGATTTTCTGCAGCGGTCTCAATAAAATGATTGAAGTATTATATTTTACCTTCCTTTATTATCTCATCGTCAACAAGTATTCGGCCGCAATACTCGCAGACTATAATTTTCTTTCTCGATTTGATGTCGAGCTGCCTCTGGGGAGGTATCTGGTTGAAACACCCTCCGCATGCATCACGCTGAACCGGTACTACAGCAAGCCCGTTCCTTGCATTTGAACGTATACGTCTGTAAGCTGTAAGCAACCTTTCCTCGATCACTTCCTGTACTTCAGAGAGCTTTTTAAAAAGACCCTCCTCCTCCTTCTGAGTATCCGAGATTATCTCATCAAGTTCAGTCCTCTTATTTTCAAGATCTGTTTTCCGTTCTGCCAGGATAGCCTCGGAATCAGCGATAGCCATTTTCTTTTCTTCGATCTGGGCATTGAACTCCCTTATCTTTTTATTAAAAAGTTCTATTTCGAGGTTCTGAAATTCAATTTCCTTCGACAGCGAATCGAACTCACGGTTATTCCTGACATTTTTTTGCTGCTCCTCATATTTTTTTATCAGAGTTTCGGCATCGCTGATCTCGTTATTCTTTTTGCTCACCGCTTTATCGAGGTTAACAACCTCTTCTCTCAGGTTGCCCAGCCTGGTCTCCAGACCGGCTATTTCATCCTCAAGGTCCTGTACTTCGAGAGGCAGTTCACCCCTGAGAGTCTTAATCTTATCTATCTCTGAATCAACCAGCTGAAGGCTGTATAAAGCACGTAATCTCTCCTCCACGGAAACCTCTGTTTCATGTGTCTTTGCTTTTTCCATATTATAATAAGTAATTTATCGGATTCGTATTTATCTCTGAAAACCGGAGTGCAAATTTAGGGAATTTTTTGATAATAAGATCGTACAATATCTCCACAGAAAATTTTTCACTCTCATAATGGCCTGTATCTGCCAGAAGTATCTTCTTTCCTGAATCGAGAAATGTATGGTATTTAATATCGGCAGTAATGAAAGAGTCGGCTCCCCGGGCTATTGCATCATCAGTAAGTGATCCGCCGGAGCCTCCGCAGAGAGCCACTTTTCTTATCATACGCCCGGTCAGAACGGAATGTTTTATTCCCCTGCAACCGAAAACAGATGAGACGAGTTCAAGAAATTCCTTTTCTTTCAGAGGCTGATCAGGTACTCCGACACAGCCCATACCGGCCCCGGAATTCTGATTTTCGAGGGGATAGATATCATAAGCTACCTCTTCATAGGGATGGGATTCAAGCAGGGCCCTGATAACCTTTGACTTAAGATGAGAGTACAAAATCGTTTCAAACCTTGTTTCCTTTTCAAAATGTATTTTACCCTTTTCCCCAACAAAGGGACTGGAACTCTCATTGCCTCTGAAGCTGCCTGTACCTCCGGTTGTAAATCCACAGTTATCATAATTACCTGTCACACCGGCTCCTGCCCCGAAAACGGCCTGCCTTACCTTATCCAGATGATCTTCGGGAACGAATGTCACAAGTTTAAGAAGTCTGTTTTTCAGAGGGACCAGCACTTCAATATCTTTAAGACCGATCTTTTCAGCCATTTTACGGCTGACACCGTTCCCGATCACATCAAGATTTGTATGTGCTGAATAAATTGCAATATCCTGCTTTACCGCCCTGAGGATGATCCGTTCGGAAGCTGTTTTTCCGGTCAGCCCGGCAAGGGGTTTAAAGATCACCGGGTGATGGGAAATAATAATGTCACACCCTGTACAGGTTGCTTCACTGATCACCTCTTCAGTCACATCCAGGGTAAGCAGGCCGGAACTGATCTCCATATCCGGATCCCCGTACTGAATACCCGAATTATCATAATTCTCCTGGAATGATAAGGGAATAGCATAATCCAGAAAATCGGTAAGTCCCCTTAATTTCATATCTCTTTCTTCTCTGTGTAACTCTGTGAATCCTCTGTGTATCTCTGTGAACCCTCTGTGTAACTCTCCCGTTTAAAGCGGGACAACTTGTGTAATAAGAATAATTTCAAGAACTTACACTGAGGTCCACAGAGGATACCCAGAGAGACACAGAGGTGTTATTAAATATTATCTCTCAGATCGATCAGCAGCTCCTTTATTTTCTGAAGGGAATTTGTGATCTCATATTTATATTCAGTCTCCTCCCACCGTCCGGTCAGTTTTTTCTTTGCACCCTGCATGGTCATTCCTTCCTCTTTCAGGAGCCGGTGGATGATCTTAAGGTTTTTTATATCATCCGGGGTGAACATCCTGTTACCCTTTTTGTTCTTCATTGGTTTAAGGACATCGAATTCATTTTCCCAGAACCTGACGGTAGATACCGGCACATTAAGCATTTCAGATACTTCGCCTATTGAATAATAGAGCTTCTCAATACTTTTCTCCTTATATGGCATCTTTGTTATTTATATGTAATTTCACCATTTTCAGAAATATCGATTACTGATTCAGGGAAATCCTGTTCTGTGAGCTCCCTTATTTTTCTTATCACCCTTTTATCGGGATCGACCTTTACACCTCCGAAATAAATCTGGCAAACGGGAATTATCGTACCGGACATGAATTTACCGCGGGTATCAACATTAAGCTTAATTACCGGAGCAATCCCGTTTGGTCCCGACAGGTTAAATTTCCCGTATGTACAGAAGTTCCCGAGGCTGTAAGCTATAAACCGATTTTTATACACTTCTATTGCCCTGGTTACATGGGGGCCGTGACCGAATACAACATCGGCTCCGGCGTCAATCATCCTGTGTGAAAAGTTATATACGTTACCCCGGCTTTCGCCGAATGACAGTTCTTCCTTGCGGGTTACATTCTGGTACTCAGCACCTTCTGCCCCTCCATGGAAAGAAACTATGACTATATCGCAGGTATCTGCAAGGAATTTTACGATGGATTCGGCTTCAGGAATATTTACAATACTTACAGTGCCGGCATTCGGAGCGAAGGCGCAGAATCCGTAAACCAACGATCCCCTTGTGAATATTGAGTAAGGTTTCTCGATCAGTCCGGCATAATCAATATTGAGGGAGTCGAGCAGCTGCATTGTTCTTTTCCGTGCAGGATAACCGAAATCCCCGAAATGGTTGTTGGCAATGCTCATGATATCGAATCCGGCCACAGAAAGTGCTCCGGCATACTTTTCAGGCATCCTGAACACATAGCAGATTGTCGTATCCCTGCATCTTTTCGACGGCTCACCCTCATTTAGAAAAGATCCCTCGAGGTTCCCGAAAGTAATATCTGATGCGGCAAGAGTATCGGCAAGAGTTCCCAGAAGGATTAACGGATTATCATGTCGTGGAAGAAGTCTTTTTGAGGGATAAGCAGTCCCGAACATTATATCACCAACACCTGTGATAGTTATTTTCTTTTCCTCAAGGAACATTGAAAAAGAAGGATGTCTGACAGGCACGTGCATATAATCGTGGACCTGGGAGAAGGCATTAAAACAAAAGCAGGTTATCAAAAAAGTATAAACTGCAATAAACCGGAGGTAGCGCTTCAGGGAAGAATTTGAATATGGATTAATCAAAGGACTGGCCGGTTTTAGAGGCTATTTCTATCATTCGTTCATATTCATCAGCGGAAAGATCGTTGAAATAGTAGTTAACCGGATCAACATTCACTCCGTTGAGTTTTATTTCATAATGAAGATGGGGGGCAATTGACAGGCCGGTATTACCTACATAACCGATCACATCTCCCCTTTCGACCTTCTGGCCGGAGCGTACATTGAAACTGTCGAGGTGAGCATAGATGGTAGAATAGCCGTAACCATGATTTATTATTATATGATTTCCAAGGCCTCTTTTTGATGAGTTGACTGTTTCTATCACACCGTTTCCGGTCGCATATATTTCAGTACCTGTGGGGGCAGTGAAATCCATTCCGGCATGGAATTTAATTATCTTATATATCGGGTGCACCCTGTTACCGAATCCTGAAGCAGTCCGTGTAAGATCCTTATTGCTTATGGGAAGAATTGCAGGTATTGCTCCCAGCATATCTTCTTTCCTTTCCGAGAGAGAGATCAGCTCATCGAAAGATTTTGACTGCATATAGATCTGTTTTCTGAGTCTGTCGAGCTTTTTGGTTGTTTCAACAACTATATCCGAGTTGGTGAATCCTTCAAGTTCCTTATACCTGTTCACGCCACCTACACCTCCTTCACGCAGTGTTGCCGGTATCGGTTCAGCTTCAAAGATAGTCCTGTAAAGATTATCATCAGTTTCCTGAAGCTGAACTATAACTTTTTCAAGATTACCCATATCTCTCTGCATGAGTTCATACTGAAGGGAGAGCTGGTCGATTTCCCTTAAAAGGGCTTTTTCCTTGGGTGAATCGAAAAAGACTGCAAAGACCAGGTAATAAATTACAGCAATCAGAAGAGATCCGATAAAGAATGCCAGACCTCTCAGCAAAAGCTCCTTTGCGCCAAGTCGAACCTTGTCGAAACTAAGGGACTCCGGATTGAATTTATATTTGGATTTCGGCATAACCACACAAAGATAATCAATAAATGAAAATACAAAACTGCATTTTTTTAACACATTTATGATTAATATGTCAGCCTTCCGGCGAAGGATATCAGAATTTCCTGCTGGCTGTAAGCAGACTTATCATTTCGAAATATTCATCCGTGCTCAGGTCGTCGTTGAAAAAATACAGCGGATTCTGGTGTCGTCCGTAGAAATCGATCTGGTAATGAAGATGCGGACCGGATGAAATGCCAGAACTTCCTGTCAGACCAATAAGTTCGCCACGTTTTACTTCCTGTCCCTTACTGACCTTGATACCGCTGAGGTGTCCATAGGTGGTCTGATATCCGTAACCGTGGTCGATAACTACATAATTTCCGAATCCACCATTGTTCCATCCTGATTCTATTACTCTTCCGTTACCTGTTGCATACACTTCTGTCCCATAAGGGGCGCTGAAGTCCTGGCCGTGGTGCCATTGTGATGTACCGAGTACCGGATGTACCTCCCTGAACTTAAGTCCGTCGCCTCTTCTTATTGCGACTGATACCGGACATATAAGAGGAAGGTAGTTATACATTCTTGACCATTCGGATTCTTTTTCAACAATTTCTTTAAAGGATGTCTGTTGAACTTCAACCATATTCTTCATCTCTTCCAGTCTTGTCCTGGTTGACCTCATTAATGCCGATGTCGGGAATCCGCTGAGGTCCCTGAACCTGTCAACACCACCAAAACCCGGATTTCTGAACGATTCAGGTATGCTTTCCATCGCAAGGATCGGCCGGTACCTGACCTCATCCGACATCCTGAGATCACTAATCATTGCCATCGTAGTATTCAGCTCCTTGTTCACAATCGAATACCTGAACTTCAGATCAGAGATCTGCTGGGTCAGAATCTTTTCCTTGGGCGAGCCGAAAAAGTGCTGGAAAATTGCGGAATATATTAACGTGATAATAACAGTAACACCAAACCATAAAAGAACCTTTAACAGCTTCTTTTTCCAGGGAAGCCTTAATGGCTTATACTGCAAATCATTAAAATCAAGATAGTAATTCTTTTTAATCATACTCCACACTTATGGAATCGGAATATTTTATAGCCGAAGAGTTCAAATCTAATCAAATAATTTAATTTTACAAACCAATTTACGGGTATTATTTGAAAATGTTACACGGATACTTGAAAAAAAAATGAATTCACAGCAGCTGAGACAAATATTTTTTGATTTTTTCCGGTCAAAAGGGCATGAAATAGCAGATTCAGCGCCTATGGTAATCAAAAATGATCCTACCCTCATGTTCACAAACGCCGGGATGAATCAGTTTAAAGATATTTTTCTCGGCAATACCCGGCCTAAATACAAAAGGGTGGCAGATTCCCAGAAATGTCTGAGGGTTTCAGGCAAGCATAACGATCTTGAAGAAGTCGGCCATGACACCTATCACCATACAATGTTTGAGATGCTCGGGAACTGGTCATTCGGTGATTATTTCAAGAAGGAAGCCATTGAATGGGCATGGGAATTCCTTAACGGCAGGCTTGGAATCCCTCGTGACAGGATATATGCCACAATCTTCAGCGGCAGTCCGGAAGAAAATGTACCCCGTGATGATGAAGCTTACGTTTACTGGCAGAGATGTATCCCATCAGAATCCGGCAGGATACTTGAAGGATCAAAAAAAGACAATTTCTGGGAGATGGGTGAAACGGGACCCTGCGGTCCATGCTCGGAGATACATGTCGATATCCGCGACGACAAAGAAAGGGAAAAGGTTCCCGGCCATACCCTTGTAAATAAAGGCCACCCCCTTGTTATTGAGATATGGAACCTGGTTTTTATTCAGTATAACAGGAAGGCTGACGGTTCACTGGAGCTCCTGCCCGACAAACATGTTGATACAGGAATGGGATTCGAAAGACTTTGTATGGTTATCCAGGGAAAGAAATCCAATTATGATACCGATATCTTCCAGTCGATAATAAGTGAGATGGCTGCCATAACAGGAAAAAAATACGGGGAAAATGAGGAATGGGATACGGCTATGCGTGTTATAGCCGATCACCTTAGAGCAGTATCATTTTCTATAGCCGACGGTCAGCTCCCTTCAAACAACAAGGCCGGATATGTTATCCGCAGGATACTCCGCAGGGCTGTAAGGTATGCATATAATTACCTGGAGACAGAAGATCCGTTCATTTATAAACTGGTGCCGGTGCTTGCAACCGTTATGGGTGACCAGTATCCTGAGCTGAAGGCTTCGGAAGAACAGATATCAAAGATTATTCATGAAGAAGAGACCGCCTTCCTTAAGACCCTGGGAAAAGGTCTGAAAATGATAGGCAGAATGATCTCCGACCTGAAAAAGGAAAAAAAGAATATCCTTCCCGGCAGGATTGCTTTCGAACTTTATGATACATTCGGATTCCCTGTCGACCTCACAGAACTTATCCTGAGGGAGAACGGAATGTCACTTGACACTGCAGGTTTTGAGAATGAGATGAAAAATCAGAAAGAGCGTTCCCGCGAGGATGGAGCCATGGATACTGGCGACTGGCACAGGGTGAGAGAAGGAGATGATACTGTCTTCACAGGTTATGACAGGACGGTTGATGATATCCTTATCCTGAAATTTCGTATTGTGAAATCTAAAGGGAAGGAGATAATCCAGCTGGTCTTTGACAAAACCCCCTTTTATGCTGAATCGGGAGGCCAGACAGGTGATACAGGATTCATAAGCTCGGAAAATGAAAAGATAGATATCCTCGACACTGTCAAAGAGAATGAACTGATTATTCACATTGCAAAAAAGATCCCGTCACATCCTGAAAAAGCTTTTACAGCACATGTGGATACCACAAAAAGGATGATGGCAGCTAATAATCACACTGCTACCCATCTTCTTCATTATTCACTCCGGAAGGTGCTTGGTGATCATGTAGAACAGAAAGGATCGCTTGTCACACCTGACAGGCTCAGGTTCGATTTCAGTCACTTTGGCAGGATGACAAGGGAGGAGATACTAAAGGTTGAGGAGATCGCCAACCAGCTCGTAAGGAACAACCATACAAAACAGGTTACTGAAAATATACCTCTAAAGAAGGCTCTTTCAATGGGCGCCATGGCACTGTTCGGCGAAAAATACGGCGAGACAGTAAGGGTTGTACAGTTCGGTGATTCAGTGGAGCTTTGCGGCGGGACACATGTTGAGTCGACAGCTGCTATCGGACTTATCAAGATAGTATCCGAAGGAGCTATCGCTGCCGGTGTAAGAAGGATCGAAGCAGTAACCGGTCCACGGGCCGATGAATATATTAATGAAAAGCTTGCCGTCCTCGACGAGATAGCTGCAATGCTTAAAAGCCCGGGAAATATAAAGGAAGGTGTTGAAAAGCTCATCGCAGAGAATTCGGGTCTGCGTAAAACAATAGATAAATTCAAAATCCAGGCAGCCAGATCATCCCTGCAACAACTCACCGGGAAAGCCGTTAATATAAACGGGATCAGATTCGTTTCCGGACTGGTGGAGTCCGACTCGGCCGATACCCTTAAGGCAATTGCATCCGAGCTGAGGAAGGATCAGGGCGACACTGTTGCAGTGATCGGTGCCTCAATTGCCGGAAAAGCAAACATTGTTGTTATGGTAAGCGATAATCTCGCAAACGGAAAGAAGATAAATGCTGCCGGAATAATCAGGGAGATAGCCCCCGAGATCGACGGTGGCGGAGGCGGTCAGCCATTCCTCGCTACAGCAGGAGGAAAAAATCCGGGAGGTATTGAGAAGGCCATCAGAAAGGCTGAGGAATTTGTAAGGAAGCTTGCGGGGTAGAACGCCGGAAGACGGAAGACGGAAGACGGAAGCCGGAAGACGGAAGACGGAAGACGGAAGACGGAAGACGGAAGAGTGAAGAATGAAGAATGAAGAAGTAAAAAGAAGTTGGTGAAGGAAAAGGTTAAGGCTGTGGTTAAGGCTGAGGTTGAGGTTTTTTGCCAACTGCCAACTGCCAACTGAGGTCGGGCACGGGTCAGAATTAAGTAGAAGATGAGGTTGAGGATTAAGTCGAGGTTAGGTTTATAATAAAGATGATGAAGGGTGTATTTTTTGGATTAATTATTTTGCTGGCTGTTTCCTGCACAACCGGATCGTGCTTCGAGGAGACCAATTCATACGTTAAAGCATCTTTTTATCTTTACTCCGGTAAGAAAATGACGGCACCCGACAGTCTTACACTTTATGGGATCAGCAGTGATTCTGTGAGGTATAAGAAAGCATCCCGGGTACAGCCGGCACTTATTCCTCTTAACGCTTCTGAGGATAACTGCAGCTTTGTAATGAGGATCAACGGTGTAAACGATACAATTTATTTCGGATATTCAACATTCGTTCACCTTATTTCAAAAGAATGCGGTTATACGTATTATCACAATCTCGATTCCGTAAATGCTACGCTTCATAATATTGATTCAATCCATATTGATCTGAGGAATGTTACGACACTCGATGGGACGAACATCTCTATATTTTACTGATCTGATCCTGTTACTTTTCCTTTTTACGGGAAGTGTGACTGCCCAGCAGAAGAAAAGCGAACAGGTTCAGGACACGGTTGAATTTCCCCTTAAGATAAGGGCAGGTGGTGATATTGTTGGTCCCGCAATATGGTTTGCCGGCAGGAATATTCTCAATGCCGAAGGATACATATCGGCAGATATAAATGAAAAAATTGCGCTGTTCGCAGGCGCCGGATATTCCGATTATAAATACTCCCAGTATAATTATGAATTTTTAAGCAATGGGCTTTATTTCAAAACCGGAGTTGATCTGAATATTCTGAAACCTGAAGTATCGGCAGGTAAGTACTGGGCAGGTATAGGGATCCGCTACGGGATCAGCAGGTTCACATCAGAGACACCATTTTTTAATCACGAGGATTATTGGGGAAGGATCAATTCATCGTTGGAACCAACCAGGAGATGGGGTCACTATATCGAATTATCCCCGGGGTTCAGGGCTGATCTGTTCAGCAATTTCAACATCGGGTGGTCGATAAACCTGAGGAAGCTTATTTACCCCGGAAGCAAAAAGGATTTACGGCCACTGTATATTCCGGGATACGGTTCCGGAGGAGAATCGGTAAGTGCCGGGGTAAGCTATTTCATATCCTTTAGTATCCCCTTTAAAAAGATAAGGGTTCCCATAAAGCCCGAAGAACCTGAAGAACCTCTGGATGAGGAAGAGCTGAATGAACAGGGGGTGAACACAAACAGCCAGAGCCTTAGGGGCAACCGGCCAGCTACCAGATTCAGATAATTTCAGAGCGACTGATGATCCGCATCCTTCCTGCTGAAAGCAAGAAGTCCCATGAAGGTGAGAAATCCGTTTAACAGTATCATCTCAAACCCGAACTTGTAACCATTGAACCACTCTTCTGAAAATCCGTTCAGAATAAGACAGATAACAGGCGAAAGAATGGCAATGAACGGAGTAGCACGATCATTGACTTTCCTCCTTGTGAACAATCCGAAGGTATAAAGTCCGAGAAGGGGACCATAAGTATAACCTGCAATTGTAAAGATCTTGTCGATGACCGCTTCATCATTCACAAGACTGAATATAAGTACACTTATGAAAAAGAGCGAGGCTATTGTAAGATGGACTATATACCTCCTTCGTGTCGCCTGTTTCTCTGTGAGATCTTTCCTTTTGTCGATACCGAGGAAGTCAATGCTTACTGATGTCGTAAGAGAGGTCAGAGCTCCGTCAGCACTCGGGAATGCTGCCGAAATGAGCCCTATCATAAAGACTATACCGGCAACAGGACTCATATATTTCAGAGCCACAGTGGGAAAAAGTTCATCCGACATTTCAACCTGTATACCTTTTCTCTGAGCATAAATAACAAGAAAAGCTCCAAGCATCAGGAAGAGGAAATTCACAAAAACAAGTATTCCGCTGAAAGTGAATATGTTCTTCTGGGCTTCCTTAATATTTCTGCAGCTGAGGTTTTTCTGCATCATCTCCTGATCGAGACCTGTCATAGTTATTGTAATGAAGATACCCGAGAAGAACTGCTTCAGAAAATACCTTTCATGATGCCAATCGGTAATGAACATCCTCGACATATCGCTTTCCCAGATATTTGCAATAAGCTTTCCTACAGGCTCGTGAAGATCTTTACTTATATAGAATATCGAAAGTATGACCGCCAGAAGCATAAAGGTCGTCTGAAGTGTATCGGTCCATATTATTGTCCTTATCCCCCCCCTCAGCGTATAAAGGATGATCAGGATGATAAATACTAATGCATTGACCCAGAAGGGGATATTCCATGCATCAAATACAAACAACTGAAGTACATTTATTACCAGGAACATTCTGAGTGAAGCCCCGATGGTTCGGGAAAGTATGAAAAACCCTGCGCCTGTCTTATATGACCAGAAGCCGAACCGTCTTTCGAGATATGTATAGATTGAAGTAAGCTTCAGCCTGTAATACAATGGCATCAGTACAAGTGCGATTACGTAATAGCCGACAAGGTAACCGAAGATAACGACCATATAGCTGAACTGCGTTTCGGATACCCATCCGGGGACCGACATAAAAGTGACGCCCGACAATGATGCGCCGATCATCCCGTAAGCTACTACAAACCACGGAGAGGCCCTGTTCCCTATAAAAAACGACTGGCTGTCGGCTTTACGCGAAGTGATCCAGGTTACTGTGAACAGTAATATAGTATATGCCAGGAATATTCCTAAAATCAGGTAGGGTGACATCTCAAAATTTTTTAATCTGCAAGAATACTAAAAAGAACGGATGTTCGAAAATATCAGGTGTAAATAAATGAATTACTTTTGCTTAAAATCCGGATTATGAGTTTTACCGAATTTCCTTCCAGACTGCTCGAAGAAGCTGTAAATGAATTTGCTTCACTGCCCGGCATAGGCCGGAAGACGGCTTTCAGACTGGTGATGAATTTATTGCGCAGGAATCCTACAGAGGTCGAAAGGTTTGGGGAGAGCATTCTCAGGCTCCGCTCCGGTATATGCTACTGCAAAGTATGTAATAATATTTCCGACACCGAGATATGCAATATCTGCGGTGATCCGAAAAGAGACAAATCGATAGTATGTGTAGTCGAGAACATACAGGATGTAATGGCGATCGAGAATACAAGGCAGTACAAAGGTCTTTACCATGTCCTTGGAGGAATAATCTCACCTGTTGACGGGATAGGGCCGGCAGACCTGAAGATTGATTCCCTCGAGGAAAAAGTAAAGGAAGGCGGTATCAGCGAGATCATTCTTGCCCTCAGTACTACTATGGAAGGGGATACTACAAACTTCTACCTGTATAAGAGACTGAGTAAGTATAATCCTTTCATTACAACACTGGCAAGAGGCGTTGCTATCGGTGACGAACTGGAGTATACCGACGAAATAACACTCGGAAGGGCCCTTAATAACAGAAACCCTTACCAGCAGTAATAACCGGTTATTTGCCCTTAGTGCTCTTTGTGTAAACCTTTGTGCTCTCGTGGTTAAATAACCATAAAACAAGTAATTTGTTGTTTAGTTTTATACCGGTATGGATCTTTCTGTAATTATTGTCAGCTATAATGTCAGATACTTTCTCGACCTGTGCCTCTCATCAGTCAGAAAAGCTGCCGAAGGGATAAACTGTGAGATCTTTGTTGTTGATAATAATTCAACCGACGGATCCTGTTTGATGGTATCCACAGGCTATCCGGAGGTTAAGCTTATTGCAAACACCGATAACAAAGGCTTTGCTGCTGCAAACAACCAGGCAATAAAACAAGCTTCAGGGAAATATCTGCTTCTCCTTAATCCCGACACCTTCATAGGGGAAGATACATTAAGGAAATGCATCACGTTCATGGACAGCCATGCAGATGCAGGCGCCACGGGAGTCATGATGATAAACGGCAGAGGAAAATTCCTTCCCGAATCGAAACGAGGTCTTCCTGATCCCGCAACTGCATTTTACAGGATATCGGGATTAACATATCTCTTCCCGCGCTCCGCCAGGTTCAACCGTTATTATCTGGGGAATCTCGACAAAACTGAAATACACTCTGTCGATATAATTTCCGGTGCGTTTATGTTCCTGCGAAGGGAAGCCGTGCATAAAACAGGCCTCCCCGATGAAAGCTTCTTCATGTATGGCGAGGATATCGATTACAGCTACAGGATACTGAAGGAAGGATATAAAAACTATTATTATCCCGGAGTAAAGATCCTTCATTTCAAGGGGGAAAGCACAAAGAAAGAGAATATTGATTTTGTTGTCAATTTCTATAAGGCAATGCTGATCTTCGTCAGAAAGCATTTTAATGACGGTAACTTTAAACGTATATCTTTTGCCATCCATATCGCTGTCTTTTTCCGCGCAGGATTATCAGTGATGCACAGGTTTTTAGATAAAATTTTCAAACTACTTCTCACAGGCTTTACCTCGGTATTACACCCCCTCAAAGGCCATGAACGGACTGTAAGAACAGTCATTGTTTCGGATACTGAGGGTTACGGAAAGGTTAAGGAAATTCTGATTTCAGCCGGTATTCCGTCTGAAACCTTACGGATCAGCACAGTAAGGAATGATCCGGATAAAAATATTGCAGGAACTATTTATAATTTAAATGAGATCCTGAAGGGAAACAGGATCGGTCAGGTCATCTTTACTTCAGGCAGAATGAACGCTTCCGGGATAATAGATTCCATAAACAGTATTTCGGATCGGAAGGTTACCATTAGGATAGCATCTGCCGGTGAGAAATTCATTATCAGCAGCGGATCTGTAACTAAAAAAAGAACTCAAAGTATTTAAAGAGCATAAGCTGTCTGCATCCTGAAAAATGTTTGATAATAACTCCGAACAATTTTTTGTTCAGTATGTTATCCTGTTACAAAAACAAAAACAAATTGATCTATGGCAACTGTGAATATCTTACTTCCTGCAATGGGCGAGGGCGTAATAGAAGCAACAATAATCAAATGGCTTGTCAATGAAGGATCTTCAGTCAGGGAAGATGATCCCATTGTAGAAGTTGCCACCGACAAGGTCGATTCGGAGATCCCTGCACCGGCCGACGGAAAAATCGTCTCAATAGTTGCACGGGAAGGATCAATAATAAAAGTTGGCGAGGTTATAGCTGTTATAGAGCATAACATTGTCAGATCCCCGGATGAACCGGTAAAGATCGAAAAGGAGGTTGAGAGGATAAGGGAAACGATCTCTGCGGAAAAATCGGCAAAAAAGGAAACTGAAACCATATCCCGTGAGCTCAGGAGCCGGACGCCGGGAGGAAAGTTCCTTTCACCCCTTGTAAGAAGTATCGCTTCAACGGAAAATATCAGTTATTCCGATCTTGATAAGATTGACGGAACCGGTATGGACGGCCGCATTACAAAAGACGATATATTCAGGTTCATCGGATCGGGGAATAAGAGACCGGAAGAACCAACCCCGCCCGTGGAAGCAGCTGATGTAAACCCTCAGGTAAAGGCGGCTGGAATTATTGCTGAAAGAGGTGACGAGATAATTGAGATGGACAGGGTGCGGAAGCTGATCGCCGATCATATGGTACTTTCCAAAAAAACATCCCCTCATGTAACATCATTTATAGATGCCGATGTCACAAAGGTTGTCAGCTGGAGAAATTCAGTAAAGGACAGGTTCCTTGCCACGGAAGGATACAAGCTCACCCTCACCCCGATATTTGCTGATGCTGCTGCAAGAGCCTTATCGGAATTCCCGATGATAAATATCTCGGTGGATGGCAATAAAATCATAATGAAAAAGAATATTAACATCGGCATAGCCACAGCTCTTCCCGACGGAAACCTCATCGTTCCCGTAATAAAGAATGCTGATGAGAAGAACCTTAACGGACTTGCCAGAACTGTCAGCGACCTCGCGGAACGTGCAAGGAAAAACAAGCTGAAACCTGATGAGATCACCGGGGGAACATTCACAATAACGAATTTCGGTACCTTCGATAATATTGCCGGAACGCCTATTATCAATCAGCCGCAGGTAGCGATCCTCGGGACAGGTGCAGTAAGGAAGAAACCTGCTGTGATCGAAACGCCGGACGGTGATGTGATAGCCATACGTCAGATAATGATCTTATCGCTGAGCTATGATCACAGGGTGATCGACGGAGCCCTTGCGGGGAAATTCCTTAAAAGGATCAAATCAATACTTGAAAACTATTCCCCCGATATAGTTCTGCCCTGATCCGTATAATTCAGGATTTCAGGCCTGCGGGACATATAAATATCTGTTGACAAGATATTAACAACGGTTGATAAAAAGGACGGCCTTCTATCGTCCTTTTTTACTATATTGCGGTTTAAACTGATTGGCTGTAATACATTTGACAATAAACAATCTGCAAACAGGTTAACGCCGTAATCCGGCTAATAATTAAATAGTTATCAGGTTTTATTATACCAATTTAAATCTTTGATATGATTAAAAAGGTTATACTGATTACATCATTCCTGATTTTGGTGATCAATACTGATATTTTTCCCCAGTCGAGAGCAGAGAACAAGATGAACTTCCATGATGCAGAAAGCTGGATACTCTTCGAAGATTACAGGGAAGCTTTACCGCTTTATCAGGATCTGATCAGCATTTACCCCGGCAATTCCAACTTCAAATACAGGATAGGCCAGTGTTATCTGAACATTCCGGGCGAAAAGGAAAAGGCGATCAGCTATCTCGAAGATGCTGTAAAAAACATCAATCCGGAGTACAGGGAAGGAAGTTTCAGGGAAACGGGAGCTCCTTATGATGCACTCTATTACCTGGCAAATGCCTACAGAATAGATAACCAGCTCGATAAAGCTGTTTCAACATATAAGCTCTTCATGGAAAAGCTGGATCCTGAAGTATATGATACATCCGTAGTGGCTTTCCAGATACAGTCCTGCATCAATGCAAAGGACCTTATGTCCTCACCGGTCTATATCAGGGAAGATAACCTCGGAAGCAATATTAACGGAAGTACATCGGAATATAATCCGGTTGTTTCAGATGATGAAACCATGATGGTGTTTTCAAAAAGCCTTCCATTCTACGATGCTATCCTGTATTCAACAAAGGTTAACGGAGTGTGGACCGAACCGCGCAACATGAATGAAATCCTCAGGATTGACAGGAATATTTACCCGGTGTCGCTTTCAGGCGACGGGAAGATCCTTTATCTTTATAACTCCGAGAACTATGACGGGAATATATTTACAACCACATACAGCAACGGGACCTGGAGCCCGGTTACAAAGCTGAATGATAATATAAACACTAAATACTGGGAATCTCATGCTGTAATATCTCACGATAACAGGAAGCTTTATTTTACAAGTAACAGGAAGGGGTCCCTGGGTGGTCTCGATATTTATGTCTCACGCAGGGACAGTACAGGTGACTGGGGTCCGGCTGTCAATCTGGGACCTTCAATAAACACCGTATACAATGAGGAAACGCCCTTTCTGAGCAGGGATGACCGCACACTATTTTTCAGCTCCAGGGGGCATCTTAATATGGGAGGACATGATGTTTTTTATTCGACAATGCTTGACAATGGCGAATGGTCAAAACCTCTCAATGCCGGTTATCCTCTCAACTCAACGGACGACGACGTTTTCTTTATGCCTCTTAACCAGGGTTATGAAGGATATTTTTCAAAATTCAGCCCTTCCGGTTTCGGCGGAGAGGATATTTACAGGCTGGAGATATTTTCAAATCTCCACCCCCGGAAATTCATCGTAAATGGAATCGTAAAAGTTGCCGACCTGAATCTGACAACTGATGACAGGATCAGGATCAGCTCGGTGAATAAAAAGAAGCCGGGCGAGACATCCGAAGTTTATGCTGATCCAAAGACCGGAGAATATGAACTTCTGGTTACTCATGGTGATCATACAATAATTTATGAGTCCGACGGTATCGAAAGGTACAGAAGGGATGTTCATCTTCCCCTTACAAGCAAGGCAGATTCGTTCATAATACCACCCACCGTTCTTCCAAAAACTGATTTTACCGCACACCTCGATGCCGGAGAGGAAAAAAATTTCCTCTCCTACGGAAGGGATACGCTTATTATCCCGCTGAGCGTTGAACCAAAGTCGGTACTGACGGTTGAACAATGGGCTGGAGATTCCCTGCTTTCTACAGAACAGTTCAATATTTCAGATACAACTTTTAACTACAGGGTTGCACCATTTCAGGGAGACAGAAGAATAAAATTCAGTCTTAGGGACAGGTACAATAATACTTCTGCGGAAGAGGTCACTGTTTCACGGGGAAAAGTAAGAATGAGGCCGTTGATTGTCAGACCTGAGCGTCCTGAAGTTATAGCAGAGAAGAGGGCTGAAGCGATATCCGAACTTGAGAAAGCGACAAAGGATGAAAGTGCGGAGAAAGTTAAGCCTGCCGAAGATCAACAAACTCAGGAAATCCTGCAGGACGAAGCGGAAGGGAAGAGATACAGTTTATGGTATCTGTGGCTGATAGCAGGAGCCGGACTGTTATTCATCTTTATTATTCTGTTCAGGAGAAAAAAGAAAGATAAGGAGAAGGAGTAAGTTATTAAGAAAACCTGACAACACAATGCCGTTAAAATGAGACCTGAATTGTTATTTTTAGGCATTTTGTTTAAATTTGTTACAAAAACCAGTAGTTATGCGCCTTAGAATATCAATTGTATTCATTTTGATTTTCTTTTCATTTCCCCTTATCTCCCAGGAAATAAGCTCACTTCAGGATACTTTCATCGAAGCGGAATATTTCTTCATGAGCGAGGATTATCAGGATGCTCTTCCCTTCTACCTTGAGATTTTTGATAAGATGCCTGACAATTCAAATGTTGCTTACCGTATCGGGGCATGTTACCTGAACATTACAGGTAAGAAAAATCTGGCGGTAGAATACCTTAAGGCAGCATCTGAAAATCTGTCTGCAAAACCTGAAGAAGGGACTGTCAGCGAACTTTCAGCTCCATATGATGCATTATATGAACTGGGCTGTGCTTATCTTGTCAATTACCAGTTCGATAAGGCAAAGGATGCCTTTACAAGGTTTTCCGGAACGCTTCTTGAAGACGACCATGAGAACCGGGCAATAGTTGAACAACAGATCAGATCGTGCGATACAGCTAAAGAAATGATATCAAAACCTGTATCATATTCCGAAGAAAACATGGGACTGATTTTCAACGACGATAAGGCTAATTTCAATCCTGTTATCTCTGCTGACGGCAAAACATTTGCATTCATGGTATCCCTGAAATTCTATGATGCCGTAATGCTTTCAAGGCTTGTAAACGGAAAATGGACACCGCCTGTAAATATAACACCCGAACTCATGTCGGACGGCGATATGTACATCTCATGCCTGTCAGATGAAGGAAAATTACTTGTGCTTTCACGCGATGATAACTTCAACAGCGACATATATTACAGCACATTTGACGGGAATGCATGGGGCGCCTGCAGAAAAATGAACAGAAATATAAATACAAAATACTGGGAATCACATGGATTTATCTCCGAAGACGGGGAAAGGATTATTTTCGCCTCCGACCGTCCCGGAGGATACGGCGGACTTGATCTATATATCTCCAGGAAAACAGGTGGAGACTGGGGACCTGCCGTTAATCTCGGACCTGAAATAAATACACCCCTTAATGAGGACCGCCCCTTCCTCATCAACAACGGGAAAACTTTGTTTTTCAGCTCCCAGGGTCATGTTACAATGGGCGGCTATGATCTGTTCAGATCGGAACTTCAGTCAAACAACATCTGGAGCAAGCCGGCTAACCTCGGTTATCCGCTTAATACTCCCGATGACAATATTTTCTTTATGCCGGCAGCAAACGGGAAATCAGGTTATTATTCGATCTATAAGGAAGCTGAAGGACAGGGAAACTATGATATTTATAAAATAACTTTTAAATAAAATAGCACAGGAATCTGCAGGATCACAATTTAATAAACACTACATTTGTTATTATGGACAATTTCAGAGAGATACTAAAGATTCAGCTGTTGGCTCTGATTTTTTCTCCTTTGCCCGTCTGGTCTCAATCGGCAAAAGAAATGAAGGAAATCTACAAGCAGGCTGAAGCTAACTATCTGTACGAGGAATACGACCTGGCCAACCAGCTTTATATCCTCCTTGAAGATCCGGAAAATCTGAATCTGAAATATAAAATAGGAACATGTTACCTTAATATTCCTGATGAAAAGGAAAAGGCAATACCCTATCTTGAAGAAGCTGTAAAAAATGCCAGTTACAGTTCGAAGACCAAATCCCTCAAAGAAAAGAGAGCGCCGCTTGATGCCTGGTTCTACCTTGCCAAAGCTTATATGATAAATAATGAACTTGAAAAAGGTCTTACAACATTAAGGAATTTCAAATCTCTTGCTCTTGAAACAGAGGGAAAAGGCGGTATGCGTAACCTCGACTTTGTTGATCAACAGATCAGGGCCTGTGAAAATGCCATAAAGCTTGCAGGAAATCCGGTAGCCATAAGCAAACGTATGCTTGGCGGTGATTTCAGCCAGGGATCGATGAATGAAAATCCGGCGGTAAGCTTCGACGGGAACACAATAGCTTATACAGAACGCAGAGGTCTTGTAAACGTTATCTACTTTTCAAAGAAGATCAGGGGACGATGGCAGCCTCCTGTCGAAATAACCTCCCAGCTCGCCGCTGGTGAAGATTGTTCAACAAGTGCATTAAATTCCGACGGGACCGAGCTCTTCCTTTACAAGAACGATAATTTCGACGGGAATATATACAGCTCGAAATATGTAAATGAAAGCTGGACCCCGATTGAAAAGCTGAACAAAAATATCAATACGAAATACTATGAATCCCATGCTGCCATCTCAGCTGATGGCAGAAAGCTGTATTTTACAAGTAACAGGGAAGGAGGTCAGGGCGGACTCGATATTTACGTTTCGGAGATTGATGCTACGGGAGACTGGGGTATCCCCGTAAATCTTGGTTCCTCTGTGAATACCTCCTACAATGAGGATAATCCCTTTATTACCCGGAATGATTCACTTCTTTATTTCTGTTCCGAAGGTCATAATTCGATAGGCGGATTTGATAATTACCGATGCCTTCTGCAGAGTAGCGGATGGGGAACACCTGAAAACCTGGGATCTCCGATAAACACGACTGACGATGATAAATTCTTTCAGCCGGTGAATAACGGTATGAATGCCTATTATTCAATGAAAACTGAATACAAGAAACGAGATATCTTTTATCTGGGTATTGGTGGGCCGGATGTTAACCAGATCTATGAGATTACAGGAAATCTGAAGCTTAATGATACTGTACTTACCGCTGATAAAAATTACTATATTGTCGTTCTTAACAAGGAATCGGGAGAAACACTTTACAGGACAACTCCCGACAAAAAATCAGGTGTATATAGCCTGACAGTTGCCCCCGGAGATTTCAGGATAATCTACTCGGGCGACGGATATCTTCCTGCAACAACCGACACTACTATATTAAGCGACAGCCCCGACCTGGTTATAACCCTTGGTGATGTAACCCTGGTCCGTGACTCTTCGCTCCTTCAACGGGAATATGAAAGGATAAACCTGGCAGGTATACCTTCTGTTGCTTCAGTCGACTCCAGTATGCTGATCCGTAACCTGAACGTACTGAATATAACTGATGCTGCAGATGAACCTGGCGTATTGTATTACACTGTTCAGGTTATGGCACTTTATAATCCTGTTGATGTAAGTTATTTCCGGTATATTGCCGATATTAAGGTAATGTATAACGAGAAAGACAAATTTTACAGGTATACGACCGGACAGTTCAGAACCAAGGATGAAGCCAAAGCATGGAGGCTGGAACTCTTAAAAAGAGGGTATCCCAATGAGATATTCATCAAAAAAGTATTACAATAATGAAAAATTCAACAAAAAGAATTTCAGCTGTTTTCCTGCTTGTCAGCCTTTTAAGTCCGCTGAGATCGCAGGAAACAACCATCAGGGATTTCAACAAATCTGTTCAGAATGCTGATGTGGTCTTCTATTATGACAATGATTTTGAAAAAGCCGCATCATTATATGAGCCGATACTGAAAGCTTTTCCTGATAACACAAACATCCAGGCCAAGCTGGGTATCTGCTATCTGAAGCTGGACGGTAAGAAAGCAGAAGCTCTGAAACTTCTTGAATCTGCATCAAAGAATATTGCCGCAGATAAAAAGGAATATACCGAGACCGGGCAGAAAGCTCCGGTAGACACTTACAGGTATCTTGCTGAAGCTTATCATCTGAATGACGATCCCGCTAAAGCGCTTACGATCTTCTCCGATCTGAAAAGCAAACTCGGAACAAGTGAAGAAGATGTTGAAATGGCTGAATATTATGACCTCCAGATAAGGGATTGCAGATATGCCATCGAAGCAAAGAAAAAACCCGTAAGAGTAATACCAGAGCTTTTCACAACATGGATGAGAGATTATCCTGGTTCAATGAATCCTGTCGTCTCAAAAAATGATTCAGTCTTCCTGTTCACCCGGAGAGTTGACGGGAAAAACAGGATAATGTGTTCATATAAGAACGGTAAATGGGAAGAACCGGTTGATATTACACAACAACTGGGAGGTCTTGACAGGCTTTATACCAACTCTGTGACCGGTAACGGCCGGCTTCTGGTACTTTATATTAATGATGGCGACGACGGAAATCTTTATTTCAGTGAAAGGAACGGAGCCACCTGGGGCAAAATAAGGAATTTCGGGAAACCCGTCAACACAATATACTGGGAATCACATGGTTTTATTACACCCGATGGCAATAAATTATATATATCAAGCAATCGTCCGGGTACTTTCGGAAAACTCGACATATGGGTATCCGAAAAAACACCGGCAGGAGCATGGGGTGAACCGGTCAACCTGGGTGAAGTGATAAATACTCCATGGGATGAGGATGCACCCTTCTTTGATACAGACAATAATGCCCTTCTTTTCAGCTCGGTGGGTCATATGAGCATGGGAAAATATGATCTCTTCCGTTCCACTATCAACAGATATGGCAACTGGGATCAGCCTGTGGGAATGCCGTTTGCGTTCAATACGACAGCTGAGAATATTTTCTTCCACCTTAATAATAATGCCCCCGGGTTCATAACAAGCCTTTATGATGAAAAAACCGGCGAAAGGAATATCTATGCTGTGGTAGGTATCGATCCTGCCGATGAGATTACCCGGACAGAAGGTGTCATAAAGCTCGGAGATGGTATGAATGTTATACCATCACAGGCTCAGATGGTACTGCGTGAACTTAAGAAAGGAACCATCATTCAGAACATACCTGTAAATAATGACGGATCGTTCAATTTTGACCTGAAACCGGGGGATTATCATCTTATCGTAAGTCATACAGGGTACCGAACCGATACTACCAACCTTAGTCTGCCTCTTTACTTCCTGAGTCAGTATATGAAGATCAATCCCACCTTGATACCTGAAAAGGCAGTGACCGGTGAATTCCTTGTCGTCAGGAATATACTTTTTGCCTTCGACAGTCATGCACTTTCAAGTGAAGCGAAAGAGAGCCTGGAAACTCTGAAGACAATACTTACAAATTATCCCGGTCTGAAAGTGGAGGTAGCAGGTTATACGGATGCACTCGGAAGCATAATTTATAATAAAAAGCTTGCAGATAAAAGAGCTCAGTCGGTTATTGACTATGTGACTGCATCGGGTATCCCGGCAGGCAGGTTTGTAAAGAAAGCGTTCGGAGAATCAAATTTTGCAGCTGTCAACACAAACCGTAACGGTAGCGATAATCCTGAAGGAAGAAAATACAACAGAAGAGCTACCTTCGGAGTTATCGAGCCGGCTACAGGAGTTGTAATAAGGCTTGATACTGAAACACCCGAAGAGCTTGTCAACCCGTCAACAAACAAATACTCAATTGTCCTTACAAAGTCACCTGCAAAACTGGGTGCCGGGCATTTCGGCAATCTTGACCTCAGCGATAAGCTGGTCGTCAGGACAACCGAGGATAGCACGGGTACTACATATATTATAGGTATATTCTATGATAAGGCAGATGCCGAAAAGTATCTCAATTATGTCAAAGGGAAAGGATTTGCCGATGCATATATAACTGAAGCCGATTAACAGAGCCTGAAAAGGGTTGTAGTAATATTATCTGATGAAATATCGTGAGATACGGCTGCGGGCTATTGAGCCTGAAGATCTGGAATTACTTTACAGCTGGGAGAATAACAACTCCTGGTGGATCATCAGCAATACTATTGCCCCGTTTTCAAGATATACCCTTAAGAGATACATCAGAAACTCCCATAAGAATATCTATGAAACGGGGCAGCTGAGGCTCATGATCGAACTTATAAAAGAAAAGCAGACAATCGGAACTATCGATATTTTTGACTTTGATCACTTTCATAAGAGGGCAGGTATCGGGATCCTGATAGCCGTTGAAGAACAAAGACGAAAAGGATATGCCACTATGGCCCTGAAATGTCTCTCTGACTATTGTTTCAGGACACTTCAGCTTCATCAGTTATGGTGCAATATCCTGGCTAATAACAGGGAAAGCATCGAGCTGTTCACAAAGCAGGGCTTTGTTCAGATCGGTATAAAGAAGGACTGGGTAAAGACTGTTGACGGCTACCTGGATGAATATATGTTCCAGATGTTAAATCCTGTTTAACCGCAAAGAACGCAAAGGACACGCAAAGAACGCAAAGGGTTATTGTGCTATAAATATTTTGCGCACTTTGCGGAATCTTAGCGCACTTTGCGGTAAAAAAATTTTCTGCAGTTCCGGATTATTCCAATCCCGATGCCAGTAACCCGCAAGCTGCTGAAATATCAGCCCCCCGTGATTTTCTGACAGATGCAGAAATTCCTGCCACCACCAGGTTATGTTTGAAGAACTGAAGCCTTTCCTCCGAAGATGCAATTCTTTCGTCCCCGGGGATGGCATGGAACGGGAGAAGGTTAATCCTTATCTGAGTTCCCCTTGTAATCTTTATCAGCTCTTCAAGATGCCGGTCAGTATCATTTATGCCGCGTATCATCACATATGCCATTGTCATCCTCCGTTTCTTTTTAAGCGGAAAGTGTGACAACATATTTATTATTTCCTTTACAGGATAAGCCTTTTCCGCAGGGATGACTTTAATACGTTCATCAGGAAAAGGAGAATACAGGCTAAGTGCCAGATTACAATCCGATCTCTCAAGGAAGTTCATTATTGCAGGTGTTATCCCGACTGAGGAAACTGTAATATTTGCAGGACTTATTGCCAGACCCCATTCAGCTGTCAGTATCCTGCATGCCTTCAATACATTGCCGGGATTGTCCATAGGTTCTCCCATCCCCATGAAGACAACATGAGTGATCTTTCCGTTTTTCTGCAGACTGATAACCTGATTGACTATCTCACCTGCCGTAAGATTACCATGAAATCCATACCTGCCTGTGACACAGAACGGACATCCCATCCTGCAACCCGATTGTGTCGAAACACACACGGTTTTCCGTTTTTCATCCGGGATAAAAACCGATTCAAATTTCTTTCCTTCAGGTGATTCAAATAAATATTTTACTGTTCCGTCAGCTGATCTTTCTTCTCTTACCGGTAAATACATTCCGGCTTCTGAGACCTCCGAAAGATAACTTTTCAGCCTCTGCGGTATCCTTGTGCTCTTTTCAAGTGCTGCAATCCCCTTTTTATACAGGAGGCCGGCAACAATGACTGCCTGCGCATGTGTAAAGCCTCCTGCCCTTATCAGGTCAGCAATTTCATCAGCATCCAGACCGCAGAGAAATATGTTCTCCATTTATAAAAAGTTAATACAAATTTAATCTGTTAATTAAATTTTTCTTTGTGTACCTTAGTGACTTTATGCCTTCTTGGTTGAAAAAAATGCCACGTAGACACTAAGACACTAAGGATCACTAAGTTTTAATAAATTCTTATCCTAATGAACCGTATAATTATTTTCCTGATAATCCCATTCATGCTTTCATCATGTGGTGGAAGGACAAAAAGTGAAAATCAAAAATCAAATGATATGACAACAGACATAACAAGCCAATATGGCTATAACCGTGACTTTCTGAAAAAGCATGTCGGTATTATTGAGCTTAAGAAGAACAATTCTGCCATTGTGCTCATCCCGGGCTGGCAGGGCAGGGTAATGACAAGCACATCAGAAGGTGAAAATGGTTTCAGCTTCGGATGGATAAACCATGAACTTGTTTCTTCAGGAGTCATTCAGCCTCATTTCAACGCATTCGGAGGTGAAGAGAGGCTATGGCTGGGTCCCGAGGGCGGACAATTCTCCGTTTACTTTAAGAAGGGAGACGATTTTGTATATGATAACTGGCAGGTACCGTCATTTCTTGATACTGATCCGTTTGAAATAATAAATCAGACTGATACTTCAGCTCTTTTTGCTTGTGACGTTGAGACTGTCAATTACAGCGGCACACCTTTGAAATTCAGGCTAGAAAGAGAGGTTGTTCTCCTGACAGGGGAATCAATAAGAAAACAGACCGGAATCAATCCTGACGGGATTAACATAGTTGCCTACAGGTCGGATAACAGTATTACCAATAAAGGAACAAACGAATGGTTACGCGAGACAGGGCAATTATCATTATGGATGCTGGGGATGTTTATTCCTTCTCCGTCGGTTGTGGTGGTCATCCCCTTCAATCCGGGCGATGAAAAGGTTATGGGCCCCCCCGTTAATGATAATTATTTCGGTAAGATAGCTGCCGACAGGCTGAAAGTTGATGGAGAACATATTTTTTTCAGGTGTGACGGGAAAAGCCGCGGGAAGATCGGCCTGCCTCCTCTCCGATCGAAAGGTATTATGGGAAGTTTTGACTCAGCAAACAATATACTCACATTACTTATCTGCAGTCAGCCTCAGGGTGTAACCGGTTATGTCAATTCCGCATGGCAGCTCCAGGAAGATCCTTTCTCGGGTGATGCGCTTAACTCCTACAATGACGGACCACTTGAAGATGGTTCTCAGATGGGGCCCTTCTACGAACTGGAAGCCTCCTCCCCTGCCGCTGCACTGAAGCCGGGGGAAAAGCTGTCGCATGTACAGTATACTGTTCATATAACAGGCGACAGGAGTCTTCTGGATAAAGTATCAGCCAAGATGTTAGGAGTATCGGTCCTGGAGATAGAAAATGCATTCAGGTAATATTTAATACGTCCTCCTAAAGAGTTTCGGGGAAAATAGTTTCCCCTCCTTTTTTCAAGGAGGGGAAACTTATCTGGTTATATACCAGATATTTAAAGTAGTTTCCCTTATTACAATATTCCTTAAGTTGACGGCTATGACCTGCCCCAGGGGGGATTTTATGGCATTACATTAATCCGCGGTTCTTAAGTAACGGTTCTATCCCTGGTTCCCGGCCACGGAAGTTGATATACATCTGCATAGCATCCATGTTCCCGTTCTTTTCGAGAATATTTTTCCGGTAGGAGCTGGCAGTAGCTTTATCGAAAATACCCTTCTCCTTAAATGCATCAAACGCATCGTTATCAAGAACCGCCGCCCAGGTATAGCTGTAGTACCCGGCATCATATTCTGACATGATATGCAAAAAATAGGTACTCCTGTACCGTGAAACGATCTCAGGAAGAAGTCCGATCTTATTAAAATATTCCTTCTCAAAATTCTGAATATCAATATTAACCGGCGCTTCCAGTGTATGGTAAGCCATATCGAGAAGTGATGCTGCAAGGATCTCTACATTCGAGAAGCCCTGATTGAAAAATCCGCTCTTATTGATCTTCTCCACCAGTGAGGCAGGTATGACCTCTCCTGTCTGGTAGTGTTTTGCATAAAAGCTGAGAACTTCGGGTTCTGTTACCCAGTGCTCCATTATCTGTGACGGAAGCTCCACAAAATCCCATGCCTGGTAAATTGTATTATATCTGCTTTTATTCATCATGAAGTCCAGAGCATGGCCAAATTCGTGGAATATTGTACTTACGTCATCCAGAGTTAAAAGAGAAGGTGTATCTCCGGCAGGACGGCTGAAATTGCAGTTTACCACCACAATCGGGGGAACGATGCTGCCCTTTTCAATATAGTGGCTCTGGTATGTGACACACCAGGCGCCCTGTCTTTTGCTTTCACGTGCATAAAAATCCATAAATAATACACCAAGGTGAGATCCGTCCTCTTCGGTCACCTCATAGGATAATGCATCCGGGTGAGGCAAAGGAATATCTGTCCGCTGAATGAATTTAACTCCGAAAAGTCTGTTTGCCAGTTCAAAAACACCATCGCGTACATTTTCCAGCCGGAAATACGGAAGCAATTCATTATCGTCAAGGTCATATTTCTCCTTTCTCAGTTTTTCAGCATAATACCACCAGTCGGAAGCTTCAAGCTTAAACCTCCCGCCTTCCCTGTTGATGATGGTCTGCATCTCCTTTATTTCATTCTTTGCAACCGGAATGGCCTTTTCCCAGAGACTGTTAAGGAGATTGAACACGTTTTCGGGATTTTTAGCCATGCGCGGTTCAAGGACTATATGGGAATGGGTTTTATATCCCAGTAGTTTTGCCCGTTCTGCCCTCAGCGCTATAATTTGTGCCAGTATCTTATTATTATCATATTCATTACCGTTATTTCCCCGGTTACAGTAAGCGCTGAACAGCTTCCTGCGAAGATCCCTGTCGGGAGAATACTGGATAAACGGGAATACGCTCGGCCGCTGGGTTGTGAATGAATATTTTCCATCCTGTCCTGCATCCTTTGCAGTCTGTGCAGCTGAAGCAACAAGAGATTCCGGTAATCCAGCCACATCTTTCTGCCCGACAAACATTTTATAATCATTCGTTTCGGCCAGTACATTCTGACTGAATTTAACACATTGAAGTGATATTTCCTGGTTTATCTTTTTCAGCTTTTCCTGGTCGTCCGGAGAAAGATTTGCACCGAACCGTACAAATTCCTTATAGAGATTTTCCAGAAGAAATTCCTGATCGGGATCAAGTTTAAACTTCTCCTTGTTTTCATATACCGACTTTATCCTTTTAAAAAGAGCCGGATTAAGTCTTATCTCATCTTTGAAGCCTGCAAGCTTCGGAGTAATATCCACCTCAATTTTCTGTAGCGAATCGTTTGTATTTGAGCCGCACAGTTCTGTAAATACAGCTGTGACATCCCTGAGGAGCTTGCCCATATTATCATAAGCCTCAATTGTATTCTCAAATGTAGGCTCCTTCCTGTTATTTACGATTTTATCCAGCTCCGTTCGTGCATCGTTCATGCCTTTTTCAAATGCCGGAACAAAATGCCCTGGTTTTATTTTGTCGAATGGAGGAACATTGAATGGAGTATTGTAAGCATTGAGGAAGGGATTGGAACTGTCGGCAACCTCTCTGTCACTGCAGGAAGCAAGGATGGTGGCTATAAAAGCACTCATAATTAATATTTTAGCTCTGGTTTTCACGGTAATAATTTATTTCAGAAATAATTGGGAAAATATTACAGCGAAGTTAGAATTTTCTTTAAAATCTTTTCCTGTAAAAACAGGTTTTTAGTAATTTAGCAATGGCTAAAAGTTTTTTAGGAATAAATATTTACCGTAATGAAAAGATCGCTGCTAATCAGAAGGTCGGCTGTCATCTTCTTTTTAGTAACCTCAGGATTTATCCTGAATGGGCAGCAGGTCGTATTTTCTGAGGATTTTTCGGGATTTACGACAGGAACGCACACTACCCCGTCAACCAGTGATATTTCGGGGTCGCTCGATACCAGGACAGGTATCCCCGGCTGGACAGGATCAAAGGTTTATTCTGCCGGGGGAGAAATAAAGCTGGGCACATCATCACTGACAGGTTGGATTGAGACACCTTCAATCAACCTGTCGCAGGCTGATCTGATACTGAAATTTGATATTTCATGCTGGCCCGGGGATGCTTCTACAGTCCAGGTCTATCTGAACGGATCTGCCCTGGGGAATGTAATTTCGCCTACAGATAATTTTCAGAGGATCACAATTGCCGTTCCGGGAGGAACCGCTTCCGGGAAATTCAAATTTGAAGGACTCACGAAGAGGTTTTTTCTTGATAATATATCTGTTGAGAAAGGGAATCTCTCAGATATCGTTCTTCCGGGTCAGACATTCCGTAAGTTACTGATCCGGCCCAATCCTGCATCTGATATTGTAAGGATTGAAAATGACGGCTTATCAGGAAGGATAGAGATAACAGATCTGTCAGGCAGAATTATCAAAGACATTGAATCTTCCGGAAGGAATATTGATGAAGTATCACTTGAAGGATTTTCATCAGGTATTTATTTAATACGCTTCATATCGGGAAGGAATATTTACATTTCGAGGCTGATAGTTGAAAGAGGCCGGTAAAAAGGTCATCCCGGATACTTTTTTTCAATAAGCGGCAAATATTAAAATAATTTGTCCAAATTTGCAGGATAGGAGAGATGGTCCCGCCTGTTGCGGGATGGTGAATGTGGCTTATAATATATAGGAGAGATGGTCACGCCTTTTGCGGGATAGACGCCGTGGTGAATGTGGCTTATAATATAAAGGAGAGATGGTCACGCTTCAGGCGTGATAGACGCCGTGGTGAATGTGGCTTAAAATATATAGGAGAGATCTAGGAGAGATGGCAGAGTGGTCGAATGCGGCGGTCTCGAAAACCGTTGTCCTGCTTCCGCGGGACCGGGGGTTCGAATCCCCCTTTCTCCGCCAAAGTTATCAGATCAGTCCCGTCAGCCCTTTGGCTGACGGGATTTTTGTTGTATGAAAATTCCGAGCCAGGCTTGCCTGAGTGAGGGATTTTTATACAACAAAAATCCACGCGCAGCGTGGAACTGATCTGATGACTTTGAAGCAACTCCCCTCAGGGATCGCGAGCGAAGCGAGCAATCCC
>Ga0116149_1001213_pt1 | contig 31691 bp, 30 predicted proteins | sample AD_UKC057_MetaG_FD_89787 | JGI IMG/M metagenome (GOLD analysis project Ga0116149, IMG submission 89787) | Active sludge microbial communities of municipal wastewater-treating anaerobic digesters from USA - AD_UKC057_MetaG | ecosystem: Engineered > Bioreactor > Anaerobic > Digestate | place: USA...
CGATTTTACGATCCATGCCGGCTGGTGGGACCGGGAGCATCCCTATGACATGGTGAGCGGGGCCGCCATCCGGATCGTGGTGGACATGTCCAACCTTGACACCATGACCCTGATGAGCCCGCCGGGGCAGTCCGGCCATTACCTGAGCCCCTACTACAACGACCTGGCCGGCCTGTGGGCGAGGGGTGAGCAGATCCCGGCGAACTACCGCTCCGCGAAGGGGCTCAAACGATTGCTGGTTCTGGAGCCGAAGAAGGCCTTATAGCGGGGGATCAGGCCCGACGGAACGCCGGTCCGGGAACGAATCTACCACGGTGGCTGGTTCCCGATGCGGTTGCCCATGACCTCGCGCGTGTCCGTCACGACGACGAAGGCCGCCGGGTCCGCCTCGCGGATAATCTGCTTGAGGAGCCCCAGTTCCCGGAAGGTCACGACCGTGTAGAGGACGCGCCGCCGCTGGCCCGAGTATCCGCCCTCCCCCTGCAGGATGGTCAGCCCCCGGTCGATCTCTTTCATGACCCGTCCGGAGATGGCCTCCCACTCGCCGGAGATGATGAAGACGGCCTTGCGCCGGCTCAGGCCCATCACGACCACGTCGATGATCTGCGAGGAGACGTACAGGTAGATCAGGGTGTACAGGACGGTCTCCAGGGAAAAGAACAACAGGGATACGGCCAGGATGCAGACGTTGGACGCCAGGATCGTCGTCCCCGGAGGGACGGACCAGCGCTTAAAGAGGATGACCGACAGGATGTCCGTCCCGCCGGTGGAGCCCATGGACCTCAGAACGACCCCCACCCCCAGCCCCATGACGATCCCCGCCAGGAGCGCCGAGAGGAGCGGGTCCGTCAGGGGAATCGGGATCCGCACCCAGGCCAGGGCGCCGGTAAACACCGCCATCCCGACGACGCTGTAGACGAAGAACCGCCGGCCCACGAAGAACCAGCTCGCGGCGAACAGGGGCACGTTGAACAGGAAATACAGGGCGGACACGGGCAACGCAGGCCAGAGGTAATGCACGACGAGGGCGAGCCCCGTGAATCCGCCGCTGACGAACTGCCGGGGGATGAGGATGCCGTTGACGGCCGCCGCGCAGACGGCGCTGCCCGCGGCGAGCAGCACCAGGGTCCAGGCGGCCCGCCGGACGGTCGGCCACAGGGCGGCCGGTGTGTGTTTGATTTCCTTCGTCATCACCGTTCCATCCTTCACTCCCCGTCCCTTCCTCGCAGGGCCGTGCGCGTGAAATATTCGCCTCTTCCCCAGGAAGACCTCATCGCTGTTTGCTGTCTTCGGTACTGTTTATCTTTGGCCGATTTTTGCCGCACCGTCAAGGGTCATTCGGAAAATTCGCCGCAAGACCTTCGCGCCCCGACTTCTTGTTGACATCTTTCAAGTAAATCGGGTAGATTTTGCATACATTTGGACCGTAAGGAGGGAGCGATGAAGTACCTCAAGTACGTCGATGTCGTGCAGTCCATGTTTCCGGATCAACCCCCCTACCAATGGACGGTCAACGCCTCCGCCCCCTGGACGCCCATCGTCAAGCCCCTGGCGGAGAGCACCGTCGCGATGATCAGCTCGAGCGGCGTGTACCGCAAGGATCAGGTCCCGTTCAAACCCGACAAGAACGATCTGTCCTTCCGCGAGATCCCCGCGGACACGGACGTACGCGATCTGGCGATCAGCCACGACTACTACGATCACCGGGACGCGGAGCAAGACGTCAACTGCGTCTTTCCCATCGAGCGGCTGCGGGAGCTCGCCGCCGAGGGGTTCATCGGCGGACTCACGCCGTTCCACCTGACCTTCATGGGCCGCGTCTTCCGCAAGACCCAGTTCCTCGACGAGATGATCCCCGCGATGCTAGCCCGCATCGAGGCGATGAAGGCCGATCTCGTCCTGCTGGTGCCCGCCTGACCGCTCTGCCATCAATCCGTGGGATTGATCGCCCGGGCCCTCGAAGAGAAAGGCACTCCGACCGTGTCCCTGTCCTCGGCCTACGACCTGACGACGCTCGTCAAGCCGCCGCGGACCTTCTTCGTCAACTACCCGCTCGGCCATACCTCGGGCAAGCCGTTCGACCGCGCGAACCAGACGGCCATCCTGAAGGACGCCCTGGGCGGCGCCGCCGGGATCGCCGCACCCGGCGCCATCGCCACGCTTCCCTACGCGTGGGACGACCCGTTCTGGCTCGCCGGGGCGTGAGCATCGCCATCCTTTAATTCTTGCAGTCACCGGCAGGAAGCCGGCGCCATAAACAACCCGGGGGGGGGAAAGCGCTTCATGGAGAACAACAACATCAGTTCCATTCTCGACCTGAACATCGAAACCTATGGCGAATACGACTACCTGATCTACCTGGGGTACGGGGGCGAGAAGATCCTGACCAACGTGGAGATCCTCGCCCGCGCCCGTCGCTTTTCCACGGGGCTGCAAAAGATCGGCGTGAAGCGGGGGGACATCGTGGGCTCGGTCCTGAGCAACGTCCTGGAGATCATCGAGATCATCAACGGCATCAACCGCATGGGTGCCACCTACCTGCCCGTCATCTACATGCTCACGGCGGCGGAGATCCGCTACATCCTGAAGGACTCGGGCTGCAAGGTCATCCTCACGGAGGCCAACCTGCTCCCGAAGGTCCTGGAGGCGGCGAAGGGATTGCCGTCCGTCGAGCGGATCGTCCTGATCGGGGAGGGCGAAGGCGACAACATCGTCCCGTACGAAAGCCTCCTGACGGAGGACGACAGCCGCGGCGACGCCGTCGACGTGGACCCCGATCGCGAAATCGCCGTCCTGATGTACACCTCCGGGACCACGGGCTTCCCGAAGGGCGTCCTGCTCAGTCACCGGACGTTCAGGTTCCAGTTCACGAGCGGCCAGATGGTCTGGGGCGGGAAGGTCGGAGGCCGGGTCCTGACCACCGTCCCCATGAACCACATCTACGGGGTGTTGAGCATCACGGAGGGGAACAAGGGGGGCGGGGTGTGCGTCGTGATGCAGCCCTTCGACCCGCGCCGGGTGCTCGACGTCATCCGCGACTACAAGGCGAACTACGTCTCCGTCGTCCCGACGATGCTCATCTATCTCCTCATGGTCCACAAGCCGGAGATCGACGACCTGTCGTCCCTGGTGCTCTTGATCTGCTCCGGCGGTCCGCTGGCCATGGAAACCCTGAACCAGGCCCAGCAGGCCTTCAAGATGGAGATCACCCAGGGCTACGGCTGCACGGAGGTGGGCGGGTCCATCACGCGCCAGCGCCTGGACCGGCCGCGCAAGCCCGGCAGCGTCGGGGCAGCCCTGCCGGGGATCGCGCTGAAGATCGTGGATTTTCAGGGCAAGGCCCTTCCGCCCGGCGAGGAGGGAGAGATCGTCTGCCGGGGGGACTGCCTCATGAACGGCTATCTGAACAAGCCCCAGGAGACCGCCTCGGCCATCATTGACGGCTGGCTGCACACGGGCGACCTGGGCCGCCTCGACGAGGACGGCGATCTGTTCATCACCGGACGCCTGAAGGACCTGATCATCAAGGGCGGCGAGAACATCGATCCCGGCGTGGCCGAGGGCTGGCTCTACAAGCATCCTGCCATCTGGGAGTGCGCCGTCATCGCCATCCCGGACCCCAAATATCACGAGGAGGTGGCGGCCGCCGTCACCCTGAAGCCCGGGATGAAGGCCACGGAGGAGGAGCTGCTGGCCTACCTGGGCGAACACCTCCACCACTTCGTGGCGCCGAAGAAGATCTTCATCTTCGACGCCCTGCCCAAGACGGGGCTGGGCAAGATCCTGAAGCGCGAGATCCGGCGCATCGTTCAAGAAAAAATCTGAATCGGAAACGCCCGGGGATGGGTTGGGCCGGCGCCATGCCGAGACGGGGAAGGTACGCCTCGATGAGCTGGCGGAGGGTCTCCGGGGGCCGGCGATGCAATCGCCATTGACAATCCCCCCGGGACCGGTTAATGCAAAAGGCGTCTCGTTTGACCCGTCCGCCCCGCGCGACCCGGGGGCATCCTCAATATGTTGAACACGGGCTTCAGACGAAGCCGTTGTTGGAAGACATTCAAAAAAGGGGGGAACACAGCTCATGAGGGATGCCGTTCAAACGTCTCAGAATCTCGCCATCAACACCTTGAAGAAACACCGGGACCGGATCTTCACCGAGCGGGAGGGGCTGACCCTGCGCTACGGAGACATCGAGTCCGCCTCGAACCGGGTCGCCAACGGCATCCTCGCCTGCGGCTATGGGCCGGGCGACCACATCGCCGTGGTCCTGCCCAACGGCGCCGATTACGCCGTCGCGGATTTCGGGATCTACAAGTCCGGGGCGGCGCTCGTACCGATGAACATGATGCTGAGCCCGGCGGACGTCGCGTTCATCCTCAAGGACTCCGGGGCCAGGTTGGCCTTCGTCGACGCCTCACTCGCGGCCAAGGTCCAGTCCATGCAGTGCGACCTGCCGCAGTTGAAGGAGGTCGTCGTGGTCGGCGGCGCCACCGGGGACGAGCTGATCGACTGGGAGGACTTCAAGGCGAAATACCCGGACAGCGTCGTGGCCCCGACCGCCGCGGAGGACGACGACGGCCTGATCGTCTACACCGGCGGCACGACGGGCAAGCCGAAGGGCGTCGTCCACAGCCAGCAGAGCCTCTTCTTCGACATCCTGGCCCACGTCGTCGAGTTGCCGTTCGTACCCGACGACAAGCTCCTGATCGTGACGCCCATGTCCCATGCGACGGGCTGGCTCCTCTTCGCCGGTTGCGTCAGGGGCACGAGCTTTTTCATCGAGGCGAGCTTCGATTTGATGCGCATCCTCGAGATCATCGAGAAGGAGAAGATCACGATGACGATGATGGTCCCCACGATCATCTACGTCTTCCTCGACATCATCAAGACCAAACCCTGCGACCTCAGTTCCCTGCGCGTCATCGGCTACGGGGCGGCGCCCATCTCGGAGAAGCGCCTGGCCGAGGCGCTCGAGGTATTCGGCCCGATCTTCTACCAGAAGTACGGCCTCGTCGAATGCCCGAACATGATCACGACCCTGTCCGTCGCCGATCACATCAAGGCCCTGAAGAATCCGGCCATCCTGCAGAGCTGCGGTCGGCCGGACGTCATGGTGTCGCTCAAGATCGTCGACGAGGAGGGCCGGGAGGTCCCGACGGGACAGGTCGGCGAGATCCTCGTGAAGGCGCCCTACGTGATGAACCGCTACCTGAACCAGCCGGAACTCACCGCCGAGACCCTGAAGGACGGGTGGCTCTGCACGGGCGATATGGGCCGGGTGGACGAGGAGGGGTACGTCTACATCCTGGACCGCAAGAAGGACATGATCATCAGCGGCGGCATGAACGTCTTCCCGGCGGAGGTGGAGGAACTGATCCGCAAGCACCCCAGGGTGAAGGAGGTCTCCGTGATCGGGATTCCGGACGACTACTGGGGGGAGGCGGTGACGGCCTGCGTCGTGCCCGACGGCGAGGTGACCGAGGACGAAATCAAGGCGTTCTGCAAGGGCAAGCTCGCCAAGTACGCCCAGCCCAAGAACGTCGTCTTCCAGGACGCGCTTCCGAAGACCCTGATCGGCAAGATCGACAAGAAGGGTCTGAGGGAACCCTTCTGGGAAGGCAAGGCGCGCCGGGTCTGACGACGAAGGACCCGCCCGGCGCCCTGATCATCCAAGGACGGCCCCGAGCGACCCGCGGGGCCGTCCTCTCAAATCATCTGCATTCATACAATTGTGGGAGGTGTGCGACATCCCGAAGAAACGGGAAGGGGTGCACTCGGCGTTGATGCGCTTCGCTTCCTTCCCCCGGCCGGGGCCGCCGGCCCCATTGACCTGAACGAGGAGGATATCTATGGGAGATGTGTACGCGGAAAAACCCTGGTTGAAGCACTACGACCAGCATGTACCCCCGACACTGACGTACGAGGACAAAACCTTCGCGGAGCAATTCCAGGCGGTGGTCGAACAGTTCCCGGACAAGACGGCCCTCCATTATATGGGGAAAAGGCTTACGTTTCGCGATCTCGACCTCCTGTCCAACCGGCTCGCCCGGTATTTCCTGAAAATCGGACTGAAACCGGACGACGTCGTGGGTCTTCACCTGCCGAACATCCCGGCCCATTACCTCGGGATACTGGCCGTGCAGAAGGCGGGGTGCGTTTCGACCGGTCTGAGTCCACTGCTCACCCCCCACGAGATGGAACACCACCTGACCGATTCGCGTGCCACGGTGGTGATCACGGTCGACATCCTGTTCGAGAAGGTCGCGGAAGTGGCCGGCAAGGCGCCGTTCTCCACCGTCATCGTCACGGAGATCGCCGACTTTCTCCCCGGCGTGAAAAGGGTGCTGGGGAAACTCCTGAAAAAGATCCCCACCGCGCCGATCCGGCCCCTGCCGGGCAAGACCGTCCTCAAATTCATGGACGCGCTCGAGGGGATGCCGACCGACCGGGTGGCCGTCAAGCGGACCATGAACGATACGATCTTCATGATGTACACGGGCGGGACAACGGGCCGGTCCAGGGGTGCGGTCCTGTCCCAGCGCAGCTACATGTACAACCGCCAGCAGCTCCTGAAATGGCTTGATCTCCAGACCGAGGATGTCGCCCTGTCGGCCTTTCCCCTCTTCCACATCGCCGGCCTGACCTTGGGCGGCTTTTCGATGACCAAGGGCATTGCCCAGATCTGCGTGCCCAACCCGCGGGACTCCCATTTCATGATTCAGGCGCTGAAAGACCACAAGCCCACGTTCATGACCAATGTTCCCACGGTCTATTTCGAACTCATCAAGCAACCTGAATTCAAGGCCCTCGACCTGAGCGGCATCAAGTTCTGCTTGAGCGTCGCCGCCCCGTTCCCAAAGGAAAAGATCAGGGAATTGGAGGACATCGTCGGAGACAACAAACTCATCGAACTCTACGGGATGACGGAATCGATGGTCACCTGCTTCAACCCCCGGCATGGGACCAAGAAACCGTCCTCCATCGGCATTCCCCTGCCCGACACGGAGTTCAAGCTCATCGATCCCGAAACGGGGCAGATCGCCAACCCGGGGGAGCCGGGGGAGATCGTCGTCCGCGGCCCCCAGCTCATGACGGGGTACTACAGGAATCCGGAAGAGACGGCGGCCACCCTGCGGGACGGCTGGATCTATACGGGAGACGTGGCCAGGATGGACGAGGACGGATATTTCTACATCGTGGACCGCGTGAAGGACATGGTCATCGTGTCCGGATTCAAGGTCTTCACCCGGGAAATCGACGACCTACTGGCGCTTCATCCCGACGTCGATCTGGCGGCCGCAATCGGCATCCCCGATCCGGACCGACCAGGATCCGAACGCGTCGCCATTGCCGTCGTGCTCAAGCCCGGCGTGGAGAGGGGCCCCGCCGAGAAGGAAAAACTCACGAATTTCCTGAAGGAAAATATCGCGCCCTACAAGATGCCGAAGGTCATCCAGTTCATGGATCAGCTTCCCCTGAGCGGCGTCGGCAAGATCCTCAAGCGGGAGCTCAAAACGATGATGTAAGAACGCCGGACGGACCATCAAAAAATAGAACACAAAACGCTCCTGATTTTCTTGACACGAAAAACAATTTCGTCTATGTCCTCGACCGACCGGTCAGTCATACCACTTAGCGATCCACGCCGGCGCCTCGGCCGACCGGTTTTGAGGTGCGTGGGAAGTCCCGTCCGTCTGTGGAGGAAGATCATCCGCCACCGGTGGGCGTGACTTAATTCTGGAGAAAGAGGAGGTTGGAAAGTGAAGAGAATTGCGTTGGGAATGGTCATCATGGCGGCATTGGTATTCGCCACGACCCCGCTTTGGGCTGCGTCGCCGATCGGCAAGTGGAAGACGATCGATGAAAAGGACGGCAAGGCGAAGTCCATCGTCGAGGTCTACGAACAGAACGGAAAGATTTACGGCAAATTTCTCGAAATGGCAAACCCGGCGGACAAGAACAAGGTCTGCGACAAGTGCGAGGGCGCCGACAAGGGAAAGCCCATCGTCGGGATGGTCTTCATCAAGGGGCTCAAAGCGGACGGCGATGAATACACCGGCGGCACCATCCTCGATCCCGGCTCCGGAAAGGTCTACAAGGGCAAGCTCAAGGTGATCGACGGCGGCAAGAAGCTGAAGGCCTCCGGATGCATTTCGTTCATCTGCAAGGGGCAGACCTGGCTGAAGGTCGATTGATGGCGGTCGAGCTCGACTCCGCACAGCCATGAAGAAATGAGGGGGACCCTCCCACGGATCCCCCTTTTTTTTTGCGGGACCGCGGAGGCGAGACGTTCCGGAATGAAAGCACGCCGACGCCGGCCGATTGGACGGCGCGCTTCAACGGGGGTCCATGCGCTGATCGCTTCCCGGCCGGCGACCGGCTCAAAATCGGCATGGACGGCGGGCGTGAGGCGGAGCCAGGGGAACCGCTTCACGAACGCCCGATCCTGAATTCGCCATCCGCGGCCTGCAAAAGACAGCCGCATCAGAAAAGGAGGGTAAGATGTACATTGGTTCCTACTTGAGAATCGAATCCTGGATGTTCGAAATTGTTCTCTACCTGTTGTTCATTCTGGTTTTCTGGGCCGGCACAAAGATCATCGGCAGAGAGAAAACAAGCCTCTTCCTCTGGGGCTCTCTGATCTGGACCCTGACCGTCGAGAATGCCATGGTCATGATCGGGGCCTATGATTATTTCGCCTATGCGAACTACTACTGCTGGGCGGACACATTCATCCCGGGCTTCAGCGGCTGGAGCTGCATGGTCTTTTTCGTGCCGCTGAGCATCTCGATCGGCTGGTTCATCTTCGGCCTGTCTGCCTTCATTATTTCGGACCGTATACTGCCGCGGGGCAATATCTGGATCAAGGCGGTGGTCGCCTCCGTCATGATGGTCAGCCTGGATATGCTGATGGATCCGATCAGCGTCGTGAATGAATGGTGGCGTTGGACCGTTGCCGGTTTTTACTTCCGGGGAGTCAGCGTCGGCAATTACATCGGCTGGTTTTTCATGCTGTTCTTCTTCGCCGGCATTTATGAACGCAGCGTCATCGAGAAGGGTTCCTTTGCCTGGTTGCGCCCCATCGAAAGGCTCATCTTCCGGCGCGACACAAAAGACCTGGCGGATGCCGACAGCCAGACCCTCAAGAAGATTTTCTATTTCCGCGCCGTGGTTTTCATTCCCGTCATGCTGTTTGTCACCATTTTGGCATCCCAGCCGCTCAAGCACATCGGATTCAACCGGTACGCACCGTTCAACAGTGTTTTCCCAACGACATACGACCAAAAGTACCCGGCATCGGCGAAGCCGGCCGGACTGGCGCCGGCGGTCATTCCCGACGGCGACCCGAGAAGGGTCAAGGGTCCGCGTTGTGAAATCGGCAAGGGAACGACCGTTCCGGTTCATCCTGCAGGAGGTGCAAGCCATGTTCAAAAGTAAATTGAATCCGGAAGTCACCGCCGACACCCTGAAGGGGCGTCTGTGGATCGGGGTGTTCATGCTGGCGATCTGGCTGGTCTTCCTCTGTTGGGCCGGCATCACCTTCCCGTTCGTGGGACACGAGACCACCAGGCAGAACATCGTCTATGGGGTGATCGTGGGCCTTCCCTTCCTGGTGCTCATGACCCTCTATATGGCGCTTGCCGTGAAGGACCTCAAAGAGGCGCTTGCGGCCATGAAGGCATTTTCCGGGAAAAACAGGAAGTGAACGCGGAATAGACGGGGTGGATCGACGCGCGTCCGGGGGACGAACGCCCGGGCGCCAAAACTCCGCATCCCGTGTCGCCGGTTCGCCGGCGACACGGGATGGAACCCGCTGCACGAAATGTCCGCTATGTTATGTGGCGGAATTGATGTAGCGCGTCACGCTCTCGGCGATGGTGCGGACGACCCGCTCGAATTCCTTCTCGTCCTTGTCGAGCAGGGTCATCCGGAATCCCGGCAGGGCGGTGAAGAACGACGTCAGCGGCACGACGCAGATCCCGGTCGCCCCCAGGAGATAATACACGAAGCGCTTGTCGGGCTCGATCCGGTCGTGCACCAGCTTCTCGATGAACTGGCGGATGTCGTCGTGTTCGATGGGCAGGGTCTGGCGGTTGTTCAGGACCGCCTCGTTGAACACCGCCGTCATGTAGAAGGCCCCGTTCGTGCGGTTGACGATCAGGCACGGAACGTCGCGCAGGATTTCGTAGGCGATGTTGGAGAGCTTCTCGTAGTGGCGGACCCGCTCGTTCAGGTAATGGCCGTACTCCGCATGCTCCATGATCCGGGGAATGGCGATCTGCGGCAGCGTCGTCGAGCAGACCTCGGACATCTTCTGGCTCAGGATGGCGCCGATGTAGCGGGAGAACGTCGCATCCTTGTCGGCGTTGTACACCTCGATCCAGCCGCAGCGGGAGCCCGGCCAGGGGAATTCCTTGGAGATCCCCTTCATGCTGAATCCGGGCACGTCCTCGATGATGTCGGACAGCGGCAGCGTCTGCTTGCCGTTGTAGACGATGTTCTGGTAGGTTTCGTCGAAGATGAGGAACAGATCGTACTCTTTCGCGATCCGGACGATCTGCCGGAGGTTCTCCTCCGGATAGACGAAGCCGGTCGGGTTGTCCGGGTTGATGACGAGGATGCCGACAATGGCGTGATGGCTCTTCACCTTGAGTTCCAGCTCCCGGATGTCCGGGCACCAGCCACTGTAGGGATTCATCCGGTAGGTGTTTGGCGGAAAGGAGGCGTGGAGCACCTCCGCGAGCAGGTGCGTGGAGTAGGTCGGCTCCGGCAGGATGACCCGGGCATCGAGGCGGATGGAGCTGTAGGCGCGGGCAATGGCGTCGCCCAGGCCGTTGAAGAAGATGATGTCCTCCGGGGAGATCTGGACCTTGCCCCGCCGGTTGACCTTTTCGGCCAGGTATTCCCGGGTTTCGTTCATGCCCTTCGTCGGCGAATAGCCGTACGACAGGTCTTCCTCGAGAATCTTGATCAGGACCTCTTTCATCCAGGCCGGGATCTGCTCACCCTTGTTGATCGGATCGCCGATGTTCTCCCAGACGACCTCCCGACCGTAGGATTTCAGTTTATTGGCAACCGCCACGATGTTGCGGATCTCGTAGGTCAGACCGCTGCCGCTCTTCGCAATATCGAACCTCATACACGCCTCTTCCAACGCTGTCGCCCGCCGCACGCGCCCGCCGACGGAACGGAATCTTTTGACCCGGAACCGGGTTCAGGGCCACGTTCCATAGTATAATTTGGGGGAAATAGCCAGATTTTTTTGAAAACCGGAATCGCTTGACTCGCCGTCCGCTCTTCCCTATACTCGCCCCCCGTGACGCGGATCGAGCCCGATCCGGCTCAACCAACGGCGTTTCCCCCGAAGCGTTTCCGCCCAACGGGTCGCGGAAGAATCCTTGACACCGCTTGGCTTCAACGGGATCGGCCCGCCGGGAAGGAGAGGTTTCATGAAGGATGTGGACGGCCCCATCACCCTGCGGGGCATGACCCATGCGGCCCTGTTCGGCGCCCTGACGGCCGTGGGAGCCTTCATCTTCCTCCCGATCCCCCCCGTGCCGGTCACCCTCCAGACCCTCTTTCTGTACCTGGCCGCGTCCACGCTGGGCGGCACCCTGGGGGCCTGGAGCCAGACCGTGTACCTCCTGCTCGGCGTCATCGGCCTGCCCGTCTTCGCCGGCGGCAAGGCGGGGCTCGGCGTCCTGATCGGGCCGACGGGCGGGTATCTGCTGGGATTCATGCCGGCGGCCTGGATCGCCGGCCGCCTGATCGCCCTGAAGGCAAGGCCCGGCTTCGCCTGGGTGGCCTTCTCCCTGGCCGCCGGCACGGCCTGCCTTTACGGGACGGGCGTCGTCCAGCTGGCCGTTGTGGGAAAGCTGGGCCTGGCGAAGGCCCTGACCGTCGGCATCCTCCCCTTCCTGCCGGGGGATGTTCTCAAGATCGCCGCGGCGACGGGCATCTTCCTCAAGGTCCGGGACCGCCTGAAACAATGAGGAGCGAGGCGTGATCCAGTTTCAGTCCGTAACCTTTGCTTACGAGGGCGAGCCCCGCTCCGTCCTCAAGGGGGCGACGTTCGCCGTCGCCCCGGGAGAGCACGTCGTCCTGTCCGGTCCGAACGGCTGCGGCAAGACGACGCTTCTGAAGCACCTGAACGCCCTTCTCATCCCCACGACCGGCGAGGTTTCGATCGACGGCCTGAACACGCAGGACCGCCGCCACGCCCCGGAGATCCGCCGGCGCGTGGGGATGGTCTTCCAGAACCCCGACCGCCAGATCGTGGGGATGACGGTGGAAGAGGACGTGGCCTTCGGCCCCGGCAACCTCGGCCTCCCGCCCGCAGACATCCGGCGGCGGGTGGATGCGGCCCTCGCGGCCGTCGACCTGGACGCCCTGAGGAGGCGTTCCTCCCAGGCCCTTTCGGGCGGGGAGAAGCGCCTGCTCGCCATTGCCGGCGTCCTGGCCATGGAGCCGCGCTACCTGGCCCTGGATGAACCGACGGCCTACCTGGACCCCGTCAGCCGCCGCCGTGTCCTCGATACCCTCGACCGCCTGCAGCGTGAGGGGATCGCGATCGTCCACGTCACCCACGATCTGGACGCCCTCCTGAACGCCGGCCGCCTGCTGTCCCTGGACGGCGGCGTCATCCGCCACGACGGCAAGCCGCGCGTCATCCTGAAGGAGCCGGGGGTGTGGTCCGGGCTCGGCCTGGAAACGCCCCCCGTCGCCCGCTTGCTGGAGCGCCTGCGGCAGGGCGGCGCCGATCTCCCCGCGGACGTCCTGACGGTGGAGGAGGCCGCCCGGGCGCTCAAGGGCCTCCTGGCCGGGCGCGACGACGGCGGGAAAACGGAGGGCGGGCCGCCATGATCCCCGCCGGCCAGTCCCTCTCCGGAGACGGGCCGATCCATCGGCTCGATCCGCGCGTGAAGATCCTCTGGGCCGTCGCCTTCAGCATCCTCGTGTTTCAGGCGGGACCCGCGGGCGGCCTCCTCCTGACGGCGCTCCTGGCGGCCGTCGGCGCCCTGTCCGGCATCCCGTTCCGCCGCTTTCTGTCCGCCCTGGGCCCGCTGTGGGTCCTCGTCGCCCTCCTGTTTCTCCTGCATGCCTTCTTTTCGAACGGGCCGGTCCTGTTCGCCCTGCCGGGCCTGCCGATCGCCCTCACCTCCACCGGCCTCGCGCGGGGGCTCGCCGTCGCCTGGCAGTTCCTCTGCCTGGTCTCCGCGGGCCTCTTCCTGACCCTGACCACGCCGCCGGGGCTTTTGGTCCTGGGCCTCGAACGGCTGCTCAAACCGGCGGGACGCCTCGGCGTGCCCTACACGGAGCTCGCCTTCACGGTCTCGCTCGCCCTGCGCTTCCTGCCGATGCTCCACGAGACGTTCCTGCAGGTTCAGGACGCCCAGCGCTCCCGGGGCTCCGATATCCGGAGCGGACCGCTTCCCGGGCGCCTCCGGGCCGTCTCCGCCCTCGTTCTCCCCCTGATCCTGGGGACCTTCCGCCAGGCCGACGCCCTGGTCGAGGCCATGGAGGCGCGGGGCTACCGCCCCGGCCCCCGGACGGGCCTGACCACCCTGCGCTTCACGCCGCAGGACGTCGCGGCCTGTGTTCTGCTGGGACTGATCGTCGTTTTGATGGCGCTGCCCCTGGCCTTCCGGCTCTTTTGAGGTCCTCCCGGCGGTCGTGACGGCCATTTTTGTTGACAAGCCCCGACCTTTTCCCCTACACTCCCACGCGTCGCCGGGGATGTGAAACCGTCCCGCCTTCCGGGATTGAACGTTCGCGGCGGCCGGAAAGACGCGCAACCATGAACGGCCCCTGGATATGGATCGACAGCCCCGACAAGCTGCGGGACGCCCGGCAGAAGATTCTTCAAAGCCGCGCCCTGTGCATCGACACGGAGTACGATTCCTTTCGCTACTTCCGGGAGAGGCTGTGCCTGATCCAGATCCGTGACGGGGCGACGACCTACCTGTTCGATCCGCTCGATTCCCTGGATTTCTCGTTTCTCGGCGGTCCCTTCGCGGATCCGGCCGTCCTCAAGATCTTCCACGCCGGCGACAACGACATCCGCCTGCTCAAGCGGGACTACGGCTTCCAGTTTGATCGCCTCTTCGACACGCAGCGGGCGGCGAGCCTGCTCGGAAGCCAGCATCTCGCCCTGTCCGCCGTGATCGGCGAGTTTCTCGGGATCGATCTGGACAAGACCAAGAAGATGCAGCGTTCCCGGTGGGACCGGCGCCCGCTCTCGGACGCCCAGATTCGCTATGCCATCCGGGACACGCTCTTCCTTTTTCCCCTCTATGAAACCCTGTCGGCGCTGCTCTCGGAGCGCGGGCTGACCGAACAGGCCGAGGCGGTCTTTGCGGGGATGGCGGCCGTCGTCTGGCAGGATAAGACCCCGCATCCCCGCGCCCACGAGCGGATCCCCGGGTATGAGGTCCTGACCGACGACGAGCGGCTCCGTCTCCGTCGGCTCGTCGAGTGGCGCTTCGCCAAGGCCCGGGAGGTGGACCGGTCGGCGTTCATGGTGCTTTCCGATCAGGAGCTCCTGCGCCTTTCGCGGAGCCCGACGCCGACCCTGGCGTTCTTCCGCGAGGAGGGGCTCCTTTCCCCGGGCAAGATCGACCGCTACGGAGCGGAGGTGCTGACGGTCCTGGCGTCGGCCGGCGCGTCCCCGGCCGGCTGAGGGGGCGGGAACGGGTCCCCGCCACACCGTTGACGTTTTGACGAATGTGTGCTAACGAGCCGCCCTTCGAACGAACCGTGCATGCAAATTTGAACAGAGGCCGTCCCGAAACCCGATGAATACCTTTCTGACCGACAAGAACCGCGCCGTCCGGCGCGCCGCGCGGGCTTTCTGCGAGCGGGAAATCGCCCCCATCGCCAAACAGATCGACCAGGAGGCGAGCTTCCCCTGGGAGGTGGCGGACAAGATGGGACGGCTGGGCTATTTCGGCATCCAGGCGCCGAAGGCCCTGGGCGGCGCCGAGCTGGATACGGCGAGCTACGTCCTCATCATCGAGGAAATCTCCCGCGCGTCCGGGGGGCTGGGCCTGTGCGTCACCGTCCACAACAGCGTCGCCGTCGCCCCGCTCCTCGCCTTCGGAACGGAGGCGCAGAAGCAGCGCTGGATCCCGCCCCTGGCGCGCGGCGAAAAGATCGGGGCCTTCTGTCTCACCGAGCCCAACGCCGGCTCCGATGCCTCCGGCATCGAGGCCACGGCGCTGAAGGACGGGGACCACTACTGCGTCAACGCCGGGAAGGTCCTGGTCACGAACGGCGGCATCGCCGATATCTGCCTCATCTTCGCCCGGACGGATCCCAGGGCGGGCCGGCGGGGGATCAGCGTCATCGTCGCCGAACGGGGGACCCCGGGGTTCTCGGTGGGCGACCTCGAGGACCTCTGCGGGATGCGCGCCAACCCGGTGAGTTCCATCCGGCTGACGGACTGCCGGATCTCCGTCGGGAACAGGCTCGGCCGCGAAGGCATGGGCCTCGCCATCGGCCTCGCCGCCCTGGATACGGGCCGGATCGGCATCGCCGCCCAGGCGGTGGGAATCGCCCGGGCCGCCCTCGAGGAATCCGTCCGCTATGCCAAGGCGCGGCGGCAGTTCGGCGTGCCCATCGCCCGGCACCAAAGCATTCAGCAGATGATCGCCGACATGGCCACCGATCTCGATGCGGCACGCCTGATGGTGCTGCGCGCCGCCGTCCGGCGGGACCGGGGAGAGCCGTTTTCCCAGGCCTCGGCGATGGCGAAGCTCCACGCCTCGGAAGCGGCCATGCGGATCACCGACCACGCGGTCCAGATCCACGGCGGCTATGGCTACTCGAAGGCCTATCCCGTCGAACGCTACTGGCGGGACGCCCGGGTGACCCGGATCTACGAGGGGACCTCGGAGATCCACCGGATGGTCATCGCCCGCGGCGTGCTGGGGGACTGAGCCATGAACATCGTCTGCTGCCTGAAATCGGTCCTCCTCACCGCACCGGAAGGGCCGGTCGTGCGCTCGGCGGACCTCTCGGACCTGAATCCCTTCGACCGACCCGTGATCGAGACGGCCCTGCGCCTGCGTGAAGAGGCCGGCGGATGCATCACGGCCCTGTCCATGGGGCCGCCCGCCGCCGCCGACGCCCTCCGCCAGGCCCTGGCTCTGGGCGCGGACCGGGCCGTCCTGCTCTGCGACCGGGCCCTCGCCGGCGCGGACACCCTGGCCACCTCGACCGCGCTCGCCGCGGCCGTCGCCCGCCTCGCGCCGTACGACCTCCTCCTCTTCGGCACCCGGACCTCCGACAGCGACACGGGCCAGGTCGGGCCCCAGACCGCCGTCCGGCTCGGTCTGCCGCTCGTGACGTGGGTGCATGCCCTGGAGCGGACGGCGTCGGGATTCGTCGCGGAGCGCCGGGCGGACAGCTTCCGGGAACGGTTCGCCGTGACGCTGCCCGCCGCCCTGACCATCCATCCGGCCGCCTGTATCCCCCGGGACGAAACCCTGGCCGGCATCGACGCCGCCTACGAGCACGGCGCCATCGAGACCTGGGGGCTCGACGCCCTCGGGTGCGATCCCGCCGAGGTCGGCGAGGCCGGCTCCCCCACGCGGGTTGTCTCCCTCGCGAAGAAGACCCGGGACCGGAAATGCGAGCTCCTGACCGGCGCCGGGGAGGAGGTCGCGGAGGCCCTCGTCCGGACACTCGCCGACCGGGGGCTGATCGGATAGCGCCATGAGCACGCCAACGAACACGGACATCTGGGTGGTGGCCGATCTGAGGAGCGAACGGTTCTTCGGCTACACCCTGAACCTTCTGGCCCAGGCCAGGGAACTGGCCCAGGCGGTCTCGGGCCGGGCGGCGGTCGTCGTTCTCGAGTCCCCGTCTCCGGCGCCCGCGGAGCAGGCGGGACCGCCCCCGGACGAGGCGGTCGCGCGCAGTCTGGCGCACGGGGCGGACCTCGTCTACCGGATCGCGGACCCCCTCCTGGCCGCGCCGCGGGCGGATTGTTTCGCCCTGGCCCTCGCCGCCGCCGTCCGTCAGCGCGCCCCGCGCCTCGTCCTGTGCGCGCTGACGGACTTCGGACGCGAACTGGCCGCGCGCGCGGCCCGTTTGCACGATGCGGGCCTGATCGCCGACTGCGCGGACCTGCGCTGGCAGGCCGGCGGCATCGTCGCCTCCTGCCCGTCCTGGGGAGGGGAAATCACTGCCGAAATCACCTATGCCGATCCGGACCGAACGGGTTTCGCCACGGTCCAGACCCATATCCGCACGGCCGTCGCCGCCGCCGGCACGCCCGGCGTCGAGGAGCGCCTCGTTATCGGCGGCCTGACGCCGCCGCCCGGACTGACACTCCTGTCCCGCGAACCGGAACCGGAAGGACGACGGCGCCTGGAGGACGCGGAGACCGTCGCCGTCGGCGGGGGCGGTCTGGGCAGCGCGGACGGATTTCACCTGCTGAGGGAACTCGCTGTCGCCCTCGGCGCGGAGGTCGGCGCAACCCGGCCGCCCGTGGCCCAGCACTGGGTGGACGAAGACCGCCTCATCGGCCAGACGGGGAAAACGGTTCGCCCCCGGCTCCTCGTATCGGTCGGAACGTCGGGCGCAATCCAGTACACGGCGGGCATCGCGGAATCCGGAACGATCGTCGCCGTCAACCGGGACGCCGAGGCCCCGATTTTCGCGCTCGCCGATATCGGCGTCGTGGCCGATGCCCGAACCTTTCTGCCCCTTCTCACGGCGAAGGTGAAGCAGACCGTCCTGCGCGGCCTGGCCGATCTGATCTGGGACGAGAACGGGAAGGACGGGACGGAGTCCTTCGGGGCCCGGATCCGGAAGATCCGCGAGGCCCGCGACTGGACGCCCGCCGCGCTGGCCGAGGCCACCGGGCAGACCCCGGAGTTCGTCGCCCGGGTCGAGCGCGACGAGGTCGCCCCGCCGGTCGCCTTCCTGCTGCGCCTGGCGGCGGCCCTGGGCGTGGATCCCTCGACCTTCCTCAGTCGGGAGGAGAAGACGCACCTCCGGGACCAGCGGGCCCAGGCCTATATCAAGCGCACCCAGAACTACTCGTATCAGAACCTCACCCCGGAGGCGGCGCACGACCACCTGAAGGCCTTTCTCATCACGATCGATCCGAAGCAGGCGCACAAGCCCGTGGCCTACAAGCACGAGGGCGAGGAGTTCATTTTCGTGATGGCGGGCGAACTGGAGCTGACCCTGGGCAGCAAGGCCCATCACCTCCATCCCGGGGAGTCGATCCATTTCAACTCCGACACCCCCCACAAACTCAAAAGCCTCTCCAGCGTGGAGACCCGCTGCCTTGTCGTCCTGTACACACTATGATACACGGGACGGAAGCGAAGGGTTCCGCCGGCTGCGCGGCCCTTCCGTCCGGAGGATCAAGCCATGGAAAAACTCAAGGAACTCGCTCAGGCGTATGCGGAACGGATCATGGACTGGTACAACGGCCTGGAGCAACTGTACCAGTACGGCGTCTTCTTCCTGGTCATCGTCGTCGGGCTTTTGATCTTCTCCTTTTTCTTCCTGAAACGAATCACGAGATAGCCCCCGGGACGATCGCACGGATCCTCTCCGCCGCCCCGTCCGCACGGCATCATCCCGCCGGCCGGGGACATTGCGGCCGAACGAGAAAAACAGATTGACTGGTCAGTCAGGCTCTGATACAGAACCCCCGTCCGAGCGTCGGAAGCATCCTGCGGCCCCAACCGTCAGGGTTACCTTTACCCGTACATCAAACATACCAGGAGGTGCAGCGTGGAGAACAACATCAGCCGGTTTCTGGACGACAATGTAACCCTCTTCGGCGAATACGAGCAGTTCATTTATCTCGGGGCCGAAGGGGAGAAACGGTTCACGAACACGGAAATCCGCCGCCGGGCCCGCGCCCTGTCCACGGGACTGCAGAAGATCGGGGTGAAGAAGGGCGACATCGTGGGCGCCGTCGTCGGCAACATCCCCGAGGTCATGGAGATCATCAACGGCATCAACCGCGGCGGCGCTGTTTATCTCCCGATCATCTACATGCTGACGGCCCCGGAAATCCGCTACATCCTCGAAGACTCCAAGTGCAAGGTGGTCATCACGGAAGACAGCCTGCTCGCCAAGGTCCGGGAGGCCGCCCAGGGTGTCGCCACGATCGAGAAGATCATCGTCATCGGAAAGGAAACCGGCGCGGACGTCACCCCCTACGCCGACCTGCTGAAGGAGATCGACAACCGGGGGGATGTCGTGCCGGTGGACCCCGACAACATGGCCATCCTGATGTACACGTCGGGGACGACGGGCTTCCCGAAGGGCGTCATGCTCACCCACCGCAACATGGAATCCCAGATGAGGACGGGGCAAACGGTCTGGGGCGGCAAGAAGGGCCAGATCATGCTGACGACGGTGCCGATGAACCACATCTACGGCGTCATCAGCTGTCTCGAACTCTACTCCCTGGGCTGCGTGAGCCTCATGATGCCCCCCTTCGACCCCCGGAAGGTCCTCGACGCCATCCGGGACTACAAGGTGAGCTTCATCCCCGTCGTTCCCACGATGCTCATCTACCTCATGATGGTCTACGATCCGGCGAAGGACGACCTCTCCTCGCTCGACCTCCTCATCTGTTCCGGCGGTCCGCTCGCGCTCGAAACCCTGGACAAGGCCCAGAAGATGTTCGGCAAGGAGATCACCCAGGGCTATGGCTGCACCGAGGTCGGCGGCTCCATCGCCCGGCAGCGCCGCGACTGGCCGCGCAAGCCCGGCAGCGTCGGATTCCCCCTGCCCGGCCTGGCCCTGAAGCTCGTCGATCTGAGCGGCAAGGAGGTTCCCCGCGGCGAAGAGGGCGAGGTCATCTGCCGGGGCCCCATCGTCATGAAGGGCTATCTCAACAAGCCCAAGGAGACGTCGCTGGCCCTCATCGACGGTTGGCTGCACACGGGCGACCTCGGAAAACTGGACGAAAACGGGGAGCTCTACATCACGGGCCGCGTGAAGGACCTCATCATCAAGGGCGGGGAGAACATCGATCCGGGCGTCGCCGAAGGCTGGCTCTACAAGCATCCCGCCGTCTGGGAGTGCGCCGTCATCGCCATCCCGGACGAGAAGTACGGCGAGGAGGTCGCCGCCGTGGTCACTATCAAGCCCGGCCAGAAGGCCACCGAGGAGGAACTCCTGGCCTACCTGAACCAGCACCTGCACCACTTCGTGGCCCCGAAAAAGATCTTCATCTTCGACGCCCTGCCCAAGACCGGACTCGGCAAGATCCTGAAGCGGGAGATCCGGAAGATCATCAGCGAAAAGCTTTAACGGGCGGGGCCGGGGCAGCGGACGCCATCCCTCCTGCGTCCCGCCCCGGCCCCAACCGACATCCCATCGAACGACAAGGAGACAGCCTCATGTCACGCAAAGTCATCGTTACCTGCGCCCTGGTCGGCTCCTCGACCCGGAAGAACCAGAACCCCAACGTCCCCTACTCGCCCAGGGAGCTGGCCGAGGCGGCGGCGCTCGCCCACAAGGCCGGGGCAGCCATGGTCCACGTCCACGGCATCGAGGACGACGGCGCGAACACGACGCGGGTCGAGCGGATCCGCGAGGGTCACGACGCCATCAAGCAGAAATGTCCCGACCTGATCGTCAACCTGACCTCGGCCCTGGGACCCGGCGCCACGCCCGAACAGCGCATCGGCCAGATCGTCGCCGTCAAGCCGGAGATGGCCTCCCTCAACATGGGAACCATGAACTTCGCGGCGGTCAACCGGAAGACCGGCGAGGTCGTCGTGGACTACACCTTCGAGAACAGCCTGATCGTCATCAGCGACTTCGTCCGGCAGATGAAGGAAAACGGCGTCAAGCCGGAGATGGAGTGCTACACCTCCTCGCACATCGACAACTTCTACGCCCTATCGGGATCGGGCCACTTCACGACGCCCTTGAATTTCAATTTCGTCTGGGGCGTCTGCGGCGGCCAGTCTTTCCGGCCCGCCATGTTTACGAGCATGGTCCAGGCCCTGCCGGCGGGCGCGAACTTCACGGCCTGCGGCGTGGGGAACGAGGAATGGCCCGTCATCACCCAGTCGATCCTGTGCGGCGGACACGTGCGGGTGGGGCTCGAGGACAACATCCGGATGCCCAACGGCGAGCTGGCGAAAGGGAACTACGAACTGGTGGAGGCCGCCGTCCGGATCATCGATGGCCTCGGCCTGGAGCCGGCCACCCCGGACGAGGCCCGTCAGATCATGGGACTCACCCGGCGCTGAGTCTGCCCCCGGTCCCCTAGAAACCGCCGCCGGACGGATTCGTCCTGCCGGGACCGGAAGCCGCGCACCCGTTTCCTCTTGAGAGAAGAAAGCCGACGAAACCCTTCGTTTCCGAGGCTTTTTTTCTTTTGGGGCGTCTCAAGACCGATCCGGTCTTCCCCCGGTTCAGCCTTCCAGCCGCTTGCATCCCACGCCGGCGGGGGCCCCGCCGGCGTTTTTCGTGGCGAACGGCGGCGGATTGTGCGCGGGGGATCCCGAATGGAACAATCTGATCAGGGTTCCTGCGGATGGGCCGCGGAGGGTTGGACCGACGTCAGGCGATCGACCGCCGTGGAGTGGGCGCGGTGCTCCCGCCAGTTCGCCAGGTAAACCCGGGCCAGTTCGGCCGAACGGATGATGACGAGGTTTTCGGCGTTGCTCTCTTCCGCCGCCTTCGTGAAGTTGAACGATCCGGAAATCACGCGCTCGCCATCGATGATCATGACCTTGTTATGCGCGATGGCGTGCTGGCCGTCGATATACGTGGGGATGCCGGCGTTGACCAGAAACGTGGCCGACGAATACCGCCGGGCCTGCTGGCTCTTGTCCAGGATGGCCTCGACCCGGACGCCGCGGCGGTGCGCCTGGAGCAGGGCTTTCGCGATCGGCGCGGAGGTGAAGACGTAGGCCTGCACGAGGACCTCCGAACGGGCCTGGTCGATCTCCGCAACGACGGCATCCGTGCAGCCACCGGAGGGGCTGAAGAACACCTTCACCGGCGCGCGGTTCAGTTGCAGGTCGGCGGCCTGCAAAGCGGAAGGGAACGGGAGACAGCAAAGAACCAAAACGAGGATGAGCAATAACCGCGACTTTTTCATGCAACGATCATGTCGCGGGGCAGGCCGCGCACTGCTTCATGATCCCCTTTCATTCATTTCTTTCGCGCCCGGGCGCACCTCGCCGCCGCCGGACGTGGGCGCTTTTAACGCATTGCCGGCATTTTGGCAAGCGGAGAATGCCGCCGGGGGCGGACCTCTTTCTTTTCGTTTACAGGTAGCTGTGCAGGCTGGGCAGGTAGTTGACGCCGAGGTAGGTGAACAGCATGGCGGCAAAACCGACGACGGAAAGAAGCGCGATCCGGTTGCCGCGCCAGCCCCGGACAAAGCGGGCGTGGAGCAGGGCGGCATAGATGAGCCACGTGATGAGGGACCAGGTCTCCTTGGGGTCCCAGCTCCAGTAAGACCCCCAGGCATAGTGGGCCCAGACGGACCCCGTCATGATCCCCAGGGTGAGCAGAACGAACCCCAGGACGACGCTCTGGTACATCAGTTCGTCCAGGATCGCCGCCTCCGGAATCAGGCCGAGAAAGCGGGCGGGGCGGCCGAGGCGCTTGAGGAAGAACATGATCCCCAATCCGAAGGCCGCGGTGAAGGCGGCATACCCCAGGAAGCAGGTGAAGACGTGGACGGTGAGCCAGTTGCTCTGCAGGGCGGGGATGAGCGGCTGGATCCGGTCGCTCACGCCCGGAGACAGCGACGCGAAGGCCATCAGGAGGAAGACCACGGGCAGGACAAACGTCCCCAAGCTGCGGTTGCGCGTCCGCCACTCGACGATCAGGTAGAACAGCGCCGTCGCCCAGGCGAAAAAGATGAGCGACTCGTAAAAGTTGGACAGCGGCGCGTGGCCGATGCCCAGCGCATGGGACTCGCGCCAGCGGATCAGCAGGCCCGCCGTATGGGCGACCCACCCCAGCGCCGCCGCGCCCGAGGCCCCGACGCCCCAGAATTCCCGGCCGTTCACCATGCGCATCAGGTAGAGCAGAAAGGCCCCCAGATAGACGAAGGTCACCCAGCTCAGGATCTCGGTGTTGATCATCCGGCGCCCCCTTCCCGGAAGCCCTTGAGCAGGGACGCGATCTCCCGCTCGAGGCCGACCCGGTCGCGGTTCGTCCTTCCGGTGACGGCGATCTCGACGACCCCGTTCTCCGCCGCCACGCGCACCCAGATCTGGCGGTGGGCGTAGAAGAAGACGAAGAGGAAACCGACGACAAGGAGGACCGCCCCCGCCGCCACGACCGGCGCCCCGGGATCGCGGGCGACCTGCAGACCCGTGTAGTAGCGGGGAGAGAGCCGCGCAAGGGCGAATTCGTACGGCGCAAACCCAGCGGGGTTCAACATGGGCATCATCTGAAACAGGTTCGGCTGTTCCTTCAGGATCGTCTCCAGGTACTGGAAGACCCAGAGGGGCCGCTCCTCGCCCGGCGTCCGGATCAGGAGCTTGACCGCCGGCCCCATGTGCATCAGGTTTTCCTCGATCCGCTGGACCTCCACCCTTCCCTCCCCGCCGGGGAGGTCGAAGCCGGCGCCCACGCCGACCTCGACGGATCCCATCGCCCGGCCGTCGCGGCGGAGGGCCAGGGTCGCGCCGCCGCCCGGGATCGTGCCGTAGCTCGCCTGGTAGAACCGGTAGCCGCCGAAGGTCACCGGGTGATTCACGAGAACCGGTGTCCGGCTGAGGATCTTTTCCCCCTTCAGGAACGTCAGATCGGAGCGGTAGGTCTTCGGCATCCCGCCCGCGTAGTGCTCCAGGACGAACCGGTCGCAGCGGACGGTGAAATCCAGCCTCTGGACGTCCCCTGCCTTCGTCCTCACGGCATCCGCCGCCTCCCCTTCGCCCAGTTGGAGAGACCCTTCGAACCCCAGAAAGAACCCGAGGACGACCCCGGCCATGACCACGAGGACGCCCAGGTGGACGAGATACACGCCGAAATGGGACGCGGCGCCCTTCTGTGCGGAGAGCACGGTCGCATCCCGTCCCGGAGCGGTCCGGACCGGTCCGAAGCGTTTGCGCAGCCGGGTCTCCACCGCCGCCACGACCGCCGGAACCTCCCCGGTGACAAGGATCCGATTCCCGGGAGAGAGCCGGTCGAAGGCGCCCTCCGGCGCCGGCGCGGGCGAGCGGGCCTGCCGCCAACGGGCCAGGGAAGCTGGAAAGCGGCTCGACGAGCAGACGACCAGGTTGACGGTCAACAGAAGGATCAGGACCAGAAACCAGAGGGAATGGAAGACATCGAAAAGCTGAAGCTTCTGCAGGAGGGCGGCCATGCCCGGGGTGAGGCGGGCGGCGAACTCCGGGGCGGCGCTCCCCTGGGGGATCACGGTGCCGGCGATCGCCGCGAGCGCAATCGCCATCAGGAGAAACAGGGCGAGCCTCACGGAGGAGAAGAAGGAACGGAGGGGAGGCTTCGGATCGGTCACGCGGGCGCTGCCTTTCAGGAGAAATCACCGGACCGTGCCCCGGCACGGTGCGGAAAGATAAAACAATCCCGGCCGCTTGTCAAGTTCGTCCCGGAAATCGGTCCTGGCCCCGTCGGGCGATGCGCACCCGGCGCTCTTCCGACGCCTCTTCATTCCTTTCAACGCCGTTGAACGTTTCATGAAAGCGGAAGGCTCCGGAGGGGTTGAACGGACCGTCGACCGAGATGCCGTATTTCATTTTTGCATTAATAAATCGAATAGTTGCATGAATTATTGCCGGCGCCGATCGCTGTGGCACGCTTTTCTCATATGAATAGGTCAAACGAAAGAAAACCTTCAAGGAGGACATAGACCATGAAAAAGACCGTTTCCACCCTCATCGTGACGACCGCAGTCCTACTCCTCACGGCCACCTTCAGCTTCGCCGAATACGCCGCCGGGGCGGGAGACGCCTTCCCCTACTTCCAGCTCGGCTGCCTCATCGTCGGCGGGCTCATCATCGTCTCTCTCAAGCACAAGTACGAGAAGATCTACCTGGGAGAGGCCGTCGGCGCCTTCGCCCTCTACACCGTCCTCGTCGCCCTCTTCACCTCCCCCGTCGTCAATGTGGTGAAGACGCTGGTAAGTTAGTCAACCGTCCCTGACCGGACGCGGAAACCGTTGGAAAGGAGGAACGAAACATGACCGCCACCACGCAAAAAACCGGAACGAACCTCAACAGTCTGCACGGCATCATGACCATCAGCGCCTGGGGATTCGTCATCGTGATCGCCTCGTTCCTCTTCCTCTATCTGGGCTATCGCCTGGACCAGTGGCTCGGCACGGCCCCCAACTTCATGCTCGGCCTGTTCTTCCTCGCCATCGTGACGACGATCGGCCGCCTCTACCGGGAGGCTTGGGTGAGGAAGGAGCAGAAATAGGCGGGGTCCGTCGGTTCACCACCCGTCTCGTCTCGCTCGGCCCCCGGCAGGATCGCTGCCGGGGGCTTTTTTGTCCGGCCGGGGCGACGGGGGTGCAGGCGCTGCGGGGCGGAAAGACGCCCATCGCGATTCTCGTTTTATTTTGTCCCGTTTTGTGACATAGGAGAGTCGAAAAGGGAAAAAAGGGGGATGCGGCCTCAAGTCAACTTGTTTGAAAAACGTTTTTTTTGAGTGGAGGTATCCCTTATGAAAGAAAAGGCAAAGGCAGTTTCAAGGCGTGACTTCCTGAAGGTCACGGGCGGTACCGCGGCGGGGATCGCGGTCACCGGGATGGCTTGGCGGCCGGGCGAGGCGGAAGCCGCCGCGATGCCGAAAAAATGGAACGAAACGTTCGACGTCGTGGTCGTCGGCAGCGGTTTTGCGGGGCTCGCCGCCGCCTACGAGGCCAAGAAGGCCGGCGCCTCGGTCGTGGTCCTGGAAAAGATGCGGACCCCCGGCGGAAATTCCATCATCAACGGCGGCGTCGTCTCCGCCGCCGGCTCTCCCATGGAGGCCCGGGACGGCATCAAGGATTCGCCGGAGCTTCTGCTCAAGGACATGCTCACGGCGGGTCTCAACCTGAATCACGTCGAACTGGCCCGGCTGGTCGCGTACGAATCCAACAACACCGTCCAGTGGACCATCAACGAACTCGGCGTCAAGTACAAGGATTCCCTGTCGCAGGAGGGCGGGCATTCTGTCCCGCGCATGTACAGCACCTACAACCAGAGCGGTTCGGCCATCGTAACGCAGCAGCTTGAAAAACTGAAGGAAATCGGCATCGTCCCCCGGACCCAGGTCCTTCTCAAGCGCCTCCTGCGGGACACTGACGGTCGGGTCAAGGGCGTCGAGATCCGCGAAAAGTACGTTTTCCCGAAGGAGAACAGCGGCGCGACAAAGTTCATCAAGGCGAAGAAGGCGGTTATCCTGGCTACGGGCGGCTTCGGCAACGACATCGCGTTCCGGACCATCCAGGATCCCCGGCTGACGGCCGGACTTGAATCCACGAACCACCCCGGCGCCACGGGGGAGGCCCTGCGCGAGGCCTTCCGGATCGGCTGCACCCCGGTGCAGCTCTCCTGGATCCAGCTCGGCCCCTGGGGCAGCCCGGACGAAAAAGGGATGGGGCTGAATCCTTTCTTCGCGCAGCTGTGCTGCGCCATGTACGGATTGTGGATCGACACCCGGACCGGCAAGCGTTTCGTCAACGAGCTGGCCGACCGGAAGATCCGTGCCGACGCCATCATCCGGGTCGGCAACAAGTGCATCGCCTTCACCGACGCCAACGGTTTCGCCATCGGCCAGAAGACGCTGGGAGACATCATGACCAAGATCATGGAGCGGGGCGTCGTCAAACGTTACGATTCGCTGGAGGCGATGGCGGCGGCCTATAACTGCCCGATCGCCCCCCTGAGGGAGAGTATCGCCAACTTCAACAAGGGGGTCGCGGCCGGCAAGGACGAGGAATGGGGCCGGTACCTGCAGAAAAACCAGCGCGCCATCGACACCGCCCCCTACTACGCCTCGCGGCTGATGCCCAAGGTGCACCACACGATGGGCGGCGTCAACATCAACGTGGAGGCGCAGGCCCTCAATGTCGAGGACGACAAGCCCATTCCCGGCCTCTACTGCGCCGGCGAGGTGACGGGAGGCGTTCACGGCGCCGTCCGTCTCGGGAGCTGCGCCACCCTGGACTGCCTGACGTTCGGGCGTATCGCCGGACGGAACGCGGCCCGGGACAAGGCCTGGGGTTAAAAGATGCCGGTCAGGGAGGGGCGGTGCGCCCCGGGGCCGCGGCCCTTCCCTCCGGACCGGTAACCACCGTTTGGGAGGAACAAGATGAAAACGGCCAAACCTACGGATCGGCAGACGGCGCTGAGGATTTTCTTCCTGATGGCCCTGGTTCTCGTGTTCGCCGCAACGTCCGGCGGATCGCTCCTCGCGGCCCCCAAGAAGCTGGCAACGGCCAAGGCGGGAGACTGTGCCGCCTGTCACGGCGCGGACAAGGTCCTGCCGGACGGCCACGCCCCGACCGCCGCGATGAACGGCGAGGCCTGCCTGGGCTGCCACCAGAAGGGGAGTCCGCTGGCGCTCTACACGAAAATGCCCCTGAGCCACTTCCATCAGCTCAAGGGCGTCACCTGCCAGGCATGCCACGCGGACCTGAAAGCGCCCCAGGCGCTCTCCACGGAGCAATGCCTGGCCTGCCACGGCAGCTTCGAGAAGGTGGCGGCCAGGACGGCCAACGTCAAGCCCCACAATCCCCACTCGTCGCCCCACGGCAATCCCTATACCGCCTGCGATCTCTGCCACCATCAGCACGCGAAGTCCGAGAACTTCTGCGCCCAGTGTCACGCCTTCAAATTCGTCGTGCCGTGACCCGGGGTCGCCCCGCCTGGAAGCGAAAAAAGGCCCGTTCCGTCGAACGGGCCTTTTTTTGTCGCGGCGCGTTTTCACGCCAATGCGGCCCGGTCGCATCCCTCCGGCGCGACCGGGTTTGCCGGCGCCGCTACGGCGCCATCGGGGCGTTGGCGTCCTTCGCCCATTCCTGCATGGACCCGTCGTAGCCCCGGACGTTGTCGTATCCCAGGACCTCATGGAGGAGGAACCACCACACGGCGCAGTTCTTGCCGGTGTCGCAGTACACGATGATCTCCTTCTTCAGGTCCGTCCCGACCACCGGGGCCGCCATCGCCGCCAGGGTCTCCTTGCCCTTGAGCGTGCCGTCGGCGTTGAACGGCAGGGATACAGGCAGATTCACCGCCCAGGGGATGCGCCCGGCCCGCGCCACAAAATCGAGCTTCTTCTGTCCCGCGAAGAACTCCGGGGCCCGCACGTCCACGAGCGTCGCGATGTCCTTGCGACCGATGACGTAGGCCTTGCTGGCGAGAAACTCCCGGTTGAACCAGCCATCATAGGATGTCGCCTTCGGCTTCACGGCGTCCGTGGAGACGGCCTTCTTGTCGGCGATCCATTTATCGTATCCCCCATCCAGGACCGCGACGTTCTCGACGCCCGCGAATCGCAGCGTCCAGGCCACCCGGGCAATATCGGCGCGGTTGGAGGGCGTGTCCGTCTTGCCGATCACCACCACCCGGGAATCGGGGCCGATGCCGGCGCCGCCGATGACATCCCGGAGGTCGTCATCGGCCGGAAGCTCCTGTCCGAGGCCGTCCTTCGCAATCGCCCAGGCCCCGTAGAAGGCGTTGACCGCTTCCGGGATATGCCCGGCCTTGTAGTCCTCGACCTTGCGGATGTCGACGGCCACCAGGTTGGCCTGGGCAAGATTCTTTTCCAGCCAGTCCGCGGATACCACGGGATCGATGCCGCGCGCCAGGACGGTGAGCGGCAGGAACAGGAGCAGTCCCAAAACAACGGCCAAAATCCTCGTTTTCTTCATGCGGGTCCTCCTTCTTTACGGTTGAATGGGTTTGGGTGTGGCGATCAGGTCCCGATTGACCGAAGCGCCTCCTTCCACCAGCTTTCCCCGCGTGAGGAAATATTTTCCCTCGACGTGGCACGTCTCGCAGGACCGGGTGCGGTCCGTCCGCTTGCGGATCGTGTGGGCGGGCGTGTTCCAGTAGTTGGGCAGGACGTCGAACTGCGTCATGGCGATGCCCAGCGGGGCCAGCATGTCCCGCACCGCGGGGACGAGGCGGAGCGTCGTCAGCTCCTTCGGGTTGCGGGGATTCTTGCCCAGGATGAACCCCGGCTTCGCGGTCGCCCCCTGGCCCGCGTGGCAGCCGGAACAGTTCCGGTACTCCCCGGTGGCATGGCAGCCGTAGCAGCTCACCTTGCCTTCATGCCGGGCGTGCGCCGTCCGGGCCATCGGCGTCTTCTCGCCGCCGGGGGTGTGGCACTGGCGGCAGGTCGGGCGGTCCTTCACGGCCTGCTTGTCCGGATAGGCGTTCCCGTCCCCGTGGAATTCGGCCTTTTTGTGGCAGTCCATGCACATCATGCCCTTCTGGTAATGCACGTCCGCGGACCCACCGTACTCCCCGGTGAACTCCGGATAGACCCGGCCGCCATGGCAGAAGGCGCAGGTCTTGCCCTCGTCCTTTTTGACGAAGCGATGGCCGGCGACCAGCCCGATCGTGATCCCGCCCACCGGGGGCCCCTTCACGTGGCAGTCCCCGCAGGAGGCGTGGCAGCTTCGGCAGGACGTCTCGAACACCTTCTCGTTGAAGGCCTTGAACTCCGCGGCGGAGAAGCGCCCCTTGACGCCGTTGCTCTGCCCCGCGGTCGTGTAGTGGAGGGATGTTTCGTACCGTTTCGCGATATCGCCGTGACAGCGTCCGCAGATCTTGAGATCGTCGGAGGGCCGCTTGACGAGGCCCTTGTGGGCGGCCTCCTTCTTCATGCCGGCCTCGTCACCGCTGTGGCAGAAGGCGCATCCCATCCTGAAGTGGACGTCTTTCTCGACCAGGCCCTTGTCGACGAGGTAGCCGCGGTAGTACGTTTCCGCCCGGACCGGCGGAGGCGCCCCCGCTCACCCCTCGCCCTCACCGCCGATCTCCGGCGGCCTCACCATCATCTTCATGACCGCGTCGTTGCCGTGACACATCAGGCAGTTGCCGCCCCCGGCCGCATCGGCGAACGACGGCAGCACGAGCGCAAGCGCGACGATCAGGCCCCAGACGGTCGTCCTCATCCCTCTCTCCGTTGCGTTTGAATGCACCGGCCGGCGGCAACGGGCCGCGCTACGCGACGGCCTGCGCCTCCGCGGACATGTCCAGCGCCGCCAGCGCCGCCGGCGTCGGGATGCCCCGGACGGGGTCGATGTCCATCAGTTCGTAGAAACGCGACTTCATGGCCTCGAGATCCACTTGGGACCCTTCCGCCTCGCCGTCCTTCCCCGGCTCCAGCATCCGGGGCGTCAGGGCGTCGTCCGCCGCCGTCAGGCCAAAGCGGTAGTTGATCAGGCGCTTGAGGAAAAACACGCGCCGCCCGGCAGCCAGCATGTCTTCCGCCTCCCAGTTGTAGCCCGCCACCGTGTTGAACAGGGCAAGCCAGTCGGGAATCGTCACCTCCGCGTCGGCGAACTGGCAGAAGCAGGCGCTGTTCTCGATCGCCCCCAGGGCGACCGACGTCACCGCCGCTTCGGCCTTGTTCTCGCCGGTCTTCGGCTCCAGGATAAAATCGAAGCCGATTTCCGGGTAGTACCGGGCCCCCATCTCCACGAAGAGCATCGGATCGGCCACGTGGCACGCCCCGCGCGGGCTCACCGCGTAGCTCAGCGCCATCCCGTGCCCCCCGCCGCGGGGGTCGTGCATCGGCGCCTCCAGGCCCTTGCTGTGGACCGTATAGTCCAGGCCCCTGCCGATCTTCTTCGCGGCCGCCACGCTTCCGTCCGCCAGCAGGTCTCCCAGCTTCCCCTCGCGCCGGGCAATCATCGGGAGGATCCGGTTGATCACCGTGTCCATGTCTCCCCAGTTCAGGGCGATCCCGCCCGTATCCTCCAGCGTCAGGTCCCCCCGCTCGAAGGCCTCCATCGCCCACGCGATCGTGCCGCCCGCGGAGATGGAATCCATCCCGAGGTCGTTGCAGACCCGGCCGGCCTTGCACGCCGCGGCCAGATCGATCGACCCGATCAGCGTCCCGAACGCCACGATCGTCTCGTATTCCGGCCCCGGTCCGTCGGGAACGGCAAACGGCCCCTCCTTCACTTCCACGTAGCGCTTGCAGGCGATGCCGCAGTAGGCGCACGCACCGCGCCGCGTGAGATAAGTGTCCGTTAGGGTGCTGCCGGTGAGTGCGTCCGCCGCCTCTTCCCAGAAGTTGGACGTCCAGTTCTTCACCGGAACGTCGCCGCTGTACACCCCGCCCATCAGGTTCGCCGCCGTCCCGTTTTCGTGCAGGACCTCCGAGGCCAGGGCCTCCTTGATCCGGACGTTCAGGTCCTTCCGGAGGGCGTCGAAGGCCTCGGGATCGGCGAGCGTCATCTCCTTCTTCGTCGCCTTGACGACGATGGCCTTCAGGTTCTTCGCCCCCATGACGGCGCCGAAGCCCGCCCGGCCGGTCGCGTGGTGCCCGTCGTTCAGAATCATCGTGTAGCGGACGCCGCACTCCGCCGCCGGTCCGATGACCAGGGTCCGGTAGTCCTTCCCGTACTTCGCTTTCAGCGCCTGCGTGACCTCCTCCGTCCCCTTCCCCCAGTACGCCCCGGCGTCCTCGATGGTGACCTTGTCGTCCACGATCAGGAGCAGGGACGGCCGAGCCGCCTTCCCGGTGAGGATCAGGCCGTCGAAGCCGGC
>Ga0116149_1001214_pt1 | contig 31667 bp, 17 predicted proteins | sample AD_UKC057_MetaG_FD_89787 | JGI IMG/M metagenome (GOLD analysis project Ga0116149, IMG submission 89787) | Active sludge microbial communities of municipal wastewater-treating anaerobic digesters from USA - AD_UKC057_MetaG | ecosystem: Engineered > Bioreactor > Anaerobic > Digestate | place: USA...
CATGCCGGGAATGAGAAAATCGCTGATTGCGCTGGGGGCGGCAGGGGCGGTTGTGACGGCGGCGTTCGCGATAGGGGGAGCCTCGCCGTCCGGGTTTGTCTCTTATATGGCTCCCCCTTATTTGCCTGTACGCGAAAAAATCAAGCTTGAATGGATTACCGGAGATATTGTAGCTCCTGTCGGAAGCGAAGTGGCGCTAGAAGCGAGACTTACGGGCGTTTCATCTGGAACACCCGTCGTCGTTCTTGAGAGGTCTGGACTTGAGCCGCGCGCGGAAAAGATGAAGTTGGCGCGCGCGGCTAACGGAAACGCATCGTCGTTCGTATTCAAGATAGACTCGCTCCCCGGCGACATGTCTTATTCAGTTGAATACAAAAGTTTTCAATCGCGTAAATACACAGTAAAGGCTATCGAGCCGCCGGGAGTGAGGTCGGTGAGCCTGAAGATTATCTATCCAAGCCACACGGGTTTGAAGGAAGAGAGGCGTTCAGGCGGCGGGGATATTAAGGCTCCGTTCGGTTCTCAAGTGTTCATATCTGCGGAAGCTACTTCGCCTCTGCGAAGCGCGCGACTTATATTCGATAACGGGGCCGAGACGGAATTGATAGTTGACGGCGCGACCGCGGAAGGCAGTTTCGATGTGGAGAGAAGCGGCAGATATGAGATTCTGCTGACCGACGAAAACGGGTTCGTCAATGCGAAACCGCCGCGTTATGTGGTTGAGTCGGTTGCGGACGAGCCGCCCGAAATTGCGATAATCAAGCCCGAGAACGACATCGACGCCAACAAGGACTCGGTTATTACTGTCAGAGGCGAATCGAGGGACGACTATCGTGTCGACCGGGTATCGGTTCACTATCGGGCGGCGGATTCCGGGAGGCATGAAACTGTCCAGATAAACGCGAGGCCGGGAAAAGAGTTGCTGTTTGAATTCCGGCTTGACCTGAAAGAATTGGGAGTTTACGAGGGAGAGACGCTGGAATATTTTCTTTCCGCCACCGACAACGACGCGCTGACGGGGCCGAAAACCGCGAGGTCGGAGATCAGGCGCGTTAGGGTTCTGTCGAAGATGGAGGACTACAGGGAAATACTCGCCGCGCAGGAAGACATCGAAATGAATTTGGAGGCGCTGCTGGGCGAAGGCCGGAGTCTTGCTGAAAGAACGGAGGAGATGGCGCGGAATCTTTCCCGCGAACTCAGGGAAGACGGCGGAAGGAAATGGAAGGCTGAGACGGAGCGTGCGGTAGAGCGGACGCTCGCGCTCGATTCGGAGCTTGCCCAACTGTCGAAAAGGCTGGAAGAAACTGTCGAGCGCATGAGGAACAACGAATTCGTCAACCTTGAGACGGTTTCGAAAATGAATGAATTGAACAAGCTCATGAGCGAGATAATGACGGACGAAATCCGCGAGCTTGTCGAAAAAATCAGGAAGCAGTTGGAGAGCGCGAGATTCGAAAACACGGACGCGCTGATGATGCAGGCGATGAAGGAGCGGAGGGAGGCGCTGGACAATCTCGACAGGACGATCCAGAAGATGAAGCGCGTGCGGGAAGAGCAGAAACTTGCGGCGGCGAGCGCGCGGTTCAAGGAGCTTGAGGATAGGCAGGAGAGCCTTCTTGACAGGACGCAGGCTCTGAACGAGGCCGCCGGGGACAGGAAGCCGGACGCGGCGCAATGTTCCGAGGCGGCGGCTCAGTCGCGGGAACAGGCCCGGATACACGACGGCGCGGATTCCGCGCTTGATTACATAGAGGCTTTGGCTGAAGAGATGAAAGGGGCGTCGCCGGAAACGGCGGAGTCGCTCAAGTCGGCGGCGGAGACGGCCGGCGCTGAAAAGTTAAAAGGAAAGATGGCGGGCGCGAGGGATTCGCTCGGTCGTTGCTCTCTAAAGAAAGCGGCGGACAACGAGCGGGCGGCGCTGGAGACTTTGCGCAAGATGAACGACAAGCTGAAAGGCGCGGCGGGCGAGTTTGCGGCAAAGATGTCGGCGAAAGAGAAGGAAATGATAAGGAGGCTGTTGAGGGGGACGCTTGATGTGTCCGCGGCGCACGAGGCGGCTAGGGCGCGAACGGAGAAAATGATGGAGAGGACGGGCGCGCGGCCTTCGGCCCCTGAGTTTAAGAAGGCTGCGGATGAGCAACAACCGGCGCGGCTGGCCGCGGAGGCTCTCGCTCAAGACGCGGCGGCGCTCGCTTCTTTCTCTCTAACAGTGTCCCAAAACGCGCCGTTGATCGCGGCGGAAGCGGCGCGGGCGCTCGCTCGCTCTGTGGAGAGTTTTTCGGAAATGAAGCTGGACGAAGCGGCGTCGAGCCAGAACTCGGCGTCCCTGCGGCTGAACCAGCTTGCGGTCTCTCTGCTGGACGCCGAAAAACGCGCCGGCATGGAGTCTTCCGCGTCCGAGCTGGAGTCGTTCATGGGCAGGCTGCGTCAGCTTGCCGATAGTCAACAGGCGCTCAACGAGGCCACGGAAAGGCTCGGCGATTCCGGCCTGCCTATCCCGCAGATGTCCGCCGGAATGCAGAGCCTAGCCATGCAGCAGAAGCTTATTGGAGACGGCCTCGGACAACTCATGGATGACATGGGAAACGTCGGCGGGATGTCGGAGCGGCTTAAACAAATAAGCGAAGAGATGGAAATGATACGCAAAGACATGGAGGGGGGCAGGATCACGGTCGAGGTGAAGAGGAGGCAGTCGAACGCGCTGCGAAGGCTCAGGGAGTCCGCTTTGTCTCTGCGCAAGGAGTCGCTTGATGAGAAGAGGGTTGCCGAATCGGCGAAGGGTTATGCCCCCGCCGTTTCTCCCAAGGCGATAGACGTGTCGCGCGATTCGCTGCCGGAACATGTGCTGAGGCAGATCGGAAAGCTGAAGGACGAGCCGGCCCCCGAAGGTTTCGAGGGCATTATAGAAAACTACTACAAAGAATTGCTGAAAGACGAATAGAGCGCCGCGCGAAAGGCGCGGCTGGATCGTGCCGCATGAAAAGAATATTTGCCGGACGAATAAAGATGTCATGGGTGGCGGCGGCCGCCGCGATGTTTTTGCCGCTCTTCGCGCTCGGCGTTGCGCGAGCTGAAACAAAGACTCCCGCAGACATGTTCAACGATAGCATGAGCCTCATCAGCGGCGGCAGGCGGGCGGAAGCTGCGGCGATGCTGGCGCGGATAGCGGATGAACATCCGGCGGATCAGCTTGCGTGCGAGGCGCTGATACAACTGGGCCGCTTGTATGAGAATATGGGGCGTCCGGCGGAGGCGGAGGCGGCGTATTTAAGGGCGGCGACGGAGAACCAGTCTCATCCGCGCGCGCCGGAGGCTCTCGCGTTTGCCGCCGACATCATCAGAAAGAGCGGCAGGAGCGCGGACGCGGCGGCGCTTTACGAGGCCTGCCTCGACTTGTATCCCGACAGCGGCGTGGCGGATAGGGTGAAGTTCGATATCGCGTTCCTTTACGAAGGTCTGGGAAGGAGGGAAGAGGCGGCGGCTGTCCTGCGGTCGCTCGTGGCGAAAACCGGAACGCAATCCGCCGAAAGGGCGGGCCGCGAACTCATCCAGATGTACACGAGGGCGGGGCTGCTTTACGAAGCCGAAACGGCGGCTGCGGCCTTCCTGTCCGTCCGCCCCGGCGATGTCTCCGTTCGGTTGCAGTTGTTCAACATCCTGCTCGACAGAGCCAAATATGATCAAGCTATTCCGGTGATTGAAAGCCTGACCAAAGAGCAGCCGGACAACAGGGGGTTAAGGGAACTGTTGTTCAAGGCTTACAAGGACGCCGGACGGATGAAGGAACTTGTCGCCGCGCTCGAACAGAATAAGAAAAACGCGCCCGGTGACCTTGAGCAGGCTCGCCGTCTAAAGGATTTGTATGTTTGGGATGGAAAGACGATAGAGGCGATGCTGGAACTGGAAACCATATTGAAGACGGAACCGGGCAGCGTCGCCGACGCGGTCGAGTTGTCGAAGATGTATTACAAAGAGCAATGGGTGACAAAGGCGAGGGAAACCCTTGAGCGCGCGCTGGAAATAAAACCCGGATACGAGCCGGCGCTTCGCGAACTCGGCGCGCTGTGGTTCGCCGAAGGGGAAATGGAAAAAGCTCTCGAAGCATGGAGGGCCGCCGCTTCGTTCAATCCTTCCGATGTTCAGTCGTATTACCGGATGACGGGATACCTCAGGCAGCATCGGCTGTACGACATGATAATCGATTTGTACACGCGCGGGCGGGAAGCGCTGGGGCAGCCGTCTCTTTTCGCGCGCGATATGGCGTGGATACTCCAGATGCAGATGAGGAACAGGGAAGCGATAGATGAGTATTTGAAAGTCATCGCAGAAACGCCCGGAGATTCGGGCGCGCGGGAAGCGGTTTTCAAACTGCTGGAGGCGGAGGGGCCGGAAGGCGAAGGGGTCGGGATGATAGAGCGCGCCGCAGACGCCCGGCCAGACATCGCGGAGCTTTGGCTGATGTCCGCCGAGGCGCTGATATTGCGCGGGAACGAAGCCGGAGCCGAGCAGAGGATGGAAAAGATTTCACAGGCGCGCCCGGACGCTAGGTCGGAGGTCGCCGGACGTCTGATGTCCCGGTCGGCCCCAGCGCTCGCCGCGCGCCTGTTCGAGTCCGCCGCCGAAATTGAACCGGGCGACCCTTCCGTCAAACTCATGCAGGCGGGCAGGGCGTGGCTCGCCTCCGGCGAGGCCGTCAGGGCGGAAAACTGTTTCCGCAAGGTCGCTGATGGTTTTCACAACGCCCCTCAGGCGGACGAAGCTCTCGCCCTCATCGCTAGGATTTCCAATGAACGAGGCGATGTGTTGTCTGCGAGAGGATACTACGCGAGGCTCGCGTCGGAGCATCCCGGAAGTCCGTACCGCTCTCTCGCGGAAGTGGAAGAGGCTGTGGCGGCGTTCAAACTCGGAGAATACGAACACGCCGGAGTGGCTTTAGAAAGGTTGTCCTCAGACCCGCGCGCTCAGAGGTTCGCCGACAGGATTCTTTTTTACAGAGCGGAAATCGAGCGGTTCTCGCTTCGGTTCGAGGCTGCGGTAGAGCTTTATCTGAATCTTGCGCGACGATACCCTGAAAGCCGCAGCGTCGGAGAGGCCATCAGCCGCGCGCTCTTTTTAAAGGACGCGGAGACCGCCGATCCGATCCATGTTCAGGCGATAACCGCAGCCGAGAGGAAGTCGCTCGCGGGCGACGCCGAAGGCGCGGAGGCGATGTTGCGCGGCCTGCTTGTCGCCCTGCCGGAAGGAGCGATGAAAGACCACTCGGCGCTTATGCTCGCCTCTCTCCTCGAAAAAGAAGGCAGGCTTGAGCAAGCTGTCGCCGCCTATTTAATCTTGGCAGACGCGCCGGAGCCAAAAGAACTCAAGCCGCAGGCGTGCGCGCGGCTGGCTTCTCTCCTCGCTTCCATGAACCGGCAGAAGGAAGCTCTCGTGTATTTTCAGAAAACCATCGAAGCAGACCCCAGAGGATACTGGGGCCAACTCGCAAGACAGGGCGCAGGCAGCCTGCAGGATATTTTTTAGGGAAATTATTGGATCAAAAAGCGTATCCAAATAGATTTCAAACGAAGCCGGAGCATTAAAGACTTCCCGGCGATTATAATAATGTGGTTATGAATGAAGAAGCGGACAACATTGGTGGAATCGCGGGGAGCGGGTTCCCTGCGGAACCGCGCGCGGAGTCGTTGATTTACGATTACCACAGGGGAAGGCTGGAGCGCGACTACGCGGATATCGACGACGCCGACGAATTGAAAAGTTTTTTCTTTGAGAAGATATATCCTCCGCCTGAAGAGAGGGCGGCGCTCGAAGGCCGCAACCGTTCCATCCGCCGCATCATCCGCAATCCTTTCTTCAAAATCGTTTTCCATCCGGTCACAGTGAAAACAGCGAGGCAGTTGCTTGAACTCGACAAGTTGACGAACGACGCGAACAGGCGCATAGCCGGGGAGATGCGCAAGTCGCCGCCGCCGCCGTGTCCGCTCGACGACGACGCATATTTTAAGTTGTGCCGCGCCGCGACCCGCGTGGAAGACGCCCGCCGCCGTCTGGAATGCGCGATCGACGTGTTCAACTATTCGAGGCTCCTAATCGAGGGGTTTCCCAATTTGAGAGACGTCTTCAGAGTCGTTCCCGCGCCGCTGTTGAAGATTGCGGGGGGCGCGTTAGAATTCGGAATTCATGGCTACAATACGCTATTATGTCACAGGGAGCGGCTACAATATTACATGGAAACAATCGAACGCCGGGAGTCTGACAGGATAGAGAAGATTTTCGGCGGGAGCGGGGACGCCGCGGCTCAGGCGGGCGGCGATTGAATCCGGCAGCCCGCGCGCGCGGCTGAAAGGAACTGGCGATGGACGCGAAAAATGAAATCAAACATCTCAGGTCGGAGATCGCCCGGCACGACCGCCTGTACTATTTGCAGGCCTCTCCCGAGATTTCCGACTTCGAATATGACGCCTTGTTCGCAAAACTCAAGCGGCTGGAGGCCGAACATCCGGAGCTTGTAACTCCCGATTCTCCCACCCAGAAAGTTGGCGGCGCTCCGGTGGACGGTTTCGCTCAGGTCGAACACGCGGTCCCGATGCTTTCTCTGGACAACTCGTACAGCATAGAGGATGTGCGGGAGTTCGACGCGCGGGTCAGAAAGAGCCTGCCCGCTCAGGAATCCCCGTCATACGTTGCGGAACTGAAAATAGACGGAGTCAGCGTTTCCCTCGCATACAGGGGCGGCGTCCTTTGGCGCGCGGCGACTCGCGGCGACGGCGCGGTCGGCGACGACATAACGGAAAACGTCAAGACCATCAAAAGCGTTCCGCTCCGGCTGAAAGGGCAGTTTGACCCCGGCGAGGAGCTAGAAGTCAGGGGAGAGGTTTACATCCCGCGCTCCGACTTCGAGAAAATGAACGAGGAGCGGGAGGCGGCGGGGGAGCAGCTTCTTGCCAATCCGCGAAACGCCACAGCAGGCTCGCTGAAACTGCTCGATCCCAAGATGGCCGCCAAAAGGCCGCTCAGCGTCTTCATCTACTGGCTCAGAGCCGCCGAAAACATAATGCCGGATTCCCATTCCGGATGTCTGGATATGATACGCGAAATGGGGCTGCCCGTTGAGCCGCACGCGGAGGCGCTGCGCGACGTTGACGCCCTTGTGGCTCATCTCGAAAAATGGGAGTCCCGCAGAAGCGAGCTTGATTACGAGACGGACGGCATGGTGATAAAAGTCAACTCGATGGCGCATCAGAAGGCCCTCGGAGGAACCAGCCGTCACCCCCGCTTTGCCATCGCCTTCAAGTATCCCCCCGAACAAAAAGAGACCGTCGTAGTTAGCATCGAAGTGCAGGTGGGGCGCACAGGCAAACTCACCCCCGTCGCCAACCTTGAGCCGGTGCGCCTGTCCGGAACCATCGTCAAACGCGCAACGCTTCACAACCGGGACGAAGTAGAACGGCTGGACATTCGCGAAGGCGACAGGGCGCTGGTTCGCAAGGCGGGGGAGATTATCCCTCAGATAGTGGCCGTCGTGAAGGAAAAGCGCGACGGCTCGGAGAAGCCTTTCGCGTTTCCGGAGCAATGCCCTGTTTGCGGTTCGGAAACGGCGCGGCAGGAGGGGGAAGTGGACGTGCGGTGCGTCAATCCCTTCTGCGACGCCCAACTGCGGGAGCGGCTGGCTCATTTCTGCTCCCGTCAGGCTATGGACATCGAGAACGCCGGCCCCAGCCTCATTAACCAGCTTGTGGACAAAGGGCTTGTGCATGATTTCGGAGACTTGTACGCGCTGAATCGGGAGAAACTTGAGTCGCTGGACAGAATGGCGGAGAAATCGGCGGCGAACGTGATAGAGGCAATCGACCGCAGCCGCAAGGCCCCGCTGGACAGGCTGATTTTCGGGCTTGGCATCCCTATGGTGGGAACGAGGACGGCGAAACAACTCGCCGACGAGTTCGGCTCGCTCGACGAGATAGCGTCCGCAGACGCGGAGCGGCTGACTCAAGTGACGGATGTCGGGCCGCGCGTGGCCGCCTCAGTCAAAGAATATTTCGAGAGGGACGCCGCGAAGAGCGTGATAGATAAACTGCGGGCTGCCGGGGTCAACATGACACAAGAACGGCGCGCGGACGGCCCGAGGCCTCTCGACGGACTTTCCTTTGTCATCACCGGCGCGCTCTCCCGTCCCCGCGACGAAATCAAACGCGACATCGAAAACGCCGGCGGCAAAGTCCTTTCTTCCATCTCTAAAAACACCGGCTACCTCGTCTGCGGCGAAGACGCCGGATCAAAACTCGAAAAGGCGAACAAACTCGGCGTGCCTGTCATCGACGAAGCCGCCCTCGCACGAATGCTTACAAAAAGCTGACCCGGAATTTAAAACCTCGCATGCAAAATAAACACGCACAAATTTAGACTGCGGCGATTGATGTATAACCGGAGACATAGACAACATGTGTTCGGAGTGGCGAAAAACGGGTACAGGCAACGCGCGTCTCAGCGGATGCCTGTACCCGCTTTTCCGAAACGCGTCTGCGAAGAAAAGGGGACACCCATCGCGCAAAGCTGCGCTGAATGTCCCATTTTCCTAGAACCGGAATAAATGACCATAAAGATATTCATGTGTAGGGGCGATTCACGAATCGCCCGAATAAAGACTGGCGCATTAGCAACAATAGAAACGCAAACCGTAGGGGCGACCCGTTGGGTCGCCCGAATAGGAAGGCGTTTCGGGAAGCGGCAGGCGCAGAAGGAAGAGGGCAATTCGTGAATTGCCCCTACGAGTTAAAGACAGAATCGCATCTAAAAACCAATCACATTTACCGGAACCCAGCCGGGGTTTATGCCAAGTTGGCCGGAAAGGTTATCTCCCCAACATTTCACGCCGCCGGAAGTTGTGACCGCGCATGTGTGGCCACCGCCGGAAGAGATTGAGGCGATGCCGCTTGTAAGTCCTTCAACGTCAACAGGAGTATAACTATCTGTGGTTGTGCCGTCGCCTAGTTGGCCGTAATAGTCATCTCCCCAGCATTTCACGCCCCCAGAGGTTGTGACCGCGCAGGTGTGGTTACCGACGGATGAGATTGAGGCGACGCCGCTTGTGAGTCCGACCACGTCAACAGGCATATAACTATCTGTGGATGTGCCGTCGCCAAGCTTGCCGATGAAATTGCTTCCCCAGCATTTAACGCCGCCGGAAGTTGTGACCGCGCATGTGTGGTCGACCCCTGAAGAGACTGAAGCGATCCCGCTTGTAAGGCCGACAACGTCAACAGGTATATAACTGTCTGTGGTCGTTCCGTCGCCTAATTGTCCGTAGTCGTTATTTCCCCAACATTTGACGCCGCCTGAAGTTGTGACCGCGCATGTGTGTCGATTTCCTGAAGAGACTGAATCGACGCCGCTTGTGAGTTCGACCACGTCAACAGGCATATATCTGCTTATATCCGAACCATCTCCAAGTTGACTGTAATAGTTGCTTCCCCAGCATTTAACGCCGCCAGAGTTTGTGACCGCGCATGTGTGTAGATTTCCTGAAGAGACTGAGGCGACGCCGCTTGTGAGTCCGACCACGTCAACAGGCGTATAACTATTTGTGGTTGTGCCGTCGCCAAGCTGTCCATTTTTATTGCTTCCCCAGCATTTAACACCGCCTGAGGTTGTGACCGCGCATATGTGCCTGCCGCCGGAAGAGATTGAGGCGATGCCGCTTGTAAGTCCTACAACATCAACAGGAGTATATCTGCGTCTGGTCGTTCCGACTCCAAGTTGTCCGTTTTCGTTCCATCCCCAGCATTTTACACCACCTGAGGTTGTGACCGCGCATGTGTGGCGGTACCCGGATGAAGCAAAAGCGACGCCGCTTGTGAGGCCGACAACGTCAACAGGTATATTACTGTATGTTGTCGTTCCGTCGCCTAGTTCGCCGTAATAGTTACTTCCCCAGCACTTGACGCCACCAGAGGTTGTGACCGCGCAGGTGTGCCAATAACCAGTTGAAACAGAAATAATGCCGCTTGTAAGGTCTACAACATCAACAGGAACATAACTGTCAGAGTACGTCCCATCGCCAAGTTGACCGAAGTCGTTATCTCCCCAGCATTTAACGCCGCCAGAGGTTGTGACCGCGCAGGTGTGCCTATAACCAGTTGAAACAGAAATAATGCCGCTTGTAAGGTCTACAACATCAACAGGAACATAACTGTCAGAGTACGTCCCATCGCCAAATTGGCCGAAGTCGTTATCTCCCCAGCATTTAACGCCGCCGGAGTTTGTGACCGCACATGTGTGGTCGCCCCCTGATGAGACTGAAGCGATCCCGCTTGTAAGGCCGACAACGTCAACAGGCGTATTTCTATATGTAGTTGTACCATCGCCTAGTTGGCCGAAATAGTTTCCTCCCCAGCATTTAACGCCCCCATTGGTAGTGAGCGCGCATGTGTGGTCAATGCCAGTGGAGATTGAGGTGACACCGCTTGTAAGGCCGACAACGTCAACGGGAGCATGTCTGTCTGTGTTTGTTCCGTCGCCAAGCTGGCCGTAATCGTTATCTCCCCAGCATTTTACGCCGCCAGAAGGCGTGATCGCACAGGTGTGGGCTTCGCCAGATGAGACAATCGCGGCGCGGGATTCCTGAACAGGCGCGGGAAGCGGCGCAAAAAGGCCTTTGCCTCCGCAGCCTGCTAGCGACAGCGTACACAGCATCGCCGCCATAAAAATATAACGAGCTTTCCTCAAGGTCTTTCCTTTTCGTGTTTTCGTCATACGATGCTATAAATCTTTGAATGTGCGACTGTATTTTATTAGCAATCCGCGCAAAAATCAAGAATTCATGTATCAGCGAAGAAAAGGGGACACCCATCGCGCAAAAGCCATGCTGGATGTCCCCATCATTCTAAACTGAGATTTCTGCGTCAGAACAATTCAGACAGGTTGTCGAACACTTTGCGGATTGCTTCCGCGTACAGTTTCATCGTGTCGATGCTCTGAGAAATGACAGGGAACGAGTGAGACCCGATAACGATGGAAGAATCCAGAAGCGCGGCGGCTTGAGCGTAGTCTTCCGGGGCCGCCGGGGCCGCCGGTTTGTCTCTAAGCGGACATGACCACGGGCATTCCCGCCCGTAACCGACGCGCGCCGCGAAACTTTTCTGCAAGGGCAGGGGAAGCGTCTCCCACAAACAAGCCTCCACGCCTTCCGCCTGAATCGCCGCCAGAACGCGGTCGCGAAACGCAGTATGAGCGGCGTTCACGCCTGCGGCGGCGGCGTCAAGCCGTATCCGGTATTTGTGATAAACGGTGACTCTGTTTTCGGGTATGCGAGGAGGAATGACTCCCGGTATATCTTTGATTGCGTTTGAAAGGAAGTCCCCGTTCGCGCGTGCGTTGGCGTTCCGCTCGTCGAGCTTGCGAAGTTGCGCTCTGGTAACAGCGGCTGGAAGTTCTCCGGGCATGTACTGCCAGCCCATGCCGATCGACTCGAAACCGCGCCCGCGGTCCAGCGGCCTCAGCGGATCGACTAGGCTCTCGTCGTCGAACGACGCGTTCTGACCGAACAGGCGCACGCTGTTGGCGGCGGCGGCGAACTTCTCGTTGTTCGTCACGAAGAAGCCGCCCTCTCCGCAGGGCAGGTTCTTGCTGGCCTGAACGCTGAAAAACGCCATGTCGCCCATAGTCCCGGCGGCGCGGCCTTTGTACTTTGCCCCATGCGCCTGCGCGCAGTCCTCAATCACCAACAGACCGCGACGCCTCGCTATCTCCAGCACGGGGTCCATGTCCGCGCACAAGCCGTGCAGGTGCACCGGGATTATCGCCCGCGTGCGCGGCGTTATCTTGCTCTCAATCTTTTCAGGGTCGATATTAAATGTGTCCGGCTCAATGTCCGTAAACACCGGGACGGCGTTGTTGTGCATGACCGCAAGCGCGCTTGCCAAGAAAGTGAACGACGGGACGATTACCTCGTCGCCGGGCCCGATTCCCGCGGCGGCCACAGCCATGTGAAGCGCTGCCGTTCCGCTGTTGGACATGAGGCAGTATTTAACGCCCAGCCATTCCGCGAACTCGCGTTCGGCTCCCTGAATCTGCGGCCCGTACGGCCCGGTCAGAATCCCCGAATCGAGACACTCCATAACCATCTTCTTGTCTTCATCCGTGATAATCGGCCAAATCTTGTGCGAGCCGTCCGGAACTGTTTTCTTTCCCCCGTTGATTGCTAGAACTGACATGTCGTTCACCCCGTCATAAGTTGTTTTGACCGGAAGAGCCGCCGATCAGACAGCATTCCGGGATTTGGGACTCAGTTGAATTTTGAGAAACATCAGACGCCGAATCTCTTATTAGAATTCCATAAGACTGGAAATCGACGATTTGGGCGGCAAGGGAATCAAGGTTCGACAATGCGGTTTTGTTTCTGACAGCGTCGGAGATGACTTTTTCCGCCGCGCCTGCAAAACACAGCGCCGCCGTCCGAGGCTCGACATCAGGCCTGACCATGCCTGCAGCCAATCCCATCCTTATGCCGTTTTCTATCTGCGCCGCAAGCGCGGCGTTGAGCGCGTCAAGCCGCTTCATCGCCTCCCCGCCCACATAGCGGGACTCGCTGAAAAACAGCTTCGCAACGTCGATATTTTCCATGAATACCGAAGCTATCCTGCGGGCGTTGTCTACGGCAAGCTCCCTGTCCGCAAGAGCGAGCCTGCCGTTTGCTCGCGTCTCGTTTTCAATAATCACGACCGCAAGCTTGTTAATGAAATCGATGAGGATTTCATCGAAGATAGCTTGTTTGTCTTTGAAGTGATAGTAAAAAGTGCCCTGACCCGATTTGACTGCTGAAACGATGTCCGAGACATTAGCGGACTGGAACCCTTTTTCGGAGAATATTTTAGCTGCCGCCTCAAGAAAGCGTTTTTTAGTGGCGATTTTTTTATCGTGCGGTTTTTGGACTGACATATCAGTCCAAAATATAACGCCTTTTTTACCTCATGTCAATATCCGCTGAAAACAACTCGGCGAAAAGCGGGCGCTGGCAGTCGTGAGACGCGCGTTGCTGCCAGTCGCCGTTCTACTTGTGTTAACCACGGAGATACAAAGACACAAAGGAAAATCGTTTTTTCACATCGTTACCATCGTCTTTAACATCGTTACCAAGGTCTCCTTGGTAACGATAATGAAACTCTTCATTTGGTTTTTTCATATTAAAAATCGGAGCGGAGTTTCAGGTTGAAGAGAGTGCCGTCGTAAGCTGATGAAGAGCCGGTTTGTTTGTCTTTTTTCAGGCTGAAAGAAAGAGTGAAATGCTTATCGAGGAGAGTTTCAGATTCGAGAAGGTATCTGACGCGGTCGGGGGAGCCGGGGCCGGATTTTTCAGTGTTAAATTCTGCGCGGAGGCTGGTCGACGGAGAATACGCGTAGGAGGCTCCGGTGGTGTAGGAGGAGCGAGTTTCGCCGCCAGAAGCGCCGCTGGTTCTGATGAAGGTGGCGGAGGTTTTCCAGTCGAGACGCCCGCCGGGGAAGTACCGGGTAGAAAATGCTGTTCTGTCCTGATTAGACGTGTCGGAAGTCCAATCCGCCGAAGATGAGGAGCCGGCGCGGGAAGAAGTCCTGCGGTTGCGGTATCCCTCAAGCGTGGCTGTCCATGGCGAAGAGCCGCCGGGGGTATACATTGCCCTTGCTCCGAAATCCCTGTTCACGCTTCCGCTGCGTTCCTCGACGAGTGTTTTGGAATAAACAACGCGCGGGCTGAGGAGCCATTTGCAGTTCAGACGGTAATCGATTCTGCCGGTGGACGCTTCGGTCAGCGAGTCGCCGTAATAAGGATTGGGTTTTTTCTGTCTGCTGAAGCTGACGAGGACGGACTCGGTTTTTGTGCCGGGTTTCATTTTTGCGATGGCTTCCATGTTGTCCACCCGCGAGTTTTCCGAGCCGGGGCGCATGTCGTTGAGCATCTGAGTGTCGAACTTGGCCATTATCACCCATAGAGGGTCGGGTATGTAAACCACGTCAAGGAGGCCGGAGTTCGTGATTGTCTTGAAAGTCGAGTCTGTCCCCGCAGAAATGGAATCGGGAGCGACGTATTTGACCTCGTTTTTATTCAGGGAAAGCTTCATTTTCAAGTTCGGTTCAGGATCGTATTTGATGTCCACGCCGCCTTTGGAGACGAAGTAGTCGCTAGTGCGGTCGGTGTCGTCGTTGAAATCGCTTTTCTCGATATGGGCGAGAATTGAAACTTCGTCGGAGTCGTTGGGCACATAGAGAGTTTCGAGGCGGTGCGAGGCTCGGTTTTCGTCCATTTCATAATATCTGGAAGTTTTGACGTCTTCGCGGGTGCGCAGATTTAAGGAATAACCTACGCGGCGGAATGTTTTCCCTCGATGCTCGACTGTGGCGCGGATGTCCCGGGTTTCGTAGCTGCCGCCGCCGGAGAAGTCCCTTCCGTGTTCGCGGCTGGAGTATTCCAAGCCTGTCTGGATTGATTTCATGAACAGATATTTTGCGGAGATTGAGAGCCTTTCTGATTCAAGATCGTTGTATTGATTCATTGGGGCGAAGAACCAGCTTTTGCGCATATACTCGCCGGAGAGGGAGCCGTTTTTCAGGCGGACGTCGGCGGTGGCGCGCGCGGCTTTTCCCTCTTGAGAGTCGGAGCCGGAGTAGCTTGGAGCGTGTTTGTAACTTGCGATTATCGTCGTGCCAGCCGGGAGGTCTTTCTGGAAACGGATAGCCGTTCTGTCAGCCGCCGTGTCGTATTCCATAACGTAGTCCGTGCCGGACCTCTGGCGGGAGCCGGGGGAGAATGTGTCATTCAGGTAAATCTCCTCGGTATTGCTTATGGCGTTCTGTCGGAGGTAGAAGACGCGCAGTCCGACATCCGCGGCTCCCACGGTTGCCACCCGCTCTTCGAGAACCTGAACTGATTTAAGAGTCATGTCCGAGGACGATTCGGCGTATTCGCCCCGGAGGACGGCCGGGCCGAGGGTTAGCCTTCCCGTCAGGTCGGCCACCGAGCGGGTGTGGTCGCCGCTCAATGACGCCAGCGGGGGGACAATTTCATAACTTATCACCACATGCCTGTCCAGATGCTCGTCCGGCCTTGCTCCCGTGTCCAGAAAATCAATCGAGTTGTTCGCTTCGTTTATTTCGTAATCAACGCCGGAGACAAGAGAGCGTTCGAGCGCCTCCATCAAGTAGAGTTCGGCCACTTCCGTTCCGCCGTAAACCCGCTCGCGTCCCAGAACATACGAGTCCCTAGCCGTTCCGCGCAACTCCTCGCCTGAAACCCATTGCAGGTAATCCGGATTGTAATATTCGAAGTAAACAGAAACGGATATGGCGTCGACGGGAAATGCGACGAGGAATTTGATTCTTCCGGCGGGCCAGTCTATTTCGTAGTCCTCGCCGCGTTTGAGGGGGATATTCGACTCGCCGCTTTGCGCGAGGGCGCGGAGAGTGACGGTCTCTCTCAGTTTAACCAGTCTCGTGCGGCCTAATTCGAGAAACACCCCGATGGCCGCGTCCGGCTCGAATATTTTTTCGCCCTCAAAAACCGTTTCCCTCGCGGCGCGGCTTACACCTTCCTCGACGTATGCCGCTCCGAAGTCGTACACTGGATGGGACGGATTCGTTCGCGCGGAGAAACCTGTCAACGCCCCTGTTTTCGCCGTCGCCATCAGCACGGATTCATAGGTGATTTCGATTATCTCGGAGGGGTCGATATTTCTGTTGAAAGTTATCTGGCCGAGGAAGTAATCGACAGAATAATCGGAAGGCGGAACCCGGCGGTTGTTTATCGTTACCGACTCGCTTCCTTCCATTATGGAGTGTGAGCGCAGAGCATAAGGCCCTCGGATGTTGCGGCCTCTGAATGTCTCGCGGGATGTTTCGCTTTTTCCGCGCGAAGCGAACGCCGAGACGGAATAGCTTCCGAAGTCATAAGCGGCGTCCAGTCCCCTGATGGTTTTTCTGAATTCGGCCATCGGCCCGGCTTTGAATTGGGCGGAAGTGTCTCCGACAGTGGCGTAGCCGCGCGGCCCAGACGCCTTGAAATAAAACTCGTTGTCCTGATAAGGATTCTCAACGAAAGAACCGTCTACGGAAAGGCCGTTCTTCATGGCTCCGTCAACGCTGATGCGAGTCCGCTGGGTGAGTTTGTCGTTGTAATAAAGAAGCCCGTTGTTTGACAGGAAAGCAATTTCGTTTCCTGTCGAGGAGGAAGTCTGCGCGTTAAGTTCGAGAGAACCATATACGCGTATTGCGTCGTCTTCGCGCGCGGCTCGTGTTTTGTCGCGTTTGCTAGACGCCGGGAAGACAGGTTCCCGTTGCGCGGGGGCCGGGCATTTCTCTGTTTCCTCTGCCGAGGCAGCGATAGCAGGGGCGCTTTTCGTGGCAGGAGATTTTTTGTCGTTTGAATCTGAGACGGGTTTTTCCGTTTCCGAGCCGAGGAGCATTTTATCAAGAGCGTCGAGTTCGCCGGGTTTTTCCTCCGGCTCGGCAATTTGGGCTGATGCGGGGGGGGCGGATTTTTCTATCGCTTTGTCTGCTTCCGGCGGGGCTTCCAAAGTTATCATCCGTTTGCGCGATTTCAAAGGCGTAATGTCTTCCGGTGGAAGATTGTCTTGGAGCCATTCGACGGATTCAGCGGCGGAGACAGCGACAGGTTGGACATAAGTCGGTTTTGCAGGTTGAGACTGGGAGATATCTTCAATCTCTTGAGCAGCCGCAAAAATTGAATTCATAAGCAAAACGATAGATAGGGAAACAATAAACAGCGATAGGAAGCCCTTCCGCTTCGAGCGGCGACTGAGCGCGGCGCGCGGCGTTTTCTTTGCGGCCTTCATCATCGGCATCTAGCAATTCTAGCGCATTTTACCCAAACCTTCACTGTCTGAAAAGAGAGGGTTTCCCGCGCGGGCGCAAGCATACAATCTGACGGGATGGATTATTGTTAATGGCAGGTATTATAATTCGGTATCTCGGAGAGCGGCGGAGATGACGCCGCAAAAAAGCATAGGAGCTATGACTTAGAATGCGCAAGCTGTTCTATCCTGACTCGGTCGCTGTGATCGGGGTTTCGGACAGGCCGGACAACATCGCGGGCAACGTTGTACGGAACCTAATCAACTGGAAGTATCCGGGCGCGGTGCATGCCGTGAACCCGAAAGGCGGGCGGGCGTTCGACATGAGGATCCACGAGTCTCTGCGCGACATTCCCGGGGAAGTGGACGTCGCGGTGGTTCTGACGCCGGCGCGCGTGCTGCCGGGGATATTGGAAGACGCGCATGAAAAAGGCGTGGAATATTTGTGCGTCGAGAGCGCGGGGTTTTCCGAGCTTGGGGCGGAAGGGGAAAATCTGGCGAATGAAATCACTCTGAAAGCCGCCGGATACGGAATAAAATTCGTCGGCCCGAACGGGCTTGGAGTCATCAACGCCGAGAAAAGACTTTGTCTGCCGTTCTCGTCGCTGACCCGGTGGGAAGCGGGGCCGGTGTCTGTCATCGCGCAGAGCGGCGGGGTGGGGATGTCGCTGCTGGTGGGCATGCAGGAGCACAACGTCGCGGCCAATAAATTTGTGTCAATGGGCAACAAGTATTCTCTGGACGAAGTGGATTTTTTAAAGTATTTCATCGAGGACGAAAGCACAAAGGCGGTATTGATATATTTAGAGGGGATGAGCAGGGGCAGGGAGTTCGCGGATGTCGCGGCAAAAACGGACAAGCCGATACTGTTGTACAAGGCGAACACCACCGAAACGGGCGCGCGGCGCGCGATGTCCCACACCGCGGCGATGGCCAACGACGATGATGTTCTGGACGCTGTTATCAAGAGAGCGGGAGTGATACGAGTCCGCTCGCTGGACCATCTTATGCAGTTTATCCCGATGTTTCTGAGGCCGAAGTTTACGGGCCGGGGCATATCGATAGTGTCCCCCGCCGGAGGGTTCACGGTAATAGCGGCCGACCGCGCGGAAGAGAGCGGGTTCAAATTTCCGGAGCTTTCAGCGGAGACGGAAGAAACGCTGAGGGAAAAGGCGAGGGCGGGAGTAATAAAAATCGGCAACCCGGTGGATTTGGGAGACGCGTTGAGCACGGACACGCAGGTGTTGGCGGTTGACCTCACGCTGTCTCAAGAAGACATCGCGGGTTGTATGTACGTCACGGCGCGGCGGCAGGCTGGGAACTACACCGGGCCGTTTTCATCGATGTTGCGAAACCCGGTTCCAGAGCTTGAAGAGCTATCGGACAAGAGGGGCAAGCCGGTCGCGGCCGTCTTCGTCGGACCTGCAAAGATGGCGGCGGAATTCAGAGAGAGCGCAAAGCTTCCGGTGTATAGCTCGATAGACGCGGCGACGGAGGCGATGGCCGCGTGGCGCGATTATTGTTTGAGGCCGAAGCCGCGCGGGCGATGCGGCGAGGTCCGCATGTCCGAAGAATTTACAGATATTGAGGAATCGATAAAACCCGGTTATGTGTCAGGAGCTAAGGCATTCGGATTGTTGAGGGCGGCGGGCGTTCCGGTGGTTGAATTCGAGGAAGTTTCCGACGAGGACGGCGCGGTTGAAGCGGCTTCGCGGATGGGGTATCCCGTCGCGATGAAAGTGGCTTCGGAGAAAATCGTCCACAAGACCGAATCGGGAGGCATAGCGCTGGGAATACGGAATGAAGCGGAATGCCGGGCTGCTTATGCGAGGTTGAAGAAAATAATTGACGAGAGCGGAGCGTCAGGCTGCGTGCTCGCGCAGAAGATGGCCGGCCCCGGGGTGGAAGTGATAGTGGGAGCAAAACGAGACCCCCATTTCGGGCCTGTAGTCATGTTCGGTTTGGGCGGCGTTTTTGTTGAGATGATGAAAGACGTGGTCTTCCGGCCCGCGCCGGTTGATTTCGAAGAGGCGCTTGATATGACCGCCGGGATCAAAGCGGCGGGGATGTTGCGGGGAGCGCGCGGTCTGCCGAAATCGGATTTAAAAGCGCTGGCGGAGGCGATAGCAGCCGCAAGCAGGCTGGCGGCAGGGAGCCGACGGATAGCTGAGTTGGACATCAATCCCCTGATTGTTTTTCCCGAAGGAGAAGGTTGCGCGGCGGTAGACGCCCGGATGATTCTGGAATGACGCTTGCGGGCGGGGATTGAGAGTTTTTTTCCTTGCCTGCGCGGACGGGCGCGCCGCATGCGCTTATAATACCGACAGGTTGAGTGGAGCGGCGTCATGTTGAGGCGAAGCATCGGGTTCAAACTCATTATTCTGATAATAGCTTTCTCGTCCGCGTGTTTAACCGTGTTTGTTTATTTTCTTCAAAAGGAACTCAGCGCGCAGCACAAAGACGACCTTATGTCTCAGGCGCATGAGATCGGGGACAGAGTAAGCAGAGACATCAGAGACGGCATGCTGCTGCACGGAGATTCCGACACGCGGCGCACTCTGGAGAGCATCGGTTATCAGGCGATAGTAAGAAAAGTGCGGATACTCGACAATAAAGGAGTCATAGCGGCGTCGACGGACGAAGCCGAAGAGGGAAGAAAAGTGGCGCTTGAGGACCCGTCGTGCGCGCGATGCCACGCCAAACAGGGAGCGGAAGGCTGGAAGATGGGCGAGGGCGACATAAGCGAATGCGTTATTAAAACAGATACGGGAGAGCGCATCGCCAACGTCGCGATACCGATTCCCAACAGGCCGAACTGTCAGACATCGCTATGTCACGCGGGAGAAAGAGGCGCGAAAACATTGGGCTTGGTTGTCGTGGAGATAAGTCTTGAAAGCGTCTATCACAGGCTTAGCGACCGCTTGAGAAAAAACATTGCATTCGCGATTATTCTAGTAGCCGGACTTTCTGCCGTCGGAAGCGCTTTTATTTACTGGATGATATATCTGCCGCTCAGAAAGATAATAAGCGGAACAAAGGCCGTCGCGGCTGGAAGGCTTAACGAGCCTATCGATATAGGCAATAAAAGAGATGAAATCGGATACCTCGCCCGGTCTTTCAACAAAATGACGGAAAGAATAAGGGACATGACCGGGCATTTGAACAGGATGAACGTCGAGCTTGAGCACAAGGTCGAGGAACGCACTCTCGAATTAAAGAAAACGCAGGAAAGCGTGATGCAGTCGGAGAAGCTGGCGTCTCTCGGTCTTATGGCCGCCGCCATCGCGCACGAAATCAACAACCCGCTCACAGCGGTGTTGACATACAGCGCGCTGTTGGCCAAGCAGGCTCCCGAAGGCTCGGAAACCAAAGAAGACCTCGAAGTGATAGTGTCCGAGACAACCCGATGCAGGTCTATCGTCAGAGGACTTCTGGACTTTGCCCGCGAAACGGAGTTCAGACAGAAATCGGTCAATATCAATCAGCTTCTCGAAGAGACGATAGCGTTGCTCAAGCATCAGGTGATGTTTCAGGATATAGATATCGTTAGAAACATGGCCGCTTATCTGCCGGACACAATAATGGACGCGGATCAGGTCAAGCAGGTGTTCATAAACATGATGCTGAACGCGGCGGACGCGATGCCGAGCGGCGGCAAACTTTTCGTCAGGACTTCCTCGGACTACATCCAGAACGAGATAACGATAGAGTTCACGGACACCGGGGTAGGCATCCCCGAAAGAGACGTAAAAAGAGTATTCGACCCGTTCTTCACAACGAAGGAAAAAGGGCGCGGAACGGGGTTGGGGCTGTCGGTGTCGTACGGCATCGTGCAGAGGCACGGCGGCGCCATTGATGTTAAAAGCAGGGTTGGGCAGGGGACGACTTTCATGATAACATTCCCGGTCGACAATACGCAGTGAGCGGAGGCGCGGCATGGCCGCAAGACCACGGATACTTGTAATAGACGACGAGCCGACAGTATGCAAAAGCGTGTCTAAAATCCTTACGCCCGAAGGATTCGATGTGGACATGGAGACGGAGCCGAAAGAGGGCCTCGTCAAAGCCGTGTCTGGGGCCTACGACCTTGTGATAACGGACATAAAGATGCCCGGAATCAGCGGCATCGACATACTCCGGATAGTTAAAGAAGAATCTCCGTGGACGTGCGTGATTGTGATAACCGGCTATTCGACCGTCGGTTCGGCGGTGGAGGCTATGAAGGAGGGCGCTTTCGACTACGTGCCGAAGCCTTTCACCCCTGACGAGCTTTCCCTAGTCGTGAAGCGCGCTTTCGAAAAAAAGATACTAATCGAGGAAAACAGATATCTTCGCGGAGAGATCGAGGACAAGTACAAGCTCGACAGAATGGTGGGCAAGAGCGGCGTGATGCAGCACATCTTCAAGCTGGTGAACATCGTGTCGCCGACCAACAGCGCCGCCCTGATTTACGGCGAGAGCGGAACGGGCAAGGAGATGGTGGCCCGCGCGGTTCATTACAACAGCCCGCGCTCGAAGAAAAGATTCGTCCCTGTGGACTGCAACGCGCTGGCTGACAACCTTTTTGAGAGCGAGATGTTCGGGCATGAAAGAGGGGCCTTCACAGGGGCGGTGCGGGAGAAAAAGGGCCTTATCGAAGAAGCGGACGGAGGCACTCTTTTTCTAGATGAAATCTCCAATATCAGCCTCGACGCGCAGGCGAAACTCCTTCGCGCCCTCGAATCTCGCGAGGTCAAACATGTGGGCGGCGCGGAATTGAAGCGAGTCGATTTCAGGCTTATATGCGCCACCAACAAAGACTTGATGAAGATGGTTCAGGAGGGAACGTTCAGAGAGGACCTTTACTACAGAATAAACGTGTTTCCCATAAACCTGCCTCCTTTGCGCAAGCGTCCGGAAGACATACCGATGCTGGCCGCGCATTTTCTGAAGAACTTCGCCTCGGAAACCGCCAAGAATATCACAGGGATCGACCGGGACGCGATGGACCTGCTGGCCGGGCATGACTGGCCGGGCAACGTGCGCGAGTTGAAAAACGTGATAGAGAGAATAGTGATAATGACATTCAGCGACACGGTCTCGCGCCGAACGGTGGCGGAGATATTGGGCAAAGCAGCCGGCGCTGAAGAGAACGAGGCGGCCCCTGAGAATAACGAGGAGTTGAAAGAGGCCCGGCGGGCGGCGAAAAAACAGGCGGTCGAGGAAATCGAAAAGAAATTCGTGATCAACGCTCTCAAAAAATCCGGCTGGAACATCACCAAAGCCGCAAGAGAAACAGGAATGCAAAGACAGAATTTTCAAGCCTTGGCAAGCAAATTCAAAATAGAGGCCGAAGACGACGAGCAGTGACGGAGCCGCCGCGCGGCTCTCAAATTCACACGGAAGGACGTGCGAACTGTGGCGGATAGAAGAAAAGCTCTCGTAATAGACGACGAGCCGCTGGTCTGCAGAAGCGTAAAAAAAATCTTGGCCATTGAGGAAATCGACACAGACATCGCGACATCGGGTCGCGAAGGGCTTGTGATGGCGCGCAACTCGAAATACGACATGTTGCTGGTGGACGTGAAGATGCCTGAAATGAACGGATACGCCGTGGTGAGGATGATGCGGGAAATCCAGCCGACCCTTCCAATCATCGTTATTTCAGGATACAACACCCCGCACACGCGCGAACAGGCATTCACCAGCGGGGCGAACGAATTTGTTCCGAAACCGTTCCTGCCGGAGGAAATCAGAGATGTCGCTCTGAAACTTCTCAAAGGCATGGGAACCGATAAGGCGAAGGCGGACGCCTCCGCGGAAAGCGGGAGCGGCTCTGATTCCGCGCCGGGCTCCGCTTCGAAACGGGACGCAAAATCGGCGATAGGCTATGCCTGCGTCAATCAGTCCGGCTCGCATGACGCGCTTTCTGCCGAAGAACAGAAGAAGCTGATTTGCAGATTCGCGGATTCATCCGGGATGACTATTTCCTCAGTCTATGAGGATACCGAGGCGGGCGTTCAGGCCATAAAACGGCCCGCGTTGCTAAGGATACTCGACACCGAAACAACCCCCGGAACGGTGATCGTCGGAGAAATTTGCTGCGTCGGGAAGAACCGCCGGGAACTCCGCGACACTCTTGAAGCCCTTGACGCCGCCGGGATGAAACTTGTCTCCGCGTCGGAAAAAATGGACCACCTGTCCCAATTCGTGCGCATGTGGTATGAAGACAGAGAAGCGGCGCGGCGGGAAGAAGCGGAAGAGTCGAAGGATAGCGGCGGCGCCGCCGCAGCGCCGCCGGACGTTTGAAGGAAGGAAGCAGGCGGGTTTTTAATCGAAATCTGGAGATATGAAAAATGATATTGCAAGACGCGCTATCGTGCGGCATCCCTTGGGCCGAGTCAAGAAAACTGGTTTACAGGAACGCTCCCGAATCATGCAGGGATATGTTCAGCGAAGACGGCCAGTTCAGCGACGTTGAGCCTTTCACGCCGGTGGAGATGGACGCGCTGAAGGATTTGCCCTCTCTCGTTTCGATTATGACGGAGCCGGAGAACTACGTGACGGGAATAAAGTCGGGCGCGCGGCTCGGCGACGCGCGGCTGAACTGGCACGCCGGTTTGATAGAGACCTCCGCAAGCGCGGAATTCCTATGGCTCGACCTGCGCGAGCTTCAGATAAAAATAATGTATCAGAATACCTTCAGGGGGCTTCTGCAGAGGGATGAGCATTCCACGGACCAGATTGCGGAGATGTTCAGATACTACAACAGGGCTTTGCACACTTTCAGACGCCTGAAATTCATCCGGTGGACAAAGATCGCGGTGCGCGACGGCAGGGCGAGAATCTTCATATACAACGAACAGTCGCCGTATCCTAACCAAAGGGCGCAGTTGTTGCTGGAACGCTCCTTTTTCTCAAACCGCCCGGCGGAGTGCGAGATGCTGGACGAGGAAAGGTGGCAGGATGCGTGGCCTCATGTCCGTAAAAGGATAGAGTTCTGGAGACTCGAAGAAAGCGGTGAGCTTACGGACGACTATCTCGACGAAGCGATACGCTCCGACGACAAGGTTCTGGCGGCGTGGGCGGGCGGATATATGCGGCGCGCGGGAGACCCGCTCGTTGTGGAACGGATCCGCGAGCAGATAGTGGGAGCTCCCGCCGAGGAGGCGCGCGCCTCGATACGAGCCGCCGGAAGGCTGTGGCTCAACGAACTCGAAAACGATGTCATGGCCCAATACAACAGGCACGGCAACTCCGTCGGCCCGGCGGTCGCCGACTACATAGGAGCCATCGGCCTCACAGGTCGGACTTTCCTTCCGAAGATACTCCGCACCATGACCCGTCGCGGCGATTTGGCCACTATCATGGCCGCCGTGGCCGCGATGCGCTCCTTCCCGCACACTGCGGAGGCAAAGGCTCTGCCGGAGAGCCTTGAGCTTCTGCTCAAGCTTTCGGGCGACATGGAATCAGTTGTAGAAAGGTTCCCCGGAATCGCGTCAGACCTCTACACGGCGAAGGAACCGCGGCGGTCGGCCCGGCCTCTGACGCTCGAAATCCTCCGCGCATCTGCCGCCGGGGCGATAATCGAAACAACAGCTCAAAGCGCGGACGAACAGACTTTCGCCGCAGTCACAAGCTTCATCCCTTTCGACTCTCAACTCTTGGACAAATTGCTCGAAGAAATCGAAACGAGCATCCGGACGGACGCGTCGCCGTATCTGCTGGGTCTCTTGCGCGCGGCGTCGGACACATCGAAGAAATGGGCCGGTGGCCTGCCCGCCACCCGCCGCATGGTCATTATCGCCCGCACTCTCATGAGAGTGAACAAGCCGGAGGACCGGTTCCAGCTTCTCGTCGAGGCCCTGCCGTTTCTGGCCGCTCACGTCGGCTCTTTCCACAAAGACTGCAACCTTGAATTCTGCTTCCACGTGGACAATCTCCCTATGGAGCCACTGATTTCTCTCAGGTCCATACTCAAGGGGTTGCCGGACGAGGCGGACATTGTGGACAGACTAATATCGAGGGGCGGGTTCAGCGACAAAGAGAAGTTTCTTGTAAGCGAGATGGCGGTCGACCGGCAGGGCTTTTAACCTGATTCAACTTGCCTCCTTTGCGTTTTGAAAAATCCGCCGCCCACCTTTACTTCCTATTTCTATTCGGATAGAATTCACATGAATTAGTTGCATTTTTTGTGATATTTATGTTGTTTCAAACATTATATAGACATAGGCGGCGAGCGATGAAAATAGGCGCGAGGGTTTTTTATGCGGTCGCTGTGGCGGCTGCGATTGCCGTCACCGGGACGGTTGCTGGAGCGCAAGGCATATCGTACGGCACGGTGACATCCGTCAGCTCGGACGGCTCACTGTACGTTGACGCCGGGAGCGAAGCCGGATTTGAAGCCGGAGATGTGCTTGTCATCCAGAGGGGCGGCATACGGGTGGGACTGGCTCATATCGAGCAGTCCGGCTCCGGCAGTTCAACCGCGGTTGTCATGCGGCTCAACCCCGGAATGTCTCCTCAGATAGGCGATATTGCGGCTTATCAGATGCTGTCTTCCGCGGCTTCTTATTCCGCGCCCGCCGCGCGGCAATCTGTTTCCGCGCCCTCTTTCGCGCAGTTCGCTCCCGCCGCTCAGGAGCCTGTGCCGAACATTATGAAACAAGAATGGCTCGCAACCCCCGCGGCGGTCACCGACTACGACGACGAAATCAACCGCCGGCTTGCCGAACTCAAGAAATCGCCATCCAACCGAGCCTCAATGATTCGTCTGGCGGACGCATATTTCAAAAAAGGCTGGCACAACCACGCTATCGAGTGGAACCGCCGCGCAATCGAGCATTCTCCGAAAGCGGAAGACAACGATAAACTGATATTTCAGATTTACCGCTCCTACGGCTATCTAAATCAGCCCGACAACCAATTCAAATATATGGAGATGCTGACCAAAGCGTATCCCAACAGCGTATTTATTTCCATGAAAGACAAGAGCGCGGCAAAGATGCCGCAGATAAAAATCGGGGCGGACGCGATGTCTCCGCTGGAAGATTCTCTCGGATTCAGACGAGGCGGAATGAGGGTGATGAGCCAGAGCGGAACTGCGACGACCCGCATCGAAGGCCGCCTGCTTGGCGGAGAGCCGGCGCTGATATCTCCCAACATTTTCGAGCCTTCGGTTAGATAGTTTATAAATATTTCCACAGAAGAGATTTTTCATAAGAAAACTGGCATGCCCATAGCGCAAAAGCCGCGCTGAATGTCCAATATTGAAAAAGTTTAGGAAAAGGGGTTTGGGGAAAGAACCCTTTTCAAAGGGTTTTTCCCCAATAGCCGAAGGCAAAAAATCTTCTAATATTTTTATTTAGAGCGCGCGCAAAAACTCCGGGCGCAGATAGCGTTCCGGATTCTCGAGTGCGCGGTCGATTACGCCCAGCAGTTTTTCGCGGTCGCGGGACAGAACGCCTTTCAAAGGCAGATAGTTTGAGGCGTGGTTGGTGCGGAAAACGCAATCCGTCGTGTTGAGATTCTCAACAAGACCTCTGACCTCGCGGAGGACGCCTACTTTGTCCGGGAGCGCGAAATCAGGCCCCATGGATTTGCAGAAATAATCCTCGAACGGCCCCAGCATCAATGTCAGCGCGCTTACGTAAGTCGGATTCATTTCCGAGCAAAGAGAGGCGGTGTCCGCGATATGCGCTACTGACATCTCTCTGCCGCCCAATCCTAGAAGCACGGTGACGGACAGAGGGAACCCCGCTTCCAGAGCCTTGCGCCCGGCGTCGAGAATCTCCGCGCGCGTCGCCCCTTTGTCCACCCTCGCAAGAACTTCGTCGTTGCCGGACTCGACGCCGAGATATAGTATGTCCATTCCCGCTGCGCGTATTGCCCGAAGGTCGTCCATGCTCTTTATCAGCAGGTTTGAAGGGTTTGCATAAGCTGTGACGCGTTCGAGCTTGGGAAAAATGTCGTAGAGGAGTTTGAGTATTTTTAATATTCTCTCAGTTCTTATCGCCATAGCGTCGCCGTCTGCAAGAAATATGCGGGTGGTCTGAGGGGCGAGGCGGGCGCATTCCAGCGCGTCCTTCTCGAAGTCCTCGTGTTTCCTCACTCGGAACTGTTTCATCTTATACATTCCGCAGAACCTGCAGCGGTTGTGCGAGCACCCCAGAGTGGCTTGAAGTATGAGCGAATAAGCCTCGCTCGGCGGCCTGTACAGCGGCATGTCGTATTCCATAGTCGTTGCGTCCCCCCGCGAAATTATATGAAAAAAGTTCTTGGTTATCCATAATGGCGCTAACGATTCCCGCCGCGAGAGGTTCGCAATTCGCCAAACAGATGCGGAGAAAGGAATAATGAATATAATAAGGCTGTCGCGGAGGCGCGTTGAGGAAATGAACATAGACGGTCGCACGGAGATATACGGGATAATAGGCTGGCCGTTGGGGCACACGAGGTCCCCGGCGTTGCACAACGCGGCGTTCGAGCGGATGGGGATGAACGCGGCGTATGTTCCGATGCCGGTGGCGCCGGGCGGGTTGAGGGCGGCGGTCGAGGGCGTCCGCGCGCTCGGCATTAAGGGACTGAACGTGACGGTTCCGCACAAGGTGGAGGTCGCGCAGTATCTGGACAGGGTGGAAGGCGTGGCGGCGGAACTGGGGGCGGTGAACGTGATTGCGAACAGGGACGGCGAGCTTGTGGGACATAACACGGACGTCGAGGGGTTCCGTCTGTCGATGGAAAAGAGCGGGGCGAAAGTGGAAGGGGCCGTGGTCGCAGTTCTTGGGGCGGGAGGCGCGGCAAGGTCGGTGATTAGGGCGCTTCTGGATGCGGGAGCAGGGCGGATTCACCTTTTCAACAGGACCCTTTCCAATGCGCAGCAAACAGCCGGCGCGCTCGGCGGGACGGACGCGGGGATAGATGTCCGCGCGTTTTCCGACGCGGAAGTTGACACAACAATCGCCGATTGTAGTATTATTATCAATGCGACCTCGGCGGGATTGAGGGCGGACGACGAGCCGCCGGTAAATCCCGCGCTGATCAGGCGGGGTCAACTGGTGGTAGACCTGATTTACGAGCCGTGGAAGACAAGGCTGCTCGAAGCGGCGGAAACAGCGGGCGCGACGACGGCTAACGGCTACGGGATGCTGGTCTTTCAGGCGTTCGAAGCGTTCAGGCTATGGACGGGCCACACGCCTCCGCTGGACGCGATGTGGGAAGCTGGTCTCAGAGAAGGGCTTAACGGGTAAATGTTCACACCGGCGGGAAAACTGGGCAAGACCCTTATCAAGAAGAACCTCGTCACGCCCGCGCAGTGGGACGAGGCGATGCGCGCTGCCAAAGAAGACCCGGATGTTTCCGTAGACCAATTCCTCATCGAAAAAGGCTATATTGAAGAAGTAGAGATACTTAAGATAGACGCCAACGAGCTTGGACATGCCTATGTGAACCTTTCAGAGGTTGACTTCGACCCCAAGCTCGTCAAGATGATACCCCGGCACATAGCTGAAAAGTACAAAGTGATGATAGTCAGCAGGGCGGACGGCAAGATCAACCTCGCCATGGCCAATCCGCTGAATCCTTTCGCGATAGACGACATCAATACTTTGACCAACAGCAAAATCCTGCCCATGCTCGGCTCCGAAAAACAGATAATGGAGAAGATAGACGAGGTCTATACGCAACTCGAATCGGCGGACGACATACTCGGCGGAATGGTCCAAGAGGACCAGCAGATGAAGGCCATAGAAGACGAGGAGACGCTGTCGACAACGGCCCTAGCTTCGGCGGCTGAGGAAGCCCCGGTCATCCGGCTCAGCAACTCAATAATAATGCAGGCGGTTAAAGACGGGGCCAGCGACATCCACGTTGAACCGAGCAAGACTTCCGTCAGGATACGTTTCAGGATCGACGGCGTCATGCACGAGGAAATGAAGTTCCCCCGGAAACTGCACGCCGCTCTCGTTTCGAGATTCAAGATACTCGCCAAGCTGGACATCGGCGAAAAAAGAGTGCCGCAGGACGGGCGCATCCCTCTCCGGGTCGAAGGCAGGGAGATCGACTTGCGCGTCGCCACTCTGCCTACTGTATGGGGCGAGAAGGTCACGATGCGCATACTCGACAAGTCAAGCATTCTCATCGGACTCGAACAGTTGGGTTTCGAATCGAACGACTTGAAAAGGTTTAGAGAGCTTATAAATAAACCATACGGAATTATATTCAGCACTGGCCCGACAGGGTCCGGAAAAACGACGACTCTGCACGCCGTGCTCAATGAATTGAACGGCGTGGATAAAAACCTGATATCGATAGAAGACCCGATAGAATACCAGTTGTCGGGCGTGGCGCAAGCGCAGGTGAACGTAAAGGCGGGGCTGACGTTCGCGGGCGGTCTTCGCTCAATGCTTCGGCAGGACCCTGACATAGTAATGGTGGGAGAGTTGCGCGACAAGGAGACCGCCGAGGTGGCTATTCAGGCGTCTCTGACCGGACACCTTGTGCTGGCGACTATCCACGCGAACGACAGCGCAAGCACCATCACCCGGTTGTTCCACATGGGTGTTGAACCCTACCTCGTTGCGTCGTCTGTGATATGCATTCTGGCGCAGAGGCTTGTCAGGAAGATATGCCCGGAATGCAAAGTTGACTACACGCCTCCCCCGGAAGCGCTTCAAAGGCTCGGCATACCTCCCGGAACCAAGCTGTACCGCGGGCAGGGATGCGAGTTCTGCCGCGAGACGGGATATCTAGGCCGGGTCGGCGTTTACGAAATGATGCAACTCGACGACGAACTGAGATTGTTGATAACGGAAGAAGCGTCGGCTCCGGACATCAGACGCAAAGGGATTGAATTGGGGATGTACACCCTGCAGCAGGACGGAATAAGGAAAGTCATAGCGGGCGTCACGAGCATAGAAGAAGCCATGCGAGTGTTGTTCGACACAGGGGTCAAAACGTAAGGCATGGAAAAGAGCCAGAAAAAGAACGGAAGAAAGAAACTCGGCGAACTGCTAATCGAGAACGGTTTGATAACCGAAGAGCAGTTGCAGGAGGCTCTTGACGTTCAGAGGAATTCGCCGGAGCTGTTAGGAAAGATTATGACGAACCTCGGATTCGTCACCGAGCTTGACGTGCTCAAGATGATAGCGGTGCAGCTTGGCGTTCCGTTCGTAGACCTGTCTCGCGTCAAAGTCGTTCCCATCATAGCGAAGTCGCTGCCGCCGCACATAGCGCAGCGCCATAAAGTCATCCCCATCAGCAAGGACAAACGAAAAATAGTGCTCGCGATGGTGAACCCTCTTAACGTGTTCGCCATAGACGAGGTCCGGCTGACCACCGGGCTGGACGTTGTTCCGGTTCTTGCTCAGGAAGAGCAGTTGCTGATGTCCGTGCATGCCAATTACGGCGTGGACGAGAGCACCGCGAAGGCTATAGAAAGCCTTCATAAAATGGGCATCGACGCCAACGTCGTCGAACGGCTGGAAGACGCGGAAGAAGACGACATCGCGGTTTCAAAAGTCAAGGACCTGACTGAGGATTCGCCGATTGTCAAGCTTGTTAACGCGATAATCGTTCAAGCGATCGAGGCTCGCGCCAGCGATATCCACATAGAGCCGATGCGGGAAATGGTCAGGGTCAGATTCAGGGTGGACGGCGTTCTTCACGAGGCTATGCGCCCCCCGAAGAAAATTCAGGCGGAGTTGCTCTCGCGCATCAAGGTTCTGGCCGATCTTAATATCGCCGAAAAACGAGTGCCTCAGGACGGTCGCATCAACCTTTTAGTCGCCGGCAGGGAGTTCGACTTCCGCGTGTCGACTTATCCGACCCAGAACGGCGAAAAAATAGTCCTTAGAATATTAGACAAGAGCAGCGTGCTCATCGGGCTTAACAGGCTCGGCTTTACGACCGACGTGCAGAGAATTTTTGAAGGCATGATACACAGCCCGGTCGGGCTTCTGCTCGTCACAGGCCCCACCGGAAGCGGAAAAAGCACCACTCTTTACTCAGTGCTCAACCAGTTGAACACAGTTTCGACTCACATCCTCACAGTGGAAGACCCCTGCGAATATATGCTCGAAGGAATAAATCAGGTGCAGGTCAACCCGAAAGCGAACGTCCTGTTCGCCAACACTCTGCGCTCCTTCCTCCGCAACGACCCTGACATTATTATGGTCGGCGAAATCCGCGACAAAGAGACTGCCGAGATAGCGATACAGGCGGCGCTCACCGGCCACCTTGTGCTCAGCACTCTGCACACCAACGACGCGCCGAGCGCGGCTACCCGCCTGATAGATATGGGAATTGAGCCGTTCCTTGTGTCGTCGTCTCTCATCGGCTCGCTCGCTCAACGGCTTACCCGCGTGCTTTGCCCGGAATGTAAAGAACCTTACAAACCTCCCGAACACGAACTGCGGATGCTCAATATCCCGTTGGAAGAAGGCAAAAATCTCGCATTTTACAAACCGGTCGGTTGCGATATGTGCCGCGGCAATGGATACCGGGGCCGAATCGGAATATTCGAACTAATGGAACTGGACGACCAGTTTAAAGACCAGATTGTTAAGAAAGCAAGCGCTGTAAAACTTCGCGAGATGGCCGTCAAAACTGGCATGCAGACGCTGCAACAGGATGCCGTCACAAAGATAATTCAGGGAATCACCTCGCTCGAAGAAGCCATGCGCGTCGTTTATATCGCTTGACGCGCTGATATACTCTATATGGACATTTATCCAATGCTGTTCAATCAAGCGACCTCCAGAGATAGTTGCGTAAAAGCGGGCGGTGGAAAAGGTTCTTTCCATTTTTCGTGAAGCAGATACTGGAGGGGGTGGCTCGAGAATATATTCAACTGAA
>Ga0116149_1001216_pt1 | contig 31636 bp, 19 predicted proteins | sample AD_UKC057_MetaG_FD_89787 | JGI IMG/M metagenome (GOLD analysis project Ga0116149, IMG submission 89787) | Active sludge microbial communities of municipal wastewater-treating anaerobic digesters from USA - AD_UKC057_MetaG | ecosystem: Engineered > Bioreactor > Anaerobic > Digestate | place: USA...
AAAGAGAGGGATCAAGGGGAAGCAGAGAAACGCCTCGTGGGACTGCAACTACCTGATGAAACTTCTCCGGTCGGACGCCGGCCCCGCCTGCCATCTCAAAAAAAATTAGATGCGTCGGCCCTGAGGGTTGACTGTCCTGGCCTCCCGCCACATAATAGAACCTGCAATGCCGCGTTCTGGCGGACTCATCTGTCGCGGCACGCCAATAAGGAAACGGGGAACAAGATGCGCGGTGTGATGTGTGTGACGATGTTGGCGCTGGCGTGGAACGGGCTGGCTGCCGGGAGCGTGGAGCGTCCTGTGTCCGTACGGATCCCGGCCGGGGTCAACGCGGGAAAAGATCTTGATTTCGGCGACTATTCGCTGACGGTGGAGGAGCCTTTTCACATGGATGCCACCGAAGTGACGTGGGCCTTGTGGCGCGACGTGCGCGATTGGGCCTTGACCAATGGCTATGAGGATCTGTCCGGCGTGGGTTCCGGCAAGGCGGACGATCATCCGGTGCAGGGCGTCAACTGGGTGGACTGTGTCAAATGGTGTAACGCGCGCAGCGAGAAAGAGGGCCTCGGGCCCTGTTACCATGTGGGCGGCGTGGTCTGCCGGCGGTCCGGCGGCGCGCCCGACTGTTCGTTCTCGGCCTCCGGTTACCGGTTGCCGACCCATGTCGAGTGGGAGTACGCGGCGCGCGGCGGGCGGGTCGGCAAACGCTATCCGTGGGGCGACACCATTAGCCAGAAGCAGGCCAATTATTACAGCCATGCGGGCGACACCAACGATGTGAGCGCGACGCGCGGCCACCATCCGGAGTACGCCAAGGCTGCGATGCCCTTCACCAGCCCGGTCGCATCCTTTGAGCCCAACGGCTATGGCCTTTACGACGTGGCGGGCAACGTCTGGGAGTGGTGTTGGGCACCGAAGGGCGCCAGCCGTACGTTTCGAGGCGGAAGCTGGGATGCGGATGGCGGCGGCGTGCGTTGCGGCTACCGCAGCGAGAACAGCGGCAATGGCGAGAAGAGCGTGTTCGGCGGTTTCCGGTGCGTGCGCCGCGCGGGGCAGTGAGCGAGAACGGGAGCGCGATGCACATCGAGGTGATTCCGGTCGGGCCGTACGCGGCCAACAGCGTGTTGCTCTGGCAGGCGCCGGACCAAGCGTGGGTGGTGGACCCCGGCGCGGAGGGCGGGGCGCTGCTGGGAACCCTGCGGCGTAACGGGCTGACGCCGGCCGCCGTGGTGTTGACGCACGCCCATTTCGACCACATCTCGGCGGTGAACGAGGTCGTCGCCGCACATCCGGTGCCGGTCTACCTGCACGAGGCTGACGCGTCGTTCGCCTTTTCGCCCTTGAACGCGATGCCGCCGTATCCTGCGACACGCCGCCCGGCCACGCTGGACACCGGTAAGCGCGATGGCGACACGCTGTCGTTCGGCGGGCTGACGGCCCGCCTGATCCACACGCCGGGGCATACCCCGGGCGGTTGGTGTCTGCATTTCGAAGCCGAGGGCCTGCTGGTGGCGGGTGACACGCTCTTTGCGGGGTCGGTGGGGCGCACCGACTTTCCGGGCGGCAGTTGGGACGAACTGGAGGCGTCGCTGCGGCGTTTGACGGCGCTGCCCGATGAGACGCGCGTGGTGTGCGGGCATGGCCCGATGACCACGCTGGGGGCGGAGAAGAGGAGCAATCCGTACTTGCAGTGAACCGCTGTTGTCGTCAGCCGGGGATGCTCACGAAGCGGAACAGGAGAGGAGGCGGGGTGAAGGCTGCGGACCAGATCGTGACGCTGCTGCGCGAAGCCGAGGGCGACGAGGTGTCCAGTCGCGTGCTCTGCGAACGGTTGGGCATCACGCGCGCGGCGGTCTGGAAGCAGATCGAAGCGCTGCGCGCGGCGGGATACGCGATCGAGGCGTGCACGCGGCGCGGCTACCGACTGGTCGGCGCGCCGGACCGTCCATGCGCCGCCGAGGTACAGCCGCTGCTGGTCACGCGGTGGCTCGGGCGCGATCTGCGTTATTTGGCGGAGACCGGTTCGACCAATCGCGATATTGCGGTGCTGGCTCAGGCCGGCGCGCAGGAGGGGGTCACGGTCGTGGCCGACCGGCAGAGGGCGGGGCGCGGCCGCATGACGCGCACCTGGTTCTCACCGCCTGAGGTGAACCTGTATGTCTCCCTGCTGTTGCGCCCCGAGATCGAGCCGGGGCGCGCCGCCTCGCTGCCGCTGGTTGCGGGGCTGGCGGTGGCCGAAGCGCTTGAACAGGTGGCGCCGGGCTGCGCGCTCGGGATCAAGTGGCCCAACGACATACTCAGCGGCGGTCGCAAAATCTGCGGCGTGCTCTGCGAGATGCAGGCCGAGTCCGACCGCGTGCGCTACATCATTCCCGGGCTTGGCGTGAACGTCAATCTGACGCGTACCATGCTTCCCGCCGAGCTGTGCGAACGTGCCACTTCGCTGCGGATTGAGGCCGGCCACGCCTTCTCGCGAGCGGCGGTGCTGGCCGCGATCCTGAACGCGTTCGAGCCGCTTTACGACTGCTGGCGCACGGATGGTCTTGAGCCGCTGCTGCCGCGCCTGGCACGGCTGGACGCGCTGTTCGGGCGCACGATTGAACTGGAGCAGGGGGGGCGCCGGCTGGCCGGTCGCGCGGACGGCATTCTGCCGGATGGCGCGCTGCGGTTGGTGACGGCACAGGGCGCGGTGCCGGTCTACTCCGGCGAGGCGCATATCGGTACCTGAAAGGGACGTGCATGGAGTATCAGGCGAAACAGGAGAAGGCCGGGGCGTTGCGCCGGCTGAGACGTTTTGTGAACGGACTCGGCCGCGCGCGGCAGTGCTGTGTCTGCGGACGGAGCTTTTTCCGCTTTTCGAAGTTCCGCGGCGGTTGGAATAGCTTTTCGCCGTACCTGAACAATGTCAAGTGGACCGGCAGCGATTTCGACAATTTCTGGTGCCCTTTCTGCCGCAGCCACGACCGCGAGCGGCACTTGATGCTGTACTTCGACCGGCTGGGCATTTGGGAAAAGCTGGCGGGCGCGGCCATTCTGCACCTGGCGCCGGAAAAGCATCTCGCCGGGCGCATCGAGGCATGCAGGCCGGCACGGTATGTCAAAGGTGACCTCTTTCCGAGCCGCGAGGGGGTGGAGCGCGTCGATGTCACGCAGATCCCGTACGCCGCCGCGTCGTTCGACTGGGTGATCTGTAACCACGTGCTGGAACATGTGCCGGATGATGTCCAGGCTCTGAGAGAACTCTGGCGCGTTCTGCGTCCGGGCGGCTATGCGATTCTGCAAACTCCCTTTGCCTCGGGCTTGGAAAAGAGCCTAGAGGACCCGGAGATCGCCGACGATGAAAAACGGATCGAGTTCTACGGGCAGGAAGACCATGTGCGGCTCTACGGGCGTGACCTGTTCGACCGCATCCGTGGTGCGGGCTTTCAGCTTACGCTCATGAAGCATGCCGAGTGCCTGCCGGCGATGGACGCCCGGCGTTACGGCGTGAATCCCGATGAGCCGCTTTTCTTGTGCTGCCGTGACGGGGTTTCGTGATCAACGGAAAGGATGGACCATGACGCATAAAAGCATGTGTGGCTTATTGACTGTGGCTTTGGCGCTCGTCTGCGCGGGGGCGCAGGAGATTCCGCCTCCGCCTGCCGCCGGCCGCGTGTTCCCGGAGTGGCAGAACGTCCGTGATACGGCGGGGGTTCAGCGTCTGCTGCAGCCGATGGCAGGCTCGCCGCAGGCGGACTGGGCGGCGGCGGGCTATGTCCGGTTGCCGGTAAACTTTTCGGGCACGCGTCACGAGCGCGTCAGTTGGGATATCAAAATCAAGGCCGACTTGCGCGGCAGCCGCGGTATCCAGTTTGATTTCTTCTGCCGCGAGCTAGAGCCGTTGACCGCGTTCAGCCTTTATTTCCGCAGCGGCGGCGGTTGGTATCACGCGTCGTTCTGTCCGGACCGCGTTGGCGCTTGGCAGCGCATTGTTATCGACAAGGCCGACACGCGCATCGAAGGTCCTGGCGCCGGGTGGGGCGCGGTCGACACCCTGCGCCTTTCTGGCTGGCGAGGACGCGATCAAGACACGCTGTGTGCGATCGCGAATCTCGGATGGGCCGGCGGGAAGCCCGAGGCGCTGGTGGTGCGCGCCGACTCGAATGTTAGCGGCAGCGGCGGTGAAGGGAAGGCGTTCGGCGACTATGCGTCGACAGTGTCAGCAACGTTTGATCGGCTGGGCATCGAATCGGTGCAGGTGGCCGACACCGATCTCGCGCCAGAGCTGTTCACGGGAATCAAGCTGGTCGTGCTGCCCTATAATCCGCGCGTGCCAGCAGCGGCGGCGGAGCAGCTTCGCGCCTATGTGAACGGCGGAGGCAAGCTGCTGGTCTGCTATTCGCTCGCGCCGGAGATCGGCAAGCTGCTGGGGCTGCGCGCAACGGGCAGCGCGGTGGCCGAACCGGCGGCGTTCACGGGGTTCGCGCGGACCGCGCAGGGACTCCCGGAGCAGCCTGGCTTCGCGCCGCAGGCGTCGTGGCGCACCACGTTGGCCGCACCGCTGGAAGGGCAGCAGGCTCGCGTGGCGGCGGTTTGGCGTGACGGCGAAGGGAATGATACGTTGCATCCGGCGGTGACGCTGACTGCGACCGGTGCTTTTCTGGGGCATGTCTGGTTCGGCGGCGGCGAGGGGGCGTCGCAGGCGTTGATGCTCGCGCTGGTCGGCGAGCTGGTGCCGGACGTCTGGCGGCAATCGGCGGAGCGCGCGCTGGCGCAGGTCGGCGTGTGCGGCGGGGAGTCGGATTTTGCGGCCTTCCGTGCCGCACTCGCCAAGGCGCGTCCCTCGCGTGCGGCGCGGTCTGCGTTGGCGCTGGCCGATGCCGCCCGCGCGGAGGCGATCGCCCGGTTGCAGGCCGGAGCATGGAAAGAGAGCCTGGAGGCGAGCGGCCGGGCGACAGATGCCGCGCGGCGCGCCTGGTTCCTGACCCGCAAGCCGCGCGCGAACGAGCACCGCGCGTTCTGGTGTCACAGTGCGTTTGGCTTGCGCGGCAAGACCTGGGACGAGTCGATCCGTTTCTTGAAAGAGAACGGGTTCAACGTGATTCTGCCCAACATGCTGTGGGGCGGCATCGCGTACTATCCTTCACAGGTGCTGCCGGAGTACGAGGAACTGGCGCAGCGGGGAGACCAGATCGAACAGTGTTTGGCGGCCTGCCGAAAATACGGCGTGGCGTGCCATGTCTGGAAAGTCAACTGGAACATGTCGGGCAGGGCACCGAAGGCTTTTGTCGAACGTATGGTGCGTGAAGGCCGCGTGCAGAAGCTTTTCAACGGCGAAATCAAGGAGAGCTGGTTGTGCCCCTCGCATCCGGACAACCAAGAGCTGGAGGTTGCCTCGATGCTGGAGATCGTCCGCGCGTACGACGTGGACGGCGTGCACTTCGACTACATCCGTTATCCGGACGGCAATGCGTGTTATTGTGAAGGATGCCGAGCCCGGTTCGAAGCCAAATTCGGCCGTCCGGTGGTGAAGTGGCCGCAAGACACGCGCACCCATGACGAAGTCCGGGAAGCCTGGCTGGCGTTCCGCCGCGCCAACATCGATACGGTGGTGCGGCGTGTTTCACACGAGGCTCGCGCGGTCCGAACGTCGGCCCAGATCTCGGCGGCGGTGTTTCGCAATTGGCCGGTCGACCGCGACAGCATCGGCCAAGATTGGGGCATGTGGTGCGAACAAGGATGGCTGGATTTCGTCTGTCCAATGGATTACGTGGACGCCAACGTTTCGTTTCGCAACATGGTGAGCACACAGCAAGCATACGCGGGGCGTGTGCGGCTCTATCCGGGGATCGGTCTTTCCTGCTGGAAAAACCCGCTCGACGCGGCGAAGCTCGCCGAGCAGATCGAAATCACGCGCGAGCTGGGGTTGTCCGGGTTCACGGTTTTCAATTACGACGCGAATGCCGAGGCGGTCTTGCCTTGGCTGCGCCTCGGCGTGACGGCGGAAACCGGTTGGTGGACGGCGCTCTGGCCGTTCTGAGACCGCAGATCGGAATCAGGGCGCGTGCCGCAGCACGGCGGAGAGCGTGTCGTCATCGACCGTGACGCCGGTGCGCACCTCGCCGATGGCGGCGGGCAGCGCGAAGCGGACCTTGCCGCCGGCCTTCTTTTTGTCGAGTGTCATCGCCGCCTGCACCGCCTCCAGATCGATGCCGGCAGGCAGCTTGACGGGCAGCCCGACCTGAGCGAAGCGCGCGGCGAGTTGCGCCGCAAGCCCTGACGGCGCGATGCCCAATGCCTCCGCGAGCTGCGCTTCCAGCACGGTGCCGATGGCGACCGCTTCGCCGTGGCGCACGGCAAACCGCGTGGCTTTTTCAATGCCGTGGCCGATGGTATGGCCGAGATTGAGCGCGGCGCGCACGCCCTTTTCAAAAGGGTCCTGCTGGATCACACGGATTTTGACAGCCATGGCGCGCGCGACAAACGGCGCCAGCCATTCGGCGTCGGCCAGGCAGGCGCAGGGGGCGCTGTCGGCACACGGCTCGCACACGGCGAAGCGCGGCAGATCGTCCAGCAGGCCCGGGTCGCCGATCACCGCGTGTTTGATGGCCTCGGCCAAGCCGCACCGCAGCTCGGACGCAGGCAAGGTCGCCAGCGTTGACGTGTCGGCCAGCACCAGTGATGGCGGGTGAAACGCGCCGATCAGATTTTTGCCTTGCGGCAGGTCTGCGCCGGTCTTGCCGCCCAGACCGGAATCGACCATCGCCAGCAAGGTTGTCGGCAAGCCGATCCAGCGTACGCCGCGCAGCCAGGTGGCGGCCGCGAAGCCGGTGAGGTCGCCGACCACACCGCCGCCCAGCGCGATCACGGCGTGGCCGCGTTCGATACCGGACGAGAGGAACGCGGACCAGAGCGAGGCGACGGTTTCGACCGTCTTGGTGGTTTCGCCGGCCGGGATCGCGAAGGTGCTGACCGCCATGCCGCGCGCGCGCAGCGAAGCCGCCACACGTTCGCCGTAGAGCGGCAGGGTGTGGGTGTCGCCCACCACAACGGTGCGGTCGCCGCACCCCAGCTCGGACAGATGCTCGCCGACGGCGTCGAGCATACGGTCGCCGACGCGGACGGTGTACGCGGTGCCCATGCCGCTGATGCGGAAGATCCCGAACGCGGCCTGCGCGCGATCCGCCGTGACGTCGGGCGGCAGGTCGCTGACCGGCAGGCGGCGCGCGAACGAGGCATAGTGGCTGGCGCGTTCGGCCAGCAGCAGGCCGATCGGTTTGGCCTGGCCGGGATGCGGCGGCACGGCGCAGCCGCTATTCGGCACCGCGAGCAGGGGCCGTTTGCCGGGGTGGCGGTTGACGCGCGCTTCCAGTGTGACGGCATCCGCCTGCAGGCAGAGAACCTCGCCGGTGGCCTGGGCAAGAACGCGGTTCGGTTCGCTGAGCAGGGCACCGCCCCCGAGGGCGATGACAGCGGGCGCGCCGTGCGCGACTTGGTCGAGCGCGGCGGTTTCACGGATACGGAAGCCGGCCTCCCCCTCGCAGGCAAAGATGTCGGGAACGCGCTGCTTGGCCGTGCATTCGATGAAGGCATCGAGGTCGATGAAAGGCAGGTCCAGTCGCCGGGCGAGGATTTTCCCGAGGGTGGATTTGCCGCTGCCGGGAGGGCCGTAGAGATAGAGGTGCATGCGTGAAAGGGCGGGACGGTTTAAGGTTACGGCCAGAAGGTGTGCGGCTGGCCGGACATGCGTGTGTCGTCGAGGGTTGCGCGGCGCAAGGTGTCAAAACGGGGTTTCATTTCTGCGATGCTGTCGCCGCCCAGTTTTTCCATCAGGGCATCGGCGATGGCGACCGCGACAACCGCTTCGAGCACGACGACCGCGCGCGGCACGGGGCATACATCGGAACGTTCGTAATACGTGAGGCACGGTTTGCCGGTGGTGAGGTCGACCGTGTCCTGCCCTTTGCGCGTGGTGGGGATCGGCTTCATGGCGGCGCGTAGCCACACGGGCTGGCCGTTGGAGATGCCGCCTTCGATGCCGCCGCAAGCGTCGCCCCGGCGCTCAAAGCCCGAGCTTCCCTGCAGAATGGCATCGTGTGCCTGTGTGCCTTGTTTGCCGGTGTTGCTGAAGGCATTGCCGATTTCAACGCCTTTAATGGCCGGCACGCCCAGTGCGGCTTGCGCCAGGCGGGCATCCAGCCGCCGGTCCCAGTTGACATGTGACCCGAGCCCGACGGGCACGCCCTCCACGACGATGTCGATGATGCCGCCGAGCGTCTCGCCCTGGCTCTTGGCCTGCTCGATCGATGCAATGATGCGAGAGGAGGCTTCCGGGTCGGGGCACTGCACCTCGGAGCGGCGCGCGCGCGCGACACGGTCGCGAAACGTCATGCCCTCCAGGCAGGCGGCGTGGCCGTTGATGGACGAGACATAGCCATCCACCGTGATGCCGAAGGTTTTCAGAAAAGCGCGGCAGACCGCGCCGACGGCGACGCGCGCGGCGGTCTCGCGGGCCGAGGCGCGTTCCAGCGAGGGGCGGATGTCGGTGTAGCCGTATTTGACTGCGGCGGCGAGGTCGGCATGGCCGGGGCGCGGCGTGGTGTAGGCGGGCACCGCCTTGCCTTTCCAATTGGCGTGATCGCGGTTCATCAGTTGCAGCGTGATCGGAGCCCCGGTTGTCAGACCCTCCATCACGCCTGAGAGGAGCGCGGCGTGATCCCGCTCGATCGCCATGCGGTCGCCGGAGCCGGTCCCGGTCTGGCGGCGGGCGAGATCCTCGGCGATCGTCTCTTCGGTGAGCGGTAATCCGGCCGCCATGCCTTCCAGAATCGCGGTCAATGCGGGGCCGTGCGATTCGCCGGCTGTCAGGTATCGTAACGCCATAAAAAATCCGTTGTTTGTTTGTCGCACAGTTTAACGGGGTGAGGGAGGCGATTCAATGCCGAACTGGCTGTCCCCACAATTGCTTGGCTCGTGAGTTGAGAAGGCGGCTGAAGGCGTGATAAACTTTCGCCAACGTGGTCTTTTTTGGAGAAGGCATGAGAAAAGTTCTGTTGGGCACGAATGGATGGATGGCGGCGGTATGGGTGCTGTGGGGCGGGACGGCTTTCACGGACGCCTCACAGGCGTCTCTGCCGTCACGATCACAGGCCGGCCTGTCCGAGCGCGTAGCACTGCTGGACGATGCTTTGCCCGGGCATGACCGCGCGGCGAACGCGCGGCTGGCCGGTGCGTTGGCAGACAAAGGGTTCGAGGTCACGCGGCTGACGGCGGATCAGCTTCTCGCGTCCGATGCGTTGGCGGCGCAGCGGTTCAGCGTGCTGGTCTTGACGCACTGCGGCGCGCTGCCGGCCGGGGCGGTGAGGACGGTGGACCGTTTGGCGCGCGAGGGCGTCCACACGTTTTGCATCGGCGGTCCGTTCGCTGACCGGTCGCTCTGGCGCGTCGACGGGCGCTGGCTCGATGCGGCCGGACGAGCGGCGCTCGCGGAACGCGTTGTGCCCGCGTACCGGCCGTTTGAGATCAAGGCGGGCATGGAGCTCACGGCGTGGCGCCGGGCGAGTTCCGAAGGTGCCGCGAACAACACCTTTTCTCTCGTGCCGGAAGGGCCCGAAGGGACGTTCTGCCTGCGTATGGATATTGAACGGCTGCAAGGCTGGGAGATCCGCCATTCGCCCGAGGTGCCCCGGCTGTTCGGTCAAGGCGACGACTTTATTACCTTTTGCGCAAAAAGCGGCGAGCCCATGGCGCAGCTCGCGGTGGAAATCATTGAGCGCGACGGTTCGCGCTGGATCGCCGTGGCCGAGCTGACCCATGCGTGGCGCCGGGTCGGGCTGCCGCTGGCCGCGTTTCAGTACTGGCAGGATTCGGCGACGAAGGGGCGGCGCGGCGGCACAGGCGACCGTCTGCGTGCGGACCAGGCGGTGCGCATCTGTTTCGGCATGTCAGCCTCGCATACGCCCGCGATGGTCGGCGGCGCGCATACGGTGTGGCTGGCCGATGTGGGATCGGCGCGCGATCCGTTCGCTGCGGCGGATCTTGCGCTGCCGCCCGCGGATCTGTCGCTGGAGGGTTTGTATCCGCGCTACAAAACGCATACGGTGACGGGCGAGGTGACGGTGGCCGGCATGAGCTGCAGGGATGTCGTGTGCGCGATTCCGCGCACACGCGGTGAAGGCTACGGTCGCGGTGCGAAGTGGCGGTTTGTGACGCTCGCCGAGGCGCGCCGGTCTGACGGCAGAACGGGTGGCGCGTGCGAATGGCTGTTGCTGAACAGCCACTCGAACAGGGCCGGGAGCGTGTTTGCCGGATTCGGCTATCGTGACCCCGCCGTATGGAGTTCGCCGGCTGTGCTGACGCGTGTGGTGTCTGCGGTCGAACGCGTGACGCGCGGAAGCCTGATCGAAGCGGCCGGCCCCGGTCAGTTCGCATATTGGCCGGGCGAGCCGGTGACATGCGGCGCGTCGGTCCGGCGGTTCGGCGTGTCGCCGCGCGAGGGCACCGTGACCTTCAGCGTGGAGCGCGAGGGACGCACGGTTTGGCGCGCGCCGGTGTCGCGAACATTCGCGCACGGTGTCGCCGACTGCAAAGCCGTTTGGCAACCGCCGCCTGAACCGGCCGAGTATCGCTACCGGGTTCTTTTTTCGGACGGCGCGTGCGAGGAGACAGTCAGCCAGACCTTTGCGGTGTTGGCTTCCGAGCCGGATCCGGGCGGTGCGTTCATTACGGCGCGGGAGGGCAGTTTCTGGCTGAAGGGCGAACGGTGGTATCCGGTCGGGATGAATTACTGGCCGCTCTATGTGTCGGGCATGGATCACGCCGACTATTGGGCGGGCTGGCTGCGTGATCCTTATTATGCGCCGGAAGAGGTTGAGCGCGATCTGAATCATCTGGCGGAGTTAGGCGTGAACATGGTCAGCATCCAGACGCCGCCGCCGCGCGAATACCGGAACCTGCTCGATTTTCTGCGGCGGTGCCGTCGGCACGCCATCTACGTGAATCTATACCTGGGGCAGGCCTCGCCGCTGGCATTCAACGAAGCGGAACTCAAAGGGTATCTGGAGACCGCGCGGCTGCCGGGAAACGCTGCGGTGTTCGCGTACGACACGATCTGGGAGCCGGGCAATCACGTTTTCAAAAACGACGCGGCACGCGCGCGTTGGGACGGCGCGTGGAGGGACTGGATCGACGAGCGCTACGGCTCACTGGCGCGCGCGGAACGCGACTGGGGCGTCAAGGCGCGGTGCGGGGCGGACGGCCGCGCGGTGTCGCCGCCGGACGCTTGGTTTCGCGAGGACGGGGCGTGGCGTGTCCAAATGGCAGCATACCGCCGCTTCATGGATACGCTTACGAGCCGGCTTTGGGGCAAGGCGCACCGCCGTTTGCGCGAATTGGACCCGAATCACCTGATCAGTTTTCGCCAGGGAAACACGCTGCCGTATGACTTCGCGCTGAGTGGGCCGGTCAAGCACATTGACTTCATCTGTCCCGAAGGTTATGCGATCCCGGATACCGATGAGGGCGAAGACGCGATCGGATTCATCACGCGGTACGTGGCGTTCACGACAGGCGGCAAGCCGGTCGTCTGGTCGGAATTCGGCCTCAGCGTCTGGGATGGCGTGCGCATGACGCAGCACGCTGCGGCGATCAGGCGTCAGGGACGGTATTCGGAGCGATTCTACCGGACCGGTCTGGCGGCGGGCGCGTCGGGAACAGTGCCGTGGTGGTGGGTCGGGGGCTACCGTGTGGGAGAGCGCAGCGATTATGGGGTCATCGAGCCCGACCGGGTGGAACGTCCTTCCGCAAGGTTGATCCGGTCGTACGCGCCGCGTTTCAAAACGGCGCGCGAGCCGGTGGTGCCGACCGAGTGGTTCGTCTTTGACCGCGACGAGCATGCGGGCGGATATTGGCGCGCGGTTTTTCACGAGGGGGCCGCCGCGTATCGCGCCGCGCGCCAGGCGGGTCACATGTTGGGCGTGCGTTCGCCGGGCAGCGGGCTGAGCCAGGCCGAAGCAGTTGGCCTCGCGGTCGGCAATGTGCCGTGCGACGGCACCAATCCGCCCAAATACCTTGATGCGGAATTCACGCGGCTACAAATCCGCGACGCGGACGGCATGTGGCGCGAGGCGGAAAACGGCGCGGTGATCACGGTGGCGCCGGGGCAACCCGTGCGCGCTCGGATTACGGTCGGGAACACGCAGGCGGCGACTTGGCGTGCGGATGACCGGCGGCGTGCGGTGACGCTCCGGGTTCGTGAAAAGGCCGGCGGCCGGACGCTCGGCCGTCATGTGTTGCCTCGGAGGACCGACGGGCTTTCCTCAGACGTGCCTTATCTGGACGATGCCGATTTCGGTGAGATCGATCTGTTCCAAGCAGAGGGAGCGGCGGTGGCGGTGATGTTGCCGGCGGAGATCGCGGTGCAACTGGACGTCGCGCAACAGCCGCCGATTCCCTTCGGCGAGGTGAGGACATTCACGCTGAATGCGAGGTGATGTCGGAACGGGCCAGGATGAGCTTGCGGGCGCGAATCCGTTTTGCCATACTCGCAAAAATCTCGGAAGCCCATGCGATGCGCGTTGTCGCGTGATTACGAGGCCATTCAAGGGGGGGGTGCCACGATCATGGCCCAAGACAAAGGTGCTGGAGAATCTGCGGTGAAGCGTCCTGCAAGCGTACGCGTTCTGTTGTTCCATGGGGTGTCGGTTATGGCACTGGTCGCGGTCGTATTGCCGCTTGCGCTCTATCCCTTCACGGCGACGTTTCCCGGCAAGGCGCTCGGTGTTGTGCTGTATGTGGTGGCATGTCTGGAACGGATCTGGTCGATGTACTTGCGCCAGGGGTTGAACCGCGCATGCAGCGGGGCCGGACGTGACTGGACGGCGATTGCCGTTGGATATGCCTATACCGTGACGCTGGCGGCGTCCTCGTTGCAGTTTCTGTTGAAGGGCGGGTATCCCTCGCCGGTGGTGGTCGGGTGCGGGGCTGCGCTCTACCTGGCCGGTGTCGGCGTGCGGTATTGGGCGTTTCATGCGCTGCGCCACCAGTGGCACGTGGATGTGTCCGAAACGGGCGAGGGCCGTTGCCTGGTTCGCAATGGACCGTATGGCATCATGCGCCATCCGCTCTATGCAGGAGCTTGCCTTGAGGTGCTCGGCATGCCCGTTTTTCTCGGGGCTTGGGTGGCACTGGGAATCGGTGCTCTGGCGTTCATTCCTTTGGAAATCACGCGGGCCTACTACGAGGAGCGCTTCTTGAAAACGCTGTTCGGCGAGGCTTACCTGCGGTATCGCGCCGAAGTCTGGGCGTTTTTCCCCTTGCCGTTCAGGCCGTCGCGTCGGCGGTGAGGTCAGGTGCCAGCGGCAACTGGATGGTAAAGGTTGTCCCTTGCCCGACGGTGCTGTCCACGCTGATCGTTCCGCCGTGTGCCAGCACAATTTTTTGGGCGATGAAGAGCCCGAGTCCCATCCCTCCGTTTTCGCTGCGGGTCGTGAAGTGGGGGGTGAAGAGGCGCTTAAGGTTGTCAGGCGGAATTCCGCAGCCGGTGTCACGGACCACGATGCGTGCGTGGCCGCCGGTCTGTTCCGACTGGAGGTCGATGCGGCCTTGTCCGGCGGGCAGCGCGTGCGAGGCGTTCTGGATGAGATTCAAGAGGACTCGAGAAAGCTGCGTCGGGTCTGCGAGAATCGTGGCGTCAGGGCCGACGGCGGTGCACATCAGCGTTACGGAAGGGCTGAGGCCGACGCGGCCATTCTCCGCGCAAGCGCTGACGAAAGCATGCAGGTTGATCCTCGATTGCTGTACGGGGTCTTGACGGATCAGCCGCTGCCAGGCGTCGAGCAGGTTGATGCAGCGCTGCGTGGCGTTTTCGAGCATCTTCAAGTATTGGTCCGCATCTGACGCCAATGCCGTCGTTTGGCGCGTCTGCAGATTCTCAACTTCCATACGCAGCAGGATCAGAGATCCGCTTGAGGCGGCAATGGCATTCCGCAGGTCATGCACGAACTCGCTGGATGACTGTCCGAGGTTGGCCAGCCAGTCGTTTCTCTCGAAATTATTCAATTTGGTTGCCAACGAGTCAGCTTCCTTCAGCAACTGCCGGCGCTTGCGGCGTCGAAGCGTCTGCTCAACATGGCGGCTCACCGCCTGCCGCATGTCGACGGCATCGAACGGCTTCTCCATATAGTCGCTGGCTTCAAGTCGGATCGCCTCCTGCGCGGTTCCGATCGCAGCGAACCCCGTCAACATGATCACCGAGACCTCGGTGTCAAGGGTGCGTATCTCGCGCAGCCCGTCGATGCCCGAGCGCCCGGGCATGCGGATGTCCATGATGATCGTGTCAGGGTGATGCGTGCGCAACAACGATACGCCTTTGTCAACCGAATCCGCGCAGAGCACATGGTAGTCGTCCTTGAGCAGGAAACGCAGGCTTTCGCGCGGGCCGAGCTCGTCGTCGATGACCAGAATCGTCGGTTGAGCATGAGTCGTTGGGTCGGTAGTCGTCGCATTCATGATGTCATCTCGAGTCGTTTGTCCGACGGCGTGTAACACATTGGGGACGGGCGTGAATGAAGGCTGCGTCAAAAGGAGAAGGTGTAGGTGAGCGCCGCCAGATGGCCGTCGAACTCATAGTTGCTTTGGCTGTAGAGCGGATTTTGGTTTGAGCGGACGCGCCGGGTTTCAAAGAGCCCGATCGCATAGGCCACGTCGATCGCGTGACGGCCGCGCTGATAGCCCAGGCCGATGCTGGCGATGGATTGGTCCACATCCAGGGCGATGGGCGAAAAGGCGCCGTCAGGCACGGGGCTCTGGAGGTACAGGTAACCCGCGCGGAGCGTCCAGTCGCGCGCGAAACGCCATTCCGGGCCGAGACCGAATGTCCAGGTGTCGTCCCAGTTTTGCGGCATGCGCGACATGCCCATCATGTTGACCAGCGGCGCGTTTGCCCCGGCGTCGATCTCCATGGATTTGAAGCGCGAATGCTGGAGCCATTCGACTTTCGCCTCGACGCTCAAGGTTTCGGTGACGCGGATGCCGTAGCCGAGCGCCACGATTGTGGGGAAAGCAAAGGTCGTCTCAACGTCGCTGGAGGAGACGGCGGGGGCGGGGACGCCCGTCGCGTCGATTTCGCCCTTGAACGTCATGTCAAAGGGCGCGTGGCACGTCAATGCCAGCCGCTGGCGTTCCGTCATGTCCCAGGTGATGCCGGCGTGCCCGCCGAAGGCGTGCCCGTCCGCGTCCGCACTGATGCGACTGCCCGGCGCGAACGGCAGCAGTTGACGAAAGCTGAGCGTGCCATAATAGAAATCAAGGCCGGCACCGACCGCGACTGTTTCCGTGACCCGCCAGGCCAATGTGGGCGAGAGGTCGGCCACCATCATTTCCGTGCTGACCGGAGCGGTATAACGAAAGACCCCTTTCGAATCCCAGCGCGTTTGGCGTCCGAACGGAATGTGGGCGCCGAGACCCACGGCCAAACGGTGGTCGGCCAAGGGCATCCCGAACGCGAGAGAGGGTAAGGCGCTCCAAGGCCGCTCGGTGTCCGTCTTGCCCAGCCGTCCGTCATAGTCGGCGTGGCTGTATCCGGCCAGCGCCGAAAGCTGGACCTGCGGCGCGGACAGATCAACCAGGTTTGCAGGGTTGTTAAAGACCGCTGACGGGTCGTTCACCCAGACCATGTGGTTGCCTGACTTGCCCAGCGCGGCCGCAGTGTCTGGCGGGTTGCGAAACCCGTCTGCCCATAGCGCAGGTTGAAGAATAAACATGACAGACAAAATGAACAAACATGAACAACGAACGTAGGTCATTGAGGATAAGTCCTGATTTTCAACGTGGTAACTCGGTCCCAAGCGAAACTAGCAACTCTCGTGCCGAGAATCATCAAGCATGAAAACCGCGTGATCTTAAGTTTTTATCTGCAAAATTGCCAGTGTAAAGAGTGAGCCATCAGGGCTTGTGTCCAGAATTGCACAATGGCGGAGAGAATGTGTCCAATTTTGATCGGCCGTGTTGCCCGTTTTAGGAGGGCGATTTTGGTGTAGACAGGAACTGTACACGGGTGAGACAATAACGACACCACATGATGAAGTACGGGAATCGAAATGACGAGCGGCGTGTTGTCGTGACGGGGGTGGGGATCGTGGCGGCCAACGGAATCGGTGTGTCCGATTTCTGGCAGACGTTGATTGAGCGGAGGTCCGGTTGTGGCCCGATCACGCTCTTTGACGCGTCACAGTTGACTCACCGTATCGCGGCGGAGGTGAAGGGATTCGATCCTAAGCGCCATTTGCCGGCCACGGCAAAATGGAAACGTGTCGGTCGGCATACGCATTTCGCGCTGGCAGCCTTGGAGATGGCGCTGGATGATGCCGCTCTGGGCGCGGCCGCGCTGAGCGCATTGAGCAGGCCGGTTTACCTTTCGATGGGGGTCAGCACGAGTGCGATCGAGGTGGTCGAGGGCGCTGCGAACAGTGTCTTCAAAGGCCAGCAGGGCTGGGTGCGACCCTGGGTGGTGTGGGCCACGCAACCACACTCGGTGACCGCCACTCTGGCCGAACAGTTGGGGACGCGCGCCACCTTTCAGACGCTAGCGACAGCCTGCAAGGCGGGGGCCGATGCCCTTTTGTCGGCGGCGGCGGCGATTCGCAGCGGCGACTCCGATGTGGCGATCGCCGGCGGGGCCGATGCGTCGATCTGCGCCACAACCTGCGCGGCGTTCTGTTCGAGCAGGATGCTCTCTGCACGAAACGATGATCCGCAGCGTGCCAGCCGTCCCTTTGACCGCGACCGCGATGGCGGCGTGCTGGGCGAGGGGGCCGGCGTGGTGGTGCTGGAGAGTCTCGCGCATGCGCGGGCCCGCGGCGCGCATGTCTGGCTTGAGCTTTGCGGCGGTGCCGCGTTTCAGGATGCGTCCGGCGCGCCGGCTGCAGACGGACTCGGCGCCTGCATGACCTTGGCATTGGCGAACGCGCGGGTGCACGGCGACGCGATCGACTACGTGTGCGCCCATGGTCCGAGTGACCCGGTCATCGACCGGGTCGAGACCGAGAGGATCCGCGACACGCTGGGGCGTCATGCCTACCGGATCCCGGTGTCATCGATCAAAGGCGTGACCGGGAATCCGCTGGCGGCGGCCGGCCCGATGGAGCTCATTGCCTGTGCGCTGGCCATGCGGCACGATGTGATCCCTCCGACGGCGAATTACACGACGCCCGACCCGGACTGCGACTTGGACTATGTGCCGGTGGCGCGTCAATCCCGCATCGAACATGCGCTTATCAATGTGCACGGTATGGGAGGCGGCAACGCCTCCCTGGTCGTCCGCAAGCTTCCGTTATGATCAACCTGTTTGTCATTTCGCTGCTGATCATCATTCCCGTCAACCTGTTATTGGGCGTGGTGGTCTTGCTGACCAACCGGCGGCGTCTGGCCAACCGCGTGTTTGCCCTGCTGTCCATGGTGTTCGCGCTCTGGCTGTTCTGCCAATATGTGGGGGCGATGTCAACCAGCGAGGTTTGTCTGTCGTTCTGGATCCGACAGACCTGCACGGTGAGCGTTTTGATCCCGCTGGTGTTCAATATGTTGCGCGTGTCGGTCGAACAGCCCACGGGTGCGCTCAGTATGTTGTTTCGGCGGTGTTGGCGCGGGACCCTGGCGGCTTGCGCGACGGCCTTGATGTGTCAGACTGACTTCTTTCTCGAGGGCGCACGGCTGCCGATGGCTGCGGAACAGATCGCGGAACCGCAGTATGGCGCGGGTTTTGTCCTGTTTGTCGGCTATTGGATCGTCTCGGTTGCCGGGTTGGTGTGGGGGTTTTTCGGTTCGCTGAAGCAATTGGAAGGCAGCGGCCGGATGGAGTTGCGGGTCATGGCGCTGGGTTCCATCCTCGGCCTGGTTCCGGGCGTCTTGATTGTGCTCGTCGTGCCGCTGCTCTCCGGGACCGCCCAGAGCGCGCGCTTCACGCCGTTCGCCGTCGTGATCTGGCACAGCGTGATCGCCTACGGGATTGCGACGCGTCATATCATGGGGGTCGGCGAGTTATTGCAGCGGGCCGTGACCGGTTCACTGCTGCTCGTCTTTTTGGTGGTGCTCTACATCGGTGTCTTTCTCATGGTCTCCGCGCTGCCCGGCACGGCGCCTGAACTGCTGAGGACCATTGCGCATGTCGCCGCCGCCGCAGGGGTCGCGCTGTTGCTCGCGCCGGCGCACGCTTTCTTGCGATATGGCGCGGACCGTCTGTTTTTCGACCGGCATGACGCATTGTCGCGGCTGGTCCACCAGGGTAGCGATCTGACGCGTTCCGTCACGACCCTGGATGAGCTGTTCCGTGATTTCTGCCGGTTGCTTCAGGACTCGCTCCAGGTGACGCTTGTTCGCGTGTACCTGCGGCAGGGCTCGGAGTTTGTCTTGCGCGCGCACAGCGGGCCGTTACTGCCTGGCGGTGAAAAGGTGGCCGACGGCGATCCGGTCCTCTGCGCGCTTCGAACAGAACGCTTCCCGTTGTCGCGTGACGTCTTGCGGCGTGCCGGCGGGACCCCGTTGCATGTGCTGGCGGAGCGTGCTCTGGCTAGGCTCCATGCCGAAGTGGCCGTCGCCTTGAAATCGAACAACGGCATGGTGGGGTTCCTGTTGCTGGGCGTGCGTGCCGACGGCCATCTCTTTGGGCTGCGCGAAGAAAACGTGTTGAAGGTGCTGGGGGACCAGATGGGGATTGCGATCGAGAATGCAGTCCTCTATACGCGGCTCCATGATGCGCGGGTCTACAACGAAGTGTTGCTGGATAATCTGGTCTCGGGCGTGATCGCTACGGATTCAAATGGGTGCGTCACCGTGTGCAACCGCGAGGCGCACCGCCTGCTGGGCTTGGAACGGTATGGCAGAACGGTGATCGGCAAGCAGGTGTCGCAGATCCTGCCCGATGCCCTACGCGACGAAGCGCTTGCGAGCCTGGCTTCGGGCAAGTGCGTACGGGATTCTGATCTCATCCTCGATCCGCGCTCTCCGGATGAACGGTCCGTGCGCTTCGCGACGGCTGTTTTCGGCGGGGTCGGAGGTGTCTCCTCCGGCGTGCTGATCGTCCTGCAGGATACCACTCGGCTGCGCAGGTTGGAGGAGCAGATCCGGCGTAGCGACCGGCTCGCCAGCATTGGGACCTTGGCCGCCGGCATGGCGCATGAAATCAAGAATCCGCTGGTTTGCCTGAAAACGTTCACGCAACTGGTACCCAGCCGCTACGACGATCCGGATTTCCGCGCGACGTTCGTTCCGCTCCTGGCGGCGGAAGTCGAGCGTATCAACACCATCGTGACGCAATTGCTCAACTTCTCGCGGCCGGTCAAACCCAAACTGGTGCCGGTTTCCCTGCATGAGGTTCTCGATGCGGCTAGCCGGCTGGCCGCGCAGCAAATGAAGGCCAAGCGCGTGGTGTTTGAACGCTGTTATCAAGCCCCGTCCGACCGCTTGCTGGGCGAGGATCGGCTGCTCGGCCAAGTGTTCCTGAACCTTTTCCTCAACGGGATCGACGCGATGGAACAGGGCGGCGTGTTGACGGTTCAGACGACGCGCATCGCCCGCGCCATGCTTGTGCCGTATCCCGGTATGCCCGACGCGCAGTCGTGGATCGAGATCCGCGTACGTGACACCGGATGCGGGATCCCGCTTGAACAAGGGCCACACGTGTTCGACCCTTTTTTTTCAACGAAGACGAACGGAACCGGGTTGGGGCTTTCGGTCGCGCACGGGATCGTGCTGGAACACCGCGGCATGATCGATCTGGAAAACTCCTCCGAGAAGGGGTCCTGTTTCCGCGTTCTCTTCCCGTTGATCGCCGAGCCGCCGCCCGGTGACACGCATGCATCAAAAGGAGCGATATGACCCCCGCATCTCCCCTGTGTCTGCTGCTGACTCTCGATCCGGCGCTGACGCACCGGCTGGCCATGACATTCAACGGGATCGCCACGGTGCGTGCTGCGAACAGCCGGTTGGATTGGTCCGGCGGAGAACACGATGCCGCGATCCGTCTCGTGGATCTGCGGCACCCCGACGGCGAAACGGCTTTGACGGAACTGTCGTCTCAGGCTCGCAGCGAGACCGTCGCGTATGGCGTTCCCGAATCTGAGCCGTTCCGTGACTGCGTGCAGGCCGGGGTTTTCGCCTGCCAGGCGCTGGACACGCCGGCTGAAACGCTGCGGCAGACGCTGCGGCAGGCGATTGTCTTGCATGGTGCACACGAAGAACTGAATCTCTTTCGTGAACAGACCGTCCTCCTGCAGAGCGGAAGCGCCGTGCAGCATGTTGAGCCCCCCGAGCGCGAAGCGGCCCCGCTTGACGAGGTGTGGCGCGCTTCGCGCCATGTCCACGATATCCGCAAACTGATGGAACAGGTGGTGGAGGGGGTCGCTGCGGCTGGGCGCATCACCCGGGTCGGCGCCTTTGCGCGTTTGCAGGGGGAAAGCGGCTATCGGCTGTGGGCCGGGGTCCGGTGCCTTGATGCGGCGAACATGTTGGCCTATGCCCCGCAAGACCTCTTTGTGCGCTGGCTCGAACGGCACGCTTATCTGGTCTGCCGCGCGCATCTTGGGCATGTCTCAGACCTGCGGGAACGGCGCATGCTGCAGAGCGTTTTGGATGCGGCCGGTGCCGAAATCATCATCCCATTGTTGGGGAAGCATGGCCTACTGGGATGGATGGTTGTCGGCCACCGCGCCACGGGCATCCCGTTTACGTCCCGGGACCTGACCGATTTTTCGGTCATGGGCGAACAGGTGGCCACGCTGCTTGAAAACGCGCTGTTGCTTGAGGAACTGGCCGTTCAAAAGGCGTTGGCCGAGAATCTGCTCGAAGCGCTACCGGTCGGCATTCTGGCTGTTTCGGAAGAGGGGACCGTCCGCTGGTTCAACCGTGCCGCCGAACAGATCTTGGGCGTGACGGCCGAACAGACCGTGGGCCGTCCGGTGGAGAAGGCCGGGAGCCGCCTGGCCGATGTCGTGTTGCGGACAATCCGCGGCCGTGCCGTGCCGGAGCCGACCGTTTGGACCGATCCCGCAAGCCGGCGGGCTATTCGCGTGGACTGCCATCTGATTGGCGGGCGCGACGCCTGTATGGGGGCCATGCTGCTGCTCTCGGATGTCTCTCACGAACGTCTGCTGCGCGAAAAACAGGAAGAGCTGGATCGCCATGCGTTCTGGAGCGACCTCGCCGCCGCCATGTCCCACGAAGTGCGGAATCCGCTGGTCGCCATCAGCACGTTCGCGCAACTGCTGCCTGAGCGATAGGCCGATGAAGAGTTCCGCCAGAGTTTTTACGGTGTGGTCAAAGGCGAGGTCGGCCGTCTGAATGCAATCATCACGCAGATCAATGCGTTCGCGCATCCGCAGAAACTGGCGCCGCGCGAGAATGCGCTGCCGGACCTGCTTCGCCAGGCCTGTGCGCGCGCCGCCGAGGTCTGCCCGAAACTGTCCGCGAGCGTGGCCTGCGAGCTTGCAGAGGGACTCCCCGTTTTTTCTTCCGATGCCCCCTCGCTGGTGGACGGTCTGGCGCATGTCATCATCAATGCCTGTGAGGCGGTGGCGGCGGTCGAGGTGCCCTGTGTCCGCGTCCGCGCAAGCTGTTCCGGTACGGGCGACGACTGCTCGTTCGTCGTGACGGTGAGCGATAATGGCCCAGGGATCGCGCCGGAGATCCAGGAGAAGCTCTTCTCGCCGTTCAGCACAACCAAGGCAGGCGGATTGGGCTTGGGCTTGCCACTGGCGCGCCGCGCCGTGGTCGATCACGGCGGCCGCATCGATGTGGATGCTTCGCCGAAAGGCACGACGGTGACGATCACACTGCCGGTGATGCGAAAGGACTGACATGCCTAAACTCCTGATTGCGGATGACGAAAGGGGCAGCCGCGAAGCCCTTCGGCTGATTTTCGACAAGGAGTTCGAAGTGCTCCTCGCTGAATCGGCGGAAGAAGCCCAAACGCTCTTGGCGCGCGAGCCGGTCGACCTGGCGCTGCTGGATGTGGTGATGCCGGGACGTTCAGGCATCGACCTGTTGCGCCTGATCCACGCCGACCACCCGGACCTTCCCGTTATCATGGTCAGCGCGTCGACGGCGATCCCGTCCGTGGTTGAGGCGATCCGTCTCGGCGCGGTGGATTTCGTCGGCAAACCGTTCGATATCGAAAACCTGCGCCATATCGTGCGGCGCGCCGTGGAAATGCGTCGGTTGCACCGTCAGGTCCAGGTGCTGTCAACAGAACTCTCTTCGGCCTTTCCGACCCGTGACATCGTGGGGCAGAGTCCGGCGTTTCTTGCCGCGATTGAGCAGTTGCGTTTCGCGGCAGCCACCGGCGCGACGGTGCTAATCCAGGGCGAAAGCGGAACCGGCAAGGAGCTGGCCGCCCGGCTGCTGCATGCCGAGAGCCCACGTCAGGATGAACCGTTCGTGGCTGTCCATTGTGCCTCCCTGCCGGAAAACCTGCTCGAGAGCGAGCTGTTCGGTCACGAGAAAGGCGCCTTCACCAACGCCGACCGCCTCAAGCCGGGCCGGTTTGAGTTGGCCGGCTCCGGCACCCTCTTTTTTGACGAGGTCGGCGAGATGTCGGCGTCGACCCAGGTGAAGCTGCTGCGCGTCCTCCAGGAACGTGAGTTCATGCGTGTGGGCGGGACGCGCCTCATCCGGACGAATGCCAGGATCGTGGCGGCTGCGGCGCGCGACCTGCGCAAAGACGTGCTGGCCGGAACCTTCCGGGAGGACCTCTTCTACAGACTCAATGTCGTCCGGGTCAAACTGCCGCCTCTGCGCGAACGGCGCGAGGATATTCCTCTGCTGCTGACGCACTTCCTGCATCGGCTGGGGCCTGCGCTGCATGCGCAGACGCGGGCGTTCGACAGCGAGGCCCTCCGCCTGCTGGACGCCTACTCGTGGCCCGGGAATGTCCGGGAACTGCGGAACCTCGTCGAACGTATGCTTGTCCTGCACGGACGCGAGCCCGTGGTCACGGCAGCGCGTCTGCCTGAGGAGTTCCACGCCGATACGGTGGGCGAGTCGGAGCCGAGCATGGAAAGCATGCCTGCAGCACCGCCCGAGGCTTCGGCCGTTGTCGGCGCCGTCCCCCTCGAGGAAGCGGTCATGGCGTATGAAAAACGGCTGATCGCGGAGGCGCTGCGGGTGTCAGGCGGAGTCCAGACGCGCGCCGCCACCCTGCTGGGCACGACGCGGCGCATTTTGCGGTACAAGATGGAGAAACTCGGGCTTGCAGGCGAGGCTGCCAATTTGAACTTTTCTGATTTCCGACAGGGTTAGGCCGGTTCTTTTTTTGACATACCGTCCCAGAATGAGTTCTGACGGCCAGCCGGAACGTCCGGCGATCGCACCGATCGCGATCGCGGGATTATTGAGAAGGTCCATGGCCCGGGCGAAACGCACGTCTTGAATCTCTTTCAGCACCGTGTGCCCCGTCAGGGAACGGAACCGGATTTCCGCCTGCCGCCGGGAACAGGGGAAGGTCGACAGAACGTCTCTCGCCTTTAAGCCGTCAGCGGCTTTTCGCCGGATCAGTTCCATGGCCGCCTGAACCTCCGCGTCCGACCTTTTGAAAAGCCGCGTGGACTGCCGGCGTACGATTCCAAGGGGCGGGACGACGCGCAAGACCGCCGGCGAGGCGGGGGCGTCGATCTTTATGGCGAGCATCTCCGCGGCTAGGCGTCCGGTGGTCTTGAAATCCGGCAGTACGCTGCTCATCGAGGGCCGGGTCGTTTCGCAGATGAGTTCGTCGTTGTCGGCGCCGACGAAGGCCAGCTCTTCGGGGACGTGGTATCCTTGGGCGACGGCGGCGGAAAGGGCACGTTCGGTGATATAGTCGTTCACGCCGAAGATCCCGCACGGCTTAGGGAGCCTGCGGAGCCATGATCGCAGGCGTCGTTGAAAAGAGGTGGTGCGGCCGCGATCTCCCGCTTCGGGCTCGAAAACATGCACGCTCTTGCCGTGCAGTTCAAGGACCGACTTGAAGGCTTCGAGTTTATCGAGCATCCAGTACGCCTGCGAGAACCATCCGACGAGGGCGTAGTCGTGAAAATCGAGACGCAACAGTTCCTTGGCCGCGACTCGCGCAATTTGGGCGGAATCGTGACGGACGACAGATACGCCCTCTGCGGTCATCTCGGGCGAATGGTCGAGAAAGACGACCGGCGTGCCGCGGAAGTGTCGGGGCCTCAATTTCGTGTCGCCGCCATCCGCCTCCACAATGCACCCCACAGCCTTCCAGAAATCCAGAAGATCCGCAGCCTGGCTTGCGGATGTGTTGCCGTCGATCACTTGAAGACGCCACCCGCGTGTGTCGGCGAACTGGTGCATGCCCTCGAGTTTGTGCTGCCAGCACTCCAAGCCGGTGGTTCTGAAAACCAAAACCGTTTTCATGACTGTCATGATAAGCGGCAGAGCACGGAAACGCAAGAGAGCATTCGTAAAAGTATGCAAAATAATTTCGCACAAGTATGACTAATCCGGGTATGCCTCTGGTAAGTTTCGTAACAACTACGGGAACTTCATTGACCGGGAAAAAGGAAACACACCGATGAGGATACGACAACGTTGGACAACTGTTGCAGGCGTGGCGTTTTTTCTGGCGGCAAGCGCGACGCGAGCCGAGGTCGTGCTGTGGTACCGGCTCGACGTTCTGGCCGCTGGCGTGACGTCCACGCCGAGCACGGTGATCGAGAACATCGCCGATCCTGGCAAGTATCAGATGTACTGCCACTCGCTGGTCGGCTCTGTTCGCGGAACGGTTCCCGACAATATGCCTTACGGCACCGATGGGCTACCGGCGGGTATTTTGGTTTACGACCCCATGACCGGTGACTGGTCGCAACGCCTGACCGTGCTGCACTTCGGTTTGACGGAAATTCCGCCGGGCACCAACAGCGCCAGCGGCGCGATGTTGCGCACAGACACGGCCTACCCGTCGGCCCTAGGCTTGACCAACTTGACGGTCGAGGCGATCTTCAGGACATCCGCCGGCGATTTGGCGAGCTGGTCGATGGCGCCGATCGTCTATCAGCAGGGAAACGCTTGGAACGATGAGTCTTACGCGCTTGAGATCGGATGGAGCGGCAGGCTGGCCTGCCGGTTCAACGCCGGCGGCTCGTCGAAGACCGTCGGCGGCGGATCGGGCCCTTTAGTCACGCCTGACGTGTGGCATCATGCCGCGTTCACTCTGGATGCCGAAGGCACAGCAAAACTCTACTACGATTACCAGCTTGTCGGGACACTGACCGGATGCGGAGCCTTGACAAAATATACCGGCAAGGCGCTCATGATCGGCGCGAACACCCATGCCGCTGACCGCACGTTCCCCGGGGACATCATGGATGTTCGGATCTGCGACACCGCGATCGGCAGCGGCGATTTTCTTCGGATCAGGGCCCAGCCGCGCGATACGCCCGCTGACACGCTCTGCTTTTGCCCCGACATATTGGGGATCAATAATAGATTCAGTTCGGTTGTCAACGTCAACGCCGCCACGGGGTCTTCGGCGCTTGTGGCCAATCCGATGAGCGAGACGAATTCCCCCTCCGCAATTCTGGATACGGCGGACAAGGCCGGGAGCGCGTTCCGGTTCGGGATCAACGACATGGCCGGCGTCATCGCCAACGCGGGTGCCACGCACTGCGTGCGCAGCGAAACCGGTGCCGGGAACGGCGTCAGGTTCATCGCACCGGATTCGGCGTTTGAAAAGGCGAGTTTCACCCTAGAGTGCTTTTTCAAGACCCCGGGACCGATCAGCAACGAAACCTGGACGCTTTTCTATTCGCCGTGCGCCAAGGTCGGCGTTGGCGACGACGGAAAAATCCTCGCACGCGGTTTTAGGACATACGGCGACTACAACGATGTAGCCGACATCAAGAGCGAGAAACGCGTGGACGACGGCGCTTGGCACCATCTGGCCTTCGTTTACGACATCGCGGCCGCCCAAACGAAGCTCTATGTGGATTACGCGCTCCAGGGGGTTGCCAGCGTGACACTCGGCACCACGGGCACAATATACCCTTCCGCAGGGGTGCAGAACATCGCAGGCTTTCGCCAATATTTCCCGGGCTGGATGGACGAATTTCGCATCACCCGGCGCGCGCTGGGACCGGAAGCGTTCATTCTCGCCGATCCGGCGGGAGCGGCCGGGGTATTGGTCCATCTCACATTTGACAACAGCGACTACGCGGTCGAGCCCTATCCGTCTCTCAACCCTGCCGGTGCGGGATTCGCCCGCGCTTTTGAAGGCGGCCAAGGCCACGCGCCCGCTTTCAGCAACGTTGTGAAGCCGAAGCTGGCACTGGACGGCGAGGCGGAACTCGTCGTGAAACAAAACGTGAAGTCGCTATACATGGATGCGAGCCAGGTCCGGTATCCGCATTTCACGAGCCTTTACGGCAAGACCAGTTTCACGATAGAGTGGTTTATGAAGTTGTCCGCGTGTGAAACGAATGCCGGCCTGCTGCGCCTGAGTCAGAGTTCGACCTCTTTCGAGGGCAATGATCCCGCGCCCGCGTGGAGGGCCTACGTCCGCCCGACCAGCAAGCGTCATCTTGATTTCGAAGCGCGCGCGAACACGTCCACGGTGCAGAAATACATTACGACCTGGACGGCTTTCCCGTCCGACCTCGACGACGGACGCTGGCATCATTACGCGATCACCGTTGAACAGATAAACGTGAGCGGCACGATCAAGACAGAACTCAAACTCTACCGTGATTATCAAAGCCACGGCAGCCAGCAGTTTACCGGGTTTATAGCTTATCCCGCGAACGACGATTGCGCGTTCACGATCGGCGCCGACAACAATTTCACCGGATATATGGACGAAATCAGAATTTCTGACGGCGTCCTGCCGGTTGCTTCCTTCATGCGCTCGATGCCCACGGGCACGGCCGTACTCCTGAGGTGAGACTATGAATCGAATGAAAACATCGATGACGGTCGCGGTCGTCACAGCGGTTACGGCGATCTTTGCGGCGGAGGCCGAGACCGCTCCGTACACGGTTCAGGATTGCAAAGGGTATAACTCCTGGCCGATGATGCAGGCGATCGGACGGCGGCTCGTGTGCACCTACAGCCGCGGCACCGGTCACAACATCGGCGAAGGCGTGCGCGGCGTCTTCGCGCGCGCGTCGGACGACTGCGGCAAAACCTGGTCCCCGGAGGTCTGTGTGGCTGACGAGCCGAATTATGGCGAGGTGACCATCGGCAAGGGTCTGGATGGCGACGGCGCCATGCTGCTCTGGGTGCGCTGCTTCGGCGGCCCGAAGAACCGTCACGACCTCTACCGCTCGAAGGACGGCGCGACGTTCGAGAAGATCGCCACGCCGGCGCTTTCACCGCTGCCCATGCAGATCACCGACGTCTTCCACGTGCCGGGCAAGGGGATGATGGCGCTGTGGTTTGCCGGGAACTATAAAACGGATCTCAGCCATTCCTGGGGGACGCTTGCCAGTGCGGACAACGGCCGCACCTGGACACAGACGACGGTCGAGAAGGATCTCTCGAAGGCCGACTGGCCCACAGAACAGTCGGCCGTGTATGTCGGCGACGGAAAGATCCTAGCCCTGGCCCGGACGGAAATCCCCGGGTCTTCCGGCGGTGTGCAGTTTCAGTTGACGTCGTCCGACTCGGGCGTGACCTGGCGGCGCGAGCGCACCAACATCGCCGACATCCTGTGTTCGACGCCGTCGCTGGTGTACGACGCCGAGTCCGGGCTTGTCAGCAACTACTATTTCGAGCGCGGCAAGGGCTTGGTGAAACGCCGCGTCAATGCGCTGGCGGAAGTGTGGTCCACTCCGACCGCATGGGCGCAGCCTGAGGTCGTCGGCGTCGGCAGCGAGCGCCCATGGGACACGGGCAACGTCAACGCCACCGTGATCGGCCGCACGCATTTTCTTGCTTATTACTCCGGGACCGACCCGGACACCGCCGTCTACGTGCTTCCCGTGCCGGCGCCGGGACGAGGCAAGTGACGCGCTCAACTGGATCCCGAATCAGGTCAGCACGCCCTTGGGGGCCGTTTCGTTGTCATCCCACCAGCCCGGTTTTTTGGTGGCGATCCGGGCGATGTCCTTGGAGGTCATCTGGATGCCTTTCGCCGACACCCCTTTCACCAGCACCTCGGAAGGCGTGAACATCTGCTGGTGGATGCGCTGCGACTTCGCCGGTTTGTATTTCACAAACACAGCGTCGGGCACCTCCTCCTCAAACAGGATGAGCTTGCTGCCTTCCGGCGCCAGCCGGTACTCCTTGTTCTGGATGGCGCCGCCGAAGGCGAAACGCTTGATGTAGGTAAAGCCGTAGTGCGGCTCGGTGTAGACGCAGGTGAACGTCTTGTCCCGGTCGAAGATCTGGCAGTACGTCGCGCCCTTTTTGTCGACAAAGAACTTGTCGGGCGGCGGCATCATCTTGTACCGGCCGTCGTTCCAGACCACGATGATCTTGTCGAGCGACGAGCACTTGAAGAGTTCTTCGCCGCTGCGGATGTCGGTGCCGATGTAGCCGTTCTCACGGTCGATCTTGAGCGACAGCTCGCTGGCCGTGAGCGCGCGCACCTCGATCTGCCCGAAGGGCGCGTCGGCGAGCCGGGTGAGGCGCGGATAGACGGGCCGGTATTTCTTGATCAGGTTTTTCAGGTAGCGCACGGCGTAGGCGCGCAACCCCTTGATGTTCTCGGCGACCTCGCCCTCCTCGCGCAGGATGCCCTCGATCTCCTGGCGGTTGCGCTCGATGTCGTATCGCGAGATGCGCCGGATCTTGATCTGCAGCAGCGACTCGACATCGTCAAGCGTAACCGCGCGGCGCAGCCGTTTGAGAAACGGCGCGAATCCGTCGAGCACTGCCTGCTGCACCGCTTCGTAGCTGATCTGCTCCTCGATGCGCTTGTAAATACGCTCTTCGATGAAGATCTGCTCCAGCGTCTTGCTGTGGAAGAGGTCGTCCAATTCGCCGCGGCGCAACTCGAGCTCACGCAGCAGCAGTTCCAGAAGCTGCTCGGTACAGGCGTGCAGGATCTCGCTCACCGACATCTCGCGCGGCCGGTTGCGGAAGAGCACGACCGGCCGGCTCGACAGGAAACACTCGCAGGCGGTGAAGGCGTAGAGCGCATTGACCGTCTGATCTTGGGTGGCGCCCACGTTCAGCGTCAACTCGATCTCGACCTTTTCCGCGGTGTAGTCGCTGATCTGTTTGACCGGCACCTTTTTCTTCTTGATCGCGTCTTCGATGTTCGCGATCAGCGATTCGGTGGTCTGTCCGCACGGCAGGGCGGTGATGACAAGCTTGTTGTGCTGGCGGTGCTCGATCACGGCGCGGAGCTTGATGCGGCCATTGCCGTCCGCATACTCCGAGACGTCCATAATGCCGCCGGTCTGGAAATCAGGGAAAACCTGGAACGGCTTCTTCTGGATGATCGCGATCTGAGCCTCCAGCAGCTCGATGAAATTGTGTGGCAAGATCGCGGTGGAAAGCCCCACGGCGATGCCATCCGCGCCGAGCATCAGCAGCAGCGGCAGTTTGCAGGGCAGCAACACCGGCTCTTTGTTGCGGCCGTCATAGCTGGGAATGAAGGCGGTCAGTTTGGGGTTGAAGAGCTCGTTGCGCGCAAGCTCCGTGAGACGGCATTCAATGTAGCGCGAGGCGGCGGCGGGATCGCCTGTGAAAATGTTGCCGTAGTTTCCCTGGCCTTCGATGAGGTAACGCTTGTTCGCCAGATTGACGATGGCGTCCGCGATCGACGCATCGCCGTGCGGATGGTACTGCATCGTGTGGCCGACCACGTTCGCGACCTTGATGAAGCGTCCGTCGTCCTTCTCCCACAGGCTGTGCATGATGCGTCGCTGCACGGGCTTGAGGCCGTCTTCGACCGTAGGGATGGCGCGGTTGCAGATGGTGTAGGAGGCGAACTGCAGGAAATTGCCGTCCATCAGCTCGCGCAGCGGGCCGTCGCCGCCATGTGCGCTGGCGGCGGCCTGGCGTTCGGCCGATGAAAGGCTGCCCTCCCGCCCCGGCATGTCCGCGCCGGCTTCGTCTTCGGCGGGCGCCGTCGGCACGGCGTTAAACAGCGCCATGTCGTCAAACAGGCTGGGCGGCTGGCTGTCGCCGGTGTCTGCCTTCTTGTTCCGTTTGGGATGTCCTGAAGCCTTGCTCACGACAGCGACTCCTCGGTGATCATCAGATTGTCCATGATATACTGGCGCCGCTCTTGGGTGTTTCGCCCCATGTAAAATTCGACCGTATCTTTCAAGTCGCGGTCGCGTGTGCTGTCAACCGGTGTCAGCCGCATACTCTTGCCGATGAACGCTTTGAATTCGCCCGGAGAGATTTCGCCCAAGCCTTTGAAGCGCGTGATCTCCGGGTTCCGTCCACAGGCCGCGATCGCCGACACGCGTTCCTCTTCGCTGTAGCAATAGAAGGTCTCCTTCTTGTTGCGCACGCGGAAGAGCGGCGTCTCCAGAAGATAGAGGTGGCCTTCTTTGATGACCCGGTCGAAGAAGCGCAGGAAGAGGGTGATCATCAGGTTGCGGATGTGCAGACCGTCGACATCGGCGTCAGTGGCGAGAATCACCTTTTGATAGCGCAGGTGGTCGACCGTCTCTTCAATGTCGAGGCTCTGCATCAGATTGTAGATTTCGACGTTCTTGTACAGCGCGTCGCGCTTCGCGTCGCACACGTTGAGCGGTTTGCCCTTGAGGGTGAAGATCGCCTGCGTGTTGACGTCGCGGCAGCTCACGATCGAACCGGCGGCGGACTGACCTTCCGTGATGAAGATCATGGTATCGAGCCCGGTGCCTTTATGCTTGTTCAGGTGGTGCTTGCAGTCCTTGAGCTGCGGGACGCGGACGGACACCGCGCGCGAGCGCTCGCGCGCCAGCTTCTTGACCGCGTTGAGCTCGGCGCGCAGTTTGCCGGTCTCTTCGACCTTGCTGATAAGCTTGGCGGCTTCGGCCGGTTCGCGGTGCAGCATCTCCTCGACCACGCGCTTGATCTCGGCCACGAGATCGGAACGGATCTCCTGATTGCCCAGCTTATTCTTGGTTTGCGACTCGAAAATCGGGTCTTTGAGCCGGATCGCGATCGCGCCGATGATGCCTTCGCGCACGTCGTCGCCGTCGAACTTTTTCTTGCTGAACTCGTTGACCGCTTTGAGCAGGCCCTCTTTGAAGGCCGAAAGATGCGTGCCGCCGTCGTTGGTGAACTGGCCGTTGACGAAGGAGTAGTACTCTTCGTTGAAGCGGTTAGTGTGCGTGAAGACCAGCTCCAGCGTCTTCGAGCGGTAATGGAACGGCTGGTACAGCTTTTCAAACTGAGCCTCGTCGTGGATCAGGTCCAGCAGGCCGTTCTCGGAGACGATCTTGGCACCGTTCAGTTCCAGGGTCAGTCCGGCGTTGAGATAGGCGTACATGCGCAGGCGGCGCAACACGTGCTCCTCGCGGAACTGAAACTTTTTGAAGATGTCGGGGTCGGGCGCGAAGCGCACGTAGGTGCCGTTGCGCTGCGGCGAGGTACACTTTCCGCGCTTCTGCGAGACGAGATTGCCGCGCTGGAAAAAGGCTTCGGAATATTCGCCGTCGCGGTAGGCGCGCACCTCGAATTGTGTGGAGAGTGCGTTCACCGCCTTGGTGCCGACGCCGTTCATGCCCAC